>Ga0172371_10010902_pt1 | contig 12195 bp, 10 predicted proteins | sample Lak12m_FD_114543 | JGI IMG/M metagenome (GOLD analysis project Ga0172371, IMG submission 114543) | Freshwater microbial communities from Kabuno Bay, South-Kivu, Congo - kab_022012_12m | ecosystem: Environmental > Aquatic > Freshwater > Lake | place: Democratic Republic of the Congo: South-Kivu... | reverse complement strand
CCCATCTTTCGTTTCTTTGAAAAAATAGCTTCAAAATATTTCTATTATACTTTTTATTCTTATCAGCAAGTCCTTACTGACCTTGGGAAGAAAATGACTAAATTCTTAGATTTAAACTTGCTTTCTTCGGTTATCGTTAAGACATTAATGGAAACAATGAAATTAGAAAGAACTATTATTTTATTAAGGGATATTAAAAATGGAAATTATACTATTCAAAAAAATATCGGATTTAAAGAAGAAAATGAAATTTCTTTAGTTAAAGATAATTTTCTAACTAGTTGGCTTAAAAAAACAAAAAAACCGATTATTTACGAAGAATTGGAATTAATAATAAAAAATACTCTTTCGGAAAAAGAAAAAAATAAAATAAATAATCTACAAGAAAACATGAAAAAAATTGAGGCAGCTCTTTGTCTTCCTCTTTTTATAGAAGAAAAAATATCTGGCATGATTGTTTTGGGAAACAAGTTGTCCGGAGAACCGTATTCAACTCAAGATATAGAGCTTTTAAATACTTTATCCAATCAAGCATCAATAGCTTTACAAAACGCAAAATCTTATTCTGAAATACAAGGATTCAATAAAAAACTTGAAGACGAAGTTGAAAAAGCGACAAAAGAATTAAAAGAAGCTTACGAAGAACTGCAAAAGCTGGACAAGGCCAAATCGGAATTCGTATCAATCGCTTCCCACCAGCTGAGAACACCCTTAACGGCTATTAAAGGATACATTTCAATGATGCTGGAAAAAGTTTACGGGAATCCTCCCCAAAAAATGAAAGATCCTTTGAAAAACATCTATGCTTCCAACGAAAGGCTGATAAAGCTGGTCAACGACCTCCTGAACGTTTCCAGAATTGAAGCCGGCAGAATAGAAATTAAAAAAGAAAGTTTCTCCTTGGAAGAAGTAACAATCAGTATAATCAAAGAATTAAAGAATTTGGCTGAAAACAAAAACATATATTTAAAGCTTGCAAAACCTAAAAAAACATTGTCTAATGTCTTTGCGGACAAAGATAAAATAAGACAGGCGATTGCCAACATTATAGACAATGCAATCCATTACACGGATAAAGGCGGAATAACCGTAGAAATAAAGGAAAATAAAAACAATCTGCAAATCGCTGTCAAAGACACCGGAGAAGGCATGACAAAAACCGAAATTATTTCTCTTTTCGAAAGCTTTTCCCGGGGCAAGGCAGGAACCAAGCTTTGGACCGAAGGAACGGGTTTGGGCCTTTACGTAACCAAAAAATTAATTACTCTGAATGAAGGAAAAGTCTGGGCCGAATCAGAAGGCAAAAATAAAGGTTCAACTTTCTATATAGAACTGCCAATTAAATAAACATATGTCCAAAAAAATACTCATTATCGAAGACGAAAGAATACTAAGGGAAATGTATTACGACAAATTCGCCCAAGCGGACCTTGAGACGATAATAGCGGATTCAGCGGAAGAGGGGATGGAAATTCTCTCCAAAATAAAACCTGATCTGATTCTTCTTGATATTCTTCTTCCCCAGGCAGACGGAATCAGCTTTCTGACCAGTCTGAGAAAAAACAAAAAACTCAGCTCCTTAAAAGTAATCGCTTTTTCCAATTTTGACAGCCCGGAAACGAGAAAAGCCGCTTTTGAACTGGGAGTCAAAGATTATTTGATTAAAACCAATTACACGCCCCAAGAAATCGTTGATAAAATCAAAATCCATCTCAAATAAAATGCAAAGGACTTTAAGCGCAAAAACAATTGAATATATCGGTAAAAAAGTAAAAGTTTCAGGCTGGGTTGATACAAGAAGAGACCACGGCAAGATTATTTTCATCGACTTGAGGGATATTTCCGGAATCCTGCAGGTTGTTTTTACTCCGAAAAACAATGAAGTTTACAAGCTGGCCCAGGATTTGAGGCCGGAATGGGTTGTTTCGATGGAGGGCATTATACAGGAAAGGCCAGAACAAATGGTCAATCCCAAACTGAATACAGGCAAAATAGAACTCCAGGCTGAAAAACTGGAAGTTTTGAGCAAAGCCAAAACTCTGCCTTTTGAGATAGGCGAGAGAAAAGAAAATATCGGGGAAGACATCAGAATGAAATACCGCTATCTGGATTTGAGAAGGGACAAAATGAAGAACAACCTTGTTTTAAGACACAAAGTAATAAACGAAATGAGGAGCTTTCTGATTAAAGAAGGATTTGTCGAAGTGGAAACTCCTATTCTGACAAAATCAACTCCGGAAGGAGCCAGGGATTTCATCGTGCCAAGCAGACTGCAACCGGGCAAATTCTACGCCCTGCCCCAATCTCCCCAGCAGTACAAGCAGCTTTTAATGGTGGCCGGCCTGGAAAAATACTTCCAAGTTTCAAGATGCTTCAGGGACGAAGACCCGAGAGCTGACAGGCAGGCGGAATTCACCCAGCTGGACATTGAAATGTCTTTTGTCGAACAGGAAGACATTCTGAATCTCGTAGAAAATCTTTATGTTGAAATAATAAAAAAGATTGTTCCAAATAAAAAAATCCAAACAATTCCTTTCCCCAGGCTGACTTATAAGGAAGCAATGGAAAAATACGAAACAGACAAGCCCGATCTGAGGAAAGACAAAAACGATCCTGACGAACTGGCTTTTGCCTTTGTCGTTGATTTCCCGATGTTCGAATGGAAAAAAGAGGAAAAAAGATGGGACGCTGTCCATCATCCTTTTACCAGGCCTCAGACAGAAGACATCAAGAAGCTGAAAAGCAGTCCGAAAGACATTCTGGCTTTCCAGTATGACTTTGTCCTTAACGGCTATGAAATAGGCGGAGGATCTTTAAGGTCTTTCAGGCCTGAAATACTGGAAGCTGTTTTCGAAGTCATGGGCCACAAAAAGCAGGATATCAGGAATAAATTCGGACACTTGCTGGAAGCTTTCGAATACGGAGTTCCTCCCCACGGAGGCATTGCTCCGGGAATAGACAGGTTCATCGCTGTTTTAGCCAACGAACCGAACATCAGGGAAGTCATTGCCTTTCCCAAAACAGGGGACAACAGGGATTTGATGATGAACGCTCCTTCTGAAATCGAAAAAGAACAGTTAAAAGAACTCCATATCGAAATAAAAAAGAAAAAATGATATCGCAAAAAACAAAAATATTTTTAGGCGCTTTGATATTGAGCTTGCCCGCCTTCTGGGGGATAAACGCTCTGGAGAAAACCATGAGTGATTTTTTCTATTGGCACCAGATAGGAAACAATCCAAGAATCTTTGCCGCCCAGATCGCTTTGGAAGAAAAACTTCTTGAAATGAAGCCTGTCAGGAACATGGCTGTTTCTGACTTTGAAACAAGAGCCAAATCAGCAATCTCAATTCTGATCGACAAAGATAAGATTCTTTTCGAAAAGCTACCTGACGAAAAACTGGCCATTGCCAGCCTGACAAAACTGATGACCGCTTTGGTTGTTTTGGAAAACTACGATTTAAAAAAAGAAATAACGATTTCCAAAGAATCAGCCGGACAAAACGGAAGCGTTCCAAAATTGCAGGAAGGCAAAACTTTCCCGGTGGAATACCTGCTTTATCCTTTGCTGATGGAATCAAGCAATATCGCTGCCTTTGCCCTGGCCAACGATTATGACGGGATGACGGAAAGGGAATTCGTCGGGTTAATGAATGAAAAAGCAAAAGAAACAGGCATGAATGACACTTTTTTCGACAACTCCAGCGGCTTGGATCCCGAAGAATCAGGCACGGAAACCAATCGCTCAACTGCCAACGATCTGGTAAGGCTTGTCAGAAAATTGCTGGAAAAGCCACTTGTCTGGCAGATACTTTCCACTCCCCAATATTCTTTGTACGGACCGGAACTGGTCAACACCAACAGATTCCTGCTGGACGATTCAAACAATTGGCAAGGCAAAATAATCGGCGGCAAAACAGGCTACACGGAAAAAGCAGGAGGCTGTTTGCTTTTGGTCATGGAATCGCCAAAAGAAAAAGGAACATTGGTCAATGTTGTCCTGGGAGCCGAAGGAACGGAAAACAGGTTTTACGAAATGAAAAGATTAATAAGCTGGCTTAACCAGGCTTATAAATGGTAATCATATGTATCTGCCCGAAGCTGCTATAGACGTCATAAAAATATTCACCCTTGGAGCTTTCAGCTTTATTGTCGCTTTTTTGCTGACTCCTTTTGTCGTTAAAATCCTTTATAAATACAAGCTCTGGAGGAAAGAAGTCAGACAGAAAGCGATTGACGGGGGAGAGGTGACTGTTTTCCAGAAATTCCATAAGGAAGGCGAAACAAACATTCCGAGAGCCGGAGGAGTTCTCATCTGGACAACAGTGGTTATTATCATATTTTTTTTCTGGCTGATTTCCCAGTTTACCGATGTCTGGTGGCTGGATAAATTGAACTTCTTAAGCAGAAACCAGACCTGGCTACCGCTTTTTGCCCTAGTGGCTGCTTCTTTGCTCGGACTGACGGACGATTTAATGCAGGTCTTCGGCAAAGGCAAATACATTGCCGGAGGATTAAGCTTGAAAAAAAGGCTTTTGATCGTTGCTTTGATAGGATTGGTCGGCGCTTTGTGGTTTTATTTCAAATTGGATTGGACAACTATCCATATTCCGGGCATAGGAAGCCTTGAGATCGACGGCTGGTATATTCCTGTATTTGTCCTGGTCATGCTGGCTGTTTATTCCGGAGGAGTGATTGACGGCTTGGATGGTTTGGCTGCCGGCTCTTTTGTTTTCATATTTGCTGCTTTTGCCGGAATATCATTGTTTTTGGGCCAGATTGACATTGCTGCTTTCTGCGCCGTTATTTTGGGAGCTTTATTGGCGTTTTTATGGTTCAATATCCCTCCTGCCAAGTTTTACATGGGAGAAACCGGCATGATGGGACTGTGCGCTGTTCTGACCGTTGTCGCTTTTCTGACTGATTCTGTTTTCGTTCTGCCTGTCATCGCTTTTTTGCTGGTTATGGAATCTGCTTCCGTTATAATACAATTGCTTTCCAAAAAATTCAGGCACAAGAAAATATGGCTCTCAACTCCGATCCACCATCATTTTGAAGCCAAAGGATGGCCTCATTATAAGGTAACCATGAGATTCTGGATTATCGGAGTCATAACAGCCCTTATCGGCGTAACAATCAGGCTTTTCGGATAAATGGAATTAAAATCATTAAGAAAAAAATATTCCAGGTTTGTTTTTGAAAAATATTCCTGGAAAATCTCAGGGAAAAATCTCGAGGTTTTTTTTGATTTCAAAATTGAACCCGATATCTTTTTCAAGCCGAAACTGGTTATTGAAAATACTCCCAAAAAAACAAAAGATTTGGAAAATTTAATATTCCATCTGGGGCTGATTGAAATACCGACTTACTGGAAAGCAACCTGTTCTCCCGAAATCATTGTCCGGGCCGGTTTTCTGGACAAAGAACAGATCAGCTGGTGGAAAAGCCTGATACTCAAAGGCATGGGACAGTTCTTTTACGAAAACAGAATCGACTGGAGGCCTGAAAGCTTTTTAAAAATCAAATGCGAAAGCGATAAAAAATACAAAACAGTAAACAAGGAATTGAAAAAAAGATATCTTGTTCCTTTTTCCGGCGGAAGGGACTCGATCGTGACGATTGAACTTTTAAAGAAAAAAACAGCTCTTTTTTTGGTAAATCCCAACAAGCTCATTAAAAAGACGGCCAAAACCACAGGAGTCAAAAACCAGATTGTCGTTAAAAGGATCATGGATAAAAAACTTCTGGGATTGAACAAAAAAGGCTATCTGAACGGCCACACTCCCTTTACCGCTCTTTTGTCTTTTTTAAGCGTTTTTTGTGCAGTATTGTTCGATTATAAAAATATTGTTTTTTCAAACGAAAAAAGCGCTAACGAGGGCAACGTAAAATATTTGGGCAAGACGATAAACCACCAATGGGCGAAAAGCTCTGAATTCGAAAAAATGTTCAAAAGATACTGCAAAAAATATTTGGCAAAAAACATCGACTATTCCAGTTTTTTAAGAAAATATTCCGAATTGGAAATATCAAAAATGCTGACTCGATATCCTAAATACTTTCCTGTTTTTTCCAGCTGCAACGCCGGAATGAAAACAAGAGCAAAGCCTGTAAGATGGTGCCTCAACTGCCCCAAATGCCTTTTCGTTTATCTGACCCTTTATCCTTTTTTAAATAAAAGACAGCTCTTTTTGATTTTCGGAAAAGATATTTTTCAAAACAAAAAACTGCTGCCCATAATGAAGTCTTTGATAGAAAAGGGGAGAACAAAACCGTTTGAATGCGTAGGCACGAAAAAGGAAAGCCTGATCGCCTTAAAACTCAGCCTGAAAAAAGACGAAAAAGCCAAAATGCCCTATATATTGACAAAAATGAAAAAGATGATATAATTTAAGCATAGGAGGTAGTTAATGAAAATATTTATAGTTCCTTTAATAATTTTTCTTTCCGGTGTGTTCATCGCTATTGCCTTTCTCGTGACAAGCAGGGAATACCCGACTGTGGGCTGTCTAATGGGCAATACCTGCTATATCCCGGGCAATATGCCCTTGTGGAACATGGCGCCCATCAGCCTCATCGTAATGACGATCAGCGCGATAATATTCCTTGTTGCCGAAATTATAAGGCAACATTACCCGGAAAAATAACCGACTAATCAAGGGAGCAAAACAGCAAAAAACCTTCCTCCTTCTGAATATCGCTGCTTTGCTCCCTCCCCAAACTTCTTTTAAAATCGAAAGAAGTTTTTTATTTTAAAAACCCTGATTTTGTGCTATTTTTAAATATAAATATGGTACTGGATGAATTCAAAAACAAAAGCATTCTTATTCTCGGCTTCGGCAGAGAGGGGAAAGACGCTTTTTTGTTTTTCAGGAAAATGTTCCCGGACAAAACGCTGGGAATAGCCGATAAAAATAAAATCAGCATCAAGGGAAGAAAAATAAAAAAATATTCCGGTAAAAACTATTTGGAATCTTTAAAACATTACGATGTTATTATTAAATCTCCAGGCATTCCTTTTAAGGAATTACCAAAAAAAGAATTAAAGAAAATCACCACCCAGACCGAAATTTTCTTTGATAATTGCAAGGGAAAAATCGTCGGAATTACCGGCACCAAAGGAAAAAGCACGACATCCTCTTTGATCTTTGAGATATTGAAAAAAGCGAAATTAAAAGTTCATCTGGCCGGAAACATAGGAAAACCGATTCTTAATCTTTTGTTTTTTGATACTGAAAAAGATATTTATGTTTACGAGCTTTCTAGCCACCAGTTGTACAATCTCAAGAAATCTCCACAAATTGCCGTCCTGCTGAATATTTATCCTGAGCATTTGGATTATTACCGCAACTTTAAGGAATACGCTTTGGCCAAAGCCAATATTGCCCGTTATCAGAAAAAAGAAGATTTCCTGGTTTTTAATTCTCAGGACGAAACAATAAAATCCCTTATTAAAAGCTCAAAAGCCAAAAAGATTGCGATAAAAGGAAAATACTATGACTTGGATCGGGCAGCAGCCAAAGCGGTTGCCAAAATATTCAAAATTCCCGGCAGAACGATTGAAAAAGCTATCAAGGAATTCAAGCCCTTGCCCCACAGGCTGGAACTGGTCGGAACATATAAGGGAATAACGTTTTACAATGATTCTTTGGCCACGATTCCAGAGGCAACGATTGGAGCCATGGATGCTTTGGGTAAAAGAGTGGAAACAATGATGCTCGGCGGCTTTGACCGGAAAATAGATTTTAAAAAACTGGCTGAAAAAGTCCTGAAAAACAAAGTAAGAACAGTTATTCTTTTTCCGACAACCGGAAAAAAGATATGGAAAGAGATTGTGCGACAGGCAAAAAAAGAAATTCCCAATCATTTCTTTGCAGATAATATGGAAAAAGCAGTAAAAATCGCTTACCAATACACGGGCAAAAACAATATTTGCCTTCTTTCAACCGCCTGTTCCAGCTTCAGCATTTTTAAGGACTACGAAGAAAAGGGGAATCTTTTCAAAAAATACGTAAAAAAGTATGGAGCTTGAAAAAAAACGCAAACATCTGGATTACTGGCTCTTGGGAATAATAGGATTTTTACTGGCTCTCGGCCTGGTTATTCTGGCCAGCTGTTCAGCTCCCTTGTCCCAGGAAAAATTCGGAAATACCTTCGGATTTCTGCAGCATCAGATTATTTTCGGCCTGCTTCCCGGTCTTATCCTGGGTTTTTTCTTTTACAAGATCAAAATTTCTCTTTTGAAAAAATTGGCTATTTTCTTTCTTTTGGGAGCCATGGCTCTCGTTATAATGGTTTTCATTCCGGGCATAGGATTAAAAATAGAAGGCGCTGCCAGATGGCTGGTCTTGGGACCTATAACATTTCAGCCTTCGGAAATCCTAAAACTGGCTTTTATTGTTTATTTGGCTGCCTGGCTTACAAGCAAAGTCCCTTCCCAAAGCAAGGAAAAAAAGACGATTGACCAGACTTTTTTCGTTTTTTTGATTATCTTCGGCATTGTGGCTCTGGCTTTGGCTTTGCAGCCGGACATGAGCACTCTGGTGGTCATATTCGTTGTCGTGGCTATAATGTATTTTTCCGCCAATACCCATGTTGTTCAAAGCTTCATTACCTTGATATTGGCAGGAACCGCTTTTTTCATCATGGCCAAAATAGCTCCTTACAGAGCTAATAGGCTCTTGGTATTTTTTAATCCTGAAACAGATCCGATGGGAATAGGCTATCAAATAAAACAATCCTTGATCGCTGTGGGTTCAGGAGGGATTTTCGGCACAGGACTCGGAATGGGCGTGCAAAAATTCGGATTTCTGCCCCAGCCGTTCTCCGATTCCGTATTCGCTGTTTTTTCTGAGGAAACCGGATTTTGCGGCGGCCTTGTCTTGGTTTTGCTTTTTTTGATATTTTTGCTGCGAGGGTTTAGAATAGCTAAAGAGGCAAAAGACAGGTTTTCCCAGCTTTTAGCTGTTGGCATAACTTCCTGGATTGTCTTTCAGGCTTTTGTCAACATCGGAGCAATGATAGGACTTTTGCCCTTAACCGGCATACCTTTGCCCTTTATCAGCTACGGAGGCTCGGCCCTTGTTATGATTTTGGCAGGGTCAGGCATACTTTTAAACATATCCAAACACTCATGAAAATACTTTTTACAGGCGGAGGCACGGCCGGCCATATAATACCGATCGTTTCCATTGTTAGAGAGCTGAGGAAAACGTCTTTTCAAAACGATTTGAAGCTTTATTTTATCGGCCCGAAAGACGATTTCGGCGAAGTTCTTCTGTCTCAGGAAAACATAAAGATTAGAACCGTTCTGGCCGGAAAGATAAGAAGGTATCTTGACTGGAAAACAGCCTGGCATAATTTTATAGATGTGGCTGTAAAAATTCCCATCGGAGTCATCCAGTCTTTTTTCCACATATTCTTTATTTCTCCTGACCTAGTTTTTTCAAAAGGGGGATTCGGCTCCATTCCAACAGTCATTGCCGCCAGAATTCTTTTTGTCCCGGTTTTTCTGCACGAATCAGACGTGGCTCCCGGAGCAGCCAATAAATTCTTAAGCGATTTTGCTTCTAAGATTTTCGTTTCTTTTCCGAAAACCGAATATTTCCCAAAAGGGAAAATGATTCTGGTCGGAAATCCGACGAGAAAGGAATTAATATACGAGGATAAAGAAGAATCAAGAAAGTTTTTCAATTTGAATTCGGAAAAACCTGTTATTCTTATTTTAGGAGGATCTCAAGGCTCCCAAAGGGTGAATGACGGAATTCTCGATATTCTGCCCCAGCTTTTAAAAGATTTTGAATTGATTCACCAGTGCGGAGAAAATAATTACCAGACGACAAGAGGGGAGTCCAAAGCGGTTATGAAAACGGAAGAAGAGCCCTTTTACCATCTTTTCGCATTTTTGAAAGAACCTGAACTGAAAAGAGCTTATGCCTCAGCCGATCTGATAATCAGCCGGGCAGGAGCAGGCAGCATTTTTGAAATTGCTGCAATTTCCAAGCCTTCAATCCTGATTCCGCTGCCCGAAGCTGCCCAGAACCACCAGTTAAAAAACGCTTATGCTTACCAGGAAGCAGGAGCTTGCTTGGTAATAGAAGAAAATAATTTCACTCCCAGCCTTTTTCTGGAAAAATTAAAAACATTGTTTTCCGATCCCGACCAGCTAAAAGTAATGGCTGAAAAAGCAAAGGCTTTTTCCAGAACAGAATCAGCCAAAACCATTGCCGGCTGCTTAATCCAATATCTTAACGAAAAATGATCAGCAAAGACTTCAAATTCATAAAACCAGGCGAAGTAAGAACAAGAATAGCGCCTTCGCCGACAGGGCAATTGCATATCGGTACGGCCAGAACCGCTCTCTTCAATTATCTTTTTGCCAAAAAGCACGAAGGAAGCTTTATTTTGAGAATAGAAGACACTGATAAAGAAAGATCAACTCCTGAATTTGAAAAAGACATCATTAACGGATTAAAATGGCTCGGGCTTATTTGGGACGAAGGTCCTGAAACAGAGGGTAAATACGGTCCTTACAGGCAAAGCCAGCGAATTGATATTTATAAAAAATACCTTGAAGAATTGCTTTCCCAGAATAAGGCTTATTATTGCTTTTGCTCTGAACAGGATCTGGAAGCTGAAAGGCAATACCAGATGTCCCAGGGCTTGGCTCCCAAATATTCCGGCAAATGTTCGAATCTTGACGAATCAACCGTAAAGAAATATCTGGCTGAAGGAAAGCCTTCGACAATACGCTTTAGAACCGTTCCAAAGAAAGTTGTTTTTGAAGACCTGATAAGGGGAAAATTGGAATTCGACAGTTCTTTAATCGGAGATACGGTCATTGCCAAAAGCCTAAAAGAGCCTTTGTACAATTTTGCCGTAGTAGTGGATGATTTTGAAATGAAAATCTCCCACATCATCAGAGGGGAAGACCATATTTCCAATACGCCAAAACAAATACTGCTGCAGGAGGCCCTTGGCCTTCCTCATCCTTTTTACGGACATCTGCCCCTTATTTTGGACGAAGACAGGTCTAAAATGAGCAAAAGGGAAGGAGCCACTTCGGTTTTCGAATTCAGGAAAGAAGGATATCTTTCGGAAGCTCTGATAAATTTTATAGCTTTTTTAGGATGGAATCCCGGAGACGAAAGAGAGATATATTCTTTGGCTTCTTTGGTCAAGGAATTCTCCATGGAAAAAATACAAAAAGGAGGAGCCATCTTTAATATTAAAAAACTGGATTTTTTGAACGGATTTTACATCCGCCAGCGCTCCCAGGAAAAACTGGCTGAACTCTGCCTCCCTTATTTGGCAGCCGCAGGCATAAACGATATTGATTCCGAAAAACTGATTGAAATAGTTTCCATCTATCAGGAAAGGCTTAAAAAACTTTCTGAAATCGTTGAGCTGACTGATTTCTTTTTCAAAGAAAAGCTCGCTTACGAAAAAAGCATGCTAAGATGGAGGGAGATGACGGACAAAGAAACAAAAGATTCGCTTGATAAATTAGAAAAATTATTGTCTAAAATAAAAGAGCAGGAATGGCAAAAACAAAACTTGGAAAATATTTTGTTACAGGAAGCGGAGAAAACGAACAATAGGGGAGCGTTGCTCTGGCCGTTAAGAGTGGCTCTAACAGCCAAACAAGCTTCTGCCGGACCTTTTGAAATAGCGGAAATTCTGGGAAAGGAAAAAACTTTAGAAAGAATAAAAGAAGCTAAAGAACTTTTTTAAAAAATGAAAAAAACAATTGCAATCTTAATCTTGACGTGTTTTCTTTTTCCTGTTTTTTCTTCTGCCCAGAAAATACCTAAAACCATGGAACAGGCAGGGGAGTTTGGAGAAAAACTGCTTCAGGAAGGGGAGAAACAAATGCCAAGCATTATTGAAAAAATCTGGAAAAACGAAGTCCTGCCTGTCTGGCAGAAAATATGGGATTGGATTGCTTCCCGAATAGGATCTAAAATTTCAAGCTGGCTGAATCCAGAAATAGAAAAAAGGAAAGAAATCTTCCAGGAAAACTTTCCGATAGAAAAACAAGAAATGGAACAAGAAGTGAAAACAGAAGCTGCGTCTTTATGGAATAAATTATGGAATAAGCTTAAAGAATTGATAAAATAATAATTATTGTGCGACATTAAAAAGACACATGGCCTTTAGAGCAGGGAACTCCAAAGGTTTTTTATTTTTATGCTT
>Ga0172371_10010901_pt1 | contig 12196 bp, 19 predicted proteins | sample Lak12m_FD_114543 | JGI IMG/M metagenome (GOLD analysis project Ga0172371, IMG submission 114543) | Freshwater microbial communities from Kabuno Bay, South-Kivu, Congo - kab_022012_12m | ecosystem: Environmental > Aquatic > Freshwater > Lake | place: Democratic Republic of the Congo: South-Kivu... | reverse complement strand
TGTATCCCAATTTGTCGGTTATAAGAAGTGCGGCAATTTCGAGAATGAAAAACTCTGCAGGGAGTTTCATAGGCTGGGCCTGCCGATATCGGAGCTTACGAAAAAGTTAGAGGAATTTCATCCGGACAAGATATTTGTAGGCAATACCTTTACTTTTCTATGGCGGGCAGTTTATGAGATTGTAGCCGAATGTAAGAGGGTAATGCCAAAGGTTCCGGTGAAGGTCGGAGGACTTTACGCCATTCTTTGCCCGGAACACGCTAAATCATCCGGGGCCGATGAAGTAATGACGCTGGAAGAAAAGACTGCAAGCGATAACTTTATCAAAATAGACACGGACTTATTCGGAGATAACCTTCCGGACAGGATATTTTTAGGGACCTCGGTAGGCTGCCCAAATCATTGCTCGTATTGCGCTGTTCATATTGTAGAAGGCTGCACAAAGGTAAATACCAGCCCGGATGAGGTGGTTAGCGAGCTTAAATATTATAAATCAATGGGGATAAGCAGGTTTATTTTTCTCGACGCTAATATCCTCTACGGATACGAAAATCACTTTAAGATTATTCTCGATAAGGTAATCCAGGAGAACTTAAACATTGAGCTCTATTCCTACGGCGGAGTGGAGGCACGGCTGCTTACCGATGATATCGCGGAAAGTATGGTTAATGCCGGATTCCGTTCGGTGAATATCCCTATTGAGAGTGCCAGCGACATTATCATTAAAGAATGGAAAAGAAATTGTTTTGTAGCTGACTGGGAACGTGCGATGAATGTCGCTAAGAGACACTTTCAGCGCCTGCGCTCTTTTTTGATTATCGGCGCGCCAAACCAGACTACGGAGGATATCAGATCAACCATTGACTTGATAAAAAGTTACGGAGCAGAGGCAGTAACTCTGCCGTATACGCCCATTCCCGGCACTCCCGACTACGAGAAATATAAACACATAGATTTAGAGGATCTCAACCCGGCCTTTTATCCCTGCGCGCACGAAAAGATGAAGGCAGCAGATTTAGAAAAGTTTTACTCTGAAAACAGGAATGTCAGGTTTTGCTTAAGGAATTGGGAGGATGTTCAACAAAAGATACCGCCGCCTACAAAGACAATATTTGAAAGCGGACCGGCGGTAAAAACTAAAGGAGGGATTTGATTATGGGAAAGGTCATTAATCACGAGGAGATAATTGTTGACGATATTGTCAAAAGCTTGACGCCGTCAGTTTACGATCCGGGGATTGGCGTGCCAGCATCTTTCGCGCTTATTCATGCGGAAGGCGGGCAGATGAGGTATTTTGTTAACGGGCAGAATCCTACCCCAGCGTCAGGAGCCCTTTTGGAGGACGGAGATATTGTAGAACTCCCCTCGATTTATCACATAAAGGATTTCAGGGTAGTTAAATCTGGGGATGATTTGGGAAAGATCACTGTAACTTACGAAGCTTAGAGGAGGTGCTAAAAATGCAGCTACATCTTAAACATCGAAAAGCAAGCAGGATTGTAAAGCGGGTTACGGAAATTAATACAGAAGGCGGGCTTCCAAAGACCGGTCAGAATATGATTTATCAGCCAGGAGATGATGGGTCCTATCAGATGGGATATCCGCTCGGAGGCGGCCAGAGGTTTATTGATAACGGCGACGGTACGATTGTTGATACTGTTACTGGGCTTATGTGGGTAAAAAATCCTTCCGAAGTTGGCTTGGGCTCTCCTATGTATTGGTATGACGCGATTAACGCCTGCGAGAATCTTGATTTTGCCGGTCATGATGATTGGCGTACGCCGAATATTAATGAGTTAATGTCTATCGTAGACCACTCAAGATATGACCCGGCATGGGATACCATGTTCTTTCCGTATCCGCCGGATACATGGACGCCTTTTTGGTCATCGACCACTAATGCTTCATGGATAGATGGCGCGTGGGCATTGTATCCATATGATGGATATAAAACTACCTGGGGCAAGCCCTGGGATATGTGTTTTGTGAGGCCGGTACGCGGTGGACAAGCTTAAAACGAGGAGGGATAAAAATGCCTAGTGATAAAGTTACAGTCGAATTTAAAGACGGAAAGAAAATAACCAAGTATCCCGGAGGCAAGATAGAAGAGCAGACAAAAGATGACCTGGAAAGATACAAGCAATTCCTTGTAAGGGAAAAGCAGCGGATTGACAGACACATATATTTAATTGACGACGATCTTGCGAAGATGGCGGTGTAGGCTTATGCAAAATAACGGAAACTGGACAAAATATATCACGCCGGTCCTGATGACAATTGCTATTTTTATGCTTGGCACGATCATGGCGCAAGTGAGTCGTATTGATGAGAAGCTCTTTCAGCATCTGGCGAATGACCAGATACATATGCCGCGCAGCCAATTCGTTTCAAAGGCGGAATTCGATCTGCACTGCAAATTCTTTGAAAAAGAAAACGACCGGATATTGAAGGCAATTGACGACTTGAGAAACGATTTAAAGGTAAAAAGCCAAGATGGAAGAAGCAAATAAAGTAAGGCTTGAATTTGATCTGCATGAGTATCGGCGGCTTGCTCTGGTTATCCGGGATCATAAGAGCCTGCTTTACAAATTAAAAATGAATGAGCTGATTAAACAGAGCCTTATTAAGGATATGAATGTCATCATAGGCATGCTGGAAAGGGCCGAAGTTAAACCCCAAAAAGAGGAGGTGGAAAAATGAAGATACTGATAGCTTTTACGCTGGGAAATATAGTCGGTGGACTAGGGATGTTTTTTTATCTCTGGCTGAAAGGCAAGGTGCAGAATGTCGGAAAGCGAAAAATTTAGTCTATTAAAATTCACCGGGAGCTTCTTTCAGTTTTTGCCTTGGGTCAAGACACTGCGTTATGCGGCCGGTATTGCGCTTGTCGGTTTTGTGGGCCTGACAATTTATAGGGCATTCTTTATGCCAACGCAAACCACCAAGCAGATCACCCATATCATTGCTCAGCCGGGCGCACAGGTGACAGTGGATCAGAAGAAAGAGGAGAAGAAGCCTGGCATCGAAATTAGCCCTTTCGTGGAAGGGTATGGATTTGTGGAGTCCGACGAGCGCAAGGGCGTAGGCGCTAAGGCCGGGGTGAGGGTAGATTTCTGAAGAAATGCCTTGCCAACTATTAGATAGTACGGCCTAATTACCCCTCGAAAGGAGGGGATTTTTATGGTTCGGGAAAACATGACGGCAAAAAAGAGCCGGTATATCAGCATTAGAAATGACGGCGAGGAGACATACGTCGAGAATATCCCTGTAACCGGTCGGATGCGCGATCACCTGCCAGCCGTAAAGTTACGCCTGCGGGAAATTCAGCGGGTCATGCCATTAGGCAAATGGTCGATTACGATCGAGCAGCAATGGAAGGAAGGCGGAGTTACGCACTTTCAGATGCTGGATGTGGTGTACGGCAAACTGCAGGAGTCGGTCCTGTGACGAGTAAATATCAATGGCCAGCCTCGCGATTGGGCGATAAAGAGATGGCCTTATTGTTTCAGGAGAAACAGAAGGCCAAAACGAGCATCTGCGAATTACTGCGCAGGGCAGTCAATATCGCTTATGGCGGGATGCTGAAGAAGAAGGAGGAGGATCGGGATGGCTACAAAACAAAAACAGAAAAGCAAGAAGCAAAAGGTTGTAGAAAATAAGAAGGCTTCAATCGATAATTCCCCATCGCCAAAAGAGGGGATTGTTTTGCATGCAGGGGCCTCGCGCAATGAGTTAATGATGACAGCCAAGGAGAGAGGAGTTAAAAACTTCCGCGTGCTAAACAAGCAGGAGCTCACCGATGTTTTAAAGAATATCGGAGATCAGAAAGCTGTTGATGTGATCGTGGCAGGTGCCGTTTCTAGATGGAAGTCTGGCTGGGGCAAGAGAAAGGGCAAGGATGAAAGTCAGAGCTGAGCTTGATTTAAAGGTAGAGATGGGCGGAGTGTCTCATGACCGTACTGGCTGTCAGGGGTATTTGCCGGAAGGCACGCGCTTCGAGGACGTTGTCCGGGTGTTTGGCAAGCCTCAATTCGGTGCATCGCCAGACGGAAAAACCAAAGCAGAATGGGTCGGCAGGATCGGCGGGCTTGTTTTTACGATTTATGATTACAAGTCACAGCTGGATCCGGAGCATAACACCGATTGGCATATCGGCGGCAAGCTAAAGCTTGCCGCCGAGCTGGCAAATATATTTTTTAAATGCCGATAACTACTAAACTCTTTTTTTTGGAATAATACTTGACAAATCAACAGTTGTATAGTAAACTATACTGTACTTAAGGAGGCGCGGTTCAATGGAGTCATTTAGTCGTTTCGGGATAGACATATGTAAGGGTAACGTTTTTGAAGGAGCAATTTATGGCGTGGCCTGTACGTATGCTTTGATAGAAAAGGTTATAGCTAACCACTTAAGGCCCTACAATCTTACTCCTGCAAAATTTAATGCCATGATGATTATAAAACACGTTGGAAAAGATAAAGGTATCAGTCAAATTGATATTGGCAGACGGTTAATAGTTACCGCTTCAAATATGACGCGATTGCTTGATAAGCTTGAAAAGGAAGCATTTATCGAGCGATTGAGCCTAGCTGGAGATAGAAGGGTTAATTTAGTTAAGATTAGCAAGAAAGGCTCGGATTTACTTAATCAGGTATGGCCGGAATATTACAAGAAGATTCAAGAATTAGCCAAGCGGCTAAATCAAGATGAATTGAAAAAAGTTACATATGTCCTCGATAAGTGGTGCAGTAAAATATCGGGATGATAATATATCTATTAAGTTATTTTTTAATTAAGGGAGGTCGACAATGTTGCCTTCAAAGATAAAAGCATTGTTTGTTACAGTGACTCATCTTCTGTTCGCGGCTTGCCTGTATGTATTTGGTATAATTATTATCGGGTCAGCAATTTTTCCCAGTATTTTGTTGATCTATTATATGTGGACGCAAACAATCAACTATTTTCTCATTTTACGGCTACTATTAATTTGTTTTACCTTAGCATCGGCTTATTTTATATATGGTTTTAGTTTAATTTTAATCCTAGGCCTGCTAAGGACAGTATTAATGCTGAATCTTAAAGAAGGCGAATATCACATAGCTTCTATCGGCATGATGCGTTGGATGTTTATTAATGCCTTATTTTATTTAGTGGCGATTACCTTTATGGATTTTATTCTTCTCACCCCGTTATCTGTAATTTTCTTTCGTATGATGGGAGCCAAGGTAGGCAGGAATGTTCAGATTAATTCAAAGAACTGCGCAGACTTATCTCTTCTTGAGATAGGTGATAATAGCGTCATAGGCGGACATGCTACGGTGATTTGCCATTCTTTTGAACGCGGCAGGTTAATTTTACGTAAAGTAAAGATAGGTAAAAATGTTGTTATTGGATTGAATTCTGTAGTTTTAGCCGGAGCAGAAATTGGCGATGGAGCATTTATAACAGCTGGGACTGTTTTGGGAAAGAATAAACAAGTTGAGCCTCATAGCGTGTATGCAGGGGTCCCTGCTGAATCCACAAAAGAGAGAAGGGAACACGATAAACAATGAAAAAGAAAATAAGCCTAAAAACTGTTACCATTATTGATATCTTGGAAGCAATAAATAAGAACTACGGCGATATTACTGCCGTTCAGATTAAAGAGAAAAACGGTTCTTTCAGAAAGATTTCTTATGTTGATTTAGGCAGAAGGACGGTTGATGTATCTTCAAATCTTATTCAGCTCGGGATATCTAAGGACGATAGGGTTGCAATATATTCCGAGAATAGACCTGAATGGTCTGTAGCACTTTTCGGGATTATTTGTACTGCAGCCATAGTTGTACCCATAGACATCAAGCTTAGCGAAACCGAAGTGCAATTTATTCTAGGTAACAGCCAGGCTAAATGTATTTTTGTTAGTGAAAAATTTCTGGGTATCGTTGAGAAAATTCAGTCGAGTCTCCCAGATTTAAAATATGTTATCGCCATTGATGATACCGAGCGGCAAGACATTATTAAATTAAAGGATTTAAAGCTTCTTAGCGAGGAAAATAAGAATCGTCCGATACATGAAGAGGATACCGCATTAATAATATATACTTCTGGCACGACCGGCGTAGCAAAAGGGGTTGAGCTTACATATCGCAATCTCATGTTTCAGGTACGATCGCTGAGTGAGATAATTCATTACAAAATTCAAGATCAATTTCTTTCCATTTTGCCGTTGAACCATACGCTTGAATTGACAGGTGGACTTATTGCTCCCCTTTATGCTGGCGGCTGCATTACTTATTGTGATAGTTTGAAGCCTACCCACATACTTTCACTCATGAAAGAAACCGGCACAAGGATGATGATCTGCGTACCTTTAGTTATAAAAATGCTTCATGACGGTGTTATGGATAATGTGGCTAAAATGCCGTCCTATAAACAGAAAATATTTAAACGGCTATTAAGTTTTTCGAGATGGTTGCTTAACTATAATATCAGAGCAGGTAGATTGTTGTTTCCCGAATTACACAATCAATTTGGCATAAAGCTGCGAGGATTTGTAAGTGGAGGCGCTCCGTTAGATAAAGAGGTTGAAATTAATTTTAGCGCGCTTGGATTTTGGATATTGCAGGGGTATGGATTAACTGAAACATCCCCGGTTATAGCGGTTAACACTTATAAAGCACACAAATTCGGATCAGTAGGAAAACCTCTGCCGGGCGCAGAAGTAAGGATATCGAAAGAAAAGCAGGAAGCTCAAGCGGGAGAAATCCTTACAAGGGGCGACCATGTGATGAAAGGATATTATCAGAATTCTGAAAAGACAGGAGAAGTTATTAAAGATGGCTGGCTCCATACTGGCGAGATCGGATATATAGATAGCGACGGCTTTCTTTATATAACAGGCAGAATTAGGAACCTGATTGTTTTAGGCGCTGGCAAAAAAGTATTTCCCGAAGAGATTGAACAAGTAATGTCCCGAAGCCCATTTATTAAAGAAATTTGCGTTTTAGGCAAGACAGCTACAAAGGGTTTACGTAAAGGATGCGAAGAGGTTTATGCTGTTATTGTACCGAACCTTGATTCACTTAATACAGATGAACGTGGTGATGCCCGGAAAATAAAGGACAAAATCTCAAAAGAGCTTTCCCGGCTTGCCGAGAACTTAGCGGAGTATAAAAGGATAGTTGATTTTGAAATCTGGGAAAAGGAACTTCCCAAAACAGCCACCAAGAAAATTAAGAGACAGGTTTTGATTGAGATAATCAACAAAGGCGAAAACTAATTTTAGACTATGATATCGACTGCAAGACAATCAGGAATAGTAAGCACGAAAGATAAAATCAATATCGCATACGACCACATTAAGAATGGATCGGAGTCTGTTGTTATTGTTTGCCCTGGCTTCTTCAACAGTAAGAACAATAGGTGGATGGGTAAGGCCACAAATTTACTTACTCCAAAATATGACATCATAATTTTTGATTTCAGAGGGCATGGTCAAAGTGACGGAAAATTTTCTTGGCTGGCAAAAGAACATTTAGATTTAGAAGCAATACTAAATTATGCTATCGACCAAGGATATAAGAAAATAGGATTATTGGCATTTTCCCTCGGCGCAGCTGCTTCCGTTAATCTTATCAGTAAAAGAGAAGATGTAAGGAGCGCGGTTCTGATAAGCTGCCCGTTAAGTTTTTGGAAGATTGATTATCATTTCTGGGAGCCAGAGATGTTTTCTGATTTAAAGGATAACTTTGAGTGCGATTGGGAAGGTAAAGGAGCCAGGGTGGCTAGCATGCTTTTGCCAAAGCCTAAGCCGATCAAACAGATTGCTCAAGTAAAAAATACTTGTATATTTTTTATCCATGGCGAAAGAGACTGGGTTATTAAGCCGTATCATTCAGAAATCATATATAAGGCTGCAAAAGTTAATAAAAAACTGGAAATTATTGAAGATGGGCTTCATGCCGAAAGATTGATACAGCAATTGCCAGAAAGAATGAGTAATCTCATACTTGGATGGTTTTCCGATACTCTGGCTATGAAATCATAAGGATGAAATTAAGAATTTCTATGAATAAGATAATATTTGTGGTTTTAAGCTTAATTTTCTCAACTACGGGTTTATTTGCGCAAGAATTATCTCCATCTATAGAGAATCATGAAGAGGGTTCGTATCGCACTCTTTTGAAAAAGTCAGGGAGGATTATTTGGCAGGCAAGTTGGGTTATTAATAAGGAAACTAAGAATGAAAAGAAAGTCGTGACGGTTACAGAAAAGGGGCACGGCTATTACAATAATTCTAAAAAAGATATCCATTGGCTGATGGAATCATCTTTTATTCAGAATCATGGGCCGAGAGTTTTGGAAACAACACGGGTTGCTTATTCTTCCGACGATAAAGAGATATGGAAGAAGGATAAAATATTTGATTATTCCAAAGAAAAGTTAATTGCTCGGCAGTTCGTTTATGGTAAGTTGCGGAAGGAAATGATTATTCCTCTGCCAGGAAAATTAACTTTTAGCAGTGATATTTTAGCGGTTATTTTGCGAGGCTATGATTTTGATAAACGTGACTTAATAGAGTTTTACATTTTTTCTTCAGATGCCAAGTTATACAATATTATTGCCAAAGTTATGGGAAAAGAATCAATTACTGTTCCGGCTGGTACCTTTGAGTGCCACAAAATGGAATTAACACTAGATTTAGGAATTTTTAATTTGGCGCTAAAGCCTTTTTTGCCCAAAACATATATGTGGTTTACAGTGGCTAAACCCCATATTTGGCTAAAATATGAAGGCCTCGAAAGCGGGATCGGCACGCCGTATATCGTCATGGAGCTAACAAAATTTAGAAATGGCAATGTTAATATAGGAGACTAAGTGAAAATCTTATTTATTATGCCAAGATTAGGGTTATATAAGAAAGGGAAAGGATTCAGGAAAAATCTAACTTATGCGCCACTGACCTTAACAACATTGGCATCGTTAGTTCCAAAAGAACTGAATGCCGAAATGCGGATTATTGACGAAGGCGTGGAAGAGTGTGATTACGGTTCTCTTAATCCGGATATCGTTTGTTTGACCGGTATAACAGGTCATATTTTGAGGTCCTATGAAATTGCTGATAGCTTCAGGAGCAGGGGGATAACTGTTTTAATGGGCGGAGTTCATACCACTCTTATGCCAGAAGAAGCACAGCAACATGCCGATGCTGTTATTGTTGGCCATGCCTATAGAACATTTCCGCAGGCATTAATGGACTGGCAGGGCGGAAGACTGAAGGGATATTATAAAGATAGCAACCCTTGTTTTGAAGGAATACCGATTCCGCGAAGAGACCTGCTGAATAAAAGGGGGTATATTACAATCAATACAACACAGGCAGTTTTTGGTTGTCCGTGTAATTGTGAATTTTGTGTTATCAGTGTAACGAAATCAGGCTATCATCACAGGCCGATTCCGGAAGTTGTCGAAGAAATAAAAGCACTAAAATCAAAATTAGTTCTCTTTTTAGATCCATCCCCCATAGAGGAAAAAAATTACAGTAAAGAATTGTATAAACAGTTAATTCCTTTAAGAATTAACTGGATGGGATTGTCCACATCGAGAATAATTGACGACGACGAATTACTAACTTTAGCGTATAAAAGTGGTTGTGCGGGGTTACTGATTGGTTTTGAATCAGTATCAGAAAAGAGCTTAAAAAGGATGAATAAAAGTTTTAATAGCATCGAAAAACACTATCGGCTTGTGAAAGAATTGCATAAGAGAAATATCGCTATTATGGGATGTTTTGTATTTGGTTCTGACGAAGATGACAAAACGGTCTTTAAGGAAACAGTTGATTTTTGCCTAAAGACCGGCATTGATTTACCGCGCTTTACTGTATATACTCCATTTCCTACCACATCTCTTTTTAACCGACTAAAAGAGGAAGGTAGAATACTCACGACTAATTGGTATAAATATAATTGTCAAAATGTAGTATTCCAGCCGAAAAAGATGACTGTAAAAGAGCTTGAGGATGGACTCGAGCATGCCTGGAAAGAATGTTATAAAATAAAAAATATTATTAGAAGGCTATCTAATGCCAGGACGCGATTATTATGGATGATAGTGGCTAATTTAGGTTACAGGTTATATAGCCAGGATCATGCAAAATATAAGTAAGGCGTGGGGTGAGCAAGTGAAAGTAACTTTTATTATGCCAGCCGTAGGGAAAAGAGGAAAGGATTATATAGATTCTTGGAAAATGGAGCCTTTAGCCTTAGCTACGCTAGCTGGTTTTACGCCGGAGTCCATCCAAGTCAACTTTTTTGACGATCGGGTGGAAAGCATTGATTATGAGCAAGGCGGCGATTTGATTGCGATAAACGTTGAGACTTACACGGCAAAAAGAGCTTACGATATCTCTTCGGAGTTTCGTAAAAGAGGCAGGCAGGTAGTATTAGGAGGATTCCACCCAAGTCTTATGCCTGAGGAGGCTATTAGTTATGCAGATGCTGTGGTTGTCGGAGAGGCCGAAGAAGCATGGTCACAGGTGTTATTAGATGCAAGACAACGAAAGCTAAAAGGTATATATAAATCGGACAAAAGACCTCTCTTGTATAATATAAAACCAAAGCGTGAGATATTCAGAAATAAGAAATATCTACCAATTTCTCTTGTTGAAACAGGAAGGGGTTGTAGTTTTGCGTGCAATTTCTGTTCTATAAGCAGTTTTTTCAGGCATTCATATATTCCTAGACCAATAGCCGAGATTGTTGCTGAAGTAGCTTCATTAAAGAGGAAAAACATTTTTTTAGTTGATGATAATATTGGCGCAGACTTTAGTAGAGCTAAAGAACTTTTTAGGGCATTAAAACCGCTTAAGATTTCTTGGTTTAGCCAAGGAAGTATCAATATGGCCGATGATGTAGAACTACTTCAATTAATGAAAGAGAGTGGGTGTCTTGGTTTATTGATCGGATTTGAATCGTTACACAAGCAAAATTTGTTACAGATGAATAAGGGATGGAATAAGGGTAGAGACAACTACAGAGAAGCGTTAAAAAGGTTCCGAGATTATGGCTTAGTTGTCTATGCTACTTTTATTTTTGGCTACGATGGCGATACTATGAATTCTTTTAATGAGGCACTGGAATTTGCGCTAGAGCAAAGGTTTTTCTTAGCCGCTTTTAATCATCTGGTTCCCTTTCCCGGCACACCCCTATACGATAAACTCAAAAACGAAAATAGATTGCTTTATAATGCTTGGTGGCTTGAGTCGGATTATCATTTTGGAGACGTAGCATTTTATCCTAAACAGATGAAGCCAGAAGAATTATCTAATGCCTGTATGAAAGCAAGGGAAAAATTCTATAGCTTACCTTCTGTAATTACTAGATTTTTTGATTTCAAAAGTAATTGCGGCAATATTTATAATGCGTTTCAGTTTCTTTCTTTGAATTTGTTTTCGAAGCAAGAAATCAAAAAAAGGCAGGGGTTGCCGTTAGGTGAAAGGCTAAATAATGAGTAGGTTTACTTTTGAATTGGCGAATCAAACTGATGATTTTGCTTTGCAGCATCTCATGGAAGAGACGCCCATTGAAGGTGGTGTAAAAGTCATATTCCAAAGAAAACCCAGCTATTTTATAGCTGCAAGAGTCGAAGGCAATTTTAATCAAACTCTAGTATGTCGTGACAACCAAAAGAATGCAATTGTAGCAGTAGGCAGCCGTTCTATCAAGCCTGCTTATATCAATGGTAGAGTTATGAATATTGGATATCTAAGCCGTCTTAGAATATTACCGGAATATCGTAATACAACATTGCTTGCTCGCGGTTATCAGTATTTAAAGAATCTGCATCAGGATAACCGCGCCCCATTTTATATCACTACCATTATCGAAGATAATAGTTATTCTCTTAATATGCTGACGAAGAGACGAGCGGGATTGCCTTCTTACTTAGAATGGGGTTCATATTACACGGCCCTTATTAAGCCTAATCGGAAAAAAGAAGATATTAAAGATGGGCTTGAAGTTATAAAAGGGTCTCTCTCTTATATAGATAGAATTACAGAATTTTTGAATAAGCAGGGGAGCAAAAAGCAATTTTTTCCTTATTATAGCAAAGAAGATTTAGTTGCTAATAATGGTATGCTCAAAGATTTAGAAATCTAATATTTCTATGTAGCTATCAAAGAAGACAAGATAATTGGCGTCTTAGCAACTT
>Ga0172371_10010900_pt1 | contig 12196 bp, 12 predicted proteins | sample Lak12m_FD_114543 | JGI IMG/M metagenome (GOLD analysis project Ga0172371, IMG submission 114543) | Freshwater microbial communities from Kabuno Bay, South-Kivu, Congo - kab_022012_12m | ecosystem: Environmental > Aquatic > Freshwater > Lake | place: Democratic Republic of the Congo: South-Kivu... | reverse complement strand
TGCACGATATCCTGATCCATCTCGTCACCGGCAACGCGCAGTGAACGAGAAGCGACCACGCCTCCGATGGACATCACCGCGACCTCGGTTGTTCCGCCACCAATGTCTACGACCATCGAGCCACGTACTTCACCGATGGGCAGACCGGCTCCCAATGCCGATGCAATCGGCTCCTCGATCAACATAACCTGGCGCGCGCCTGAGGCCATTACCGCGTCATAAACAGCGCGCTTCTCCACTTCCGTCACGCCGGTTGGAAGTCCAACCACCACACGCGGGCGGGGGAGCGGGACTACGCTCTGCTCGTGAACCTTGCCGATGAAATATTCCAGCATGACCTGAGTTACATCGAACTCAGAGATAACACCGTCGCGAACGGGCCGCACCACGATTACATTACCGGGCGTTCGCCCGACCATTTCCTTGGCCTCCAGGCCAATGGCTAATGGTAAACGCGATCTTTTATCAATGGTTACCCAGGAAGGTTCGTTAATAACAATACCCTTGCCGCGCACATGCACAAGGGTGTTCGCGGTGCCCAAATCAATTGCGATGTCTAAAGAAAACAGGCCTAACAGCCAGTTAATTGGGTTGAAGGCCAAAGAGAGGCTCCTTTATAAGAATCTTTGCAAACCAGCCGCTTGCGAAAGGGATTATATCATAAGGACTAATATACACTTTGTGTAACCTTGAATAGCCGAATGGGTTAAAATTCTCGAAATCATATTCAATCGGTCCGGGAGGGATCATGGCAAAGATTGCGTTCGTTACCGATAGTACCGCATACATACCAGTTGAACTTGTCAGGCAACACAGCATCACAGTCGCACCGCAAGTTTTGATCTGGGGCGATCAGACTTATCAGGACGGCGTGGATATTCAGCCGGATGAGTTCTACGCGCGGCTCAAAGGTAGTAAGACAATGCCAACTACTTCGCAGGCATCCATGGTAACCATGCAAAATATCTTTCATAGCTTGATAGATAAAGGGTTCGACGTTGTAGGGGTGTTCATCTCAGCCAAACTTTCCGGCACGTTGCAATCCGCTATGCAAGGCCGGGAAGCATTGGGATCTGCCGCTGAAAAAATCACCATTATCGACAGCACCTCCACGGCCATGGCAATGGGTTTTCAAGTCCTGAACGCTGCACGCGCTGCAGAAAATGGGGCCAGTGTCGCCGATTGCAAAGCATTGGTGGAAAAAGCCCGGGAGCACACCGGCGTTTATTTTGCGGTGGACACGCTCGAATTCCTGCACCGCGGCGGACGCATCGGCGGTGCACAACGCTTTATCGGCTCGGCGCTCAATCTCAAGCCCATTCTTGCCGTCAAGGATGGACGCGTCGAAGCCGAAGACCGCGTCCGCACCAAGAGCAAAGCCTTGGATCGCGTGCTTGAGCTGGTTGCGGCGCAGGTTAAAGGGAAATCCAATATTCACATTGCCTGCCTGCATGCCAACGCCGAGGCAGAGGCGCTCGATCTGCTTGCCAGAGCTGGCAAGGAATTAAATGCTATTGAAAGCATTCTGTCCTCCGTTAGCCCGGTGGTTGGTACACATGCCGGACCAGGAACAGTTGGTCTGGCCTTCATGGCAGGTATGTAATGATTTTCCTCTCCCGAATGGGAGAGGGATTTTTCATACGTGTATAATTCAAGCATGATACGTCCAGACCCTCTGGTCATCGGCATTGCGGGCGGCTCCGGTTCAGGCAAAACCACTGTAGCGCAGGAAATTCTCAATCGTGTTGGCCCGGATCGAATCGCTTTTTTGCAACACGACTCATATTACAAAGACTTAAGCGGACTCCCCCCGGTCCAGCGAGCTGAAGTCAACTTCGACCATCCCAACTCGCTCGAGACCGAATTGTTGATCGAGCATATCGCTTCACTCCGGGACGGCAAGCCGGTCGAAGTCCCGATCTACGATTTCTCCATCCACAGCCGTACCGGCCAAACTTTCACCGTTGCTCCGCACCGCGTGATCCTGGTTGAAGGCATCCTGATCTTTACTGAAGCTTCTTTGCGCAAACTCTTCGACGTGAAGATTTTCGTGGATACCGATTCTGACCTGCGCTTCATCCGCCGCTTACAACGTGACATCGCTGAACGCGGCCGGACGACAGAAGCGGTCATCAAACAATATAAAACCACCGTCCGCCCGATGCACCTGGAATTTGTTGAGCCATCCAAGCGTTATGCCGACGTCATCATCCCCGAAGGCGGATTCAATGCCGCAGCGCTGGATATGGTCGTTGCGCGCGTGGATGCATTGCTAAAATAATTCTAGATACACATTAAGGAGAGAACATGGCAAAACAATGGAGTACCCCACCTGCAATGGCTATTGACCTGAAGAAAAAATACAAAGCTCACATGGAAACCGAGAAGGGAATGATGGTTATCGAACTCTTTGCTGACAAAGCTCCAAAGACCGTGAACAACTTCGTTTTTCTATCACGCGAAGGGTTTTATGATGGCATCATCTTTCATCGCGTGATCGCGGACTTTATGGTGCAGGGCGGCGACCCAACCGGAAAAGGTTCCGGCGGCCCCGGCTACAAATTTGAAGACGAATTCCATGCGCGCCTGAAACACGATAAAGGCGGCATGCTCTCGATGGCAAATGCCGGCCCCGGCACAAACGGTTCACAATTTTTCATTACTCACATTGCCACGCCGTGGCTTGACAACAAGCACAGCATTTTCGGACAGGTCGTTGATGGCATGGATGTGCTTAGGTCCATCCCGCCGCGCGACCCGGTGCGCCCTGAATATCCCGGTGTGAAAATATTGCATGTCACAATCGAAGAAAATGCCTAGACTTGTTGCCTGCCCATGAAGTCCTGGCAGACTAACATTCTTCGGGCCCTGGCCCTGCTGGCTGTCGTTGCCATCAGCGTTTACATTTTTTCAATTCGCGATCACGTAGATCAATTCATCACTTATGGATATCCGGGCATCTTTCTAATATCCATCCTGGCCAACGCCACTGTTCTCCTGCCTGCGCCAGGAGTGGCAATTGTTTTTGCAATGGGTGGAGTCTTCAATCCATTCATCGTTGGAATTGTGGCAGGCGCGGGCGCGGCTATTGGCGAGTTATCCGGTTATATTGCAGGATTTGGAAGCCAGGGCATCATCGAGCGCGTGGAGTTGTACAACCGCATCAAAGATTGGACTCAACGCTATGGCGTATGGACTATCCTGATCCTTGCTGCGATTCCAAATCCATTTTTCGATATGGCGGGTATGGCTGCCGGCGCGCTTAAAATGCCATTGCGAAAATTTCTTTCCGCCTGCCTGGTCGGCAAGATCATCAAGATGTGGATATTTGCTTATGCAGGTGCATATTCGATCAACTGGCTCACCATTCTATTCGCGAAATAGGAGAAGATCATGACCGATTACAAAAAAGTTGACGCTTATCTTGAAAGGAATCTTGACCAAAGCATTGCCGAGTTATCCAAATTAGTCGCACAACCCAGCGTCGGCGCGCAGAATTTAGGGATGAAGGAATGCGCGACGCTGGTTGGCGGGATGCTCAAGGCGCGCGGCTTCAAGGTCGAGATCATGAATACCGGTGGTGCGCCGGTCGTCTTCGCGGAACGTAAAGGCAAATCAGACAAGACTCTTTTGATCTATAACCATTACGATGTCCAGCCGCCTGAGCCGCTGGAATTATGGGAGACGCCTCCATTCGAGCCGAGCCTGCGTGATGGCAAATTATATGGTCGCGGTGTCAGCGATGACAAAGGCCATATTACATCGCGCCTCTTCGCCGTTGACGCGCTGCTTGATGCACAGGGCGAACTTCCGTGCAACATCAAATTTATTATTGAAGGCGAGGAAGAGACCAGCAGTGTTCATCTGTACGATTACATTTTGAAAAACAAGGATCGTCTGAAAGCCGATGCCTGCATGTGGGAATTCGGCGGAGTCGACTCTCACGAAACACCGATGCAGTATCTCGGCCTGCGCGGTATTTGTTATGTTGAGTTAAGTGTTGAAACGGCCAGTATAGATGTCCATTCTGGTTTAGGCGGTTCGATTTTCCCCAATGCAGCGTGGAGATTGATCTGGGCCTTGAACACGCTTAAAGGGCAAGACGAGCGGATCTTGATCCCCGGCTTTTATGATGGAATCCAGCCGCCGTCGGCGCGCGATCGGGAGCTCATGTCCGCTTTGCCTGATGTGGCCGACGAGTATAAATCCATGTACGGCGTCAAGAAATTTATCAAAGGCCTGACCGGTGGCGTGGATTTACGCATCGAGGAAGTTTTTACGCCAACTTGCACAATTTGTGGATTGACTTCTGGTTATCAGGGCCCTGGCTCGAAAACAGTTTTGCCGGCGCGTGCATCTGCTAAAGTTGACTTTCGCCTCGTCATTGGACAGGGCCCTGCTGATATTCGAAAAAAATTACGCGCTCATTTGGACGCGCAGGGTTTCAGCGATGTGCAAATCACTGACCTCGGCGGCGATGTTGCCGCCCGCACTGACCCTGATGATCCGTTTATCCAGTTGGTTGCCAAAACTGCAGAAGAAGTTTATGAGATGCCCATGCAATTGGTGCCAATGATGGGCGGATCGGGGCCAAGCCATCCGTTCGTGCATGACCTGGGCCTGCCCGTCGCGACTGGAGGTATCGGCCACCCTGATACGCGTGCTCACGCTCCCAATGAAAATGTTCGAGTTGATTTATATTTGAAACATGCGCGTCATATGGCGCGGATCATCAATGAATTTGCAAAATAAAATCTGTATAACGTGTCAATAAAAAATCCAAGCTACTAGCTTGGATTTTTTATTACCTGTTGAAAAGGGATTATTATTTTTGTTTCTTCTCGAGCTTTGCCCATGAGTCGCGCAGACCAACCGTCAGATTGAAGACCGGTTTTTCAGGCGTAGTGTCGGGGTCGGCGCAGAAATATCCCTGGCGTTCGAATTGAAAACGGTCACCCGCTTTCGGCGCGGCAAGAGACGGTTCCACATATCCTGTGAGAATCTCCAAAGATTTCGGATTGATGCATCCAGGGAATCCCTCTTCGCCTTCCTCGGGATCTTTCTTGGTGAAGAGACGATCATACATGCGGATCTCGGCTGGCCTGGCGTGCGCGGCGGAAACCCAATGGATGGTGGATTTGACCTTGCGTCCGTCGGGCGCGTCGCCGCCTTGTGTGGCCGGATCATACGTGGCATGGACTTCGACGATTTCGCCTTTGTTGCTCTTGACGACGTGTATGCATTTGATGAAATACGCATATCGCAAACGGACTTCGTTGCCAGGGAAGAGACGATAATATTTCGGCGGCGGCGTTTCGCGGAAATCGTCCTGCTCGATGTAAAGGACTTTCGAGAATGGAACTTTGCGTGTGCCCGCGCTTGGATCTTCGGGGTTGTTGATCGCTTCCATCTCTTCTGTTTGACCTTCGGGATAATTATCGATCACAACCTTAAGCGGATGAAGCACGGCCATGCGTCGCAAGGCGTGTTTGTTGAGGTCTTCGCGCACGCACGACTCAAGCAGGGACACATCGCTGACACTGTAATTTTTTGCCACACCCACGCGGCGGATGAAATCAAGAACAGCTTCTGGCGTGTAGCCACAACGGCGCATCGCTCGCAAAGTAGGCATACGCGGATCGTCCCAACCGTTCACAATTTTTTCTTCAACTAGTCGCCGCAATTTGCGTTTGCTCATCACGGTATAGGTCATGTTGAGACGCGCAAACTCAATTTGTCGCGGTTTCCATACACCAAGTTGTTCGGGGAACCATTCATACAGCGGGCGATGGTTTTCGTATTCGAGCGAACACAGCGAATGGGTGATGCCTTCCATCGAGTCGTTCTGTCCGTGGGCCCAATCATACATCGGATAAATTTTCCATTTGCTTCCAGTGCGATGATGGGGCGGCTCGTGAATAATGCGATACATGGCAGGATCGCGCATGTTGATGTTGGGATGGGCCATGTCAATCTTGGCGCGTAAAATCCGCGAGCCATCCGGAAACTCGCCGTTCTTCATGCGCTCGAGCAAATCGAGATTTTCCTCCACGCTGCGATCGCGATACGGGGAGTTTTTTCCAGGCTCGGTGAGCGTGCCACGCTTGGCGCTTACTTCGTCGGGGCTTTGATCGTCCACGTAGGCTTTGCCCATCCTGATAAGTTTCACTGCCCACAAATACAGTTCATCAAAATAATCCGACGCATACGTTACCTTCACCCATTCGATGCCCAGCCAGCGCGCATCGTCTTCGATGGCGTCCACATACTCCGCCTCTTCCTTTGCAGGGTTCGTGTCGTCGAAACGCAGAATCAACTCACCGCCGTTTTCTTTTGCGATCAGGTAGTCAATCATGAAGGCTTTGACATGACCGATGTGCAAATATCCGTTCGGCTCGGGCGGCAGGCGCGTACGGACATAATTGAATCGGCCGCTCTTTAAATCTTCCGCGACGGCCTCGCGGATAAAATCGATTGGCATATTTTCTTCAAGACTCATGGATGAATTTACCTTTGCATGAATTAAGCGGATTGCCCGCTTTTTTCCGGACTAGCAACATCCGCCGCTTCGGAACTTTTCCGCGCTGGATGGAGTTTTTTGTTTGCCGCGCCAATTATAACTGCTTTATAATTTGGTTACGCAAAAGGAGCTATTCAATGACCGATACCAACCAATCCAAAACGGACTTTGCCGGGACATATTTCGAACGCGACGCAGTCTTACGTCTGGCAAGTTTATCGCGCATCCTGTCGTGGGTTGTTCTCTCCATTTATATCCTGACTACATTGCTTTCGTTATTTCAGTTTTTGCCGCAGTTTTTCAGCGGCGCCTTCTACGACAAGGGCATGTCTTTTGTGAATGTGCTAAATCTTTTCACGCCTTATTTGGTCCAGCCTTTGCCTGGCATATTCTGTTTCATCGTGTTGCAAATGGCTTCTTCCGCCTTGCTGATCTTTCTTGATATGGAAGATAACACCCGCCGCGCCGCGCGCAAATAGTCCGCTTGCTTTATTCAATGGGGCGTGCTAAAATATCGCCCGCTGGAACAGTTAGTTAGATGTTTTGGGGATTGGTGCAACGGCAGCACATCACGCTCTGGACGTGAAAATTGGGGTTCGAATCCCTAATCCCCAGCTAAGAAAAGACTCTCCTAAGAGAGTCTTTTTATTTAATGGTTCGATTTCTCGCAGGCGGAACGATATCCAAATTCTCGAATGGCACAGCCAACATATGCGCGCCGACATCCACACTCTGTGTGGATGTCGGCGCGCAGCGGTATTTCTTTTTGCAGCGCAAATGCCGATACAGTTCACCACCAGCTTGTTTGTCTTTGAGAATATATTGGTAGATCCATTCATGACTGATACAAACCTTTTGCTCCTTTTTCAACCTGTCAGAGATTTGTTCAGGGCTCCAGCCCTGTTCCAACAACATCTCCACTGCCGCTCATATCTGGACTGTAATTCTTGGCGTACCTTTCTGTCTGCGTGCAATGGCCAGGCTTTGGGCTTGTTGAAAAGAGATTCGCTGGGGATCGTGCAAATGACCTCTCCCTTTTTGTAAGCATGGCGCGTGGTTAAACTTCTATATTTGTTTTGCGTCTTTATCGTGAGTGGAGCAGGTGCGTTCATTTTGTTTTATCCTTTCCTTTGGTTAAACCATCAATTGATTGAATATATAACGATAACAGTTGAATGGCAAGGTTATTGAGGATGTTTCAATCTTAAAATTTCATCAAGGTTCCTTATTGAATTCACAAAGAATGAAGATCGAGCAAAGTTTTCGAACAATAAATATCGCTGATGCTGTTATAATTCCCAACCATCTTTGCAATCCGCAAATCAACGAGCCCTACTAAATGTGTGTGGGTCTGCCGGTATGTGCGTTCAGCATTCACATTACCAGCTCAGCAGATTATTCCCTGGACCTGGATTTGTGATCCACCCGGGCAGGCATATCCCGATCACCGCTAAATGAGAAGGCAGGACAAAATTCACACTGACTCACAGGAGAAAACTTCTTCCATGAAAGAGCAGGAGAATGTCATTGAGGCATTTACCGAACTTGCGCCTCGCTATGAGAGGGTCGTTGACGGCGAACTCAATCGATTCTGGGGATGGAGTTACACAGAGTTTGTTGATCGTTTGATTGAGTCGACGCCAATAGCTGATGGCGACACCATTCTTGACCTGGCAACGGGTACATCGGTCATTCCAAGAAGACTGGTTGAGAGAGTGAAGAAGGATCTCCGGATAGTTGGATTGGATATTACCGCGCGGATGTTAAAACGGGGGAAGGAGAAAATCGATTAGGATAATGCGAATCTCAATATCCACCTGACTTGTGGGGACGCAATGGTCATGCCTTTCAGTAATGAGTCTTTCAATGTGGTTATGTGTGGGCTGGCAACGCACCACATGAATGTGCCACGCATGTTGTCTGAGATAAGGCGTGTATTAAAAAGCGGAGGCAGAATCTCCCTCGCGGATGCCGGAGGATCATCTTTATGGCGTCTATCGGTTATCAAATTCATCATTCGAATGGCAGCATTTCTATATTTCCTCGCGGTCGAAAATATTTCCCGAGCCTGGGCGGAAGCAGCTGGCCGCAAGCGCGCCATGACCGAAAAGAATTTTGCTTTGTTATATGAGATGGAGGCAATTGCGTTATTGCATAAGGTATTCGTCGCGCAGGCCGCGCTGGAGTGGATTTTGGCAGACCCGGTGATTACAAGTCCCATTATTCGCGCTACATCAGTGGAACAACCGAATGAGGTCTCGGCGCTTTGAACGTTCATTTGACAGATGAGGAACGGTCCACTTTGAATAAGATGACGGCCTGGAAAACCGAAGAGGATTGAGCACAAAAGCTATACAACGAAACGCACTTTTGAAAGGGTGTGTTTTTGGTGCATCAGGGGGGCATGTCTTTGATGATACAAAGGTCATGGTTGTAATTCATCATTCGCTATGGTATAAAATAACAGTAATTGTATCGGAAAAGTCAATTTGTGTTGTGTTTCACAAAATGGAGGCTGGGATGGTTAAATCTTCACTTCCAATTCGTCTCGTTATTGGCACACTATTCGTTGCATCTGTGGCAGTGGCAGCGGGGATATATTTCATACCGGGAGTGGATGTACAACTTCCGCCTACCTCGGCGCCTGATTTGACCATCGCTGAACCTTACAATGAGGCGACAATCTTCCTGCATGATAATGTCAATATCAAGGTGGATACGCATACCTCGCCGGTGCCTTCCTGGATGGAAGACAGATTTATCGTCGATCTTGAAAACGATACCTATACACTCTATGTGGATGGGCATTATGTTACAGAGCGGAAAGGGGAGGCCCCAGCTTTGGATAGAGGTCGCTATGCCTATACGGTTTGGATTCCCTGGGAGGCAGTTGATCCTGGTGAGCACACAATCATGGTGCGGGGATCGAATAAGTTCTGGAATGCTGTATCGAATGTCGTTCATGTAAAAGTGGTTGATCTTGCATCAGTAACAAGCGGGGATTCTTATACTCCTCAATCTGGTGACACCTTGCAGACGGTGGCAGGAAAATTTGGCCTGTCGCCGATAATGCTGGGTGCTGCCAATCCCAATATCCCAGGTGTTCAGGACCCCTTGTCATCGGAAAAACCCATTTATATTCCAAAAGGGTTTGAGCCGGTGAATACCAATCCGCCAGAAGAGGATCCTTCGGGGATGTATCAGGGAGGCGAATCTGAACCGCCTTCTCCTCCGATCAACAAGGTCGCTTTATGGATGGAACTCGGTCTTACCAAGGCTGATTTTATTAAGGAAGGTCCACCTGCAGCACCAACGCTATTCCGCTTCAAGGAAGGCTGTAACGTCACCCTTTACATTCGCGATAACTCCACCAACGAACTGGGCTTTTATTTATATCGGCTGGATCCAGGTTCAACGATTTTTGAACGGATCGCGACCTTTGGCCCACATGGAGGGGATAAGTTCATTGATTATGCCGACAAAGGTTTATATGGAAAGTATCAGTATTATGCGGCGGCTTTTAATGTGCAAGGCGAATCTGCAGACACATTTATGAATGTGGAATTTACTGATACAAGTTGTCTCAAACCCGAAACCACGGCCTACAAATTCTCGCATATTAGTTTGTCTCTGAATGTCCCTACCGATAAAGTTTATTGTTATTATTCGCTTCAGGAGGGCGAGTGGTCGAGATTCCCGGAAGATCCGAATGCATTTATTTATCCTACGTCAAATGGATTCGACCTGACGCGAGATCTTTCCAATGTGGTGCTTTTCTCTCAAAGTCAATTGAAGTTGGATTGTTGGGGCTGGCAAGGTGGGTCTCTTGTATATATAGGTGCATTCGAGGGTGTGCCTAATTTAGCAGGAGCAGATAAAACCATGAAATTGGATGGCGATTTGGGGACGATCATAGGCAGTTTGGTTAGTTTTGAATTTTCTCCCGCGGGACCGTTCCCGCCTGTGGATTTGTCGGCTGTTAAGAAGATCGCGCCGCCTTATGATCTGAGGACAACAAATCTGATTGATGTTTGTCACCGCCATTTCCCGGGCGTTTCTCTTAAGGAGAGGGCGGATTGCGCTGATGCACTTACAAACAGGTATACCATCCTCGTCTGGGAATGGAATCCGGCTTGTTCCGGCTGTGAGGCGAAGATAGATGGGTTTAAAGTTTATCAACTTAATTCGGCGGGAGAATCCATTTTGATCGCCACCATCCCAGACCGCTGGCAGAATGTCTATATAAATACCAAAATTCCATCAGGGGAACGTTATTACGTTCGCTCCTATCTTGGCGCGTTCCTTTCGAAGAGAAGCAACATTATTACTGCGGATGAGATGCCTCCAGGTTTCAAAACAGCGAGTATGGGACTGTCCGGCGGGGGAAGTCAGGATGTAGCGGCGTCTAAATATCGTTCCACTCCCTGCACGGATGTGCCGGGTGAGGATTTGAAAAAATACTCTTATTTTGAGTTGGTTGGCTTTACCCATAATTTCTTTTCCACAGGATGTCTGGAAACAATGGATCACTTTTATCGAGCTCGTTTGGTTTTCGATCTGGGCGGTGTGGATGGATACGTAAGTGGGGCGCATCTCAGTTTCGCTCCGAATGAGACAAAAGTTGATGGGGTAGTGGACGCAACCATTTCCTGCGCTCAATCTCTAAATATTGTTAATGCAGTAAGCGGTGATGTTGCTACTTCGTTTACACCTTATCTGGGATTGCCAAAATATGGGAAAAAGGACTGGTCCTTTACGTTCGACGTAACAACTGCGGTAAAGGATTGGGTGTACAAAACGAAACCAAACCTTGGATTTCTGCTTACAGGACAGGAAAGCGGATATACAAAAGCAGACCAATCCTGCTTGTCCTCTTATGGAAGTTTCAATTTGAATGTTTCTTATTTCGTAAAGTAATTCATGCCAAGGAGTACAAATGCGGAATCTAATTCGGTTTCTCCTTCTGTTTGTCCTTATGGTGCTTTCCTCGGCTTGTGCTCCACAAGCCGAATTAGGAGGTGGCCCTCAATCCTGGATTGACGCGCCTCTGAATGGTATGCAGCTGCCTCTTGCGCCCTACGAGATCGTTGCGCATGCCAATGACGCTGCGGGGATTTCGCAATTCGAGTTCAGTGTTAATAATTCTGTGATTGCTACAACATCCGGCTCAGCCGGGTCCCTATCCACAGTGAGACAGATTTGGAATCCTTCCGCTCCCGGCGATTATGTGATCAGTGTCCGTGCTTTGGGAGGCTCGGGTGCGTGGGGGGATGTCGCAATAGTCAGGGTAAGTATTGTTGATGCGCAATTCCATACGCCCGTCCCGCCTACCGGAACGGTTCCTCCGCTTCCAACGCCTACCATAACGCCAATACCTATTCCTGTGTTTGTCCTGGTCCGTAATGCGAACTGTCGTATCGGCCCCAGTCAGGCGTTTAATGAAGTAGGCGCTGCTTACGCAGGCGATAGTGTGCCGATTGAAGGGCGGAATGAGGATGGCACCTGGTGGTTAGTGCGCCTGCCAAACGGAATTTCCTGTTGGATTTCGGGAGCAACTGGCAATGCCACTGTCAACTATAGCAACGTGCCATTCGCTCAATCTTCTCCAATGCCGGTTGAACCAACGCAAGCACAGGGTTGCTACGTCTACGATCCAAACCAACAACTTATCTGTAC
>Ga0172371_10010898_pt1 | contig 12198 bp, 9 predicted proteins | sample Lak12m_FD_114543 | JGI IMG/M metagenome (GOLD analysis project Ga0172371, IMG submission 114543) | Freshwater microbial communities from Kabuno Bay, South-Kivu, Congo - kab_022012_12m | ecosystem: Environmental > Aquatic > Freshwater > Lake | place: Democratic Republic of the Congo: South-Kivu... | reverse complement strand
GTCCCCGGCGGCAATCGCTTCCCCCAGCTCGAGCTGGGTCATGACCCTGTGGTCCTGCCCGTAGAGGTACTCGGTGGGTCGGTATTCCTCCGCTCCGGTAGCAAGGATCGCTGCCCCATGTCTGATCCTGCGGATCCGTCCCTCGGACTTGACGGTGGTGACGAAGTCCCCAACGTACCCCGAGACGTCCTGGATTGTCGCCGAGTGCAACACGTGGACGAGCGGATGCTGGTAGACCCGCTGGACGAGGGCAGCGAGGTACGCGTGAACGTCCAGGCCGTCGAGGGTGTGGCGGAGCCTTCGCGCCAGGCCGCCAAGTTGGGCCTCTCTCTCGACCAGGTGGACCTCGAACCCCTGGTCCGCCAGGCTGAGCGCGCTGTTCATCCCGGCCACGCCGCCGCCCACGACGAGCGCGGTCTTGTTGACGGGAAGCTGGAACTCCTCCAACGGCTCGAGGTTGCGTGAGCGGGCCACCGACATCTCGACGATTTCCTTTGCCTTGAGCGTGGCTTCCATCTTCTGCTTGGAGTGGACCCAGGAGCAATGCTCGCGGATGTTTGCCATGTCGAATAGGTACTGGTTGATTCCACCTTCACGCAAGGTGTCCCGGAAGAGCGGCTCGTGGGTCCTGGGGGTGCATGCGGCCACGACCACGCGGTTGAGCTTTTTTTCGCGGATGGTGTTGGAGATCCTCTCGGCAGCATCGGTGGAGCAAACGAAGAGGCTCTCCTCCGCGTGCACGACACCCGGCAGCGTCGTGGAATGCTGGACGACTCCGGGAACATCGACGACCCGTCCGATGTTGGCGCCGCAATGGCACACGAATACCCCTACCCTGGGCTCTTCCTCCTCGACAGGCCTTTCGGACGGATAGACCCTTGTCTTGGCCAGTCTTCCTCTGCGGTACGCCAGGATCTCACCGGTCAGCGCTGCGGCACCGCTGGCGCTCATCACGGACTCCGGGATGTCCACCGGTCCCTGGAATGCGCCGCAGACGAACACCCCCGGCCGGGATGTGCGAACCGGCGTCCCGGGTCCGAAAGCGCAGAACCCATGCGCTTCGAGATCGACGCCGAACATCTCGGCCAGCCCATGTGCACCGGCCGGCGGATTCAGGCCGACGCCCAGCACCACCATGTCGAACTCTTCTTCCTTCACTCCTTCGTCGTGCGTGGAGTACCTGACTTTCACGTTCCTGGTTGTCGGATCTTCGCCGACGACCGATACGAAGCTCCTGATGAATCGCACGCCCGGGAGGTTTTGCGCCCTCTCGTAGAAGCGCTCGAAGTCCTTGCCGTGCGAACGGATGTCGTTGTGGAACACGCATGCCCTGGTCTGAGCGTCGTGGTCCTTCGCGAGGATGACCTGTTTCTGGATGTAGGTGCAGCAGACGGCCGAGCAGTAGCCGTTGCCGCCCGGGAGCACCTGCCTGGAGCCGACGCAGTGGATCCATGCGATGTTATGCGGATGCTTCCTGTCCGAAGGGCGCAGGATCTCCCCCTCGTGCGGTCCGGTTGCGCACAGGAGACGCTCGAAATCCAGGCTCGTCACGACGTTGGCAAGCTCGCCGTAGCCGAAATCACCGCGAAGCGCCGGGTTGAATGTCTCGTACCCCGGTGCCAGGATGATCGCGCCCACTTTCAGCTTCAGCATCTGCGGCTTCTGGCGAAGGTCGATCGCCTTGTTCTTGCACACCCCCTCGCAGATTGCGCACTTGCCCTCGGCAAGGAACAGACACTTCTCGTCGATGTATGGGACCAGAGGAACCGCTTGGGAGAAGTAGATGTGGACCGCCTTGTTCGTTGACAGCCCCTGGTTGAACGGGTCGGGAACGGAGACGGGGCAGTACTCTGCACAGGTCGTGCAACCCGTGCAAACGTCCTCACGCACATAGCGCGGCTTCTTCTTCAATGTCACCGTGAAATCGCCGTGCTCACCTTCCACGGCGGTCACTTCCGTGTAGGTCAGGATCTCGATGTTCGGGTGCCTGTCGCACTCGATGAACTTGGGAGACTCGATACACATCGAGCAGTCGTTGGTGGGGAAGGTCTTGTCGAGCTGGGCCATCTTCCCGCCGATCGTCGGCGCCTTCTCGACCAGGAACACCTTGAAGCCCGACGCCGCAAGGTCGAGACTGGCCTGGATGCCGGCGATGCCGCCCCCCACCACCATCACGTCGCCGAAAGAAGATTCGCTTCCGGCAAAGCAGCCTTCGAGATCGGTCGTCACAACTCGCCTCCCAGGGACGGGGCCCCGTCCGGACCGGAAAGCCCGGTCAGGACGATCTCCGTCAAGTCCCGAACCTCGATCCCTTCCCCCTCCATGTCCAGCCGGCCCTCCTCGAAGTGAGTGATGCAGTATGGACAGCATGTGGCGAGAACCTGGGCTCCGGCATCTTTCGCCTGCGCCAGCCTGATGTTGGAGAATCGCTCCTTCCTGGGAGTGTCCATCCAGATCCTGCCCCCACCTCCACCGCAACAGAGACTGTTGTTCCTCGAGTCGCTCATCTCGACGAGCTCGAGCCCGGGCACGCTCCTCAGGACCTCCCTGGGCTCTTCGTAGATCCCGTTGCGGCGGCCCAGGTAGCACGGGTCGTGCCAGGTCACCTTCCTGGCAAACTCTCCCGTCAGCTTGAGCCTCCCCTCACGGATCAGCCCCGCAAGGAGCTGCGACATGTGAACGACTTCAAAGCGCGCCATGAACTCCGGGTACTCGTTTGCAAAGGTGTGGTAGCAGTGAGGGGAAGAAACGACGATCTTCTTCACCCCGTGGTCGATGAACGTCTTGATGTTCTCCCTGGCAAGGGATCGGAACGCCTTTTCGGACCCGGTCTTGCGCACGCTCTCGCCGCAGCAGCTCTCCTTTGCCCCCAGGATCCCGAAATCGACACCGGCCTTCGAGAGTACCGTCGCTGTCGCCACCGCGGCCTTCCTCATCCTGGGATCGTAGCTGTAGTAGCACCCGACGAAATAGAGGAACTCCATCCCTTCTGAGAAGGGCTTGACGGGAAGTCCTTTGGCCCAGTCCCCACGCTCGGCTCGTTTCTGGTTGAGCGGGTTGCCGTCCGCGGCGAGGCTGGAACGTACGGCACGAATGCTTTTGGCCGTACCGGGGAACACACCGTAGTCTGAAGCGACCCTTCGCAGCGCCACTCCGGTCTGGGTGTGCTCCACCCCCCGGGGGCAGGAAGCGGTGCAGGTCCCGCACGTGGTGCAGCGCCAGATGTCCTCTTCTTCGACTTGGGTCAGACCGAAGGTGGCTTCCCGGATGACGCGGCGCATGCTGAAATCCCGCACCCGGTTCCAGGGGCACACAACGTCGCACTTCCCGCATTGATAGCACAGCGTACAGGTCGAAGCCCCAGCCTCCCTGAACGCCTCGACCGCTTCCCCGAATGGCGCTACCGTTTCCACGTGTGCTCCCCAATTCCATCCCTGAAGGGATTCGCTACCTGCCCAGCGGACCTACGGCCCTCTGAACTCTCGCCCCTCCGGGGCTCCCTCGCATCGGGACAAATCCCAAATCGAGAATCGAAAATCGAAAATCGCAATCTCCCCTCACTTGTTCTTGGCCATTCTGGCAACAGCCTCGGTGAGGCGCTCCAGGCCGTGCCGTTTCGCCAGGTCTTCCAACCCGACTTCCATTTCTTCCAGGGTCTCGCCCCCGGTTTCTTCCACCTCCCTCTCCTCGAACGTCAGGGCATCGGTGATGCACCACTTGACGCACATCGGCTCGGAGAGGGGCGGGTCGGACTCGCACATGTCGCACTTGAGTGGGAGGCCGGAGTCTGGCTCCTTGAACAGGTCCCTGGACGGGCAGGACGCCCGGCAGAAAGCGCACTCGTCGTATTCCTTGCCGGCGATCACGTACCGGTCCCGGCCCGTGCACTCCGCCGCAGTGTACTCTCCCGCATAGACGGGCACGTAGATGTCCTTGAGCGGGTCGCGAACCACGCGGATGCGTGACCTTGCCGGGTTGACTCCGCTGTACTTCGGCGCTGAGTGAAAGGAGGAACAGATCACCTCGCACGCACGGCACCCGTTGCACTTCTCCACGTCGATCCTGATCGTCTTTATCTTCTTCGTCTTCCTGCCCGCGTTCATGGCACCTTCTCCTCCTCCTTGGCCAGGATCCCCCTCTCCTTGAATTCCTTCGCCACGAAGTCGAGGCCCAGCCCGTTGAGCGACTCGACCGTCGGGATCCCCCGGCCATCCCACCCCTTGAATTTGTAATATGCGTCGAGCAGACCGGCTTCGAGGTCCGGGAACCTGTTCTTCCAGTGGTCTGCCGGGGGCTTCTCGTCCTCCCTCCTCATGCCTCTGCGGACATTGACCGCCCTGACCATGTTGCGGTTCCTGGCAGCGATGCGCTTGAGCGCCTCTTCGTCCATGTCGATCCCCGCACCGGCGGAGATGAAGCGAGGCAGGTTGTGCAGGTGGTAGGGCGGCTTGAGCGGGAACGACGAGAGCCCTGCGCACAACCCGAGCGCGTCGTCGATGTAGTGCATCTGCTCCTGCCAGTTCACGATCTCGCAGGTGGCCTCGACGTCCGGGTAGTTGGGAATCGACTTCTCTCCGCGAGGCTCCCATTCGAGAAGCCACCGCTTGAACCGGTCGTCAGGCACCTGGACCCAGTCCTTCACGAACGCCTCCCGCTCCTCCTTCTTCAGGAACGGCGCTTGAGGGAAGTTGCCCTCGATCTGCGTGATGTTGATCTTCTCGCCGGTGCTGTACATCAGGAAGTAGATGGGGTTGAGCATCCCGAGCTTGAGGGGAAGCTGCTCGTGCTTCTTTATCGTGTTGTGCGCATATCCGGAAGCGCCCTTGCCGATCTTCTCTGCGGCCCAGTGCGTCCCGTCGGCCAGGATGTCTCCTATGCCCTCACGCCTGACGATCCTGTCGAGCAGCCAGAAGAACCGCTCGTCGTTGGCAGAAGGGAAGCCCGGCATGTCCGCGTCGGTAAGAATGCCGGCCTCGTACAGCTCGAGCGCAAACGCCATCACCTGAGGGGTCGAGAACGCGTCCACACCATACTCCGTGGCCCGCTGCGCAATCCTCAGACCGAAGTCCAGGTCCGACATCGCTGCCATGGTGTAGGTCAGCTTGGAGAAGCACTTCATCATGTAAGTGGGAAGCCCGGGCGGGGCAATGGTCGCACCGCACTTGAGCGGGCAGTTGTAGCAGCTTATCAGCCGTTTCCGCATGCTCTCCAGCGAGTGCGTCCACTGCTTTGCGATCTCGTCGGTCCAGAACCCCTTGCGCCGCAGTCGGGAGTTGCCCCACATGAAGTTCTCGGTGTGCCACTTCTCGTCGTGAACGGCCATCTCCTGAGGAGACCCGAGCCGGGCCAGGATGGGCATGACCCCGGGAATCGGGTTGTCCTGCCTCACTTTGATGTAGTCGAGCACCTGGTTGCACAATTCGATGTACTCGGCCGGCCGTGCGACCTGGATGTCGCCCGTTCCCCGGACTGCTATCGCCTTGAGCCCCTTTGCGCCCATGACGGCCCCGAGCCCGCCGCGGCTGGCGCTCGACCTCCCCTGCTCGATGGACGCGAAGAAGACCCTGTTCTCCCCCGCAAGACCGATCGACGCCACCTGTGCCCGCGGCTCCTTCAGCTCCGCACGGATCTGCTCTGCTGTCTCGACCGACCCCTTCCCCCTGAGGTGCGACGCGTCCCGGATCTCGACCTTGCCGTTGTTGATCCAGAGATAGACGAGTTCGGGAGACTTGCCGGAGATCACGAGGCTGTCATACCCCGCGTACTTCAGCTCCGGCGCAAAGAATCCCCCCATCATCGAGAACGCCATCAGCCGGGTCTGGGGAGAGAACGAAGACACTATCGTGCGATTGGCCCCGATAGCGGGGGTGCCGCACAGCAGACCCGCACTGAAGATCAGCAGGTTGTCGGGAGAAAGCGGGTCGGTCTCCGGCGGGACCCTGTCCCACAGGGTCCGCGCACTCGTCCCCAGCCCTCCAAGATGGAGCTCGGTCAGCCCGGGATCGGTCTGCGTCTTCTCGATGTTTCCCCTGGAAAGGTCCACCTCCAGGCTGAATCCCGTTTCCGCGTACCTCATGCTCCCCCCACCGTCGCTGCCAGGCAACGACTGACCAGAAATCAATCCTGGTCAGTATTCCAGAAAGCCCGGGCGAATGCAAGAGAGAAATCTCGGGGGGCGCAGATCAAACACCGGGAACGAGAACGTTCCGCCCAGAAGGGGCGCGAGGGCTTGGTGGTTTCGGGAAGTGAAGCAAGGCTTGGAGGCGTGAGGGCGCGGAGCTGGGGGTGGAGGAGTGAGGGGGGCGCGACCGAGGAGGGCTGAGGGCCGAAGGCCTGGCATGGAGTGGCCCAGGGAGACGCCCCGTGGCGGGACGCCACGGGAAGGAGCCCTGGGTTCCGAGCCTACTTGTCTTGAAACAGGGGCTTGGCTCGCTTCTTCCCAAGAACCTCGGACTCTGCCCACGCGACCACTACCTCCGCGACCCGGACGGCCCCCTCCCACTCGCCTTCCCCGACGGGTTCGTAGGGGCCCGGGTACCGGGCCTCGACAGCAAACTCCGTCAGTTCCACCGAGTCGAACACGTCTTGAGGAGGGACTATGCCTGCGCTCGACAGAGAGGCGAGCAACTCGCCGATATCGTGAACCTTGCGAAACGACAAGCCCTTTGACACATGCACTGCCTTGAGGGCCTTCTCGACGGATTGTTGGGCGTCAAAGCACAGGTCTTCCCAGACAACGCCTTCAGGCTTGGGCTGTTTCGCTCGGATGAGGTTGCTCCTGGCGCGGAGGAGCCACTGTCTGGCGGCTTCAAGTTTCGTTCTGCGGCGTCGCATACAGCGTCCTTCCCTCTCTGTACGCAGAGGAAATGACCGACCCGGCGTCGTCAGAGAAGTCGCTCAGATCCCGCTGGGTGACCACCACGATGTCCGCGGCAAAACCTACCGGCAAGAGCGCTCGGTAGATCTTCTGAGCAGTCTTTCGTCGGTGTGTGCCGTCCGGGAAAACGACCAGCAGGTCAAGGTCGCTGTCCGGTCCCATCGTGTCTCTGGCCGCAGAACCGAACAGGATGATCTGCCGCGGCGAGAATCCATGCACGATCACGCTGACTATTCGTCCGAGGGCTTCACTCTCAACCTTCCGCATTGCCCACTTCCATTCAGTGACGGCGACGGCCACTCCTCCGGGGCCGCTGGCAACCCTCAGTCTACCAACGAACCCAAGTCGGGGCAAACGGTTTGAACGGGGCCTTCTCTGATTACTCTTCGGGTCCCAACGGTAGCGTGCTGTTCCCTGTCGGCAGCAGCAGCGCCGGCAGGGCCACGGGAAGATCTCGTGGCGACCGGCCGGCGACCAGGGAATCGAGTGTCGGCGACTCCCCCGGGATGGACAAGGACTCCCGCAGCGAGAACGACTGGAGCGACAGGACGGCAGCCCGGCCGGCAAGAGACTCCGTGACTCCCTGCATCATCTGGAAATGCTGAGACCCGGTGATGATGAAACGGCCCTTGAGCCTTCGATTCGCGTCGATGTCGCCCTTCACGGCACCTGGGATCGACTCCAGAAGCTTCTCGATCAAGGCCGTCTTCCCGATCCTGCGCCGTCCATAGAGAACGAACATCGCGGCGCCAGGCCTGGACATGTGGTCCCGCAGGACATTCAACTCAGACTCCCTGCCAACGAAATCCATGCTGCGCCTCCGCCACTGCATCACCCGGATTTTAGATGTAGCACGATTCTGCTAATCTGTCTACAGCTTTCTCGCCATTGACGGGTCGGGAGGGCATTTCGCTCCGAACTTTCCTGGGCGTGCAAGAATGCGAACGAACCTCCAGTCGTTGCCGACCATGTGGTGCAGCCGGAGAATGTCGGACCCTTGCTCGCGGAAGTGCCTGTCCAGGGATATGGCCACGGAGAGTCCCATTTCGCGCATCAGCAGGAAGCTTGCCCAGTCCACCAGCCCGGGACCACGCTGGGCGCCCTCGGAAGCTTTGCTCCAGGCTGCCGAGTGGAGCCGAGCGTCAACCCACACAACCTCGCAGGACTCCCAGACGACCTCGCCAATTCTCGTGAACAGTGCGGTGCCGAACCTGCGCCGGACCAGCGCACCGGTCTCAACCAGGACGTACGAGTGCGTCACGAGCGGCACATTTTGCTCGGCCAGCAAGGCAAACGCCTTGGCGACATCTCCATGGTGCGAGTCGTCCCGGCTCACCAGAGCCACGAGAGCCGACGTGTCCACGAACACCGGCTCTGGGTTCACTTGGAGAACTCCTCTTCCAGGTACTTGTCGTGGTTGCTGCCGAGGTCTGCAGGGCCGCCGCCTGCCAGGCCGGCGATTGCGAGGAGCCCGCAGGCTCCGGCCTTGTCCGCTCCGGGCCCCAACCCCATTTCCAGGCCCTTCTGAACAAGCCTCCTGACTGCCTCTGCAAGAGAGATCCGGTGGACGTGAGCCAGCCGTCTCACCGACTCCATCTGCATCTCATCGAGCATTATCTGAGTGCGGACCATCCTTGCTGCCTCGCCCGAGCCACAATGCCATCATAATGTGTTCTGCGGGGCAGCGTCAAGCGGCAGTCGTGGCCCCGGAGGATTCTCCCGTCTCGGTGGGTCATGGGGCCCCAATGCCTCCTACTGAGATTGTGCGGGGACGCCGTCCGTTTGGCAAGAATGACAACACCGTCCCCGCGAATCAGCAAGACAAGACCGTCCCCTGGTCGTCGTCTTCCCATCTACCTGGCGCACCGGGTCCCGGACATGTTGGGCTGAACAAGGCGAGCGGGCCAGCGAGTAACCGACTCTCCCTTCACGGCTGCGCAGGTCGGAAGCGGATGCGGAGCTGGCGGTGGAGGATCTTGCCGGTGGGGGTGCGGGGCATTTCCTCGGGCGGGATGAAGAGGATCTTACGGGGCCGCTTGAATCCAGCGACTTTGCCGCGGCAGTAGTCCAGCAGCTCCTGCTCGCACGCCTCGATGTTCTGCTTGAGGATGGCGACTGCGGTCACGACCTCGCCCCACTTGGGGTCGGGAAGCCCAACGACGGCAGCATCGAATACCGCGGGATGCGAGAGAAGTATGGCCTCAACCTCGCTCGGGAACACCTTTTCCCCGCCGGTGATGATCATGTTGTCCTTTCGGTCCACCAGGAAGTAGTAGCCGTCTGTGTCGCGGTACGCCATGTCGCGGGCGGTGAACCATTCGCCGGCAAACGAGTCCCTGGTCCTGTCCGGCATCTTGTAGTAGCAGTCGAGCAGCATGGGGCCGCGGGAGTACAGCTCGCCGGTGACTCCGGCGGGGACCGGTTGCCTGTTCTCGTCGAGGATCTTGATCTGCGACGTGCCGGTGGATTCGCGTCCGATGGAGCCGGGCTTGGTGAACTGCTCGTGCGGCTTGAGCACCGTGACGATGCCGGCTTCGGTCGAGCCGTACCCTTCGTAGAGGTCCACGCCGGAGAAGAACCGCATAATGTCCTGCTTCATCTCGACCGTGGCAGGCGCCGACGAGCAGAGCAGCTTCTTGAGCGAAGCGAAGTCGAGGCCCTGGCGTTGCTCCTCGGGCACCGAGAGGATCATGCGGTAGTGCGTCGGCACGAGGGAGATGAAGGTGATCTTTTCCTTGTCGATGATGCGCAGGACCTTTTCAGCTTCGAAGCCACTCGCCGGGTGGACGAAGACCTTGCCGCCGACGTAGGAGACGTTGAGCGTAAAGAACGTCGAGTTGACGTGGCACAGCGGCATGATGTTGAGGCAGACGTCATCCTCGCAGAAGCGGAAGTCGATGCCGTTGATCAGGTAGAATGCGACGTACGACTCGTGGGATCTGACGACCCCCTTGGGCACGCCGGTCGTGCCGGAGGTGTAGAGCATGATCCAGGTGTCCTGGGGCAGCACTTTCACCCCCGGGTCGCGGGGAGTCGTGGAAGCCAGCAGCTCTTCGTAGCCGCGATAGCTCTGGGGCAACTTGCCTGGGTTGAGGGTGCCGTTCCGGCACCCGGCCCCTCTCTCGCGGTCGGGGCTCGGACCGGCAGTGCCGGCGGGTTCGGGAACGAGGGGTGAGGACGAGACGAGGACATAGGCCTCAGCCGGGATCTTGGGAAGCCGGGACCTGACCTGCTCGACGGTCCTGGCGAACATGTCGTGGACGAAGAACGCCTTGGCGTCCGAATGGTCCGCTACGTACGCGACCTCGTCTCCCACGAGCCTGAAGTTGATGGGCACGACGACGACGCCGGCCCTTGCTGCCGCGATGTACAGCTCGATGATCTCGATACAGTTTTCGAGAAGGGCAGCGACCTTGTCCCCCTTCTTCAAGCCCATGTCGATCAGCGCACACGCCAGCGAATCGCAGCGGGCATCGACCTGTCGCCAGGTGAAGCACCTGGAAGCGTCGGCAAGGGCCTCCTTGTCCGCGTACTTGGCAGCATTCACCCTGACTGCTTCACCCAGGTTGATCCAGTGCGCCATGAGCTTGCCTCCCCGAGAACTATAATACCCTCAACCGCGCGTCCACGACGGAAGCGCCTTTCCCCTCATCGTAGACGATGACCGGGTTCAGCTCCAACTCTGTAAGCCCGGGCAGCTCCTCCATCGCGTGCTGGACTTTCAGCACGATTTCGGACAGTGCTGCCAGGTCGGCGGGCTTTGCGCCCCGGACTCCGGACAACAGCGGCCACGTCCGGAGAGACCGGAACATCCCCTCGATGCGTTCGCGGGAAAGGGGTGAGAGTCCAAAAGCCACGTCTTTGAGAACCTCGACGTAGATTCCCCCCACTCCCACCATGATGAGCGTCAGGCCGCCTTCGCGCCTGGCGCCTACGATGACCTCCCGGCCGGGCGGCATCTGTTTCTGCACCGTCACCCACGGTTGGTATGCGGAGAATTTCTCGGTCAACTCGCGGAAGCCGGCGTCGAGCCGCTCCCGGGAGTCGATGCCCAGGACCACCCCGCCCGCGTCGGTGCGATGGACCACCTCCCTGGCCTCGACTTTCAGGACCAGGGGGTACCCGAACGAGGCCTCGATCCCGTCCAGCTCCGATGCGCTCCTGATGGACCGTGTCATGGCCGCAGGGATGCCGTAGCAATCCAGGACCCTGAAGGCCCGCCGTGCGGGAAGGAATCCGCCACCGTCTGCCTTCTGCTCGTCGAGGAGGGCGAGTGCGGATCTCGTGTCGGCGCTGGTGGCCAGCGGGCCGTCCGAAGATCGTCCTTTCGCCCGCGACCAGTCCACCATCCTTTTCAACACCTTCGCGGCCGTCTCGGGGAAGGGATAGACCGGTATGCCCGCGCCCCGTATGGTCGTAAGCGTAGGCGCCCAGTTCTCGTTGGTCATGAGAACCGTCACGAGGGGTTTGCTCTTGCCGTTGCGGACCCACTGGTCGACGATGGCCTCGGCGTTGCCCTGGCTGTCCACGAAGAACGGGGTCACCATGTTGACCATCACCGAGTCGATGTTCGGGTCTGAGAGCAGCGCTCCGGTCGCTGCTGCGAACGCTGGAGGACCGGCGGTAGCTGCGGTATCTACCGGGTTGTCGCAGTGGGCCTCGGGGGGAAGGCCCTGGTTGAGCGTCTGCTTTGATGCCTCGGTCAGACCGGGCAGAGACAAGCCGAGTTGCACGCACTCGTCGACCGCGATGATGGCTGGTCCGCCCGCGTTGGTCATGATGCCGACCCGAGAGCCCGCAGGGCAGGGCTGGGTGGCGAACGCGATGGCAGCATCCACCATCTCTTCCATGGAGTCGAACCTGAGCACGCCGCACTTCTCGAAGATGGCGTCGGTGAGGGTATCGTCTTCCATGAGAGAGCCGGTGTGGGAGGAGATCGCTTTGGATGCCTCGCGGGTCTTGCCCGACTTGAGCGCGAGCACCGGCTTTGCTGCGCTGATGGGCGTGACCGTCCTGATGAACTCGACGGGGTCCTTCATGCTTTCGATGTGCAGCAGGATGACCTTGGTCTCGGGGTCCCGGCCGTAGTGCGCCAGGATCTCGGGAACCGAGACGTCCCTCGCATTGCCGTTGCTGGCATAGAGCCTGAACCCCATGCCTCGCTCTCTGAGGTTCAAGTTGAGGACCTCGGCAACTCCGCCGCTCTGGGCAATGATGGAGACCCCTCCCCTGGTCATGGGGGTAAACGTGAAGTTGGCGTACAGCGATACAGCGGGATCTGAGTTCATCACGCCCTGGGAATTGGGCCCGTAAACGCGGAT
>Ga0172371_10010895_pt1 | contig 12203 bp, 10 predicted proteins | sample Lak12m_FD_114543 | JGI IMG/M metagenome (GOLD analysis project Ga0172371, IMG submission 114543) | Freshwater microbial communities from Kabuno Bay, South-Kivu, Congo - kab_022012_12m | ecosystem: Environmental > Aquatic > Freshwater > Lake | place: Democratic Republic of the Congo: South-Kivu... | reverse complement strand
GTGAGCAGTCTCAAATCCGTCGCACCCTCCGGAAGCTGGGTTTTTAGATTCAGTATCCGCGACAGAAACTTTCAAAGGCCCACAAACAACTTCAAAGAACGTTGATGGAAGTGCAATTACCTGAGATTAAAAAGCTCAGAAAGACGGCGGCGTATTGATAGACGAAGATGAGGCGATCAAACAAGCTGGTAATCTATGTCGTCAGTGGGCTCAACGGGTAGTGGGACACGAAGTTATGAGTTTTCCCACCAGTGAGAAGGCAAAATTCATCGGATCCGTTGTGGTGAGCGCAGATCCCAAGTGGCATTTAAGCTGGGTGGACGGGTTCAACGGAAAGACATTTCTGCGTTTCCACGAGAGGGCGGTGAAGCCTTATAAAGGTCTTAAGATTCATCTGATCGTGGAAAATGCCAGATACCATAGGACACAAGAGAACTCCCAATGGTAAATGGCACTCAGACATCCGATTCTTCTCCGAACTAGGCCAGCGCATTAGCCCACCATTGCCCTTGTATGGGGGAAAAAATATGTTCGGCCCGTTGCTTTCGCATTACCACAAAACGTTGGTGCAACCACAAGCCATTTCATCTCGGCGTTGACATAGCAGTTGCTACTTCAGAAATGAAGGCTGACCCTGTTCCAAAACTTTGCTACTCTTACCACAAACATGTTCCATATTGTCCTTTCGTAAGTATCAATTTTGCCGATACCTTTCATGCCCAAAAGAGCGAAATCGGATTCAGCCCCGAGCGGAGCAAGTACGCGATACACGTTGCCGATGCGTTCGTGAACTTCTGCAGCGGGAGTTACCTCGCCGACACGCAGTTCAATAGCTTGCAAGGGATTCTTGTTGAGATACAGCCTTAGCCTCTGCCCTCGGAGAACATTCGAGACTTTTTCTTCCGGAACGTAAACCTCAACCCACAGATCTTCGGGCACGGCGATTTCGCAAAAGGCTTCGCCTGCCTGAACTTTTTTCCCCTTGAGGGTTTCGACTTCCTTGGTCGTCACTATTCCGGCTACCGGGGTCTTGATATCCAGGAACTGTCTTTGCCATTTGTGGTAGGTTAGGTCCAGCCAGGCATTTTTACGTTTCAATTCCACGAGGCGACTCTCGGCGAGCCTTGCCACCTCATCACCTGCCGAAGCTCTCAGCACGAGCAATTGTTCCGTGAGGACATCGAAGTCTGCCTGAGACTTCGCTATCTTATAGTTAAGTTCCTTGGGGTCAAGCTTCGCTACTACCTGATCCACCTCGACACTGTCACCCTCTTTTGCCAAAACCTCATCGATGATGCCGTCGATCTTGCTAAACGCAATGTGCTTTTCGCGTGGGAAAATCAATGCCTCGCCGCCTACGGTGTCCGCAATGGGTATGAAAAAAAGCAGGAGAACCAAACCAGCCAACAGAAGAGCCAGTGGAACCGCATACCGGGCCTGTTTGAAAAATCGAACGACGCCCTCCTTTGGGTCTGTCTGAATGAACCGTTTCAATTCCGGATTTTTCCGCAGAATCCATTTCTGCGTGAGAGCGGCTCCAAAAATCGGCCCAAGCCCGATCAATCCATCTATCATGGTTCTTTCGGGAGGGTTGTTCTCGAAGAATTCCATGACGAGGTGTCCAACCACACGCTCGCCATAGGTCAACGGGATAAAGGCTATGTACGCACTGTTTGTTTCAGCCATAAATTCTCGAACAACTTTTACAAGTTCCTGGTCTTGTAGGGAGTCCGTAAGACTTTGCGCACCCGGATCGTTGGGCAGCAACAAACCCTTATTCATTAGGCGAATGCCCTTTGCAAGCTCCACCGTCTGTCCATACAGCTTCGCCCGCTTGTCCATCAGGGGCTGGTTGTTGATGGCCACTAGGTTTGACTTCGCCCCAAGGTGCGTTATCACAAAGCACCGCTCAAAATGAACGAGAGTTCTCAAATCGTTGCTGAGCAAGAAGTAGAGCGTGTCAAGAGATGCCGCAGACAACGCCCTCTTGCAAAATTCCATGACCAACCCGCCCGGTATGGGCTTGACGTCTGGCGGCTTCGGGGCCGTTGCTGGGTTCATTGGTCTATAGATAACGCTACTCAATTGCGTACACCTTCATGATGTTCTGGGCAGACATCATGCTAGAAGAGCATCTCCATATTGAACGTCTTGGCAGCCGCATCAAGCCACCTCATCGCGATGCTCTTAGGAGCCATGGGCACAAAGAGCTTACCGGTCATGCCTAAGGGAACATTATATTGGTGATCGACAATGTTTACGAGACAAATGTATCGTGCTTCCAATGGGACATCCTTCTGTTTTTCTCCTCGGATTTCGGTGGCCACTTCCCCGCCATAGCGGCTCGAAAAAGGCGAATCCTTGAGGTTCTTTTCCCCATATCCTCGGATACTGTCAATCTGCTTATCCAGTATGACTCCACTATTTATAGGAAACCAAACCTTTACATTTTCCATGGGACGCAGACGCCGTACGTCGTCCTCGGGGATCAAGGCGGACACCATCAACTCCGATGTGGACTGAATCTCCCCCACAATATAGCCTTCCCCGGGTTGAAACCCTCGCTGAACCTTGAAATCTAGCTTGGTAACTACCCCCTCGAAGGGTGCGACGATACCCTTTTTTGCCAGTTGTAGATCTCGCCTCAGCATAAACAGTTCATGGTCCAGTCGCTGCATGTCTGCCATCTTTTCACCCAAACGCGCTCTCATACTGTCGTCAACTTGACAGAGTTGGATCTCAGCTTCGAGGATTTGCCGTTCGTTTTCCTTCTTCACGAGGTTAAGGATCAGTTGATTAGCATCCAGGACAAGCATGAGTTCACCTTGCCGCACCTTGGATCCCTCTTCGACAAAGACTTTATCTACCGCTGTGTAAAGAGGTATCGTTATTTTTTGACTCCATCTGGGAGCCGCAAAACATGGGTACGAGGAGGTGAGACTGAGAGGCACGAAAAGGATGAAGGCTACACCTGCCAGGATACCCGCCAAAACCATCGAGCCCATCGGTCTGGGTATAATAACGGCCCGCTTGACGTATAAATCTTTTGTCGCCTTGACAATAGGTCGTACGATAAAAAGGGCAAAGGCAAGCAGTGCTAGGATGATACCAAGAGACTTGTCAAATCGGTAGTACACTCCGTACACGATGCCTGTGTAGAGAAAAAATCGATAGATATAAGTCCCCAACCCATGTATGAGGAAAATCCTTCTTTCCCTTCTCGTGATGGCAGTGTTCGGGATATCGGGGACGCCTATGGCCCGGTTCATCACAAGATACTTAATGTATCCTCTTGATTTGACCATTAGATTCGGAATTCTCAAAAGGTCGCTCAGGATAAAGTATCCGTCAAATCGTATGAGCGGACAACCGTTGAACAGCAGCGTGGATACCGACGAAACGGTCATGATGTAGAACGCTAGGGAATTGATAATCCCAGGTTTTGTGAAATACCACACATATGTGGCAAAAATGGCAAGCACAATTTCTGCAGCAATGCCCGCCGCTGCAATGGCCACCCTAGGTTTTCTGTCCGCAATCCTCCATGCATCCGTTGTGTTGCAGAACAGACAAGGGAAGAAAATGAGAAAGCCGATGCCCATCTGAGGCACGTGCAAACCGAAACTCTTGGCGGTATAGGCATGGGCCAATTCGTGCACAAACTTGGTCAACGCGATGGTGACCCAAAGGTACGTCAAGTTCTCGAGGTTAAAGAAAAAAAGATACTCTGTCTGTATGCGGGAATAGCCATCAATAAAAAGGGAGATCGCCCCCAAAAAGGCTAATAGGACAAGCGACACGGTCCACTTGTTATAGATGCCCTTCACGTAATGAATGGTCTTCTCAAGAAAATTGTCAGGATTAACCAAAGGGATAAAAAGAAAAAAAACACTCGAGAAACGTTGGGAGTTCCGAGCTTTACTTATGTTTTCCCGTAGTTTGATTTGAGCTTCCGCGGTGCCTATTCGAGTCCCCAGCAAAAGACCAGCTCGGGCAGCTCGCTCTGCAATGCGACGGGCATCCTCTTGAGTATAATGATATCCTTGAGCCCCGAGTTGTTCAATGAGCTGATCCGGGGTAACGCCTCCGTCAAGTCCTCGCAAAAACCTTAGTTCATAAGCCGATACCCTGTAAAATTTCTGGGAAACCGGGTCTCTGATAATGTGCGTCTGGCGGTTTTCTCCCTCATCGAAATGCGACACTTCAAGATCAGACCTGAATTTGATGCCCATGGAACGACGAACCTTTCCCGGGTATGACCACGTCAGCGTTGTACAGGCTCAGTGTAATTGATTGCCATGGCCGCATCAAGGTTTGCCAAGGCAGCCCTCGATTCGCCAATGGCCCTGATCAAGTCTATTTTTTTCTGCATGACTTCAGCCTTAGCCTGTTCAACAGTTATGACGGCAAGGGCTCCTTTGGATTCCTGCCGCTGAAGGGTCAGAAGGGTCCCCTCGGCGCTGCGAAGAGACTCGCGCGCCGACAATGCCTTGTCTCGTTCGTCCAAGAATTTGAGCGCGGCATCGCGCACCTGGGCCACGGTAGAGGCTACTAGCCCAGCGATCACCCTGTCAGAAGAAGCCCTTTTGCGCTTGGCAGCTCGAACGTCCTTAATATTGGCGAAACACTCAATGAGATCCACGCGCGCTCGCACCCCCACCTCCCTGTAGTCGTTATTATAGATGAATTTGTCATCTTCCTTCGTGTAGCGCCAGAATCCACGAATCTCTGGGCAGTATCTCATCATGGTACGCTTAACATCGTTGGATGCGCTTAGATAATCCAGGGTGGCTTGGTACAGCTCTGGCCGATTCATCAGCGATGTGCGCTCGAGGTCCCACAGTTCAGATTCTGACAGACACTGTTCACTCGGTATCAACTCTAGTTGCCCTTGCACATAGAAACCTCCGTCGGTACTGCGGTCAGGAGAGATGCCCATTGCTCGGGATAGAGTGTTTCTCTGTCGCTCTATGTCATGCTGTATTTGGGAGAGCAACAAGTGTGCACGGCTTTCTCTGTCCCTCGCAGCGTAATATTGTTCCATGGCAACCAACCCTTGGCGTTGCAGCCGCTCCAGTCGTTTGGTAATTCCGGCAAAAATGTTGGCAAGAGATGCAGCAGGCTTGACGCACTCCTGTAGGGCTAAGAGCCGAAAATAGGCCTGATCAAGGGCCCCAAAAATATCCTGTGTCTTCCTGACACGTTGATAGTGAGCCGATAGTTTCTGGTTCTGCGCGTTCCTGGACATATAGTAGAACTGCACAGCATCGTTGGGGCTCCAGTTCATTTCCAAGGCATTGCGAGCAGTAGTCTGCTCTCGTCCTTTGGCCCACGATCCCACTCCACCCCCGGTTACCCAGGGACCAAAGGGCGGACGTAATCCGTTGTAAATGGGTTCTTGTTCATCTAATCCCAGAATGTTGCTGAAACCATACATGGGGTTATCCCGATATGCATAATCTCCTGTATAGACTATCTTTGGCAGAATCCTTCTCAACTGGGCAACGCTTGTCGCATCATACCCCTCTTCAGAAAGGCGGGCCGCTCGAATCTCCTGGTTGTTGGCAAGCGCCACTGCCCGGCAGTCTGCGAGAGTGAGATAGTGTTTGCTGGTAATGGTCGTTGACGGCCGAATCCTCACTGCCTCAAAGTTTACAGCAGCCTTTTTACGAGCCTCCAATGTATGGTCCGTCAAGCCGAGGAGATCTCGAATCGGAGAGCTGCTTGAAGGTACAGGCACGGGATCTTCGGGAAACGAAGTTTTGGACACGGCACGCCATGAGCACGACCACACGGAAAGAGAAATTACGACCACTAGGATTCCGAATCCAATGCCGCGCCTATTCCTAGAAATTAGTGCACGACTGTTTAGGTTGCCGTGCAACGGCCTGAATGCAACCGGTGTGTCATATTTGCAGGGAGAGAACCGCGACGCCTCAATCTCACCAACCCTGTGTCGAACAGCGTCACTTGGGGCTCCGTTAAGCGTTGAAGCGCAGTCAAGTCTGAAAGAGCGCTCATAGATGTCCGGCTGGGTCACTGCGTTGAAATACCTCTTGTCATATACGGGTTCTCGGAATCTCCCGCGAGATTGTTTTGCCGCGATGCATCACTGGGTTTATCGCCATTACCAAGAGCCTCTGGAGATATAGCAATCACAGTTTGCTAGTCACGTTGAAAAGGATCTGAATGAGTCGTCCGCCATTCCTATCGACAACGGCCAAAAACAGGATGCCCTTCTCACTTCGCTGGCGACCGCAAAGACCCGATCATCCCAATCTCTAGGTGTCTATCCGGATTATTCAACAACACATAGACCTTCTTGGTCTTGGTCTTGGGGTCCATGAGCTTCCCGATCCTATCCACTGTACCGCTGAATTCCCGTCCTGTACGATGCTTGAACACGGCTTTTGAGCTGAGAGGGAAACGGTGCAACACTTCCTCTGGCACGTAAGCCACAGCATACACCTTGTCGCTATCAACGAGAGAAAAGAGAGCATCTAGGGGTCTCGCTGTCTCATAAGGCTGTTTGAGACGAGCCGCAATGTATCCTGAGAACGGGGCCTTTACCGTACATGCCTCCAGATCGTGCTTTGCCTTATCGAGTTCGACCCGAGCTTCGGCAAGGCTGGATTGAGCGGCAGCAAGTTGCTGCCCTGCCCTGAGCACTTCCAAGCGAGTGGCGGATTCCATTTTTAACAGCTCCTCACGAGCCTTTGCCTCCTGCTCTGCCACCTCCAAGAGTGCTTCCAGTCCTCGTACCTTTTCCTCCATCTTTCGCACTTCCATTTTGTATCGTTCTTTGAAAAGCTGAACGACCACCTCTCCCTCTTTGACATGATCCCCTTCATCAAAATTGACCGATTCAATGATACCGCCCACGTCCGTACCTACATTTGCCGTACGGAAGGCGTTGATAATTGTAGCTTCTACAACTGGCGGTCTTTCCTGCGAGGCCCCTTTCCCCTCAGGTTCGATCTTGGAAGAAGCCGGCGGCGGCTCGCTCATCCAGGTCGGTGCCTCAACCCCGGTGGCAACCCCGAGGGAAAGTGTTCCTAATGAGAAAAGGCATCCTAGAACTATGTACAACGATTTGCGAATATTCATGCGCAGTCGTCCATTGCAGGGAGTAGCGTTTTAGGCCCGCCTCTCCCGTCACATAAGAATCTTGAGAAACTAATGTCACGAGCTCTTTTTACGGACCGTTGAACAATCCTATGAGTCGTTCAATCGGACCCTCCGCTAGGCCTTCTAGTCTCCATTTCCGAACGCCTAGTCTTGAAGTCCTGCACCGCTTGATTCAGGGTCCTCACCAAATCTTCTACCTGTTCTACGGTCATAAGAATTTGCCGTTCGAAAACGGGCGTAGCTCCTTGTTCTCCCCCCTGACCGAACGTCGGAACGTAGCGTCCAAATATGACCGAGATTTCTCTTGGACTCGTGGCCACAATAGCCACGCTGCTGTAATAAGAATCGATTCGTGGAGGACCCATTTGCGGTGGCCGTGGCTGGCCCTGCTGATCCTGGGGCGGCTGCCCAGGCACAGGCGGCTGCGGAGGTCGAAATCTCTCTCCGTTCATGGCATTTTCCCCTTTCTCACATCCAACGTCGTCTGCCAAAACGTGACCGGACACATTAGTAATGAGGCGCTGCCTCTTGGCTCTTGTGAACTCCACACACGGCAGGCTCAATTCGCTCACGGCATGTAAGAGGCCTCCCCACATCGACACACCCAATAGTTAGCCCATATAATATTTTGAATTGAACCTTATATGAGCCGAAGGCGACGAAGCAATCTCAGCTCACATCAATCGAGCGGCACAGCTTTTATCGAATTCGCGTTTACTCTCGAGAACCCCTATAAACAGCGTCAAAGGACATTTTGTAGATATGTACTCCGGCCTAGCATTTATCTATAAGGCGTTCATGATATGGCGAATCTCCGGTGCAAGATCGGTTTGCGTTGATATAGACTACTATCTGGAAAGCCACCACTACGGCATATATACTATCTTTGACGAACGGGCAAACATCGCTTCAAGGACAATCAAACATTTCCTACAGGTCTTTAAGAGAGAGGGATTAAGTGCCCTGTTAAGGGCTGCCGCGGTTGTTCCCCTTATTGTCGTGGTCCCAAGGGTTGTAAGACATTTACGGCCAAGGATTTCGCCAATTCATAACAATCTAAATGACCAGAGCAAGAGAGGGAAAGACGCGTCACGCGATGTGGAATCCTGTGCAGCCAGGAGTCTCAGCGAATTCATCGATACCGTTCTAGAACGGCTCCAGGAAACTCGATTGCAGTTAAACCACCACGAAGACAGCCCATGCCAGGAGCCTTATTCAAAAACAACCTTTGGGGATATCCGTCAAGGAGTGCAGACGAATTTGGCCATGTGCGAAAAACGGGTTGGAAAAGACAAACATGACTATCCGACCATAAAGGCCCTTCTGTGCACCCACAACCTGGACTGGGAAGGGGCTTCTCTGTATCTTTACGATTTGGCCAAGGGGCTCCAGGAAAATGGAGTGATTGCTCCCTTGATAATGAGTCCACGCAAAGGACCTATCGCATTGCTTTACGAAAAAGCAGGAATCCCCGTCGAAGTATGTGCCCAACACATATCAAACAAAGCCCGATACCAAGATTGGCTCACCTTTTTTAGTGACTTTGTACAACGGTCCGGGGTAGATGCAGTCTTGGCCAACACTATACTGAACTGGCACGTCGTACATGCCTGCACACAACTCGGCATACCGTGGCTTTGGAATATTCATGAAAGCGAAGGACCCGATAAGTTTTTCATGCGATTGCCGCGTGACATAATTAGGATAGCCTATTCAGCTCTCTCCCTACAAGGCATGACGATCTACGGGTCGTATGGCACAGCCCAAGTATGGGAATCTTTCCCCTTTTACCAGCCAGGCACGGTAATTCACAATGCCTTGAACCCGGATGACTTTTCTCAAAAGGCTTCATCGTACAATCGCAAGGCCATACGATCCTCTCTAGACATAGACAATGATACACTATGCTTGGTTATGGTGGGGACTATCTCTCCGAGAAAAGGCCAGCAGGACCTCGTTGATGCCATAGAAAGACTTCCCAAACGAACAGTCACCAGGATGAGGTGTCTTATCATAGGTGATTGGACCCACCCTTACGCGGTGGACTTGCACCGTCGAATAACGCATGGTACAGAATCACTGCGGGGGGCTATAACCTGCGTGGATGTTACCGAAGACATTCATTTCTATCTTTCTGCGGCAGATCTGGCAGTTTGCTCATCAAGGTCAGAGTGCTTTCCTCGTACAGTACTCGAGTACATGGCCTATGGCCTCCCAATCATTAGTACCCCGAGATTTGGCCTAAGTGAGCAGATATTTCCAGAGATCAACGGCCTGGTCTATGAACCCGGGAAAGTCAATGATCTAACTGACCACATATGCAACCTGTTTGAAGACCCCGAGTTGCGACTTGAGTTGGGTAAAAACTCGCGCCGCGTATTTCAATGCGTAAATCAATACGAAGATATGCTCAAACGTTATTCCTCTCTATTTGTAGGGATTCTCGAAACTAAACGCGAATTGCATGAATGACTCCGTAGGTCATTCGCGTAGAAACGGAAATCTAGAAATCCTGGATGCCCGATCACGTCCAGAGCATTCCCCACCTCTTTTGCTGGACACCGTAACGGATCGCTAACTCCATGAATTTATCATGGCCGAGCCAGGAAGATAACTACACCATCTGTCGAAAAGCATATTATCGCGCCTTCTGTTTCGAAAAGCCAGAATTTAGAAATTCAGTTGGCCAGAGATGCCGACGGCCCAGAGATACCTCGAAAATGTCGCTAGCGAGGTATCTACCCCTGGGGTCGCACTAAAGAACTCCCAGCCTGGATGACCAATGAATACGTTCTCAAATTCTTCCTCCCCATTGCCGCGGCATTGCATCCAACTTCCTTTCAGCCACAGACGAGTAGACAAGTAATCGCAGATGTGAACCGCACTCTCGCCGTAAGCTTCCAGAAGTTGGCCCCCTTTGTCGCTCAGTTCATACCGGCTGTCAGAACCGGAATAGGCCGAGCCACCTCCTGAATCACTGAGAATAACCCGAAGCGGCATCTTCACTGTGTATGAGGTTAACCACGGACTCCACAAGACTCTGAATTTCCAGATGTGGTCCGACAGTTCCAGCCCTCCGTACAAAGAACTCGTCTTAGCTACGAGGTCACCTAAATACTCTTCTTGGAAAACAGGCTGGACAAAATACGCGTATGCAGCACCCGATGGAACTTCCATCCTTTCTGAGAGATTGTCACATTTGAACCCACCTATTACCTTAAGGTTTTCACTGAGTATTAGGCTTGCCCCTATGTTGAAATCCCACCAGCGAGGCCTTGCGACGGACCAGCCCCACGAATTGGAACCAAAACTGCCGTCAGCAGCGGCACCACGAAAACTCGTCACCACCCTACCTCCGGAATTCGCCCATAGGCTCGTTCCAATTTCCAAGAATCCCCAAATCCGCCTCCCAACATCAAGCTGGCAATCAATGGAGCCAATCCAAAACGCGGCCTTGTTGACCGTTACATCCATCGTGTCAAACAGGAATGTGTTTGTGGGAGGGCCAGGGATGGGAAAATTCAGGTTCACGTTCATGTTTTGATAGGCAAGTTTCACTTTGGGAGTGAGCCTCATGCTCCCCAATCCAATAACTGGCCCACACTGGGGAAATGGGATTGCACTAACAGGATTGTCTTCACCCCGCCCCGATAACGGGCTCAGAAAAATACACACGCTGACAAAAGCAGTAACAACAATCGATCTCATAGATCAATCCTCTTCCCATGGGTTTGGAACCCAGTACCGTCTGTTCTGTACAAGCGAACCCACTTAAAACTCGGGTCTAGTGCATCCGTGAAGATTTGTCTCTGAGTGCTCTGTACTGTGATTTCCGTGGACATCATTATAGCTTTTCCCTAGGGCATGGTGGGATCTTCTTCATGATCGTTCCCGATATGAGAAAGACCGAGCTTGCCATGACGTCTGAGACTCCTCTAGACGGCAAATGCCCAGCGTCTCATTTCGAGTCCGCCGAGACATTCTCCAAGTGTTTGGGAAACCTCATATACACTTTCGTAACGTCATCATAATACATGCCAGCTGAAAGAAGGCAATAAACATACATGAATGATTCTCCTATCTGAAAACGATCCTGCTATAGTTCTTAATCCATGACACACGGCCCTCCATTCCATATTATCATGTTTCACCTCTCGATAGACAGTGACATGTTAGGAGCATGTGAATTGTCCGGACCTGTAGGACATAAACTGTCCGGTTACAGAGTTGCCATGGAGATGACTCATGGGACAGGCAGGCGTTTTACAGGAGATTCGACAGACCAGATTCGAAGAGGCCCATCGTCGTTGGCAGAAGGGAAGATTAACGCAGGAAGAGGCCGCATTTGTTTTCGGGGTGTGTTCGAGGACGTTTCATGGTTATGATTGTAGGTATGAGGAAAAGGGCATAGAGGGGTTGTTGGACAAACGGATTACTCGGGCATTGGCTCGCCGAACTCCGGCGGACGAGGTTCTGGTGATTGCACGCCAGTATTCGAGTACGTATCGGGGAGGAAAGTGAAGCACTTCCTCGCGATGTATAAACGGGACGGAGGTCAGAAGAGCTATACCTAGCTGAAGAGGATGTTGCAGTCCCAGGGGTTCGTATCCAAGGCATCCAAGCGGGGTGCTCATCGAAGACCTCGGGAGGGGTCGCATCTTCGGGCATGTTCAAGTGACCCCCGAACGTTCTGACCGCGGACAATCCATCGTGACACAAGAGTAAATCCCGCAACTGGGGAAGATTTAAGCCTCTGTTTCTCCCACCGTATTCACCAGACCTCAATCCCATTGAACCACTATGACTAATCCTCAAGGCGCACTGGTTCTCAGGATTCTACGCCAAATACCTCGATGAACTAATACACCGACTCACCCTTGACCCTCGATGGATCATTGACAGGAAAGATGAAAACACAAAAACATGCTCCATTCCGACAGAAATTTAAGAACCACTATAAAAACCTAAAGATTCGCCTGAGCGCAGACAATGCCGCATACCACATGCCGAAATGACCTAATTCGTAATCACTCTTGAGAATCACTGTTATCCCCTACCTTGAACGAATAAATTCG
>Ga0172371_10010892_pt1 | contig 12205 bp, 12 predicted proteins | sample Lak12m_FD_114543 | JGI IMG/M metagenome (GOLD analysis project Ga0172371, IMG submission 114543) | Freshwater microbial communities from Kabuno Bay, South-Kivu, Congo - kab_022012_12m | ecosystem: Environmental > Aquatic > Freshwater > Lake | place: Democratic Republic of the Congo: South-Kivu... | reverse complement strand
TCTGGGTATTCTTTTCATATTAATGATCGGCGCGATTATCGTTGCCCTGTTTTATCTGAACGCCGACTCTGCCCTGGGAAGGATCTTCATCTGGAAAGTCAGCGCTCTGATGATTGCCGACCACCCATTATTCGGAATCGGATATGGCAATTACGGTTATCGGTATCTCAATTACCAGCAAGCGTTCTTTGATAATCCCACCAATGTCATTTACTACGATAAAGCCTGCAATCTCAAACTGGCCCACAGCGAGTTCGTACATATTACAGCCGAAACCGGCCTGATCGGGCTGATCCTGTTCTGTGCGCTGATAGTGCTATTTTTCAAAATGGCCTTTGATCTTTTAAAAATTCAACTCGATCGGAAAGAAGCCTTGCTTCTGCGCGTTATGGTCGCGTCTTTTATTATCATCATACTACATTCCTTAGTCGATTCGGTGCTGCATACCTTGCCAATCTCGGTCATGTTCTATTTCCTGATTGCCGTTATCTCGTCAATTTCCAAAAATAGTCCTCCAACTGGTATATTATTAATCAACCGGGAAATCAGACCCGGTAAAGCGATTCACCGCCTGCTCATTGTCTGCGGTTTGATTTTACTGCTGTTTAATATCTACCGGGTAATCTGGAAAGGCATCGGCTATGTTTACTGGAAAAAAGGCCAGGTCGCGGTTCAAAATCAAAAATGGAATGAAGGGATTCTTGAATACCAGGAAGCGATATATTATCTGCCAAAGGAAGGCGAATTGCAGTTTCACCAGGGAGCGGCTTATGCCTATACCGGCCAGTTCGAAAAAGGATTGAAATTGATTCAACAATCCCGGACGAGTTTTAATGACAAGAACATTTACTTAGTGCTTGGTCAGGTTTATCTTCAGACAAGAGAATATCGGAAAGCCGAGGAGAATCTGAAAACCGTTACTTATATGTACCCGCAATTGTTATCCCCTCATCTGCTATTAGCGCAACTGTATCGGAAAACCGGTTTCCATTCCCTGGCAGTCAGCGAATTGGAATTCATTATCTCATCCGAACCCAAAATTTTATCTGATGAAGTAAAGTCGATTAAACAGGATGCCTGGCGCTATTTAAACCATCTCGAAAGTCCGGATTAGTTCTTTCTTTGACAAATGTATTTAATTGTTTAAACTTTTACAGTATCAGTTGCCTTTTTGGAATGCGGAACAAACTTACTTATCGGATTTTCCACGGAATCCGTTCCGCCGTTTTCTGACATCGAAATGGTCTTTCCGGTGCTCCTGACGAGCGCCTGGCTTGTAACTCTTCAGAAAAATGTCGAGCTATGTCAACAGCAACTGCCGGATCCGATCCCGATCCATTTCTACAGCGCCCGGAAGGATGTTTTCCGGAGTTTCCCGTATCTGCAGGAAGGTTTCCGGCAGATGAAGGAGGAGTTCCTTCAACTCATTTTGCTCTCCCTTCAGTTGGAGGGAAGATTCCTCCATCTCATTTCAGGCTCCCTTCAGGTGCCGGACTGTTCAAGCGGCATCCATCGGAACCGGCAGAAGCTGCCTGTCCTTTCCCTGTACTTGCCGGAATCTTTCAGAATGATCGGGACATTCTAAAACCGTAAAAGAATACTGTGTATATGGAATATGTTGGGTTGAAACAAACAAAAAAAGGAGGTCATTATGACTGATGAAACCCAAAGCACACAAACAACCAAGGAACGCAACGCCAAGACTTCGCAGGCGGAGATGTTCAAATTTGCCCGGCTGATGATCGCCGGCATGACCGCCCACGCCGAAGAACTGGCCAAACGTGGCGTGGATGCCGCTTACGTTTCCGGAATCCAGACCGGACTGACGGCGGCGGAAACCCTGGATGCCGAACAGGAAACCCTGAAGGCGGCAGCCAAGACTAAGACCACTGAGTTCAATGCCAAGTTCGCGGAACTCCAGAAGGCCCTCGCCGAGGCCAGGAAATTGGTCAAGATGACGATCCCGCAGGAAGGCTGGGTCGAATTCGGGATTACGGACAAGCGCTAACAGATTCCGGATGGTTGTTGGGGAGCGCCGGCAACGGCGCTCCAGCCTCTTTCAAGGGAGACCAGTTTTCACGCAGCCAAACTGGTTTCAATAGACATGACCAATCAATAGTCATAACATAATCATTCAGCCCGAAGCGAGCTGTCATTTTTGTTCATTGATGTCAAAATAAATACTACCAGACTATAAGTGATTCGGTCATTGGCTGGTTGCAAGTTACGAGTTCCGGGTTGCGGGTTTCCACGCAAAGAAACTAATTTAGTCGCTTCTGCGTCGCGTCGAACTATAGGCTTCCCCATAAGAAAAATTGGTTATTGTTGAATAGCATATCAATAAGTGAGCAACAGACGATCAGAAACAATTTCTCTCTCGAGGGTCTTGCCTTCCATTTGAAATCGTTTTAACATTGAGCGCCCACAGTTAACGAATATTTCGGTTTTAAAAAGATTTTTAGGTATGGGAATATCACAGATATAATCACCGGATTTTTTATTTCCGTCAATACTCAGGGCTATTTTTACTCCTTTACTTTTCGCTTTATCAATTTCGGATAGTAATTGTACCAACTGAAAATCCTGGGCACCATAAAGGATTGACTGACTGAAAGAATATGGCGGATCACAATAAATCAGGTCGCCGCTTTTAGCTTCGGAAAAAGCTACTTTATAATCAGCATGTAGAAAATCCACATTTTTTAGTCGTATTTTCCATTCATTGACTCTATTGGCAAAATTCTCTACGGAAATCGGATCGTGAATACCACAGGGTGTTGACATAAATCCATCTATTTTACGAAAGCGGACGATACCACCGTAACAAGCCCGGGATAAAAATAAAAAATCCGGCCCGTTCGGATTGGCATTATATGAATTTTTAATATTTTCATATACCTGTTCCTTCTTTTCCGGACCAATCCGATTGCGTCTGACCGCATACCAGTCAGTTAGTTCATCAGGATTCTTTTTCAACATTAGCCATATTTCAATTAGAGGCCGAAATATATCAGAGCCCAAACCACTTTTAGGTGAAAGCGTCGCTATAACGGCGCCACTTCCCAGAAAAGGTTCATAATATTTACCATATTCAGCCGGAAAATGACTGGTAATTTGAGCTGCGAAATTCTGTTTATTTCCCACCCATTTCAATAACTGAAATTTCGGCGGATAGTAAGTCTGATATTTTTTATCTATTGTTAACTGCATCTTCTTCTCAAACTTTAATATAACAATTGTTGTGCTAATATCCTAATTTGGGATAATGCAATTTCCATTCTAACTTCTTCCCGTGAAAAAATTTCTTAATTCCAATGAGAATAAAGTCATCTCTGAAATGCTTTACCAGCTACGGGTAGCCAGTGATTTCCGACAGGAAGATTTTGCCAAACGCTTAGGTGTTCCACAATCATTTATCAGCAAAATTGAGAGCGGCGAAAGACGTATTGATATTTTAGAGCTCCGGGAAATTTTATACGTTCTTGGAACCGACCTTATTCATTTTTCAACTGAACTTGAGAGAAGATTAAATGATACCAAATGATAAATATCTTAATCTTCCATCGGATTTTTGGGCTAATGTCGCCCTAATCAGTCAGAAAATCGGGTACAGTGAAAAAGATACGATCATTGTGCCGGATATTGACAAAATCAAATCTATCTATTATTCCTATGGTTATGATGTTGATAAAATATTTTTCGAGGGAAAATTAACAGATTTTGGTAAAACACTGCTGGATTATTTTCAGTTTCGATCTGATTTTTTGATCAACAATGTCAAAGTCAATTTGATGAACAGGCAAGACGCTGAAAAATTATTTATGCGATTAAAAAAGAAGTTCAAACCATTATGTCCATTGCCAATGAATAAACAAAAGGGCGATAAAAAGAGTCCGGCATATTTTACAGGAATTGTAAATATGCTGATTGAGCAAAGTTTAAAAGGACATATTTGCAATTATGATCCAAAAGAAGTCACGGCGTTTACTTTAAATAATTTTCCCGCCAGAAGTTTATCGCGACGCATTGACGGAGCTTTCCCAAATGTCATCAATCCTGTGGCTGTCTGGGAAATTAAAGAGTACTATAACACAACGACCTTCGGAAGTAGGATCGCGGATGGAATCTATGAAACTGCTTTAGATGGTTTTGAAATCAGGGAAACTGAATCATTTCTGAATAAAAAGATATACCACTACCTTATTATTGATGCATTTGACACCTGGTGGCTAAAGGGAAAATCCTATCTTTGCCGGATATGCGATATGCTTCATATGGGTCTATTATCAGAAGCTTTATTTGGAAAGGAAGTCGTCGAACGAATTCCTCAAATTGCGCCAAAGTGGATCGATTCTTTAGAGATGAATAAGTAAAAATAGAATCATTTCTTCCAGAAGGTCGTTCTTTACAACCAATTTTCGCGCCGCCAAAATAATTAACTAAACGACACCATTATCCAACCATCAGTTTGTGGATGATAGCTTTCTGAACGTGCATACGGTTCTCGGCTTCATCGAAGACGATCGAATTCGGACATTCCATAACTTCGTCGGTGATCTCGTCGCCGCGGTGGGCCGGCAGGCAATGCAGTACATAGACCTCCGGTTTGGCAGCTTTGACCAGCTGCATATCGATCTGGAACCCGCTGAAATCGCGTTTACGTTTCTCCTGCTCGGTTTCCTGTCCCATGCTGGCCCAGACGTCGGTATAAATGACATCGGCATTCTTTACTGCTTCATACGGATCGTGGGAAATTTCAACTTTACTGAGACCGGTATTTTGGGCTTTGGTAAGTAATTCCTGGTTCGGTTCGTAGCCCGGCGGGCAGGCCAGGACGAAATGCATCGGCAGGCGCATTGCCAGTTCCAGCCAGGAATTGACCACGTTATTGCCGTCGCCGACGAAAGCGACCTTGAGATTATCTAAGTTGCCGCGATGTTCCAGCACCGTGAAAATGTCCGCCATGATCTGACAGGGGTGATTATAATCGGTCAGGCCGTTGATGACCGGGACGGGCGCATATTCGGCCAGTTCGAGCATGTGGGCATGGGCGAACAGACGGGCCATGATAATGTCGTCATAGCGGGCGATCACCCGGGCAATGTCTTTAACGGCTTCGCGTTTGCCGATCCCGATGTCGTTCGGGCCGAGGTAAATGGCGTGTCCGCCGAGTTGCGTCATGCCGGTTTCAAAGGAAATGCGGGTGCGGGCGCTCGGCTTGGCGAAGATCATCGCCATGGTTTTGCCTTTCAAAGGGATATACTCCTTCCCGGCTTTAACATAACCCTTGAGTTTTTTAGTTAATTCAAACACTTCCCAAATCTCTTCCTTGTTAAGATCGGTAACGTGTAAAAAGTCCCTTTTCATCAAACCTCCGGTAATATTATTACTTTATAAAATATAACGACTCAGATCGCGGTCACGGACGATATTCTGCAATCTTTCCTGCACGAAAGCGCGGGTGACCTGCACTTCGCGGATGTCTTTATCCGGCACGGTGTAGAGAATTTCTTCTAATAAGGTCGTCAGAATCGTATGCAGCCGGCGCGCGCCGATGTTCTCCATTTTTTCGTTGACTTCGGCCGCGATTTGGGCGATCTCCTCGACCGCATCATCATCGAATTGCAGATCGACTTTTTCGGCCTTTAACAGGGCGGTGTACTGTTTCAGCAGGGCGTTACGCGGATTTTTCAGAATTTTTATGAAATCGTCCTTTCCGAGCGAGTCCATCTCGACCCGGATCGGGAAACGTCCCTGCAATTCCGGGATCAGGTCAGACGGTTTGGCGGCATGAAAGGCGCCGGCGGCAATAAACAGGACGTGTTCCGTGCGCACTACGCCGAACTTGGTCTGGACATTGCTGCCTTCTACGATCGGCAGAATGTCGCGCTGGACGCCTTCGCGGGAGACATCCGGGCCGTGTCCCTGGTAATCGCTGCCGGCGGCGATTTTATCGATTTCGTCGATAAAAACGATCCCGGTTTCCTCGACCCGGCGGATGGCTTCGCGCACTACCGTGTCCATATCGATCAGTTTCTGGGCTTCTTCCTGAATAAAGACCTTTCGGGCTTCGGCGACGGTGGCTTTCTGGATTTTCTTCTTTTGCGGAAAGGCGCTGCCCAGCATTTCGGAGAGATTCATCTCCATCTCTTCGATCCCGGCCGGGCCAAAGATCTGCATCATCGGCAGCGAACCTTGCCTTATCGTAATCTCGATCAACCGGTTTTCCATATCGCCCTTTTCGAGCATTTCGCGTAATTTCTCGCGCGTTCGGTTGAACTTCTCATCGTCTTTGAGAGCGACTTCACCCGATTCCGGATGGTGACTCGCTTCGCCGGATGGCAATAACAAATCGAGAATCCGTTCGTTGGCCATGTGAACGGCCTGGCCGTTGACCTCGGCCATGCGCTCGGTTTTCACCATGGTGACAGACATATTGGTCAGGTCGCGGATGATCGATTCAACATCGCGCCCGACATAGCCGACTTCCGTAAACTTGGAAGCCTCGACCTTGACGAAAGGCGCACCAGCCAGATTGGAGAGCCGGCGGGCAATCTCGGTCTTTCCGATCCCGGTCGGTCCGATCAGGATAATATTGTTCGGCAGAATGTCTTCCTTGATGGCGCTCTTGATGCGCTGACGGCGCCAGCGGTTGCGTAAGGCAATTGCGACGGCTTTTTTGGCCTTATCCTGGCCGATGATATAGGCATCTAGTTCACGGACGATTTCACGCGGTGTCAATTCTTTGGGATTCATAATTCTATGATGGTAAAGTTGGTGTTGGTGTAGATGCAGATTTCGGCGGCAATCCGCAACGATTCGGCCACGATGTCATGCGCATTCAATTCCGTATGGCGCAACAAAGCCCGCGCGGCAGCCGTGGCATACGCACCGCCCGAACCGATCGCGATGATGTCGTCATCCGGCTCGATGACGTCACCCGTTCCGGAGATAATCAACATCGTTTCCTTGTTCATGACCGTCAGCAGGGCTTCCAACTGGCGTAGATACTTATCGGTACGCCAGATTTTGGCTAATTCGACGGCGGCGCGGTTGATGTTGCCTTTGTATTTGTCCAATTCGTTCTCGAATCTGTCGAAAAGCGCCATGGCGTCGGCCGAAGAACCGGCAAAACCAACCACCACCTGGTCGTTGTAAATCTTGCGGACTTTTTTGGTCGTGTGTTTCATGATCGTATTGCCGATGGTGACCTGCCCGTCGCTGCCCATGGCGGCTTTACCGTTGCGCCGCACCCCGATGACCGTCGTGGCTAATATCTTGGGAATTTGATTTTCCGGCATGTTTACTCCGTTTTACTCGATTATCCGGATAAAGTTAACGCTCTTTAGGTCAAAATCAACCAATTGAATTCCGAGTTGCATGGAATCCAGAGCGGTGCTGGCATTCCGATAAATGGCAGCCATGATTTCCGGCTGATGCCCTTTGGACTGGAAAAAAGATTTTTTCTCAGGAACCTTCAGGATGTCACTAATCTCGCTAACGTCCATGTGCCGTCCGCTGCTTCGGACCAATTCCGCCAGAGTATGGCGGGCAATCTCATCCCGGAGCGACCCGTCCAGCAAATCGGTCAGGCGTTTTTCGGCGTCCGGGATGGTAGCGACTCTTTCATAAAACAATTTTGGATCGCTGATTTTCCAGTATGCAAAGGATTCGATGGCGATGAACTTATCGTCTTCGGTCGGCATTTCCGATACCGGGCTGTGCCATTCGATCAGGTTTTTATAATAGACAGAGGACTTCGACAAAAATGGCAGGGTCAGGTACAGGCCGGCTTCCGTGACCGGCGGCCGGGTCAATTGACCGAAGCGCGTTACGATCATTTGCTGATCTTCATTCAAGATAGTGACCGATTTCCAGGCGCCGATCACCACCAGTACAATAATTAAGAACCACATAAGGGATTTATAACTCATCCGGAACCTCCGGGCTTATGAACTTTACTGATATTAATGACGTGGGGCTGTACATAGAATCACCAGGCTTTTTGCATTGAATCTGTTTTGGTTGAGTCTACCGGCGCCCCGACCGGCGGATTGACGATCGGTGCTTTCATTTCTACCGGTTCGACTTTAACGGCCGGCCGGGCTTCTTTCAATTGCACATGTTGGACGGCGACCCCGAGTTTGTACGAATCGAATTTTCGTTGCATTAACTGCTTAGCCTGCTCGGCAATCGTCCGCCGTTCGGTCTGAAAGGCTTCATGGAAGGAATAATCGCCAATCGCCGTGCGCATCGCCGCCAAACCGGCTGCGCGAATCGTATTCTCGGGATTTTCGACATTGAACAAATAAGCCACCGGGTCCTGGATACGGTACTGTACCACCCATTGCAAGTCAATCATCTTCAGATCGCCGGTCAGCAGGCGCGCTTCCGGCGGGTAAAATTCATCCGCCGGCGCCGCTCCGCTGTCGATTTTTGCTTCGCGGAAACCAAATTCGGCGCTGTACAGGTAATCGACCTTAATGCGGTGCAAACGATCGATTTCCCACGGTAATTTCCAGTGAACGCCAGGGCCATTGACCTGACTGACTTTACCGAGCCGGACAACCACACCCTTTTCACCGGGCGCTATGGTATAAAATGACATGATGGCGGTAACAAGTAAGGCCAGCGCCAGCGCGATCAGGATAATCAGCCAGTAATAGATCGTGGCGACTTCAAATTCATGGTTGCTGAACTGTACTTTTTTTCCGGCCATTTCTCCTCCTGCCGATCCTTCCGAAATTATTAAACCATCCGGCGCAGACGGGCCACCGGCATTTTTAATTGCTCGCGGTATTTGGCAACCGTCCGGCGGGCGACTAAATAGCCGGTCTTTTTCAGTAAGGCGGATAATTGGTCGTCGCTGTAAGGTTTTTGTTTGTCTTCGGCTTCGATAATCTCTTTCAATTTTTCCTTGATAATGCGGGTCGAGATTTCCTCACCGTCTTCGTCCATGATACCTTCATTGAAGAAAAATTTCAACTCGTAAATACCCGAACGCAATTGTACGTATTTGCCGTTGGTGACCCGGCTGATCGTCGAAATATCCATATTGACGTCTTCGGCGATATCTTTCAGGATCATCGGTTTCAGCGGGTGGCTGGTGTCCTCGAAGAACTCGCGCTGGCGGGTGATGATAGCTTTCATGACGCGGATCATCGTGATGCGCCGCTGCTGAATGGCCTGGATGAACCACTTGGCAGTATCAATTTTTCGTTTCAGGTAATTCCTGGTTTCGAGATCGACCTTATTACCATTATTGACCATCTGCAGGTAAGCGGAACTGATCTGCAATTCCGGAACCCGTGAATCATTGACTTCGACGATATATTCGCCGCCGACTTTTTCGACGATCAAATCCGGCACGATATAATGCGGATCGGGAGTATTCAGAGCCGCGCCCGGTCTGGGATTCAGTTTGGTAATCATTTCCTGCACATTCTGCATGCGGTCTTTGTCCCAGTTAAGGGCTTTCATGATATTCTGGAAACGATGATTGGCGAAATCCTCGAAATAATTGGTCACTACCTGGACGGCATCTTCGGAATGTGGTATCTGGTGAAGCTGAATCAGCAGACACTCTTTCAGATCGCGGGCAGCCAGTCCGGGCGGATCGAGTTCCTGAATCGTTTTCAAAACTTTTAGAACTTTTTTTTCGGGTAGTCCCAGCTGATAGGCGATATTTTCGATTGGCAAAGCCAAATAACCGCGCTCATCCAGATTCCAGATGATTTCGGCGGCGAGTTGTTCTTCTTCGGAATCGAGACTTTGCAGTCTTAGTTGTTCAAAGATATATTCGACCAGTCCTTTGGGCGCCGGCTGAACGAATTGCGTCGTTTTACGATCCGGATCGACTTCCTCTTTCGGTTCGTAATCGTCGTTCTGCGGCAGAATTTCATCCCAGTTGATGTCGTCCTCGCCGGAATCCTGGGTATCGTTATTGAGACCGCCTTCGGGAGTTTCGCCGGCGGTATCCGGCCCCAATTCCTCCAGAACGGGATTCTGTTCCAGTTCCTGCACCACGCGGGCTTCGAGCGCCAGGGTCGTCAGCTGTAGAATCGTCGATTGCAGAATCTGCTGGGGCGTCAGGCGTAATTCCTGCGCGAGTTTCTGAACCTGGGACTGGCTTAATTGCATCAGCGTTGCAGCTTAAAAGCTTCTCCTAAATATAAGCGCCGGGCATCTTCGTCGTCGGCTAAATATTCCGAAGTTCCCGCCTTTAGTATCCGTCCCTCGAACATCAGATACGACCGATCGGTGATCAAGAGGGTTTCATGTACATTGTGGTCAGTGATCAGAACGCCGATGCCGCGATCTTTCAAACTGACAACGATTTTCTGAATATCCTCGACCGCAATCGGATCGACGCCCACGAAAGGTTCGTCCAGTAAAATAAAATCCGGGTTAGTGATCAGGGCGCGGGTAATTTCGGTGCGCCGCCGCTCGCCGCCCGAAAGCGTATCGGCACGGCTCCTGCGCACTTTGCGGATATTCAATTCGTCCAATAATTTTTCGAGCCGCTCCTTCTGCTCCCTGCGACTGATGCCGAGGGTCTGCAGAACCAGCAACAGATTCTGCTCGACGGTCAATTTGCGGAAAACCGACGGTTCCTGCGAAAGGTAGCCAATGCCCAGCTGCGCACGCCGGTACATCGGCAGGCGCGTAATTTCCTGATCGTTGAGAAAAACCTGGCCGGCGGTCGGCTTAATCATCCCGGTAAACATGTGAAAAGTTGTGGTTTTTCCGGCGCCGTTCGGGCCGAGCAAGCCGACGACCTCACCCTTAGTAACCTGAACGCTGACCGTATTGACGACCCGGCGTTTGCCATAGACCTTGACCAAATCCTGGACGCGGAGAGTTTTTACTTTGGGTTGACTATCGGTTTCCATTATCAATATTTCATCTCCCGGTTGGTTACGCCGGACGGTTTGAAAATTACCCAGTTTTTCAAATCCGAATCCGACTCAAAGCCTACTCCTGTCAGAGAGTCATCGGGCGTCACAAAGGTTACAAAGACCTCGGAGATAATGCGCTCCTTGCGGTGATCCCAGCGCATTTCTTCCGTGAAAAGCGTCAGGCCGCTGTCGGAAACGACCACCACATTACCCTTGGCAACCAAATCATTGGTATGCTCGTTGACAGTAGCGGTCTGAGAGGTCAGATGTGACAGGTGACGCTCTTCCGCATTAAAAAAATCGACCGCGACATCGGTATCCATATTGACGAATGCTTTGTCGTTATACTTCGTCAGGTGCGCCGAATGGACCACGGCCCGTTTCAGTCCATCTTTGGTCAGGGTAATATCCGAATTCCAGATTTCCTGGTCGGGATATTCCCGCTCGGCTACCGGAGTATCGTCCTCCTTAACGTCGGTGCAGCTCCAGCAGAAGACTGCAAACAGTATTATGAACGGCCAATTTCTCAAGACATTATTCCGTAGCGTAAAATATCGTGAATGTGGATAATTCCAACCGGTTTGCTCTCGCGTTCATTGTCGAAAACGAACAGGTTGGTGATCGAAAATTCTTCCATCAGATGCAGGGCTTCAATCGCCAGGTTAGTCTGCTTAATCCATTTCGGATTCTTGGACATAATTTTGATGGCGGTCTGTTCCATGAAATCTTTCTGCCGCTCCAGGCCGCGCCGCAAATCGCCATCGGTAACCACACCGATTAAACGTTCCGACTCGTCCAGAACTCCGACGATGCCAAGGCTTTTTTTCGTCATAACATACAGAACAGCCGGCATTGTATCATTTGCCTTAACAAAAGGGACTGCATCGCCGGTATGCATCAAATCGGCCACCGTCGTCAGAAGTTTGCGGCCGAGTGAACCGGCCGGGTGTAATCCCGCGAAATCATGCTGATTAAAATTGCGTTTCGCCAGCAATCCAATAGCCAGCGCGTCACCCATTGCCAGGGTTACGATGGCGCTGGTCGTCGGCACCAGCCGCAGAGGATCGCCCTCGCCATTGACTTGTGTACAAATCACATAGTCGCATTTCTTTGCCAGGGTGGATTCGTTGCGGCCCAATAAACCGATAATCGGCACATGCAATTTTTTTATCGGAGGGATCAGATGAACCACCTCCTCCGTTTCGCCGCTGTTGGAAATTACTATGAGAGTGTCCTGCGCCGAAATCACTCCCAGATCGCCATGTCCGGCTTCATAGGCGTGCATGAAAAAACTGGGCGTGCCGGTA
>Ga0172371_10010891_pt1 | contig 12206 bp, 11 predicted proteins | sample Lak12m_FD_114543 | JGI IMG/M metagenome (GOLD analysis project Ga0172371, IMG submission 114543) | Freshwater microbial communities from Kabuno Bay, South-Kivu, Congo - kab_022012_12m | ecosystem: Environmental > Aquatic > Freshwater > Lake | place: Democratic Republic of the Congo: South-Kivu... | reverse complement strand
CTTCGTGGGGTTCAGCCTCGGCAACACCGTGCTCCGTAACTACTTCGCCGACGATCTGAAACGCAAGGGGGGCAAAGCCGATCCGCGATTCAAGCGGACGGTGATGATCGGTCCGCCCAACCAAGGCTCGCAACTCGCCAGCCGTCTATCAGACAACAAACTCTTCGAGTTGCTGTGCGGTAAGGCAGGCCAGGAACTGGGTCAGCTTTGGGTCTGGGAAGCCAGCAGCCTCGCCACGCCTCCCATGGAGTTCGGCATCATCGCCGGAGGATGCGGCGACAGCCACGGGCTGAATCCGCTCTTGCCCGGCGACGACGACGGCGTGGTGACCGTGCTCAGCACTCGCCTCGCCGGCGCCAGCGACAGCGCCATGGTTCTCTGCCTCCACGTTCTTCTGCCCCGCGACCCCCGAGTGCAAGAGTATACGCTCCGCTTCCTGCAACACGGCTATTTCGTCGCGCCCGAGAAACGCAAGCCGGTGAGGGAGGAGGGAGGAAGGATGAGGGATGAGGGATGAGCGACGAAACGAGCGACCAACATAAGCGGCCTGATGCCGCGGATCTCGCCGTCTCCCCCTCTCCCGCTCTCCCCCTCTCCCCGGCTTCTCCGGCACCGCGCGGCCGAATTGCCGGCATCGACTACGGCCGCGTGCGCATCGGCATCGCGATCACCGACCCGGACCGCACGCTGGCCAGCCCGTATGAGAACTATACCCGGCGTGGGCTGGAGGCCGACGCACGGCATTTTCGAGAACTGGTCGAGCAGGACCGCGTGGTGTTGTTCGTTGTGGGCCTGCCCGTGCACCTCGATGGGCGCGAGAGTCAGATATCGCACGAAGCACGCGAGTTTGGTCAATGGCTTGTCCAAGTGACCGGTGTGCCGGTCGAGTTCTTTGACGAACGGTTTTCCACGAGCGAGGCCCACGAACTGCTCAAAGACGCCGCCATGAAGCACAAGCGGCGAAAACGCAAGCTCGACATGCTCGCCGCCCAGGTCATGCTCGCCGCATATCTGGAATCGCACACCAAGGGCACGCAACCGCCCGGCCCTCTGGATGACCGGCCGCAACACAACTCCCCTCGCCCGTTTCGGGAGAGGGGCAGGGGGTGAGGGAGTGATGCACTCTGCGCTTCGTGGCCAACCCCCAAGGAGCCGACGCTTCAGGACGGCATGCCGACCCGCCCGAGTCAGTCCTTCAGGTCGAAGTTGAACTCGTTCTTGCCGCCCTTGATCGTGGCGGTCAGGCCGCTGGTGGCGAAATCTCGGGCCTTCTTCGGAATATCGGCGTTCTCAATGGGCTTCGGCGGCGGGCTGCCATCGGCCTTGTCGATCACCGGCGGGGGCGTGACCCGGACCTGGTAGTCGCCGACTTTCACCGGCGTCTGGATGTTGTACGTGCCATCGGGCCCGAGATTCGCATTGATCTCCGCGCCCATTTGCGGGGCGAGGAAGGTGATCGTCGCGTTGGTCAGCGGCTTGCCGTCGTGATGGGTGACTTTCCCGGAGATGGTGGCGGTCTCGAAGGCCGATTTCGCCCCGCCGCACCCCGCCAGCAAGAACGAGCACAACGCCATGGCCACAAGAGTGCCCTCAAGCTTGCCTACGCGCATAAATCATGCCTCCCCTGTCGGAATCTGGTGGTGATTGGAACTGAGCAGAATCCGTGCGGTCGCCCGAGCCCGGGAGGCCGCACGGAACTACCTACGCTGGTCTTCCCCGTCGCCGGGAAGCTACAACTCAGTACGTTGAAATGGCAACCCCGTCCGCCCTGTTGGCCAACTCCAAAAAGATCGGGAAATTGATGGTGTCGGTGAGGAAGGCGGTGCTGCCGTCGACGCGGAGCGCCAGGACGCCGCCGGGGTGGGCGGAGGTCAGGGCGTTGTTCGCCGAATAGCACGTGGCGTAACCGCTGGCCAAGCTGGTGGTGGTAAGGGTGTTGATGGCGTATTCAATATAGGTGACGTTCTGGCCCCAACCCGGCGGTCCACCTCCGGTATTCCCCGCCCAGGGCCCTCCGGCATGGCAACACGAGCGGACATCCGTTTTCGTAGTGCCCACGAGGCTCCAGTTGCCCTGTTCGCTCACGCAGATGGTGTTGCTGGTGCCGTCGGTGATATCCCGCATATTGATGCACGGCGTCGTCGTCGAGGCCGGGAAGAAGAGGACGCCGTTGTTGGCGTAGTAACCAAACCCGGTCGAGGCGCCAATATTGGTGGTGGCCGCGGGGATGTCCCAGATCTCTCCGCCGATGCCCACGTAGTTGACCAACTGCGGAATCCAGGTGCCTGACTGGGCGCCTTGTCCCGCCGTGCCAAGGGTCGGCAGGGGGCTGGACGGGCAGTTGAAGCCGGGCACACGGAGCATGCCCTTGACCGCCTGGTTGAGATCCGCGGCATCGGTGCCCTGGCCCATCCAAGAGATCCCCGGCTGGGCGCCCAGCAGCAACTGGTTATAGGCCGCACGCTGCTCCACGTAAGGCAGAATGCACACCAGCCACGAGCAACCCCGATTTAGAAACCCGCCCGGGGGGAACGTGAGGTAGGTGTCGTGATAGTTTTGCAGACCCAACCCGATCTGCTTGAGGTTGTTGTTGCACTGCGAGCGCCTTGCCGCCTCGCGCGCCGCCTGCACGGCGGGCAACAACAATGCGATCAGGATGCCGATGATGGCGATGACCACTAACAGTTCGACGAGCGTAAACGCCCGTCTCCTAGAGAAGGAAGTTACCATCGATGACCTCCTAACAGTGAAGAGAAATTGCGACAGCCGCGGCCGTTCGGGGTTCCACGCACGTCGGAAAACACGCCCGAACGGAATAGCTGTAGGATAGTCTCTTTTTTCCGAAGACTCAATGGGGAGGAAACCCAATAAGTCGGGCTTTGGGCCCCCCTAACAGTATCCCCGCGTGCGGGTGGGAATGGCTGACAGACGGGTGGTGAGGACCTTCCCTCACCGGTCGCCGTCGAGTTCCCGGATGCGGATGTTGCGGAAGAGGAACTGGCCGCCGCCGGGGATTTCGGCTTGCAGGGCGATGTATCCGGTGGGGTCTTTCACGTCGTCGGCCTTCCAGGCCGGCTTGCCGTTGATCGCCAACTCGGCTTTCGCGCCCACGACGGTCAGCTTGAAGTGATTCCACCGGCCCGGCTTGGCGAGGCCCTGGCTGCGGGCGGTCTTCAACTCGTTGACGTTCCCTTCCATTCCCTTGAGCAGGTTGGCCTGATAGGTCTTCGGCCAGGGCGAGCCGGCCGGCGGATCGCTTGCGCGGAAGAAGACGCCCGAGTCCCAGCGATCGGTCCTGAGGGCCTTCCACTCGATTTCGAGGACGAAATCCCGGTAGCTCCGTTCGGTCCGCACCAGACCGTTGCCCGCCTTGAGCAGGATCGCGCCGTCCTGGACCACCGCCTCGCAACCGGTGACCTTCCACCCTTTGAGCGTGTGGCCGTCGAAGAGGCTGACCCACCCGTTTGCTCTCTCTCCGCAGTTGTCGCTACAGGCCGGTTTCCCGGCCCGGGCCAGAGACACGCTCGTCAACACCAAGAGGACCGCCGCAACACCAGTCGATCGCATGGATGCTCGCTCCGAAGAAAAGGAACCTTGTAGATTATGCTTCAGCATAACCCGCGCCGGGGCCGGATATGCTGAAGCATAACCTACATAAACCACATAAACTCACCGTTTCACCTCGCGGATGTACTCTTCGTATCGCTCGACGGCCTGCGGGTCGGTCAGTTGGCGGGCGATCACGAGCCGGCAGCGGGCCTGCGAGGTCTGGCCGGCCGAGAGGTCGCGGCCGAACAGGGAGAGATACACGGAACGGTATCCGCCCCCGTCGGGCGTGGCCGGGTTCCAAGGGGTCGATACCGCGAAACAATCGCCCGGCGGGCACATCATCAGGGCCGCCAGGCCGTGCGAGGCGTCGCGCCGCAGGACCATGGGAGCCGCCAGCCATCGCTCGATGGCCCAATCGACCGGGTTGGACCCGAGCTTCCATCGCCCGTCGCGGATCATCTGCACCGCCTCGTCGTCCCGCGGGAACATCACGTATGCGCCGGTCGATTGCGGCTTGCGGTCGACCGGCACGAAAGCAGGCTTGGCCTGGCTTTGGCCTTCGGGCTTCATGTAGACCGACGCGCGAAACGTCTTGGTGAAGTACGACGACATGAAGAGCTCGAATCGCGGCATGTCGTGCTGCGGCTTGACGGCGATCTCCAGGTCGACCGTATCGGCCGCCTTCCACCGATACACGCCTACGATCTCCAGCGGGTGCTCGGCCGCCGCCGGCCAGCGGACTTCCACGGCGCCGTCGGCCAGGAGCTTGGGCTGCGTGGGCCAGTCGCGGGCGCACTCGCCGTGACGCTTGTTCCGCTCCAGCACGCGGTAGAAGCTGAAAATGCCCGGCGGATGGACCATCTCCATCTTCGAGTCGGAATCGACCATCGGGTAGATCCCCTGGTACTTGCCGTCGACTTTCAGCCGTCCGCGGAACGTGCCCGTATCGAAGTCGTAAAGACCCTGCCCCGCCGGCTTGAACGCCAGATTCGGCGGATCGGCCAGAATCGGGGTTGCCGCAAGCAGGAAGGCCACAAGAAGAGTATGCCGCCGCAACATGGTCGTCTCCTTATTCGTGGGTTCGCAAAGGACGAGGCTTGCGCCTCTACCACGCGATTGTCCACGATGCTACATTAACCGGGGTCGGACTGCAAGCAAGGAGTCGAACGACATGGCCGGAACGATTTGTCGATGGGGCATCCTGGGGGCAGCGGATATTGCCCACAAGAACTGGCAGGCGATCCGCCGCGCGCCGAACTGCACGCTCGTGGCCGTCGCCAGCCGCGACCTCGAAAGGTGCCGGCGGTTCGTCGGCGAGTGCCAGGCGCACACTTCTTTCGATCCACCGCCGCGGGCATGCGCCAGCTACGAAGAGCTGCTGGCCCGCGACGACGTCGACGCCGTTTACCTCCCGCTCCCCACGGTCGTGCGCAAGCCTTGGGCGATCCGCGCAGCGCAATCCGGCAAGCACGTGCTCCTGGAGAAGCCGGTCGGGGCCACCGCCGCCGACGTGCGCGAAATCCTCGAAGCGTGCCGGCAGAGCGGCGTCCAGTTCATGGACGGCGTGATGTTCATGCACAGCCGGCGGCTCGATGCGATGCGCCGCGTGCTCGACGACGGCGAGAGCGTGGGTCGGATCACGCGGGTCACGTCGCACTTCACCTTCGGCGCCCCGGGGGAGTTCTTCGCGGGCGACATCCGCACGCACAGCGACTTGGAGCCGCTCGGCTGCCTGGGCGACCTGGGGTGGTACTGCATCCGCTTCACGCTCTGGGCGATGAAGTGGCAGATGCCCGCGAGGGTGTGCGGGCGCATGCTGGCCGAGCACCTGCGCCCGGACAGCCCGGCCTCCGTCCCCACCGATTTCTCGGCCGAGTTGTTCTTTCCCGATGAAGTGTCGGCTAGTTTCTACTGCTCGTTCCTGACCGAGATCGAGCAGTGGGCCAACGTGAGCGGGCTCAAGGGGCACCTGCACCTGAGCGACTTTGTGCTCCCCCACTACGGGAGCGAGTTGGCCTTCGAGGTCTCAAACCCGGTGTTCAACATTCGCGGTTGCGACTTCCTTATGGAAGATCACACGCGCCGCGTTGCCGTGCGCGAGTACAGCAACAGCGACGCCACCGCCCAGGAGGCCGCCATGTTCCGCAACTTCGCCGGGCTCGCCCTGTCGGGCAAGGCGGATTCGCATTGGGGTGAGATCGCGCTAAAGACGCAGATTGTGTCGGACGCCTGCCTCCAGTCGGCCCGGGAGGGCGGGCGAATGGTCGAGCTAGGTAGGGCGGACCGAACGCAGTGAGGCCCGCCGGAGGTGGAGGCAAAGTCGGAGACCGTACCGGCGGGCGTCGCTTCCCTCCGTCCGCCCTACAGGTTGTTTGCAGAACTCGAACAACGGGATAAGGAATCGCATCATGGCTACAGAACGCGAGATCAGGCGGCGATGGGGACTGGCGGCGGTTTTGGCCGTGCTCTTGCCGGCGGGCGCAATGGCGGCGGATTTGGCCCGGGTGCTGCCACCCGGCCAAACGCCCCACGACCAGCGCCTGGGCCCCTTGAAGGACCTGAACGGCTACTTCCCGTTGTCGCCCCCGGCAACGAAGGACGCATGGCTGGCGCGGGCGGAGCAGGTGCATCGCCAACTGCTGGTCGCGACGGGCCTGTGGCCGATGCCCACCAAGACCCCGGCCAACGCCGTGGTCCACGGCCGCGTCGACCGCGACGGATACACCGTGGAAAAGGTCTTCCTGGAGAGCTTTCCCGGGCATTTCGTCACCGGGAGCCTGTATCGTCCCAAGGGCCGCAGCGGGAAGTTGCCGGGCGTGCTGTGCCCTCACGGGCATTGGCCCAACGGACGGTTTTATGCCGCGGATGAGAAGAAGCACCGCTGGGACCTGGTCGAGGGCGCCGAGCGGTTCGAGGTGGGCGGACGCTCTCCGCTCCAGGCCCGGTGCGTGCAATTGGCCCGCATGGGCTGCGTGGTGTTCCACTACGATATGGTCGGAGTTGCCGACAGCGTGCAGCTCGGCCACGGATCCAGCTACCGGCCCGCCATGAGCACCCCGGAGAACTGGGGCTATTCCAGCCCGCAGGCCGAGGTCCGCCTGCAAAACCCGATGGGCTTGCAGACCTATAATTCGATCCGTGCCCTGGACTGGTTCAGCGAGCTGGCCGACGTGGATCCGCAGCGGATCGCCGTGACCGGCGCGAGCGGCGGCGGCACGCAGACGTTCATCCTCTGTGCCATCGACCCTCGGCCGGCGGTCGCGTTTCCGGCGGTGATGGTCGGCACGGCCATGCAGGGCGGGTGTACCTGCGAGAACGCCTGTTATCTCCGGGTCGACACGGGCAACATCGAGATCGCCGCCCTCATCGCCCCGCGCCCCCTGGGCATGACCGCCGCCGACGACTGGACCAAGGAAATCATGACCAAGGGCCTGCCCGAGCTGAAGCAGATCTACAAGCTTTTTGGCGTGGAAGACCGGGTCATGGCCAAGCCGCTCCTGCACTTCCCGCACAACTACAACTACGTGTCGCGGGCGGTGATGTATCGCTGGGTGAACCAGCACCTCCACTTGGGCTTTCAGGACCCGATCGTGGAAGAGGATTTCAAGCCGCTCTCGACCGCCGAGCTGAGCGTGTGGGACGATAAGCACCCGAAGCCCAAGGGCGGCGACGACTACGAGCGGTCGCTCGTGAAATGGATCACCTCGGACTCGGAGCGGCAGGTGCAGGCCCTCGTGCCGTACGATGCCGCGTCGCTGGCCGAGTACCGCCGCGTGGTCGGCGGGGCGTTAGAGGCGATGATCGGCCGAGGCGTGCCGCCCAAGGGGGCGGTCCAGGCCGAGGCCCGGCAGCCGCAAGACCTCGGCTCCTGCCGTCTCACGAAGATGTTGCTTCGCTATGCGGCGAAGGGCGAAGAAGTGCCGGCGATCCTCTTCGAACAGAAACGGCCGGCACGCGAGGTGGTGATTCTGCTCGACCCGTGCGGCAAACAAGCGTTGCTCGACCCGCACGGCGCGCCGCGCGCGGACGTCGCTAAGCTGCTGGCCGGCGGATCGGCGGTGCTCGGGCTCGACCTGTTCGGCCAAGGGGAGTTCACTCCCGACGGCAAGCCCTTGGCCAAGGCCAGGCTCCTGACCACGAACAACTGGAACCGATACCTGGGCTACACGCTGGGCTACAATTCGCCGCTGTTCGCCCAACGCGTCCACGATATTCTCACGGCAGTCGCGTATTTCCGGGCCACCTGGCCGGCAGGGCAGAAGGTGCGGCTGCTTGCGCCCAAGGGAACGGGCCATTGGGCGGCCGCGGCCCGGGCTATCGCCGTCCCGCTGGTCGACGATGCCACGATCGACACGGGCGGGTTCCGCTTCGCCAAGATCGCCGCGCTGGACGACCCGGATCTGCTCCCCGGCGGGGCCAAGTATCTCGACTTGCCCGGCATCCTCGCCCTCTCGGCGCCCTGGCCCATGGCACTGCTCGGCGAGGGGGACAAGGCCCCGGCGGTCGTGGACGCCGCCTACCGGGCCGCCGGACACCCCGCGAACCTCGTGGTCGGAGCCGCGGCGGCAAAATAGCGGAGCGCGAGACGAGAGCGTTCACGCGCTCAGCCCCGAAGGGGCGGAATACGACAGCCCAGGGCAACGCCCTGGGGAGAGAGCCCATTACAAGATCGCGAGCCCTGAAAGGGCGCGATGAGGGGCCTGGGAAGCCTGGATTTCGCCCCTTCAGGGCTTCGGCGTTTCTTCCGACTCGCTTCCCCAGGGCGTTGCCCTGGGCTTTCCTATTTCGCCCCTTCGGGGCTGAGGAAGACCGCCAGGGCGGAGTCGTTTGGAACAAGAGGAGACCCAGGCGGGAACTCTCAAGGATCCACTCTCTGCACCCGCCCCTCCATGCCTCGGCGTGAATGCCTGCGTAGCTGATAGCCCCTTCACGTCTTGCTCCGGCGGCGGGCCGATCGGGCGAAACGCCGGGCATTGGGCGTGGCGAGGTGGGCCCAACGGGTGACCAACTCGGCCAGTTGCCGGTCCATCCAGCGACTGAACCGGCGATACGCCGCCCGCTTCACCAGGAGCTTCGATTCCTCCTGCCCGTGACTCTTGCGGTCATTTGAGTTGTCGAGAAACTCGCCGCCGCCCATCGCTCTCCCCCCTGTGCCGTGCCGCACGCCCTGCAACTACTCGTGGCCAATCCGTCGTTCATCGCGGGCCTGCACACCCTCCGTCTTTCAGTACGTAGGACACGCCCGGTAAGTTCGGGTTCGCGGCGTCCGACGCTCTACCGCCGGAGAGGATGACCCCAAGGGAGCAAAGAGGCATGCCCGGCAGAAGGAAGTGCCTTCGCCGGGCGTGCCCTTCGCAGTTCGCGGCGACATTCGCCGCACAGTCGCTCGGTCCCCGAAGGGAACAGAGAAGAGGCACCGTACTTCGATACCCCACTGAACGTTACACACCTCCCGGAAGACTCCATTTTCGACTGAACCAAGACACTTGGACTCTACCGCTCGATCGCTATCTCCTTGGCTCGGGCCTGCCATCGTGGTGCGGCTGGCCCTGCGGGCGGGCTCGTTCGGCGGGAGGCTGGAAAGCCTGCCCCCCTTGTTTCTCTCGGAGGATCTTCTCCACTTCCTCATGGACCAACTTGGCGACCAGCCTTCTCAGGTGGTCTTCGTCGGGGCCGCCCATTTGGCCGGACGGAGCCGGTTGGTTGGGTCGCGGGCCGGGGCCTCGGTCCCAACTATCGGGCCCACGCCCAGGCGGGCCAGAGCGCGAAAACTGATCCTGATGCCAGGCGCCGGGTCCCCCGCCCCAGGATTGCGCGCCATGCCGAAACTCCGCCGAGTGCCACGGCGGGGGGCCGAAGCAACACCAGGGGCACGGGCACGCCTGGGCCGTGTGCCAAGGTCTAGGCCCGCCCATGGGTCCATGCTGCCAACCCGCACCGGGGGGGCCGACCATGTCGGGCCGCCCCATGCCGGGTCCCTGCGCCATGCCCGCTCCTGGACCCATGCCGGGTCCCTGGCCCATGCCGGGTCCCTGGCCCATGCGAGATCTCGGACCCATGCCGGGTCCCTGCGCCATGCCCGCTCCTGGACCCATACCGGGTCCCTGGCCCATGCCAGGTCCAGGACCCATGCCAGGCCCCTGACCTGCGCGAGATGCCGGACCCATGCCGGGTCCCGTGCCAAGACCAAGCTGGCGCGCTCGCTCGGCAAAGGCGGTGCGGAAATGTTCGGCTATTCGGCCATGCACCTCTTTCATCCCGGCCGTGAATTCTTCGAGACTGAGCGAGCCGTCGTGGTTCTTATCCATCATGGCGAAGAGGGCCTTCGCATCGGGGATCCGCCCGCGCTCGGCGCCGGGCGATGGGATGCGGCCCGCGCCGGCCATGGGGCGATCGGTGGGCTTCGGGCCGGCGGCCTCCGGACCGCGATGCGCCCGCTCCCGTCCTGCCCACGGCATCGGCGGCGGGCCCGCCTTCAACGCCTCTTTGAACTCGTCAAGAGTGAGCTTCTTGTCCCCGTTCTTGTCGGCCTTCTGGAGCCAGGCTTTCAGCGGCTCCGGGGCGCCGGGCGGGATTTCGTCGGCCGTGACGGCCCCGTCGTGATTCTTGTCCAGCCGGTTGAAAAGCGCGTCGGGATTGCCCCGCTGCGGCTCTTTCGGCTCTCCAGCCCAGACACCCGGCGATAGCATTGCTATCCCGAGGCATACCAGCAGACCCAAAGAAACTCTTCCAGCCATAAGTCGCTCCTTTGATCCAAGACCTGAATCCAGTGATCTGAAGACGTGAACCGAGAACTCTCCAGGGGAGTAAACCGGGCAACTCGCGTCAGGTTTCGCGGAAGCGGTGTTTTTTGCGGGAAAGGCCGATAAGGCGAAGGCTTTTCCGTTTCCAGGCGAAATCGTCGGTGTTTTTCGCGGGGCGGCCTTTCCAGGCCGTCTTTCTTGGCGGTTCCTCGATGGCCTGGAACGGCCCACACCTGGAAACGAAAGAACGAAGCGAAGTCTACACCTTTCCCCTGAAATACCCCGCAAGAAGGGGTTTCTCTTGATCTCGACGTTCCGAAGCCACGTGCCTTCCGGTCTTTTCTCACCCTCCCCTGCTGCGGAAGGGGTGGCGAGGCTCGCAGGATACCCTATCTTTCCTTCCTCTGCCTTTCCGGTGGGGGCTGCGTCGATCTTGCCGGGTTTGCGGCAACTGCCTACAATCCGCGATCTGGGTGTCGAACCGCAGGAAGTGGAATTCCGTATACTATGTCGTTGAGGACCTGCGGTCGACGAAAGCAAGCTTGGCAGGCAGGGGGCCGGGATGCGATAATCGTGTAGCCGAATGGCATCACGGCTTGTTGCCGGAAACCAGCGCAGGGTCCGCAAGGCGGCAGGCGCTCGTCACAAGTGCTACAGGTCGTGAGAGATCGCCGGACGAATTAACAGGGCGCCTGGAGGATTGGCTGAGCGCAGTTGCGATAGGCGGCCGATGAGTCTCCTGCGAGTGTTTCCCACGGACTGGGGCCTCATCGAACGCTCTTCCAGCCGGATCGCCAAGAGCACCCCATAAGCTAGAATTGACGGGAAGGAAACACGCGTTTCTTAGGCACAAGAGAGGTTGCACGGGATTCGGCGCAGTCTTGTCGCAAGGCGCCGGGATCGCGTGAGTGTGTGGGCGATTCCGGCGTCTAGCCGGCCGGTCAGGCCGGCGCCAGCACCTTGTGCAGCCCAATGAGCGCGGGAGGCGACCCTTCGTGTCGCGTCGCGCGGATTACGAAGAGGGAGACGAAGGATGCAGATTTACGGTCCAGCCCATTTGCACGGCGCCCAACCGGTCAACGCGCCCCACGCGGCCCGCACCAACCGCCCGGCCGAGACCTCGGGGGCGGGACCGATCCAAGACGAGCTCCAACTGTCGGATGCCGGGCAGTTGATCGAGAAGGCCGGCGATCTGCCCGACGTCCGCTGGGATCGCGTGAACCAGATCCGCGCCCAGATCGCCGAAGGCACCTACGAGACCGATGAGAAGATGCAGGTCGCCCTCGGGCGACTGTTGGACGAAATCGGCTAACGGCCCAGCCATGCGCGGCAGCCGCCCCCCGGACTTTTCCTTGCCGTCGGTTCAGGTCCCGCTGACCCCCCTCGATCGCTTTGCCGAGTTTTTGCGCCTCCGCGGCAAGCGCGTCACCTCGCAGCGGCGCTGGATCGTCGAGCAGGTCTACAGCCATCACGACCATTTCGACGCCGATGAGCTGATGGGCCACCTGGCCGAGCTGATTGCGCGGCGGAAGCTGAGCCGGCCCACCGTCTATCGCACTTTGGGCGAGCTGGTGGAGGCAGGACTCCTGCGCAAGATGTCGCTCGGCGGCCGGAGCGTCTTCGAGCACGACTACGGCTACCCCAGCCACGACCATCTCTACTGCCAGGTTTGCAACCGGCTCATCGAGTTCCACAGCGGCGCCCTGGAAAAACTCCGCGACACCGTGGCCCGGGAGCACGATTTCCAAGTCCTCTCCCACCGCATGTTCGTCACCGGCGTCTGCGCCGAGTGCCACCGGCGGCAGAAAGCCAAAGCGCGACGGGAGCTGTGATCCTTGAGCGGCGCCGACAAGACTCGGTAGCCGCCGGGTCTCGGCGGGGTTCGGCAAGGAAAGCGCGACTTTCCCTGGTGCT
>Ga0172371_10010890_pt1 | contig 12209 bp, 13 predicted proteins | sample Lak12m_FD_114543 | JGI IMG/M metagenome (GOLD analysis project Ga0172371, IMG submission 114543) | Freshwater microbial communities from Kabuno Bay, South-Kivu, Congo - kab_022012_12m | ecosystem: Environmental > Aquatic > Freshwater > Lake | place: Democratic Republic of the Congo: South-Kivu... | reverse complement strand
GTTTTATTTTTTTCCGGAGAAAATAGCAGAGAACTCAACTTTCAGATTATTATTGATAACCGGATTTTGCGGTGGTTTCAGTACATTTTCAACATTTAGTTTTGAAACACTTGAATTATTCCGTAACGGTTATATTTTTTACGGAATAGCAAATATTATTATAAGCCTGATAACTTGTCTGGCTATTTTGTATTTCTTCGTTTCAGAAAAAATAATCCGCTAATCGTATAGTTCAAATTTTATTTCTTTCCTGTCGTAACCCAGCGCCTGCAGATTATCTCTCGTTTGCATAATCATCTCTTTCCAGCCGCAGATGTAGAAAACTGCTGGTTCTTTTCCTGTATAAAGTTTTTGGTAAACTGAGTGGACATAACCCTTTTCTCCTTCCCAGCTTTCGTTTTGCCTTGACAAAACAGGGTAGTATTTAAAGTTTGGAAACTCGGCAGCAAGACTTTCAAATTCTTTCCTGTAAAGAATGTCTTTCTCAAAGCGGCATCCGAAAATAAGTTTAATCTTTTTATTAATTAACGTGCCCTTTCTTTTCAGGTCAAGAAGCATGGAGCGGAAAGGAGCAATTCCTGTTCCTGTGCAGATAAAACAGATTTCTTTTTCTGTAGTTTCATCCAAAGTAAATTTACCCAATGCCTTCGAACATTTTATTTGTACACCTGGTTTTGTCAGTTCCTTGTTAAATAGATAAGTGGTACCCAACCCATCAGGTTTCAGTACAATAACCAATTCAAGTTCATTGTTTCCCAATGGATTGGAAGCAATTGAATAGCTCCTATTATTAACTTTTGAATTAAGTGGCAAATTAAGCATTACAAACTGTCCTGGTTTAAATTCGAAATTATCAAATGTAGAGATTCTGAAAAGAAATCTTTTAACATTATCAGTTTCGTCAAGGATATTAATTACCTCAGAATCGAAAAAATCATAAGCCATAATTCCTACTTTTAAATTAAGGCGAAAAGTAAGAAAAATTAAATCTTATGTAAAAAATATAAAGAAAGAAAAATTAATCAGGAGAGAATCCGGACATTTATTTGTCCGCCACCGGCTGAGCAGTTTGCTCTTACCGATACATATTTTGAGATTATCATTTGCCCTTCGTCATAATCCTGCCATGAATCAAACTCGCTTTTTTTTATTTGCAGGCTTACGCGCGAACATGGTGTGTTGTTTTTTGTAACTATTATACTACAAGGAGCAGATTCGTCTGAAAAAAAAACTTCCATTTCTTTGCCATAACAGTGACCGTTCCCGGTTTCTATTGAGAAAATGTCCGTAAGTATTTCCTTTTCCTCCATGATCATAGTGATGGGTATATTAAAGTTAAGATTAATGATTATGCTACTTGCTCGTATGCGTATTCGTAATTATTATAGTTAGAAAGGTTGTAAACCACTCCATATTCAGTAGTCATTCTTACTTTCTGGTTTGAGTCATAGTTGCTGTAAGAATATTCAACTTCATCCCAGATGTCTCTTAAAAGTTCGTCAATGATTTGACGGAGTGAAATAGCAGCACTTTCGTTTTCACCACACTCAATTTCATTATTCAGTTTGGCAATGAAGGGTTTCAGATATTTCATCATGTCTGATGAGAACGCCAGGTTTTCTTTCGGAGTAGTTACCGCTTTTTGGTAAGCAACTTTAAGAGCTTGCAATCTTTCTGCGTCTGTGTTGGGTAATTTTCTGAGTTCCATAATATGAAGTTTTAAGTGTTTACTGTTTTTTCAGAAACCGTTTGTTGATTTCTGAGCCAAAAGTAGCCCCTCTATTATGGTATGACAAGGAAGAAAAGCCCATGAATTTGACAAAGGGCTTTATAAGATATTATTGTTCAAAAAAGTGATGCACAGTAACTTATATATAGTTACTATGCTCCACTATTGACACGGATATTGATAATATTTCCGCGCTTTATTTATTTTTCAGTACCCTGATTTCTCAGGTTCTGACATTCCACATTTTCAAAACCGGGTCAATTATTAGTTTTCCCGGGGTTGAGAAGTTTTACTTCTCGTTGGTTTCCCAAATGATGTTGCTGGTATCAACACCGTTTGATTTTGCCACAGTAATAGCCTGATCCTGAGTAATAGTTTTTGATTGTTCTGAAGTTATCAGGTTAAGGCTTAATAAGATTGCGAGTAAAGTTGCCATGATTTTTAGTTTTTTAGTTATTAATATTTAAAATTTATTTCTCGTTTGTTTCCCAAATAATGTTGCTTGTATCAACACCATTTGATTTTGCTACATTGATAGCTTGATCTTGTGTGATTGTTTTTGATTGCTCTGAAGTGATTAAATTCAGACTTAACAGGATTGCGAGTAAAGTTGCCATGATTTTTTTGTTTTTAGGTTAATTTATTTAGTTTATTGTTTCGATTAATAATTAATTTTTGTAGTTTGATAATTTTATAGCTTCGATTAACTTATGTTTATCTTCGACTAAAATCTGAGGCAAATGTATATTGGCAATAACCCTTTGTCAAGTTATTTGTCGAAATTGTCATGCTTTTTTTCTTAACAGCTTGAAAATCAGTAAGAATAATTTTACCAATTATCGAACTTTTTATAGACTAATGAGTAATTAGTGTAGATTAATTCCTTTTATTTTTCGATTAATTCTGTGTCAGTTTCCTATTAGTTTATAAACAGGTAGTATTTAAAAACAGGTAGAAACAGGTATTCCTTCAATCAAAATAATTAATAAGATTGTCCCGATGAAACATCTTGTTCCATTAATTAAAGCGCTGAGACCAGGTGAGATACGTCTTATCAAACATTTCTTAAGGTTGGAAAGTAACGCTGAAGTGAAGAAACGGCTTGAACTTTTCAACCTAGTGCTCACCGGCAAGGGAGATACGGATAAAAAAGCACTAAAAAAGCTATATAAGTCAGAAAAGAACAATTCAGCTTTTTCCCATTTAAAAGAACGCCTGCGCAAAGATGTGTTAAATGTACTTTTCCTTCAGGATGCTTCTAAGAAGTTTAGCACTAAGTATGCAAATGCAGAATTTGAATGTCGCAGAAACTTTATCCAGGCTGACATTCTGATTGCAAGGGGAGCATATATTCCTGCAATAAAAATATTAGAAAAGTCTTTGCAACTTGCTGAAAGGTATGAACTCGCGACAGAGAAGACACTAATACTTCAGTTAACAAGGACTATGACTCACCGGATAAAAAGTGAAAAGAAACTTGAAGAATTTAACACGGGTATCAGGAAAAGCATGGAATTAATGAAAGAGTTTAACAGAGTGGAGGAGATTGGACACTATTTTAGTTACCCTCAGCTATTTAAAGCAAATAAAAATGTCAATCAACCTGACTTTAAGATTAATGCTATCCAGGAATTAAAAGACCTGTACGAAAAAACTAAATCATCGAGAATTGGGTTTTGGTATCATTTGACTATGAATGAAATTTATACGCTGAAAAGAAATAATGAAGAGGCTCTTGAAAATAATTTACAATTATTAAATCTCATTGAGCATAGCCCATCTATAAATTCTCAGGCAAACATCGCAGGAGCAAATATGAATATTTCAGGCAATCTCATAGGCTTAATGAAATATGAAGATTCTATTGATTATGCGAAAATTGCCGTTCGTTCATTCAGAAAGGGCGGAATTAATCAATTTATGGCAATGGAAAACTTGTTTTTTGCTTATTACAGAAACAACGATTATGAATCTGCTGCGGATATTGTGACAAAAATGTTTGAACACAGGGCGATGAAAGCCAATTCTTTTTACCCTGCAAAATGGCTTTATCTGCGTGCGTGTCTTGAATTCTCAACAGGTGAGTTCAATAAAGCGCTGAAAACATTGAATGAAAATACGGAATTGAACAAAGATAAATCCGGGTGGCTGCTTGGTTATCGAATTCTTGAACTTCTGATTATGGTTGAAATCAGAGAGTTTGAGTGGTTTGATTTTAAATTGGAGAGTTTCAGAAAATTATTGCAGAGGCAGAAGACTGAAAATGTTCAGCGCAGTAAAGTTATTTTCAATGTGCTGAAAACTTTAGGGAAAATGAATTTTGATTATTTCGACACGCTGGAAAAGGAACAGAATAATATCAAACTCCTGGAAGAAGCAGAAAATGAATTACAATGGGACCCGAAAGGATTTGAAGTAATAAGGTTTGATGACTGGATTAAGACAAAAATGGATTAAAATCTTTTCACAAACACGTAAAGAACACAAATTTCAATCAGAGTTTTTTCAGAATTTTTTCAACTATTTCCAGCATTTCATCATTGAAATCAAGATGAGTAACCATTCTAATTACCTGGTTGTCTAAAGAAATTACGCGAATGTTGTTATCCGCCAGTTTTTGTTGGAAAGCTGCACCCGAAAAACTATCGACAAGGCGAAAATAAATGATATTGGTTTCAGGCAGTGTTACTTCAATAACATAGTTTAAGGATTTTAATATTGCTGTGAGTTTTTTTGCACGCGCATGATCTTCTTTTAACCGTGTGATATTATTGTCGAGCGCATAAATACCTGCAGCAGCAAGGTATCCTGCCTGCCTCATTCCTCCGCCAAATACTTTTCGAATTCTTCGAGCTTTGTATATATGTTCTTTTGTTCCCAATAACACTGAACCTACCGGGGCACCCAAACCTTTGGAAAGACAAACCGAAATGGTGTCAAATATTTTTCCGAAATCAACAGGTGAATTGTTGGTTTCAACGATTGCGTTGAAAATCCTTGCCCCATCGAGATGTAAAGCCAACCTGTTTTTTCTGCATACTTCAGCAATTTTCTCAAGTTCGCTAAAATTGTAGATGCTGCCGCCTCCGCGGTTATGTGTATTTTCAACTGCCACCAAACTAGTATGAGGAAAATGAACATTGTCTGCTCTGATAACATTCAGCACATCGGCTGCGGTAAATCTTCCGCGCTCACCGTTTAGCAATTTTGTTGAGCAGCCTGAGTTGAATGCAATTCCACCTCCTTCGTAGTAATAAATATGTGCATTGGAATCACAAATCACTTCATCGCCCGGGTGGGTATGGAGTTTTATTGCTACCTGGTTGGTCTGTGTTCCGGATGAACAGAAGAGTCCTGCTTCCATTCCAAACAATGCTGAACATTTTTCTTCCAGTTTATTTACTGAGGGGTCTTCACCGAAAACATCATCGCCAACCTGGGAGCTGAACATGGCTTCCAGCATTTCTTTGCCGGGCTTAGTTACGGTATCGCTGCGCAAATCTATGGTCATAATTATTTATATTTTTGTCCGGTAATGATTTTATAAATTGAAAGATTGAAAAAGTTTATTGTTCTTCCTTCTTTGTTTTTTGCTTTGTGCTTATCAGCTCAATCTGAGTTTCGGGAAGACAGCAACAAGTATATGGTATTTTTTAAAGACAAGAAAACCACAAGCTTTAATCCCTATGAATATTTTGACACGAAAGCCATTGAACGCAGGCTGAAACAAGGTATCCAGCTCTTTGATTCAACTGACTTCCCGGTAAATGAGGAATATATAACAATAGTTGCTGAGCTTGTAGATTCCAGCTCCTATTCCAGCCGGTGGTTTAATGCGCTTACGGTTTATGCTGGTGAAACTTCATTGCAGCAAATTCTTGCTTTACCTTTTGTAAGTGGATTTGAGAAGGTTTCAGGCAAACTAATCCTTTCAGGAAATGATAAAGATGAATTTAAAGTAGTGCTGAATAAGGAACAGTTAAAACTTTTGAAAAAACAGACCGAACGATTAGGAATTACTTCCTTTCATGAAAAAGGTTTTAATGGAAAAGGAATCCGTGTTGCCATATTTGATGCAGGGTTTCCGACAGTTGATGTTAGCCCTTGCTTTGAACATATCCGAAAAGAAAACCGAATCATCAAAACGTATGATTTCACGAAAAAGAAAGAGATTGTGTATGCATACAGCAGTCATGGTACCAATGTTTTTTCGTGCATTGCAGGAATAGCAGACAGCATCCCGATTGGTTTAGCAACTGGTGCAGAATTTTTATTGGCGCGAACAGAGAATGCATTGTATGAACCTTTCGGGGAAGAGGAAAACTGGTTAGCTGCTGCGGAATGGGCTGACAAAAATGGGGCTGACATCATTAACAGTTCGCTGGGTTACACTATTCACCGCTATTTCCGTGAGGACATGAACGGAAAAACCAGCCTGATTGCACGTGCTGCAAATATGGCTGCATCAAAAGGCATCCTGGTAGTGAACGCAGCAGGCAACGAAGGGCAAAGCGGGTGGAAATTTATTGGCACACCGGCTGACGCGGACAGTGTGTTATCAATCGGAGGCATTGACCCGGAAACGGATATTCATATCGGTTTCAGCTCGTTTGGACCTACGGCTGACAGGCGCATGAAACCCAATGTTGCAGCTTATGGTTCGGTGATTGCAGCAGGCAGAACAGGTTTAGTTTCCACGCAGGGGACTTCATTTGCAAGTCCTTTGGTAGCCGGCTTTGCGGCTTGCGCCTGGCAAAGCAACAGGAGCCTTTCCAACATGGAATTATTTCATAAAATTGAGCAATCTGCAACACTTTTTCCTTACTTTGACTATGCACATGGATATGGAATTCCGCAGGCGGAATACTTTTTGACTGCCGACAGTATAGGTAATAGGGACACGATATACAGTGTCCCTACATTTGACATACTGAGCGAAGGTAAAATGCTTGTTGTTATTATACGTGATGAGTTTTTTGAAAAGAATGAGGACTATAAATTGTATTATCACATCCTGAATGAAGAAGGAACATTAGATGAATACAATGTGCTAATGGTAACTGATAAAAGGGTGCTGGAATTTGACACTTATCAATACGACAGCGGAAAGAAATTAGTGGTGTTTTATAAGGGCTACAGGGAAGAGTTTGGGTTTTAGAATATGATCCTTGAATAATTATTCCTTTATATTTCAGAAATTTTATTCCAGATATCTGTAGCGACCAATTGAGGTGTGCGGTCACCGTTGGTTATAAAAACATGTTCCTGCTGTTTCAGTTGCTCAAAAGCTTCAAGATATTTGTTTCTCACTTTGGCAAGGTTTTCAGCAGTTTCATAATGCTCGGTAGAAATTCTTCCGCTATTGATGCGCTTCATGCTCACTTCTGGCGAGGAATCAATATAAACAGTAAGATCGGGTTTTAGCAGTTCTGCGCAAATTGAGTTGGCATGTATCACCCAGTTCATATCAATATGTGTACCGTGATAAGCGTATGAAGAAAAATAATACCGGTCTGTTATAACTGTGCAGCCCTCCTTTAATTTCTTAAGAATGCCATTGCTTTTATTCAATATATGCTCTAAGCGGTCGGCAACAAAAAGCGCTGCAATGGTTCTTTCATCAGCATGCATTTCGCTTTTCATTATTTTGCGGATCATTGAACCTATAGGCCCGTCAGTAGGTTCTGCGGTTATATAAACTTTATAGCCTTCCTGCTGCATTTTTTCCGCCAACAGTTTCACCTGTGTGCTTTTCCCGCTTCCGTCAATGCCCTCCAGAGCAATAAACAGGTTTTTTTTCATTGATCAATCATTACAAAAGTATGGTTTCAAAGATAGGTTTAAAGTTTTGAATTAATGATAGGCTTTTTGTAGGTTTGCTCATAATTGCCTGTTAATAATCTTACTTGTAAATCAATTTTTCTTCTTTAAATATAATGAAAAAAGTCTCTCTTCTTCTTTTTGCAATCATCGGTCTTTTAGAATTCTATGGAGAGTTCACTTATAACAGTGAGCTCATGTTTTTCACCAAACCGCTTGTCTTGCCCATGATGATGGTGTACTATACTATTTCGGTTAAAGAATGGAACGCTGTTCACCGTCTCATGATGGCAGCCCTTTTCTTCTCATGGACAGGGGACATCTCTCTGATGCTCACTCCCAACTCCTCTTCTGACCTTGAAATAATGGGAATTACGAAAAACAAAAATCTGTTTCTTTGCGGAATTGCTTCATTCCTGATTACACAAGTGTTGTTTATATGCGTCTTTCTTAAAACTAAAATAGCTGGAAACAATAACACTAAAAATATCGACTGGAAATATTATGTTCCTTTTGCGGCTTATTGGGCAGCGATGCTTTATATTGTTGTACCTGCTTTAATTGCCAATCCTGAAAACAGCAAGGCTACAATCCCTGTAATTATATATTCGGGCATTTTGGTAAGCATGGCGGCAACAGCCCTCAGCAGGTATGGTTTTGCAAGCAGGAAAAGCTTCCTCATGGTATTTATCGGCTCTGTAATTTTTGTGGTTTCCGATTCGCTTATTGCCATCAACTTCCTTGTTTTTGAAACACCAATGAAATATGCAGGCTTTCTTATTTTTACCACTTATCTTATTGCCGAATACCTGATAGCTGAAGGCATTCTGAATGATGACAATATGTAAACCAGGCAGATGAAATCAGAATTTATTACTCACTTTTTCAGCAAAGCAGAGTAAATCTTTAATCTGTAAAACTTCACCTGTATCAAGAATTGCCTTGCCTGACATTTTACCAAAAACCTGATGCTGGTCGGTAGATATAAGAAGAATATCAATCAATGCTGCCCTGTCTAAGATTGGCATAAAATCCATTTCAAACCTTCCGTCATTAGAAGAAAAACGCCAGGATTTCAGGTAACTGTCTTCAGGAATATGAAAAACGACCTGGTCTAATTTATGTGCCATCCCATCGTAAATTATTATGTTTTCAGTAGCGGCAGAAGTATCGCCAAAGCCATAACCGATATTAAAGCCAAACGGTTTTCCGTTCACAATTCCATTGCCCGAACCCCAGTACCAGGTGTTTTTATAAGTCCATACACCACGTCCCCAATCCAATGTAGCCATGTCTTTATCAGGATTGAAGACATATTCCTTACCTGCAATAACAACTTTCCCGTAAGCTCTAAAACAATTTATTTTCTGGTTATAATAAAATGCTTTCGGGTTTTCTTTCCATGGGGTTGCAATCACCATTGTATCCGATTTGGGCTGCCTTAATGTGATGTCAGACTGCAAATCATTTCCATCCTTAAAATTTCTGAGAAAGCATTTTATTTGCCGTGTATCTTCAGTTTTGATAAACTCAAGTTGCAGTCTTTTATTTTCGAAAACCACATTTCCGACATGGCTGCTTTCCGGCATATTATATTTTCCAAGTGGAAAAGAAGTTAAAATGGTTACAGTGTCTTCACTTGCTTTCTCAAAATCAAAAAATGTAACTGACACTAATCCTAAATATGCATTGTCTGAAATAGTAAAAGCAATGCCGAAAAAATTATTTAACACTATGTAATAGTCCCATTCCTTTATCCTGATTTTTGCGGCTTTTATATCAGCTCTTTTATATTGCAGGAGAAGATCCTTTGCCCATCCCGGCTCGGAAAGTTTGCCTTCAGAGTCCAGTAATTTACCGGGTTTTGTAATCTCGTGTTGCATAAAAGATTCAAATTATACTAGAGGTTGAAATTTATTTTTTTCCCCTCACCCTGCTTAACGTTTCAATAGTAATGCCTAAGTAAGAAGCAATATATTTTAAAGGCACTCTCTGAATAATTTCAGGATGTGTTTTAAAAAGTCCTTCATATTTTTCTTTTGCAGAAGCTTCCCGCTGGTATTTAAGTGCCTCCTTTTCGCGGGGCATTTGTGCAACAAGGATTGAACGTACAGCTTTTTCAAACTTAGGAAATGTTTCCAGCAAAGGCAGAAAATCCCTGTAAGCTATCCAGTAAAATTCAGTTACCTCCATGGTATCAGCAGAAAATTCGGAAGGCGCTTGTTCAAAAAAACTGTTAGGGTCTGTAAGCGGCTGATTTTCGAAAGCAAATAAATAAGTTACCTCATTCCCTTTAGAATCATAATTAAATATCCTTACCACCCCTTTTGAGATAAAAATAATTTTATCACAAACCTCTCCCGCACTGAATACCTGCTGATTTTTACCTACTTTCCGGTAATGAAATCTCGATACAATTTCCTTTTCCTCCGATTCTGTCAGTTTAATGAAATTACTCAGATAATCAATAACAAAATGCGACATGTTTTTTAAAAAATACATCGCAAATATATCTCTTTATCCGCACTTCTTAAGTATGAATTACTCTCCGGTTGCAACAGGATTAAACACCTTATTTAAAGTAAATCAGCAGCAATAATAGTGGTGAAATCAAAAGCAGAAGTTGTAAAACAGTAACCATAAAATCTCTCCTGAGAAAAAAAAGGTTTGAATAAACAGTGAAGATATTCCGTGCTGATCTTTTGTTTTCTATAATAACTTCACGGATAAGCGTGTTCAGCTCACGTGAAAATACTTTTTCCCATGCCTTCCCTATCTCAACCGAAGCTACATGCGGTGCACCGAGATAAGTAACTTCTTCTTTTTGCCCATATACTGCGGAAGATGTTTTAAGCGCCTGATATAACTGGCGTGTGTCACTCTTATGTTTTTTCAGAATATTTCTCAGCCAGGGGATAAAGAAGAGCACTTTGTCTGCAATAGAGATATAAATTTCATCTCTTTTATTTATCTGCGCTTCAAACGGTGAAAAATCATTAAAACCTTTACCAACTAATTTTTCATTTATTGCAAGCACAATAGATGTTTCCCAGCCAGCCCCGTGTTCAAAGAGGCTTAAGCCTTTCTTCTCTTCATCCGATAATGACCTTCCTAATTCAGCTTCCATTTCATCAAAGCGATGACCTAACACAAAGTTTTCTAACAAGATGATGCCGGGCGAGAACATCTGAATTTTGTATTTTCTGCAAATCTTACGGCAGGCATCATCCAGCGCCAGGTTATGATGTACGGCTCCATGCCCGCTAAGTACGATGATATTTTTAAAACCAATTTCAGCAAGCGCTTTCCCGGTATTGTAAATTGTTTTGTAAACAGTTTCTCGGTCATGTTCAATACTACCGGGCAATGGAAGTGTTCCTGTTCCTATACCAATTACCGGCATGATAATAACTGTGTGATCTTTGTGTTCTTCTGCAAAGCGGATGCCCGTCATCTCTGCCATTCTGATGGCGGAAAGTTGGTCGGTGTTGAGCGGTAAATGGTAGCCGTGAACTTCCAGTGGGCTGAGAGGAAGGAAGAATAAGGTCTTTTCTTTATCCAATTGTTTGAACTGTTCATAGTTCAGGTATCCGTATTGTTTTACATTGTCAGGAAATTGGAGATTGTTCGCTGTATTCATTTTTACAGGGTAAAATTTTTGTTTTTAATACATGTCCATTCTTTTTACCCCATCAAACTGAAGAATGAAATCTTTACCGAAAACCTGTGCAGGAGTTATAGTGCCGTGCGGAGGTTCACTGGCAAGAATGTGCTGTGCTATTTTTACGGATGTCCAGGAGGTGAGGGTATAAGTTTCGGGCAATTCAAGAATTGCACGATGGGTTTCACCGGAAGTATTTTTTACTTCTCCCCAGATTATACACTTCGATTTGCTCCTGCTTTCAGCATCCGGTCCTGCAGGAAGTTTTTTAAGAAGCCATGTTATACTTTTCTTAACAGCTTTAAGGCGAAAAATAAAATTTGTGTAGTTGCCCATCTTCATTATTGCAACTACTATCTGAGGCAAAGAAATATAAACGGTGATGTCTGGAATGCCTGTACTTCGGAAAGCCGTTGCTACATCACCCCATGGAATTGCTGCTGTCTGCCGCTTTTTATCACCCCAATCAATCACACGTGTAAGTTCGCCATTCGCGACCTTTTTAAGTTTTCCTTTTCTGCGAATCACTCCTCCTTCCACAATATTTTCTATGATAGTTATTGCAGTTCCGCCAGACAATTTTCCGTTTATGACTCTTAACACCAATTCAAGAGAATACGCTGATGGTAATTTTTCCTTTAAATATAATGCTAAACAATCGGAAGGCACTACATCAAATCCAACCCCCGGCATCAGCAGAACCCCTGCTTTCTGCGCTGCCTTGTTCATTGAAAATAGTTTTTCATATACTTCATACTCACCTGTAATATCTAAGTAGTGTGTTGCTGCTTTTATGCAGGCTCCTGCCATTATTTGCGCGGTGGTTATAAACGGACCTGCACAATGCATGACTACTTTTACATCAGCAATATTTATAATTATTTTTTGTTCATCGCTGAGATCAAAAACACGAAAAGACAAATTCAGTTCCGCAGCAAGCGATTTTACTTTCTTCTCATCCCTGCCTGCAAGAACAGGTTTTAAACCGCATTTAACAGC
>Ga0172371_10010889_pt1 | contig 12210 bp, 11 predicted proteins | sample Lak12m_FD_114543 | JGI IMG/M metagenome (GOLD analysis project Ga0172371, IMG submission 114543) | Freshwater microbial communities from Kabuno Bay, South-Kivu, Congo - kab_022012_12m | ecosystem: Environmental > Aquatic > Freshwater > Lake | place: Democratic Republic of the Congo: South-Kivu... | reverse complement strand
TACATCAAGGCGAGTCTCGGCTACGGTGCCATCGACGCCCTGATGCTCATCCTTCACAAAAGGCTGCGAAAAAAAATACGCTCAATCAAGATTCTTATGGACCTGGGGCTTGCGTCGATCGGCTTCCTCCTTGGCGGGTCCCTTGGCGTCACGACCCTTGCAAGCGTTATTTTTACCGGTCCCGTCATACAGGTCGTTCTGCGCATCCTCGACAGGCTTTCCCCTAAACATGATCCGGAAGTGAAATACAAATGAATACTGCCACACTGGCCCGCAAAGCGGCTATTTTTGATCTCGATGGGGTGCTGGTCGATACAGCCAAATACCATTACCTGGCCTGGAAAGAGACAGCCAGCAAACTTGATATCGAATTCACCGAAGACGACAACGAGCGCTTAAAAGGCGTTAGCCGAATGGAATGCCTGGACATCATCCTTGGACTGGGAAATCGCAGACTGAATCTGGCTGAAAAGGAAAGGCTGGCTACCGAAAAAAACAGGGCCTACCTGACATATGTCGATGCCATGGATGAATCCAATCTTCTGGATGGGGCCGAATATTTCCTCAAGGTCTGCAGGAACGCAGGTATCAGGACTGCCCTTGCCTCCGCGAGCAAGAACGCAAAACTTATCATCGACAGGATCGGGATTCAGCATCTCCTGGATGCAATTGTCGATGGCACCATGGTGCAACGTTCAAAACCTGACCCGGAAGTATTCCTGCTTGCCGCCTCTATGCTGGAAATTGAGCCAATGCGCTGTGCTGTCTTTGAAGACGCTGTCGCCGGCATAGAGGCGGCTCATCGCGCGGGAATGAAGGCGATCGGCATTGGCCGGAATAGCATCCTGTTCGATGCCGACATTGTTATTCCTGGACTATATGCGACTGACTTAGGCATTTTAGGGTACGTTTGATAAAGCAGGATGGATGGGACTTGCCGATTCTTCCGAAACAGAAGCCGGCTTCCGCCTCGTGTGCCTGCTCCTTCCCGCTTGGGCATGGAGCGTGAATATAAAAAAGCCGCCTGTTTAAAGGCGGCTTTTCGTTTGTTCGTGGAGGTGAGGGGAATCGAACCCCTGACCTCTTGAATGCCATTCAAACGCTCTACCAACTGAGCTACACCCCCGAACAGCAGAGGGATATTAGCGCAAAGGCGGCGAATGTGTCAAGCGCGGGGTCTCATGGGAAAAGACGCTTTTATGTTGGCTCGGAGGCGGCATTCAAGAGGCTGCGTTGTAGCGATGCCGACACGCTGAAGTTTTGCCAAAGACGTAATATTTCTAATAAAGTTAATGCATTTCCTATGTATTCTGCTGGACAAGGGTATTCCCGCCAGTGTAGGGTGGCCAACAACCCCTGAGAGGCTGAACATTGGTTCAGGGGAATTATTGAAGTGGAGAGACCATGGGGCTCAATTTCCTTTCGGCCTTTGTCCAGAAGAGCGCAGGTGAATTGACCCGCGCGTCTGGCATATCCGGCCGTGGGAAATGCGGCGTTGGCCTTTCCCCTCAGCCTTTGAAGTCCCCCCAATTCCCTGATCAGGCTATCGTCTCACTTTCCTCCATCGGGCTCATATCGCTCACCATTTCCATTATTTCGATTATTTCCATTATTTAGCCGCCTTCGTAAAACAGAAATTCGAAGGCGGCATCAACTCATCAAATATCCGCGGTCCGGAATGGATTGTGGCGGGAGGAATAACTATATGACAACAGAACACCTGACAATTCTGGATTCCACGCTGCGCGATGGCGCCCAGGGAGAGGGAATCAGCTTCTCAGTCCAGGACAAGATCAGCATAGTCAAAGCCTTGGATTTCCTCGGCATCGATCTGGTGGAAGCGGGGAACCCTGGCTCGAATCCCAAGGATTTGGAGTTTTTCCGTGAGGCTTCCCGCTTGTCCCTCGAAAGGGCTAGGCTTGTGGCGTTCGGATCGACACGTCGTGTAGGCGTTCCAATGGCCGCCGACGAGGGATTCCGGAGTCTTCTCGATGCCGGCCCCGAGACGGTGGTGATCTTCGGCAAAAGTTGGGACTTCCACGTGAAGCATGTGCTTCGGGCAAGTCATGCCGAAAACTTGGCCATGATAGGGGAATCCTGCGCGGCGGCAGCGGCCGATGGGCGGCGAGTGATCTATGACGCGGAGCACTTCTTCGACGGCTATGCCTCGGATCCCGACTACGCTATGCGGACTTTAGCGGCCGCGGTCGAGGCAAGGGCGGAATGTATCGTATTGTGCGATACGAATGGAGGCAGCTTGCCTGAGCGGGTGGCTGAGCTCACCGCCCTTGTGAGGCGCGAATTCAGCCCGGGCGTGGAGGTGGGCGTCCACGCCCACAATGACGCGGGACTGGCGGTGGCGAATTCCCTGGCCGCGGTCCGCGCCGGGGCGCTTCATGTCCAAGGCTGTCTCGTCGGCTTTGGCGAGCGCTGCGGGAACGCGAACCTCTCCACGATCATCGCCGACTTAAGGCTGAAAATGGGACTCGACTGCCTCGCTCCCGATTCGCTTTCCCTCCTCTTTCAGACGACGCGTTGCGTAGCCGAAATCGCCAATGTCGTCTTCGACGAGGGGACGCCCTTCGTGGGGCATCATGCTTTCGCCCATAAGGCGGGGATGCATGTCGATGCCGTGACGAAGGATCCCCGCTCGTTCGAACACGTCGATCCAGCTGCCGTGGGCAACGAGCGCCGTTTCCTCGCCTCCGAAGTCGGTGGCCGCTCGGTGATACTTGAACGGATCAAGCGGATCGACCCGGCAGCCACGAAGGATTCGCCTCTCGTGGCCCAGGTGCTCGCGAGGCTGAAGGAGATGGAGCGGCTTGGCTACCAGTTCGAGGGCGCCGATGCCAGCCTTGAACTCCTCATGAGGAAAGCGGCGCAAAAATACAAACCCTTCTTCAGGCTGGGCAGATATCGAACCATCGGCGAACAGCCCTCGGGCGATTCGGCGCGCTGCGCCCAGGCTATGGTCAAGATCGAGGTGGAAGGCGTGGAGGAAGTGAGCGCTGCCGAGGGAAACGGGCCGGTGCATGCCCTCGACCTCGCGCTTCGCAGGGCGCTCGAGCGTTTTTATCCCAATCTTTCCGGCATGCGCCTCACCGATTACAAAGTGCGAGTTCTGGACAGCGAGCGCGCCGCGGCGGCGACCGTGCGGGTTTTCATCGAAAGCTCCGATGCCGAGGATTCCTGGACGACCGTCGGAGTCTCGACGGATATTATCGAGGCGAGCTGGATCGCCCTCGTGGATTCGATCGAGTTCAAGCTGATCAAGGATATCGAAAAACAGTACAAGGTATATTTATAGGCGCGGATTAACCGACGCCGGGCTGATCGCCAGGGTCGGACACTAGCCCTCAGCGTGCGATCAGGCCTGACAAGAGCATGAAGAGCAGCGTTCCGCCGAGGATGCTCAAGAGGGCGTTCTGCTTCCACAGATGCAGGATGACGACGGCGAAGCCCGCGATGAGTTCCGGCAGGCCGTGGGGCGAATCGGCCCACTTGATCGAGGTGTATGAGGAGACAGCGAGGACGGTCATCGCGATGGCGGGCATATAGACTTCGACAAAGCCTAGGAAGGCCGGCGGCTTCCGGCCCGAGAAGAACAGGAAGGGAAGGGCGCGGCAGGAGATGATGATAAGCGCCATCACGGCGGCGGCGATGACGGCTTCAGCTGCGCTCAGCATCGAGGCCTCCCGATTTGCGGCTTGCGAGCAGTGCGACGGTCGCGACGAGCAATCCCACGATGATCGTGGCCCTGTCTCCGACGAGGAATTTCGCCGCGATGGTGGAGAGTCCCGCCAAGAGGAAGGGACGCGCTTTCCTCAGTTTGAGCGCCTGTTCAACCGCGAGCACGAGGAACATCGCCGTGAGGGCGAAATTGAGCCCCTCGATTTTATAGGGAATGAGGGCGCCAGCGAGCGAGCCCAGGGCCGTCCCCGCTACCCAGTAGAGTTGGTTGAAACCCGAAACCATCAGAAGGAAGCCGCCGTCCGCCCTCTCCTCCTCGCTCGCGGAACTCAAAAGGGCATAGGTTTCATCGGTGAGCGCGAAGATGAGATAGGGGCGCATCCGCGGATGCTTTCCATACACTTTGATGAGCGAAAGGCCATAGGCCGCGTGACGAAGATTGACCACGAGGGTGATGAGGGCGATTTCGGCGATCGACGCGCCAGCCGCGAAGAGACCGATGCCGATGTATTGCGCGGCGCCCGCGTACACGAAGATGCTCATGAAAAGGGCGAACCAGGCTGGGTACCCGGTGTTGACGGCGAGGAGGCCGAAGCCGAAACCGATGGTCACATAACCGAGTAGTACCGGTATGCTCGCCTTGAAGGCGCGTGAGACCAATGTGCTGTCCCGTGATGGATTCGTCATTGGTGGAAGAATAGGGAGGATATCGCCCGAGGTCAACCGGATAATCACCGAGTTTCCTCGGCCTTGAATAATCAGCCCTTCTCCTCCATACTGAATTCATGGCAACTCAATTGAGGGGCATAGCGCTCTGCGCCGTCGGCCTCGAAAAAATAGCTTCCCAGGAAATCGCGCGTCTGGGCTTGGATGTCGTTGAGCGCAAATCCGGCCGGATATACTTCAAGCTGGACGAGAACAATCTCGCGAGGGATTTGGCGACCGTGAATATTGGGTTGCGAACGGTGGAAAGGGTCCTTATCGAACTCGGCCGCTTCCCCGCTGGGGATTTTGACGCCTTTTTCGATGGCATCCGCGGACTTCCCTGGGAACTCTGCTGCTACAAGGATTCCAAGCTCCACATCGAGCGTGTCAGGTCCAACGCTTCCAAACTGGCGGCCCAAACGAGCCTTCAGGCCATGGCCCAGAAAGCCGCGTATTCGCGGCTGATGGAAACCTATCGCATGAGGGAAATGCCGGAAACGGGAAATATCGTGGGCGCGCGCGTCTACCTGGACAACGACATGTGTTCGGTCGGCATCGATACTTCGGGCGACCCTCTGCACAAACGTGGGTACAGAAAACGCGTCGTTCTCGCCCCACTCAAGGAAACGATAGCCGCTTCGCTTCTCTTCTTTTCCGGCTGGAACAGGAAATACGCCCTTCTTGACCCCTTCTGCGGATCGGGCACCATAGCCATCGAAGCCGCCCTCTATGCCCTCGATTTTGCCCCGGGCCTCATGCGCCGCTTCGCGTTCGAAGCCATGCCCGCGATTTCGCCGCGTCTCGTCGATGAGGTGAGGGCAGGGTTCGAGGCGCGGATTCGGCACGATGTCGATGTGGACATCAGGGCTTCCGATACCGATCCGGAGGCCTTGAACGCGGCCAGGGGCAACGCCGACGATGCTGGCATACTTGACTGGATCACTTTTGAGCAGAGAAAGGCGGAGGATGTCGCGCCCTTCGCGCCCAAAGGCTATCTGTTGGCCAACCCTCCCTACGGGAATAGAATGGGCACCGAAGAGGAAGTCACGGAACTCTATGAAAGGCTTTCCGACATGAGGGAACGATTCTCCACGGGCGGCTGGGGCATGGGTTTCATCACCGACAAAGAGGATTTCGGGCGAGCGTTCGGGATGATTCCGGACACTGTTCATCACGTGCTGAATGGAGCCGAGGAACAGTGGTTCCACTGGTTTCCGGCAAAGGGGTGAGATGGCGCGATGATCGGCACATCCGAGAACTACCCGCTCTGCAATCTCGATAATGGGGCTTTCTCGCCCCAACCCGCGGTATTTGTGGTATTCGGAGCGACAGGTGATCTTGCCCACAGGAAGATTTTTCCCGCGTTGTTCGACCTTTTCGTCGGTGGCATCCTGCCCAAAGATCTGGTCATGCTGGGCTTCGCGCGCAAGCCTCTCGACGAATTTGCGTATAGGGCAGATCTCAAGCAGAGCTGTTCGAAGTATGCCAGACAGGGGAATTTTTCCGATGCCCAATGGACCGAGTTCGCGTCGAGAATCTTCTATCTTGCCTCCGATTTGGACGACTTAACCGGATATCGGCGTCTCGCGGACATCGTCGAGGGACGTGACGCGGCTTTTCCCGCCCGGGCCGGAAGTGGTTCCTGTCCGCCCAATGCCCTTTTCTATCTTGCCGTCGGCCCCGAATATTTCGGGACGATAGCCGAGAGGCTGGGACAGGCGGGCTTGGGGACAGCCCAGGGAGAGTCTGGCGGTGGATGGCGGCGGCTTGTCGTGGAAAAGCCCTACGGGAGGGATGGAGAGAGCGCCAAGGCATTGACCTCAATCCTCCACAACAGCTTCGCCGAAAAGGACATTTATAGAATCGATCATTACCTGGGCAAGGAAACGGTGCAGAATTTGCTGTACCTCAGATTCGCCAACTCGGTATTCGAGCCTGTCTGGAACAGAAATCATATTGAATCCATCGATATCTCCGTATTCGAGACCGAAGGCATCGGCGGACGTGGCGGCTATTACGATACGGCGGGAGCGGCGCGCGACATGCTCCAGAATCACCTGATACAGCTCATGTGTCTCACCACGATGGAGCCACCCGCTGGCCTCGACCCTGAAAACATTCGCGACGAAAAGGTGAAGGTGTTGCGCTCGATCTCCCGGTACACGCCGGAGGACATGTTCGCGCGGTCCCTACGGGGCCAATATATCAGAGGCGCGGATGAAATCGGGGGCGAAGTCCGCGGTTACAGGGAAGAAGCGAAGGTGCGGCCCGATTCGACGACCGAGACCTTCGTCGCCCTGCGCGTCGAGTTGGACAATTGGCGCTTTTCCGGGGTTCCGATCAGGTTGATGACGGGCAAAGCCTTTTCCTCGAAATTCAGCCAAATCGTTATCCATTTCAGAAGACCGCCCGTGGCTCTTTTTGCGGCCCGGTGCGGGGATACCTTGATCCACAACGCGCTCACGATACGGATACAGCCCGATGAGGGCGTGTGGTTGAGGTTCAACGCCAAGGTGCCCGGCGTGCCCGCGATAAAGGCGAGCGAACTCCGCTTCTCGTACAGGGAGGTCGCCGATTATATGCCGGAAGCCTATGAAAGGCTCATAGCCGATGCCCTTGCCGGGGATTCGACGCTTTTCATACGCGCCGATGAGTCCGAGCACGCCTGGGGGATCGTCGATACCCTTGAAGCTGCATGGAATGCCGCTGACGCGGCGGCTCCTCCCGAAAACGGCGGTCTCCTCCTGTATCCCGCGGGCTCCCTGGTTCCGGAATTTTCCGCATGATAGGCCGCGTGCTGCGTTTCGGCGACGAAGCGGCTTGGCTGAGCGCGATTGTCGGCGATTTCCTGGCTGCTATCCAGGCGGCGATCGACCGCGGCCAATCGGCCTTCAACGCGAACCTCGCCGGTGGTGGAACGCCCGAGCCCGTGTATAGGGCGCTGGCGGCCGCCCCTTCCTTCGCGGCGCTGGGCGGGCGAATCGATATCCACCTCTGGGTGGGCGACGAAAGGGATGTGCCCGCCGACAGTCCGGACCGCAACGGGAGGATGATCGCGTCGGCCTTCGGGGCTACGGCCTTCGGGGCGGGGGAGGGTGGGGCGGCGGGAGCGGGGGCGGCCGCGCCTACGAGGGGCCGCTCTCCGATCATCCATAGCTGGCCTGTCGGGGATCGCCTCACCGTCTGTACCATGTATTCGCGGGAACTGAGCAGCGCTCTCGGCCCTTTGCCTATTTTCGACCTGGCCGTCCTTGGAATGGGAGTGGATGGCCACACCGCAGGCCTCTTTTCAATCGCCGACATAGCGGCAAGCGACGGCGGCGCCGCTTCCTTCGAAGCGGCGGGCACCCCTCTTGGAATCCCACCCATCGCTGTGCCGACAACAGCGCCTTTTGAGCCGCGACGGCGCATGACTCTGGCCTCATCCGCTCTGAAGCGATCGCGCGCGACCATGATTTTGGCGCGAGGACGCGAAAAAGCGGTTACGCTCGATGCCATCGCGAAGGGCGATCCTTTCCCGATCGCTTTGGCTACAGGCCCGAACGCCCTGGTTTACTATCTTGAGCGATAAGCGAAATGGAGTCCCGGTGGAGAATCAAGGATCGACAGCGGCGAAAACGTCAAGGCTCGCCTTGCTCTTCGCGCTTTTGGCGCTGATGCCATTGCGGTCCCAGGAACGTCTCCAAACGCAGACACTGACATTTTCCGCGAGCACATGGATCGTTCGTCAGACGCTCGAGCCCGAAGGCCCGATGGATAATTATTTTGGGGGCCGCGACCTTTCCGTACTACTCAATCCGGACGGATCTCTTACGCTCAGCCTTGCGCGGGAGGAGGGGATCTGGCATGCGGGAGAAGTCACAATGCAAAAGCGGACGGGCTATGGGACCTACCTTTTCAAGGTACGAACCTCGCCGTCCGCCCTCGACCCCAATGTCGTGCTGGGGCTTTTCACCTATTCATCGGCTAGCGCCTACAGCCATAGGGAGATCGATATAGAATTTTCAGCATGGGGAGTAAGGAATAGCCCCGTTCTCGGGCAGTATGTTATCCAGCCTTACGATATTCCCGGGCATATCGAAATTTTCCCCATTTCAGGGATCGATGGGCCAGCGACCTACTCCTTTGTCTGGTCGGAGGGGAAACTGGATTTCGCGTCTTGGTTGGGCTATGGGCCGCGCCCTGAGCCCGGCTCTCCCCAACTCATCGCCGCCTGGACTTTCATCGACCCGAAAGCGGTGCCGAAGCCCAGCGCCCTAGTCCACATGAACCTCTACCTCGCCCATGGGGCAATACCCCCTTCGGGACAAGGCTCCACCGCTGTCACTATCGACAGCTTCCAATTCATCCCGGCAGACTAGCGGTCATACGCTTTAGGCCGCACCTTGCCTTTCGCATCGATTTCCCAAGCGCAAAAAAAAGCTGCCCATCAGGGCAGCCTTCTTTGAGCGGTCGGCGAATGCTCAATTCTCGGCGATAAGCAGGGATTTCGCGTCCAGCTTCAGGCTCAGATCGCGGGGATTCAGCCTCTCGTGATCCTTCACTACCTTGAAATGGATGAAGTCCCGTAAGGGCTCGAGCACGACAAGGACGGATATCAAGGGCAGCAGGTCCCGGAGAAGTATGGGGACATTGTTCTTGTCGAAGAGGGGATCCTCGCCCGAAAGCGTGCATGAGTACCAGGCCTCAAGTCCCATCTCCCCGAGGAATTCCTTCACTTTCTCGAAACGTTCCACCGTTCCTCGCGAGAAATCGAAGCCGTCGACGATAATCGTCTTGGCGCTGAAACCGCCATCGACGATCATGGCTTTGAGGGAACGAATTATCTGATCCACCGATACGCCTTCCTGGGTGAAGTTCATGATTACCCGGTTGCGAACCAGTTGGTCCTTGAGATCGCTTATGTCTTCGAGGTTTTTCCTCCTGGCGATTTCGTCGAAAATATTTTCATACCAGGATATGACATAACTTGTGTGAGCGTTGAAGGAGACATGGATTACCTTTTCGCCTTGGATGAGCTTGTCGAGCGCCATCTGGACGAGTACCGAGGTCTTGCCTATGCCCTTCCTGCTGGCGATTATGCCGATGTTGCCGGGCTTCAAGCCGCCCTCGATCGACTTCTCCAGAATGCGCACGGGACTTTTCGAGATGAATTCTTCCTTCAGCATGTGGTCTCCTTTCGGCGATCGCGAGGTCTCGCCCCGGCGCTCGCCCTGGTGTTGGTGCACCGGGGTGCATGCTCAACCCTTAGTATACCCGCAAATCCCGCGGGCGGGTAAAAGATTATCCGAAAATTCTACTTCTGGTGCTCTTTCCTGCGCTTCTCGATATAGTCTTTTTTCAGCTGGTCGGAAATCGAGGCGGGCACCTTGCCATACTTTTCGAACTCCATCGTGAACTCGGCCTTGCCCTGGGTCAGGGACCTGATGACGGTGGAGAATCCAAACATTTCCGCCAGGGGAACTTCACCCTCGACGCGGCAGAAGGCCCCGTCCTCGGTGCTGGCGGTGATGATGCCGCGCCTCTGGTTGAGGGAGGCGAAGATATTGCCCTGGAATTCGTTGGGGCCCTCAACCGAAACCTTCATGATAGGCTCAAGGATGGCCGGCTTGGCTTTTTCATAAGCTTCCCTGAAGGCGCCTATGGCCGCGAGCTGGAAGGCTATATCGGAGGAGTCCACAGGATGGCTTTGGCCATCGTTCACGAGGCAGCGGATGTTTACGATGGGGAAACCGATGAGGCTGCCTTTTAGTGTGGCGGCCTTGAATCCCTTGTCGCAGGAGGGGATGAATTCGAGAGGTATGGCGCCGCCCTTCACCTGGTTGACGAACTCGTAGTTCTGCTCGGCGCAGGGTTCGATGTAGCCGGCTACGCGGCCATACTGGCCCGAACCGCCCGTTTGCTTCTTGTGTGTGTAGTTGAAATCGGCCCTCTGGGTGATGGCTTCACGGTAGGCAACCTGGGGAACGCCGATTTCGACTTCGCACTTATACTCGCGGCGCATGCGCTCGACGTAGACTTCGAGGTGGAGTTCGCCCATTCCCTTGATGATGGTCTGGTTGGATTCGGGATCGACGTAGGTCTGGAAGGTGGGGTCTTCCTTGGTGAAGCGGTTGAGCGCCTTGCCCATTTGATCCGAAGACTTCTTGTCCTTCGGCTCGATCGCCAGGGAGATGACCGGTTCCGGAATAAACATCGATGTCATCGCGTAGTTGAGGTCGGGATGGCAGAACGTATCGCCCGACGCGCATTCGACGCCGAAGAGGGCGACGATGTCGCCGCAGTATCCTTCGGAAATGTCTTCCATGGAGTTGGCGTGCATGCGCACGAGCCTGCCCACCTTGAACTTCTTGCGCGCCCGGGTATTGTAGAGCTCATCGCCCTTCTTGAGCTCACCCTGGTAGATGCGCACGTAGGTGAGCTGACCGTACTGGCCGTCCTCGAGCTTGAAGCCGAGAGCGACGGGTTTGGCCGCCGGGTCGGCGACGAGCTCGACTTCCTTTTCGCCATTGTCGAGGTCGAGCGCTATGTTGCGGACTTCGGTGGGGTCGGGGAGGTAGCTCGCCACGCCATCCAGAAGAAGCTGGACGCCCTTGTTCTTGTAGGCCGAGCCCACGAAGACGGGGACGAATTTCTCGGCGATGCATCCGGCGCGAATGGCCGATATCAGCATTCCGTTGGTGAAGTTGCCATCGAGGTAGGCTTCGGCCAACTCATCGGAGAACATGGCCGCCGCTTCCACGAGTTCCTCGCGATAGCGCTCGGCGTCCGCTTGGAGATGGGCGGGAATATCGGCGTATCTGATATCCTCGCCCGAAGGTCCATCGAAGTAGACGGCGCGCATCTGGATCAGGTCGATCACGCCTTCGAGCTTGTCCTCGAGGCCGATGGGTATCGTGACGAATGCCGGATTAAGTCCCAACTTCTCTTGCAGCTGCGCCTTGACCTTGAAGGGGTTGGCGCCGGTGCGGTCGCATTTGTTGATGAAGGCGAGCCGGGGGACATGGTAACGCTTGAGCTGGCGATCCACCGTGATGGACTGGGATTGGACGCCGGCGACCGCGCAGAGCACGAGAATCGCCCCGTCGAGCACCCGCAGGGAGCGTTCCACCTCGATGGTGAAGTCAACGTGTCCCGGCGTATCGATGAGGTTGATGTCGAATTCCTTCCATTGCACGTTCGTGGCGGCTGACTGGATCGTGATGCCGCGCTCGCGTTCGAGATCCATGGAGTCCATGGTCGCGCCGGCGCCATCCTTGCCCTTCACTTCGTGAATGGCATGAATCTTCTGACAGTAAAAAAGAATACGCTCAGACAGCGTCGTCTTGCCCGAATCGATATGAGCGGAAATTCCGATGTTTCGCATTTTGTGAATGTCTATGGACATCTTGAGCCTTCACCTCATCGCAATAGAATGGCGGACGCCACAAAGCGCCGTTCGCTGAATCGAAGCTGTACATGGCAGCATTGTTGATTACTGTGCGGGAGATTGTAGAAAAACCTGCGGTTTGTTCCCATTTATTAGAAAATCAGCTACCTGGCTACAGTATAGTAAAGAAAGTACAATTTTTCAATACCCGGATGAGGCAATGGGATTGCGTGGAAAGGGCACGGCTGAATACAGCTGAAAACCTGAGGCGCCAGTCTTTTTTGAGCGGCGCCTCAGACAGGTCAGCCCCCGGTGTCAGATGTACTCAATCTCCCACTCGACCGGCCGTGTCTCTCAGCATGGCGCTGACGCCGCAGTATTTTTCCTGGGAGAGCTGGCAAGCTTTCTTTACGTTGTCCGGATTGAGGTTGTCGCTTTTCTTGAAT
>Ga0172371_10010888_pt1 | contig 12210 bp, 8 predicted proteins | sample Lak12m_FD_114543 | JGI IMG/M metagenome (GOLD analysis project Ga0172371, IMG submission 114543) | Freshwater microbial communities from Kabuno Bay, South-Kivu, Congo - kab_022012_12m | ecosystem: Environmental > Aquatic > Freshwater > Lake | place: Democratic Republic of the Congo: South-Kivu... | reverse complement strand
TTACGGAAACGATGGAAGTTGTCAATCTTGCGCGGAAGAATAAAATGGACTATATTGTTTCCCACCGCTCCGGCGAAACGAACGACGCTTTCATTGCCGACTTCGCGGTCGGCATCCAATCGCCGTTTGTGAAATTCGGAGCACCCACAAGAGGTGAGAGGGTAGTCAAGTATAACCGCCTCTGGACGATCGAAAGAGAAGAACTTTCCTAGCGAGCTCGGGCAGAATCATTAGATCGAAAAGAACTTGTTTGATATAATCTATTCAGAGTAAGCCCGAGTGGCGGAATGGCAGACGCGCAGCACTTAAAATGCTGTGATCGTAAGGTCATGTGGGTTCGACTCCCACCTTGGGCACTTTTTTGCCTGCTTAGCTCAGCGGTAGAGCAGCTGTTTTGTAAACAGCAGGCCGTCAGTTCAAATCTGACAGCAGGCTCCAAGACCCTATAGCTTAATCGGATAGAGCAAGATCCTTCTAAGATCAAGATCCCCGTTCGATTCGGGGTAGGGTCACAAAACTAAAAGACTTCTATCTAGACATTTCACCAGATAAAACTATTTCAGGATATGCAAGGCGTCGCCTTGATTATCCGGCGCGTCGTTTAATTAGACCAGTCTTTCTTGCCCAATGCTTTCGCGAGGTTCTTTTATCTTTAAATGTTTGAAAGCTTTAGGAGCAAGCACCCGGCCTCTCGGCGTTTTTTTGATGAAACCAATCTGAAGCAGATAAGGCTCGATAAATTCTTCGATCGTTCGCCTGTCCTCGGATAAAGATGAAGCGATCGTTTCCACCCCAAGCGGCGAATTCTGAAACTTCTCGCCGATCAACTTTAAGTACTGAATATCAATATCCGTCAGACCGGCATCATCTATCTCCAAAAGTTCAAATAATTTTTTTAACAGATTTTCGTCGATAGCCTTATGTTTATTGACTTCCAGTAAATCCCGCGCCCGCTTCAACATCCGGTTGGCAATTCTCGGCGTTTTCCGCGATCTTCTGGCAATTTCCAACGAAGCTTTCTCCGTGATCGGCAATTGAAGAAGATTGCTTGACCGGACAATAATCTCTCTCATTTCATCTTCGGTATAATAATCCAACCGGAGAAGTAATCCGAACCGGTCGCGAAGCGGCGCCGATAATAAAGCCAGTTTTGTCGTTGCGCCGACAATGGTGATTTTCGGAACCGGTAACCGAACCGTTCTGGCCGCCGGCCCCTTGCCGATAATAATGTCAAGCGCATTTTCCTCCATCACCGGGTAAAGCATTTCCTCAACCGGCTTGGGCAAACGGTGGATTTCGTCGATAAATAAAACGTCACTGTCTTTCAAGTTCGTTTAGATCGCCGCCAAGTCTCCCGACTTCGTGATCGCGGCGCCTGAAGTTATTTTTATTTCTCCGTGAAGCTCGTTGGCGATAATATAAGCAAGAGTCGTTTTGCCGATTCCCGGCGGACCGTAAAATAAAATGTGTTCCGTGGCCGTTCCCCGCTTTAAAACGGCTTCAATAAATAATCGCAGGGTTCTGACAACATTACCCTGACCGATGTAATCTTTTAGCGCTTGTGGCCGAAGATTGGTTAAATCAATTTTCTTTTCCGGTTGTTTCATAATGTTACTGTATTACCTTGTTACATGATTATACTATATCTTATTTTTTGGATGATGAAGTCAGTTTCAGGGCGGCGGTGATTTTTTGCTCAACCGACAAATCTTTCGGCAATTTCCGGAAAATATTTTTTGCTTCCTGCGAAGAATAACCAAGCGAAACAAGGGCATCAATCACCGTCTTATCATCCTGGCTCATAAACATCTTTTCCATCTTAAATTCCTCTTTCAACTTCTGCGACAGCTCAAGGACGATTTTCATGGCGGTTTTTTTGCCCAACCCGGGCACGCGGGTAAAATAATCGACATTATTGTCGCGTACCGCCTGCAAAAGTTCATCGGTTTGAGTGGATGAAATAACACCAAAGGCGGTTTTCGGGCCGACTCCCGGAACAGTTAACAATAATATAAAAAAATCATATTCTTTTTTTGTCTCAAATCCGAAAAGTACCAAAGCATCATCACGAACTTGCAGGTAAGTAAAGATATCGATACTGTCGCCGATTGAATATTGCAAGATTATTTTCGGCGTTAAATATGTCTGATACGAAACGCCGCCGGAAGTTTCTATAAGCCCGTAATTATTTTCCGTGAATATCAGCGTTCCTTTAATTTTTCCTATCATAAGTGCCGGGAAGAGGATTTGAACCTCCAAGCCATTTCTGGCACAGCCTCCTCAAGACTGCGCGTCTGCCAATTCCGCCACCCCGGCTAACTAAATAAGTTTATCTTAATCCACCTTCTACCAGCGGCTGATTTATAATATTTTTCTTTTTTTCTTGCTTCTATTCTATCATCACATTTTTCCGAGTATATTAATCTCCAAGGTAAATATCTTTTTGTATAAAAATGATAACCATTATTGTGTTGAATCAACCTTCTTTCTAAATTATCAGTTATTCCCGTATAAGTCTTTTTATATTTCTCACTACAAAGTATATATGTGTAATATTTCATGTTGTATGCGTCTGCCCGCCTCGACTCGCGGCGCTCGTCGACGCGAGGCGGGCCAATTCCGCCATCCCAGCTGGGATCAAAAATATTATATCACTTCCTTTTTACATTATAAACGTACGGATAGTAAATGAATATCGCCGGCAAATCATCCATGATCGTTTTCTGGAATTGCCCATAGATGCTTTTTCTTTCCTTGATACTTGTCGTATTGCGGCCGTCTTCGAGCAATTTATCGACTTTTAAATTAACATAACCGGTAATATTTCCCTGGCTTTGCGTCGAATGCCAAAAGAAATACTGATCCGGGTCGGTCGGCACTTTCCAATATGCCAAAAGCATGTCGAAATTATTTTGCTCACCGCCATAAAGAATATTGAGATTGGTGGTTAAACCGGCTTCGTTCAGGGAACGGTTAATCTCTTCCGCCGTATCCATATATTCGTAATAAGTGCTTAAGTTCAGCTTGGCTTCGTCGCTTGCGGTTTTTGCTTTGCGGATTGTCTGCCCGGCCGTATCCTTGTCGTAAAGGATTTCCTTGAGTTCCCGGTTATAGGCCCAGGAAATCGGCGGAATCGGACTGTCTGCCCGGATACCAAATTGTGCGACTTTGTCGCGGTCAATCGCCATCGCAATCGCCTGCCGCACCTCTTTTTCTTTCAGGAAATTATTTTTCAGATTAAAAAAAATCGTCAGCAGCCGGCTGTAATCGACCGATTGTTCGATCGTCGTATTTTTCCAATTGCGGAAAGTGTCGGCCAGACTTTTCCGGTAAAGCATCATTTCGTTAATTTCGCCCAACTTATAGGCAGATATCAGGCTGGATTCGTTGCCGTAAAATTTATACTCGATTACCTTCAAACCTTTTTTATTGGGGACCAAAAAAACGTCCGAGATCGTATCGTACTTTTTTTTCATATGATCGACACGGTACAAGCCCGCAACGCCTACAAGCGGGTAGCGGATAATCGGCTTGGTCAAATAATTCGGAAATATCGCCAGCGGTTTTTTCAGTTTAAAGATAATCAGGTAATCGCCTTTGATCGTCATGTCGACGTCTTTAAATTTATAATTTATTTCTTTGGCGGTAAATTGTTTTCCGTCATTCCAGAATAAATCCTTTTTCAGTTGTATCCGGTATTCCTTGCCGTCGGCCGTCACTTCCCATGAAGAGGCAATCGCCGGCAGAAATTCTCCCTTTTCATTGGTATATAAAAGACCGTTGGAAATCCTGGCCTGGATTTCTCCCGGCAAATTATCCGCATTATAGTCGCCCACCATACCGACTACCTGTTTCTGGGGAACGACAATGCTCAGAAGAATCGGAGAAAGCGAACTGAAACTGACAATGAAGATCGTGCTCAACAAAAAACTTAAGGAAATCAGGCGAAAATGTTTTTTAACAAACTCGATAATCAGCCAGTAATAATAACGCAGCTTTTTTTGCCGGATCGCCATTATTGTTTAACGGATAAAAAAATTAATGATCGAAACGATGAAGAAAATAAGAATCATGACGGCGGTTAAGCGCATCGTTACTTTTTCGATACCCCGTCTGGTTTGGAACATTTCGCCGCCTCCCCCCCAGGCGCTGCCCAATCCGGCCCCTCTGCCCTGTATCAGGATAAAAACGACAATCGCCCCGGCAATAATGATGTTAACGATTAATAAAATATCTTTCATAAAAGCCTTTCCAGTAAGTTTATTATACTCGATACCGATACGGAAGACAAAACCAAATTGCCGATATAACCAATATGGGTTTTGTCGATCCTGATAAAATTCCACGATATGCCGGGGAAATCCCAAGGTTTGATGGTCACCAGCCCGTAACGGCTATTGGCAAAATGAAGTAATAAAATACAAAGAATGGACGAAGCCAAACCCATGGTCAATAAGTTAACCGGTAACAGAATCAATTTGGAAATCGGTTTGATAATATAAAATATTACACCAACAACCGCGACAACCCTTAAAACCCCCAAATAATCTTGCGGTATCACGAAACCTTTATTCCATAAAGCAGTCATGATAACCGCGACCGCCGAAAAACTAATTATCCGGAAAATTTTCTTCATACTATATTTTACAAGGTGACGCCTTGCGAATGCAAGGCGTCACCTTTTCAACAACGGATCCCTCAACAGCAAATGATACTTTCTGGCAAACCGATGCGATTCGTCCCGCAAATACCTGAGCAAATTAAAACCTAAATTGTTCATCGCCGGCCGGACAACCGGTAAATTGCCCGTTCCCATTACCAACCTGTCCGGATGTTTGGCAATACCGACAACCGGAATATCAATACCCAATTCTCCAAATATCCTCAGCGCCGTCCTTACCTGCGGCCGGCCGCCGTCGATCACGACAAGTTGCGGATCCGGCCATTCACGACGTTTAAACCGCCGCGTCAGGACTTCCTCAAGCATTTCGAAATCGGATTGCAGTTTGAGATTTTTGATTTTGAACCGCCGGTATTGTGCCTTATCGATCAGGCCGCCTGAAGCAACCACAAGCGATGCGGTCGCATTCTTTTGGTTAAGATTGCTGATGTCGTAGCATTCGATCCGGTTCAGTTCGCCAAGTTTGGTAAAATAGTGGCGAAGTATTTGCTTCAGGCTCAGCACGCTTTCTGCGGATTGATTGTAATTCGGCGTACGGTCGGAAATGAATAAACGCCAGTGCATCAGCCTTTGGAAATGGTAAATTTTATCGCGCAGTTCGATCGCTTTTTCATAATCCTTTTTTTTTGCCGAAAGCTTCAACCGGCGATATAAATTTTTCAGGACCAGGTCGGTGTTTCCCTTAAAAATCCTGATAATGTTTCTGATATTTTTCCGGTATTCTTTTTTCATCTTTTCCCTCTTCTCCTTCCGTTCCTTCTCTATATCATTCGGACAAGGCCGGCACAACCCGATTTTACTGTAGAAGCAGGGGTGTTTGCCGATTTTCTTTTGCGTGCAAAACGGAAAAACTCTTCTAATCTCCTTCAGTATCGTTTCAACACTCCAGCCCGATGAAAACGGTCCAAAAAAAATATTTTTATTTTTTTTGCCCCTGATTTCAGTTTTTCTCACCGCCGAAATTTTCGGATATTCTTCACCGGTTGTTATCTTCACATATAAATTACTTTTATCGTCGCGCCAGATAACATTATATTTCGGCTGGATCCGATTTATAAGTTTTGCTTCCAGAAGCAGCGCGTTGAATTCGGAATCGGTAATAATGCACTCGACAACCTGCGAGCCCCTGACGATCGCCGCTTCCTTCTTGTCGATTTTCGCGTTTTCCAAGTGAGACAATAACCTGGCTTTCAAATTAACCGATTTGCCGATGTATAATATTTCTTTGTTTTTCTTAAATAAATAGACGCCGGTCGTGCTGGGAAGTTCTTTGATATTGCTCCGGTTAAGCTTAACGCTTATGGTTTTAACTTGTTCTGCCATAGAGAAATTTTGAAGATTAAAAGCAGCACGACAATCACCGACAAGGCGATAAACCCTTTCATCACGTATTCGTAATAATAAGGAACAATCGTAAAGTTTTTTCGATAAAGTTTATTTCCCATAACGAAAATATCAATCGATGCTTTCTTTTTCCTGTTTTCCTTGTCCGCCGCCAACTGATAACCGATTTCTTTTTTCTCCATCGGCGCAATCATCGGTACGATAATTTTATCCGGAGAAACCAAAACGCCAGAGGCTTTCATCTCGACCGCTACGTTCCAAAGAAAAATATTGCCGTTATTTTTTATGGTGACTTTACTTTCGGTAACTTTTTCATCGATCAGGTTGTCGGGCAAAGCCGGCGAATCAAGATTGATTTCGATTTTTTCATTCGGTTTGCGGTCGGCGGCCGAAACAATGACGTCCTTGGAGTTTTCCGTTTTATACATCCCGGCCGGCCACGGATAATCGGCTCTTTTTCCGTGAATGGCAAAAGTGATATGGTTAAGGTCGAACGACGAATAATAATCGATGCCCGAAGTATTTTCCCACGTCGGATCCATGGGTACCCACAGCGAGGCTTTCGTATCATAATACTCGGGCCACGAATGAAGAATATCGGAAATCAGGGAAATCGGCCTGATTGTTTGATCATGCGAAAACCCGTAGCCTTCCACCTCGCGGCTGTAAATGCCTTTTTCCCGGGCCAGGGCGATAAATAAATCCGAAAATTCCATACAAACCGCTTTGTCCGGAAATTGCAAAGCTTTATTTGCTCCCATCCGTTTTAAATTCTTATTATTGAGTTCCTCGTAATTGTATCTTAATTTATCCGTAACATATTCATAAATTGCTCGGCTGTCTTTCAAATCGGAAGCAATACCCGCGTTATCCAAAATCCAATATTTTTCCGCGGTCAACAGATAACTTTTTTGGTTTTCGAACATGCCGGCAATCACGGGGCGCACATCATCGCGCGGCTTCGTGTCGATTTCCGCCAACCCTTCATAACTGATTTCCAGGTTTTGGTTTGGTTTCAAAATATAACGCGCCAGAAAATTTCCGTCCTCATCGGTCATGGTTTTGCTGGGCAGGGCGTTTAAGGAAGTCAAATATACTTTCTGGTAAAGCGTATCGGGCGGAAAAGCCACATCGGTATAAACCGGCACCAGCTTCGGGTTTTTAAGGTGATAATTCAATTTGAGCCGATAATATTGTTTATCGCCGATAACCGCATAAATGGTTTTATCGGTAACATTATTCCAAACAATTTCATTCTGCCGGATATCGTCGGGCTTCGGTTTGGCAATCGAGATTTTTTTATCGGTCGTTCTGGGCAAATGGAGAACGACTTTATAATTGCGGCGCGCATCCCTGTCGATTGTCGGAATAATCACCTCCCAAATATTGCCGTTAATTTCAAACAACTTTTCCTGGTCAAATTCCAGTTTGAACGTATTGGTCGAATCGCGGCCGATATTGGGGTCGCCAAGCTCAATCGTGACCGTATTTTGGTTGTTTTCTCTTGTTATTTCCGGTTCGATTGCCCCTTTATCGTCGGCCGCAACCGCGTTTCTGATGATAAAGGACTTGGGAAACGACAGGGCTATTTTTTTAACGACGATATCCGATCGAAGATTCGTGATTGTCGAACTGAGCTTGACATGAGTCGAAATGCCGCTGCCGATTTCCTGCGGAAAATACTCGACGACGTAATCGGTATTAAAGTCCTGCGCAATAACATTCGGACAATGTATTAAAAAGATTGATAAAAATATAAAAAAAGCAACCGCTTTCCGCCTCATTAAATCATTATATAAGATACTTAATTAAATTGTTAAATTGTTAAGACGGCAATTTAACAATTTACTCAAATGATCTTCTTCAGATATTGTGCCGTGTAAGATTCTTTACTCTTTAAAATTCCTTTCAATTCTCCCTGATAAACAATATTTCCGCCATTATCTCCGCCTTCCGGCCCCAGATCAACAATGTACTGGCTGTTTTTGATGACGTCCAGATTGTGTTCAATAACGATGACCGTATTTCCTTTTTCCGTCAATTTGCTTAAAGTATGAAGCAGTTTTTGGATATCGAAAAAATGCAGGCCGGTCGTCGGTTCATCCAGGATATAAAGGGTTTTGCCGCTATCTTTACGCGACAATTCATTGGCCAGTTTGATCCTTTGGGCTTCACCGCCGGAAAAAGTCGGCGCCGGCTGCCCAAGCTCGATATAACCCAAACCGACCTCCCTCAAAAAATTGAGTTTGCGGTAGATACGCGGATGATTGATAAAAAACTCCGCTCCTTCGTCAACCGTCATTTTCAAAATGTCGTATATGTTTTTCCCCTTATATTTCACCTCCAGGGTTTCGCGGTTATATCGGCGCCCTTCGCAAACATCGCATTTTACATAAACGTCGGGTAAAAACTGCATTTCGATTCTGATTTCACCCCCGCCCTGGCACTTTTCACAGCGGCCGCCTCGGACATTGAAAGAAAACCTGCCCTTTTTAAATCCCCTGGCGCGTGCTTCCGTCGTGTCGCTGAAAATATCGCGGACTTCATCGAAAAAGCCCACATAAGTTGCCGGATTGGATCGGGGAGTCCGGCCGATCGGCGACTGGTCGACCAAATAAACGCGGTCCAAATAATGAAAGCCTTCCAACCGGTAATAATCGCCGATTCTTCCCTGCTGGTAGCCGTCAAGCAGATGCTTCAGCGCCGGATAAAGGGTCTCGACGATGAGCGTTGATTTGCCGGATCCGGATACTCCGGTCACGCAAATAAGGTTTCCCAGCGGAAATTCCGTATCGATATTTTTCAGATTGAACATCGTTGCGCCTTTGAGGCTTAATTTCCCGCGATTTTCGACCAAATCGGTTTTTCGCAATCTGATTTCCTTTTTTCCGGAGAGGTACTGGCCGGTCCTCGACTTTGTCGATTTCTTTATTTCGGAAACCGTTCCGCTAAACATTATTTTCCCCCCGTGTTTGCCGGCTCTTGGCCCCAACTCGATAAGATAGTCGGCCGATTCGATCGTTTCCTTGTGGTGTTCGACCACCACCAAAGTATTGCCTAATTTCTTAAGCTCATGAAGCGAATCGATTAAAGCGCTCACGTCTTTAGGGTGAAGACCGATCGACGGTTCGTCAAGGACATAAAGAACACCGGTTAACCCGGATCCGATTTGTGAAGCCAGCCGGATTCTTTGCAGTTCCCCTCCCGACAGAGTTCTGGCGGTTCTGGCAATGGTTAAATAGGCCAGACCGACGTTTTTTAAAAATTGCAGCCTGTTTAAAATCTCTTTAATAATCGGTTTGGATATTTCATATTCATAGGTAGAGAAAGGTTTTAAACCTTTCTCCATATCCAGAAAATAGTTTACCATTTGACCGACCGATCTTTTTGATAATTTTGAAATATTTATTCCGTCAATGGTAATGGACAACACTTCGGGTTTTAACTTATCACCCTTGCACCGATCGCAAACTTCCTCACGCATATATTTTTGGATGTCCGTCATTCCCTCTTCTGCGGTATTGTCAAAGTACCTTCTTTCGATTTCATGAGCCACGCCAAGGAATTTTTCGTAAATAACGGTCGGCCGGCCGTAGCGGTTGGTTCCCGGAACACGGTAAACTTTATCCGTTCCGTAAAGAAGGATATTTTTCTCCCCGTCCGATAATTTACCCAAAGATTTATTCAAATCTATACCCTCTTCTTCGGCGACCCGGCGCAAAAGGCGCGTATACCAGGTATCATGATAAAAAATCCGCGCGAACGGGATCAGTCCGCCTTCCAGAACGCTTAAGCCCGGGTTGATGATAAGATCGGGATCTATTTTGAAAATGTTTCCGATTCCTTTGCATTTTTCGCAGGCACCAAGCGGCGAATTGAAAGAAAACATGCGCGGTTCAATCTCGGGCAAGGACAAATTACAGTTCGGGCAGGAAAATTTTTCGGAATACAATTTTTCTGTAGAGACAGGTTTTAAACCTGTCTCTACCACAATGACAAGACCATCTGACAAATTCGTCGCCTGCTCGACATCGTTACTCAGCCTTGTTTGCAAATTGCTTTTGGAAATATCGTCTCTGATGTCTTTATAAGAGACCGACACCGAATCGATCATGACATCGATGCTGTGCTTATTCGTTTTCAATAAATTTATTTCGTCGTTTATATTAAAGTTTCTTTTATCGATAATCAGTTCGCTAAACCCTTTACTGCGGATATTTTCGATCAAGTCCCTGAATTCCCCTTTTCGCTGCCGCACGACCGGCGATAATATTTTAAAAATTTTCGGCCTGATTTTATCTTCTTTGACCTTCTGCTCCATCTGTTTCATCACTTTTCCGACAATTTCATCAAGCGAAAGTTTCCTGATTTCAATACCGCAATTGGGGCAATGGGGATGTCCGATACGGGCATACAGCAATCTTAAATAATCATAAATCTCCGTGATTGTTCCGACCGTCGAGCGGGGATTGTGGGAGGCGGTTTTCTGGTCGATAGAAATTGAGGGCGACAGACCCTCGATTAAATCAACATCGGGCTTATCCATCACTCCCAAAAATTGCCGGGCATAAGCCGACAAAGATTCCACGTAACGCCTTTGGCCTTCGGCATAAAGCGTATCAAAAGCCAAAGAAGATTTGCCCGAGCCGGAAACGCCGGTGACGACGACGAATTTGTTTTTCGGTATCTCGACATTGATATTTTGCAGATTATGCTGCCGGGCACCCTTGATTATAATTTTATCCATATATTTCTTTAATTTTTTCCCTAATTTTTATCGCCAACTCAAAATTCAAATCCTCCGCCTGTTTTTTCATCTCCTTCTCCAACCGCTTGACGATCTTTTTTTTGTCATACGGCGTCAGCGATTCCGGTTTAAGATCTGCCAGAAATTCCTCGCCGTATTCCGTTTTCGCGCGATCGTAAACTAAAAATTCATCCTGCTTTTCAATAATCTTTTCTTTAATCGATTTGACGATTGTTTTGGCCGTTATTTTATGCTTTCGGTTATATTCGAGTTGATATTTTCTTCTTCTTTCGATTTCGGAAACCGCCTCTTCGATCGATTTGGTGATTTCGTCGGCATACAAAATTACTTCCCCGGAAATATTTCTGGCCGCCCTTCCCATATTCTGTATTAAAGACGTTTTCGAACGCAAAAAACCTTCACGGTCGGCATCCAATATTGCAACCAGATAAACTTCCGGCAGATCCAAACCTTCCCGCAGTAAATTGACCCCGATCAAAACGTCGTAATTGTTTTTTCGCAAATTATCCAGGATATCCGACCGCTCAAGCGTATGGATATCCGAATGCAGGTATTCGGCCCGGATTTTCTTTTCTTTCAAATAACCGGTCAGGTCTTCGGCCGTCTTTTTGGTCAATGTCGTCACCAGGATTTTTTCGGATTTAGGAACTCTTTTTTCGATTTCGGCGATTAAATCCGCGATTTCGTTTTTTGCCGGCCTGATAATTATTTTGGGGTCAATAATTCCCGTCGGCCTGATCAATTGCTCAATAATCCGCGCTTCTTTTTTTGCCATTTCCTTTTCCCAATCGTTGGGAGTAGCAGACACATAAATAATATGCGGTGGAATTTTATAAAACTCTTCGAATTTGAGCGGCCGGTTATCGAATGCGGCGTTCAGCCGGAAACCGAAATCGATTAAAGTTTTTTTGCGCGAATAATCGCCGTTATACATGCCGCGAAGCTGCGGTACGGTCATATGCGATTCGTCGATAAAAACCAAAAACTTATTGCCGTAGGCAGCCGTGAAAAAATCCAGAAGCGAATGGGGCGGATCGCCGGGCCGCCGGCCGTCCAAATACCGCGAATAATTTTCGATGCCGTTGACGTAACCCACCTCCCTGATCATTTCAAGGTCGTAATTCACTTTCTGCATCAGTCTTTGTGCTTCGACCGGTTTATTCTGATTCTTTAGCACTTCGTACTCTTTTTTTAAATCCGTACGGATCTGTTTCTCGACCGACCGGAAAACATCCGGATCGGTCAGATAATGTTTGGCGGGATAAACGACAAAACTGTCTTTGAATTCTCCTATCTCTTTTCCGGTTAAGGCATCAAACTTAACTATCCGCGAAATTATCCGCTTCTCATCTGTGTAAATCCGGTAGCCGAAATCCTCGTAAGCCGGATAAATATCCAAATAATTGCCTCTTATCCT
>Ga0172371_10010886_pt1 | contig 12213 bp, 20 predicted proteins | sample Lak12m_FD_114543 | JGI IMG/M metagenome (GOLD analysis project Ga0172371, IMG submission 114543) | Freshwater microbial communities from Kabuno Bay, South-Kivu, Congo - kab_022012_12m | ecosystem: Environmental > Aquatic > Freshwater > Lake | place: Democratic Republic of the Congo: South-Kivu... | reverse complement strand
CTTGGTCACTGCGGCCACTTCATCCTTGCTGTAACCCATGTCCACATAAAACGGATTGGCCATGATGCCCATCACCACATCGCTGATGCGGTAGGTGGCGATCAACGCCAAAATCAGCACCGCGTCCCAGCGGTAACGGTGCAGAAAGTCAACAAACGGCTCCACCAAAGCACCACGCAACCATTGCAGGGCCGTGGTGGCAGGAGGCAATTCCCGCGGTTGAGGTTCGGGCGAAAACACCACCGTGACCAGCCCCAACCCCATGCTGGCGGCCATGACCAGATAAGCCGTTTGCCAGGCACCATGTTGATATACCACCGCGCCGTCCACCTGGGCCCGCGCAGCCAACCACAGCACCCCCGCGCCCGCCCAGATCATGGCCAGACGATACCCCGTCTGATAGGCCGCCGCCAGCGCAGCCTGGCGTTGACGGTCGGCCGACTCGATGCGATACGCATCCAGCGCAATGTCCTGCGTGGCTGAGCCGAAAGCCACCGCCAGCGCGGCCCAGACCAGAGGGCTGAGAGCGACCTGTGGATCCGTCAGGCTCATGACGACCAAACCCGTCATGACGATGAGTTGCGACACCACCAACCAACTGCGACGGCGCCCCAGGGCGCGCCCCATCAAGGGAATCGGCATGCGGTCCACCAGCGGCGCCCAGACCCACTTGAACGCGTAGGTCAGACCCACCCAACTCAGGTAGCCGATGGTGGTGCGATCAATGCCCGCTTCCCGCAGCCAGAAGCTCAAGGTGCCCAACACCAGCAACAGCGGCAACCCCGCTGAAAAGCCCAACAGCAACATGCGTAGCGTGGCGGGCTCGCGATACACTTTGAGCGCATCCAGCCATTTGCCCAGGCTGGGTGGGGATGCGGGTGGGGCTGCGCTCATGCCATCGGGTGATCGTCGTTTCCTGTGCCCGCAATGCTAACGTCAATCTGCAAGCTTTCTGCCGTCATGCCCGCATACGCCATCCTCATGGTCTGCACCGACAACCAGTGCCGCAGTCCGACGGCTGAAGAGGTGCTGCGCCGCAAACTGCTGCAGCATGGGATGGCAGGCCAGGTCGCCGTGGCATCGGTAGCCAGCCAAGACCTCAACACCGGTGAACCGATCGATTACCACGCGCAAAAACACGCCATGCGTCGTGACTACGATCTGTCCAAAATGCGCTCGCAGCTGTTGCAACCGGAAGATTTCGAACGCTTCGATCTGATTCTGGCCATGGATGAGAGCAATCTGCTCACACTGCGCCTGCGTTGCCCCGAACCCCTGCAAAACAAACTGCACTATTTTTCAGAGTTTTGCAGCGCCCACAACATCCAGGACGTACCCGACCCCTTTTACGGCCAACCCCAAGACTTTGAACACGTGCTGGACCTGATCGAAGACGGCTGTGACGGCATCGTGCACCATCTGCTGGAGCAGGCCCTGCCAGAGCACTGACACCCAGCAGGAGCTCTTCAACAGAGCCATCACAAAGCTGGGGCAAACTTGCCTAAGAAAGAAAAACGCCCACTCAAGGTGGGCATTTTTTCAAGCTAAGTGCTTGATTTGATTGGTTGCGCGAGAAGGATTTGAACCTCCGACCTTTGGGTTATGAGCCCAACGAGCTACCAGACTGCTCCATCGCGCGGTAAGCGTGTGATTGTAACTTATTCTGCGGCCGTTTGTTCAGTCGTAGCTTCTTCAACCACCGGGCGATCCACCAGTTCAACCAGCGCCATGGGGGCGTTGTCACCCACACGGAAACCCATCTTCAAAATGCGGGTATATCCACCCGGGCGAGCCTTGTAGCGCGGGCCGAGTTCGTTGAACAGCTTGGTCACGCTGTCGCGGTCACGCAGGCGATCGAAAGCCAGGCGACGATTGGCCAATGTCGCTTCCTTGGACAGGGTGATCATGGGCTCGATGACGCTGCGCAGTTCCTTGGCTTTGGGCAGAGTGGTCTTGATGACCTCATGCGCGATGAGCGAGTTCATCATGTTGCGCAGCATGGCCAGCCGGTGTGACGATGTGCGGTTGAGTTTTCGAAGTCCGAGTCCGTGACGCATGGTAATTTCCTTTGGTTGTTATGCAGGCAGCCGTACCAGGTACTGCCAGGTTTGCGTTCTATCAACGCTTTTCGAGAGCAGCCGGAGGCCAGCTTTCCAGTTTCATGCCCAAGGTCAGGCCGCGCGACGCCAGCACTTCCTTGATTTCATTGAGGGACTTGCGTCCCAGATTCGGCGTCTTGAGCAGTTCGTTTTCAGTGCGCTGAATCAGATCACCGATGTAATAGATGTTCTCGGCCTTCAGGCAGTTGGCCGAACGCACCGTCAGTTCAAGTTCATCGACCGGACGCAGCAGCACCGGATCAAACTGTGCACCACCGCGGGAGGCAGTGGACACGATGGCGTCGATGTCGCCGCCTTCCAGTTGCGCAAACACCGCCAGCTGTTCCACCAGAATCTTGGCCGATGCACGCACCGCGTCTTCTGCAGAAATGGCGCCATTGGTTTCAATGTCCAGAATCAGCTTGTCGAGGTCAGTGCGTTGTTCGACGCGCGCGCTTTCAACCGTGTAGCTCACGCGGCGCACCGGCGAGAAAGAAGCATCCAACACAATCCGACCGATTGAGCGGGCAGGTTCATCCCCGTGGCGACGCATCGTACCCGGCACATAGCCACGACCCTTTTCGACCTTGATCTGCATGTCCAGCTTGCCGCCAGCAGCCAGATTGGCAATCACGTGTTCCGGGTTGATGATTTCCACATCGTGCGGGGTCTGGATATCGGCAGCGGTGACTACACCTTCGGTGTCCTTGCGCAGACTCAATGTGACTTCGTCACGGTTGTGCAGCTTGAACACCACCCCCTTGAGGTTCAACAAGATGTTGACCACATCTTCATGGACACCGTCAATGGACGAATATTCGTGCAGCACACCTGCAATGGTGACTTCGGTGGGGGCAAAGCCCGGCATCGACGACAACAGCACCCGGCGCAACGCGTTGCCCAAGGTGTGGCCGTAACCGCGCTCGAACGGCTCCAGGACCACTTTGGCCCGATGGGCGGACAGTTGCTCAACCTGAACTGCTTTGGGTTTCAACAAACTACTTTGCATGAATTTTCCTCTCAATACCCCCGACTCGTTACATCGGTAAGGCTGACTTGATGTCAACAAGCCCGTGACGGCCTGTGACACCGGGACGACACAGATTCAGGTTAACGCGAATACAACTCGACGATCAGCGATTCATTGACGTCAGCAGCAAACTGATCGCGATCCGGAATCGCCTTGAACACGCCCTCGGCCTTATCGGCGTTGACTTCCACCCAAGACGGCACACCCACTTGCTGAGACAACTGCAAGGCTTCGACCACGCGGTTTTGCTTGGCCGACTTTTCACGCACCGCCACCACATCACCCACCTTAACCAGGAAAGACGGGATATTGACGGCCTTGCCGTTGACCACAATGGCTTTGTGAGACACCAGCTGGCGCGCTTCAGCCCGAGTGGATCCAAAGCCCATGCGGTAGACCACATTGTCCAAACGCGTTTCCAGCAACGCCAACAGGTTGGAGCCAGTATTGCCCTTGCGGCGGTCCGCCTCTTCAAAATAGCGGCGGAACTGTTTTTCCATCACGCCGTACATGCGCTTGACCTTCTGCTTTTCGCGCAGCTGCAGACCGAAGTCGGACGTGCGAGCACCCGAGGTACGGCCGTGTTGACCGGGCTTGGAATCGAACTTGGCTTTGTCCCCGATCGAGCGACGAGCGCTCTTGAGGAACAAGTCGGTGCCTTCACGGCGGGAGAGTTTGGCCTTGGGGCCGAGATAACGTGCCACTTGAATTTCCTTTTAATCATCTACCGCATGACGCGGGAGCCACGGCGGTACCGTGGCGGTGGGCTTGGTTTAAATAAATCAGATCCGACGACGCTTTTGCGGACGGCACCCGTTGTGTGGAACCGGTGTCACATCGGCAATCGAGTTGACGCGGATGCCCAAGGCAGCCAGGGCGCGAACCGACGATTCGCGACCCGGGCCGGGACCCTTGATCTCCACATCCAGATTCTTGATTCCTTGCTCAATGGCCGCACGACCAGCCACTTCAGAAGCCACCTGCGCGGCAAACGGCGTGGACTTGCGCGAACCTTTGAAGCCTTGGCCACCGGAAGAAGCCCAAGCTAACGAATTGCCTTGGCGATCGGTGATGGTGATGATGGTGTTGTTGAACGAAGCATGCACGTGCGCAATACCGTCCGCAACGTTCTTGCGGATTTTCTTGCGGACACGCTGCGCGGCGTTGTTGGCGGGAGCTTTAGCCATGGTGATCCTTCAAAAACTTTTTACTTCTTCAGCGATGCAGCAGCCTTGCGCGGGCCCTTGCGGGTACGGGCGTTGGTGCGCGTACGCTGGCCGCGCACCGGCAGGCCGCGACGATGACGGAAACCGCGGTAGCAACCGATGTCCATCAAACGCTTGATGTTCATCGTGGTTTCACGACGCAAATCCCCTTCAATGGTGTACTTGGCTACTTCATCACGCAGCTTTTCCAGTTCGGCGTCGGTCAGATCCTTGATCTTCTTGGAATAGTCCACACCACACGCTTCGCAAATCTTGCGTGCGCGACTGCGTCCGACACCGAAGATGGCGGTCAAGCCGATCTCGGAGTGTTGTTGCGGCGGAATATTGATACCAGCGATACGTGCCATGTTTTTCCTCTAAATCTCTTGCAATCAACCCTGACGCTGTTTGTGACGCGGATCCGTGCAGATCACGCGCACCACACCCTTGCGGCGGATAATTTTGCAGTTGCGGCAAATTTTTTTGACCGAAGCCGAAACTCTCATTTCACTCTCCTAAACAATTCGTTAGTTCACCCACTCACTTGGCCCGGAACACAATCCGTGCGCGCGACAAGTCATAGGGCGTGAGCTCCACCGTGACCTTGTCACCCGGCAAAATCCGGATGTAGTGCATACGCATCTTTCCCGAAATATGGCCCAACACGACGTGGCCGTTTTCCAGCTTCACCCGGAACGTGGCATTGGGCAGATTTTCAACAATCTCGCCCTGCATCTGGATCACATCGTCTTTTGCCATAAATCAGAAACTCAAGAGGCCTTGAAGTTGGCTTTCTTCAACAAGGACTCGTACTGCTGCGACATCAGGTAATTCTGAACCTGCGCCATGAAATCCATCGTCACCACCACAATAATCAGCAACGACGTGCCACCAAAATAAAACGGCACGTTGTACTTCAGAATCAGGAACTCTGGCAGCAAGCAGACCAGTGTGATGTAAATGGCGCCGATGAAAGTCAGACGCAACAAAATTTTGTCGATGAAACGCGCCGTGTTTTCGCCCGGACGAATGCCCGGTACAAAAGCGCCGCTCTTCTTCAGGTTCTCAGCCGTTTCCTTGCTGTTGAACACCAAGGCGGTATAGAAGAAACAAAAGAAAATGATGGCTGCGGCGTACAACATCACATAAATCGGCTGTCCGGGCGTCAGTGAACCGGCAATATCCTTGAGCCAGCGCATCGAATCACCGGCACTGAACCAGCCCACCACGGTCGCCGGCAAAAGAATGATCGACGAGGCGAAGATCGGAGGAATCACGCCAGCCATATTCAACTTCAGCGGCAAATGCGACGACTGCCCGCCATAAACCTTGTTGCCCACCTGGCGCCGCGCGTAATTCACCAGAATCTTGCGCTGGCCGCGTTCGACAAACACCACAAAATAGGTCACCAGGCAAACCAGAACGATGATGAACAACGACACGATGATGCTCATCGCTCCTGTACGAACCAGCTCCAGCAAACCGCCGATGGCATTGGGCAAGCCTGCCGCGATACCGGCAAAAATCAGGATCGAAATCCCGTTGCCCAGACCGCGCTCGGTGATCTGTTCACCCAACCACATCAGAAACAAGGTTCCCGCCGTCAGGGTGACCACGGCCGTCATGCGAAATCCAAAACCAGGGCTGACCACCAAACCGGCCGAGCTTTCCAGCGCCACCGCAATACCCAGCGATTGGAAAAGCGCCAGACCAAGTGTTCCGTATCGGGTGTACTGAGTGATCTTGCGACGACCCGCTTCGCCTTCTTTCTTGAGCTGCTCGAAGGCCGGCAACACGTAGCCCATCAATTGCATGATGATCGATGCCGAGATGTACGGCATGATGCCCAGCGCAAAAATGGTGAAGCGTGACAGAGCACCACCCGAGAACATGTTGAACATGCCCAGAATGCCGCCCTGTTGACCTTTGAAAAACTGCTGCAGTTGCGCGGCATCAATGCCAGGCACCGGAATGTGCGCGCCAATGCGATACACCACCAGGGCCAGCAACAAGAACGTCAGACGACGGCGCAAATCGCCGTACTTGTCTGTCTTGGCAGCAGTTGCAGAAAGGGTCGCCACTTACAGTCTTTCCGTTACAACCATCAAACCAGTGAACCGCCGGCCGCTTCGATGGCCGCCTTCGCACCTGCCGTCGCGCCAATGCCGGTCAGCTTGAGCGCCTTGGTCAGTTCGCCCGTCTTGATGACCTTCACCACCTTGGCGAGTTCGCCCACCAGGCCAGCCTTCTTCAGCTCGAGCACATCCACTTCAGATACGTCCAAAGCATTGAGGGCAGCCAAAGTCACCTCGGCATTGAACTTCAACAGGCCGGATTTGAAACCGCGCTTGGGCAAGCGGCGTTGCATCGGCATCTGGCCGCCTTCAAAACCCACCTTGTGATAACCCCCGGCGCGCGACTTCTGACCCTTGTGGCCGCGACCCGCCGTTTTACCCAGACCGGAACCGATTCCACGACCGACACGACGCTTGGCGTGCTTGGCGCCCTCTGCCGGCTGAATGCCATTCAATTTCATCATGAACCTCTCAGAGCACCTTGACCAAATAGCTGATCTTGTTGATCATGCCGCGAACTTCGGGCGTATCCACCAATTCACTGGTGCTGCGCAACTTGCGCAAACCCAAGCCACGGACCGTCGCACGATGCGACTGCGCACATCCGATGGGACTGCGCACCAATTGAACGGTGATTTTCTTTGCAGTAGTCATTGCTTACTCCGTTCAGGCGAACAGTTCTTCAACCGATTTGCCGCGCTTGGCTGCCACTCCAGCGGGTGTCGTGACATGCGACAAGGCGTTCAACGTGGCGCGAACCATGTTGTACGGGTTGGTCGAGCCATGGCTCTTGGCCACGATATCGGTAATACCGATCACTTCAAAGACGGCGCGCATCGGGCCACCGGCAATGATGCCCGTCCCTTTGGGAGCCGGCGCCATCATGACTGTGGAGGCACCATGGTGACCCACCACCGTATGGTGGATCGTGCCGCTCTTGAGCGACACCTTGTTCATGTTGCGACGCGCTTCTTCCATGGCTTTCTGCACGGCAGCAGGCACTTCCTTGGACTTGCCCTTGCCCATGCCGACCGCGCCATCGCCATCGCCCACCACCGTCAAGGCGGCAAAACCCAGAATACGACCCCCCTTGACCACCTTGGTCACGCGGTTGATCGCGATCATCTTCTCGCGCAGACCGTCTTCCGGGCCGTCTGCCTTGCCTTGCATTTTTGCTTGTACCTTAGCCATCTTGAATTCCGATCCGGTTAAAACTGCAAGCCAGCTTCACGCGCCGACTCAGCCAACGCCTTGACGCGTCCGTGATAGGCAAACCCAGCACGGTCAAAAGCCACGCGATCAATGCCGGCTGCTTTCGCCTTTTCAGCCACGCGCTTGCCAACCACCTGAGCCGCCGCCACATTGCCCCCCTTGCCGGCAGCACCAAGCGCCTTGCGCACTTCGGCTTCTGCCGTCGAAGCAGACACCAAAACCTTGGAACCATCGTCGGAAATAACGCTGGCGTAAATGTGCAGATTGGTGCGATGAACGGTCAAACGGACCGCGCCTTGCGCAGCAATACGAATCCGCGTTTGACGAGCCCGGCGAAGACGCTGTTCTTTTTTGTTCAACATGATGCAGCCCCTTACTTCTTCTTGGTTTCTTTGATGGCAACCTTTTCGTCCGCGTAACGAATGCCCTTGCCTTTGTAAGGCTCCGGCGGACGGATCGCGCGAATTTCAGCAGCCACTTGTCCAACCCGCTGACGATCAGCGCCCTTGATGACGATTTCGGTCGGGGACGGCGTCGCCACAGAAATGCCTTCAGGCATTTCCTTGTCCACCGGGTGCGAATATCCGACCACCAGGTTGAGCTTCTTGCCTTGGGCCTGTGCTTTGTAGCCCACGCCGATCAGGGTCAGTTTGCGCTCAAAACCCTTGCTGACACCTAGCACCATGTTGTTGACCAATTGGCGCAATGTGCCAGACATGGCATCCGCTTCACGCGAATCATTGGCCGCCTTGAAGCGCACGGCACCCGCTTCCTGGGTCACTTGGACCAATCCGTTTTGCGGCACCGTCAGCAGACCGCCGGCACCCTTGACGCTGACTTGTTGCTCAGTGAGCACCACTTCCACACCAGCCGGAATGGCCACATGCAATTTTCCGATACGAGACATGTTTGTTTACTCCTCAATGTCACGCATCAGGCGACGTAGCACAGCACTTCGCCACCGACTCCGGAAGCACGCGCCTTGCGATCGGTCATGACACCCTTGGGTGTTGTCACAATGGCAACCCCCAGACCATTTTGAACTTGCGGAATGGCACTGCTGCCACGATAGACACGCAAACCTGGACGGCTGACGCGCTCGATACGCTCGATGACCGGACGACCGGCGTAATACTTGAGCGCAATTTCAAGCTCTTGCTTGCCATCGACGGTATTGACCTTGAACGCATCGATGTAGCCCTCATCCTTGAGGACTTGAACGATGGCCACCTTCACCTTGGAAGACGGCACACTCACGGATGTTTTGGCGACCATCTGCGCGTTGCGAATACGCGTCAGCAGATCGGCGATCGGATCACTCATGCTCATATCTTGTCTCCTACCGCTTACCAGCTGGCCTTGACGACACCGGGAATTTCACCGGCAAAGGCCAGTTCGCGAACTTTGGCACGCGCCAAACCGAACTGGGCAAAAGTACCGCGCGGACGACCGGTGATGTTGCAACGATTGCGTTGGCGCGTGGGGCTGGAATTGCGCGGCAGCGCTTGCAAACCCAGGCGCGCTGCAGCACGCTCTTCGTCGGTACGCTTGGCGTCATTGGCAACCGCCTTCAGTTCCGCGCGTTTTTTTGCGTACTTGGCAACCAGTTTGTCCCTTTTGAGCTCGCGCTCGATTAAAGCCATCTTAGCCACAGATCACCTCAGTTCTTGAAGGGGAAACGGAAGCCAGCGAGCAGCGCCTTGCACTCGTCGTCTGTCTTGGCCGTTGTCGTGATGCTGATATTGAGGCCGCGCAAGGCATCCACCTTGTCATACTCAATTTCAGGGAAAATGATTTGTTCTTTGACGCCGACGTTGTAGTTGCCGCGACCATCGAAAGAACGACCCGAAATACCGCGGAAGTCACGGACACGGGGCAACGCCACCGTCACGAAACGATCCAGGAATTCATACATGCGCGCGCCACGCAGCGTCACCATGCAACCGATAGCCTGGTTTTCACGGATCTTGAAACCCGCAATCGCCTTCTTGGACAAGGTCACCACAGGCTTCTGACCAGCAATCTTGGTCAGATCTTCCACCGCATGTTCCATGACTTTCTTGTCTGCCACCGCTTCACTCACCCCCATGTTCAGGGTGATCTTGGTCAGGCGCGGCACCTCCATGGGCGACTTGTAGCCAAATTTGGTCATCAGCTCGGGGGCTACTTTTTCCCGATAGATTTGTTGCAAACGCGCCATCTTCATGCCACCTTGATTTCTTCGCCGCTGGACTTGTAAACGCGTACGCGCTTGCCGTCAGCCTGCACCTTGACACCTACCCGGTCTGCCTTGCCCGTGGCTGCATTGAAAATAGCCACATTGGACTGATGGATCGGCATGGTTTTTTCGACAATGCCACCGGCCTCGCCCTTCATGGGATTGGGTTTGGCGTGTTTCTTGACGAGATTCACACCTTCCACCACCAGATGGGCATCATCCTTGCGCAGCGTGACCTTGCCACGCTTGCCCTTGTCACGACCAGCCAACACGATGACTTCGTCGCCTTTACGAATCTTGTTCATAGTCGCGTCCTTACAAAACTTCAGGCGCCAGCGACACGATCTTCATGAAACGCTCGGTCCGCAGTTCACGCGTCACGGGGCCAAAGATACGGGTGCCGATCGGCTCCAATTTGGCATTGAGCAGCACCGCTGCATTGCCGTCAAACTTCACCAGGGAGCCATCCGGGCGACGAATGCCCTTGGCCGTGCGCACCACCACGGCGCTGTACACGTCGCCTTTTTTCACGCGTCCACGCGGCGCCGCTTCCTTGATGCTCACTTTGATGATGTCACCCACGCTGGCATAACGACGCTTGGAACCGCCCAGCACCTTGATGCACAGAACGGACTTCGCGCCAGTGTTGTCGGCGACTTCGAGTCGAGATTCGGTTTGGATCATTTTTAAATTCCCAACTTGTACTGAAGCTTTCGCCTCAGTCAGTCTTGGGCCCGTTGAACCTGACGCGAACCACTCGCGCCGTGGGTTTTAAGGGCAGACACTTCATGCTCTTTCGAGCGAAGCCGTGCATTATGCCTCAAATTCAGCCGAATGCAAAAATATTTTTCCGCCCGGTCTCTCCTGCAGCGCAGATCAAGCGGAGTTCGGGGCTCTGCCGCACAGCGAATTGGTTAGACTGTGCGCCCTTTCTACAACGCACTTCCATGGCCTCGTGCGGGCCGTGTCACATCATGCATCAACCCATTGCATTCATCGGCGGCGGCAACATGGCCAGTGCCCTCATCGGCGGACTGATCCGGCAAGGCGTACCCGCAGCGCAAATTCTGGTGGTCGAGCCCAACGCACAAGCCCGCGCGCAGCTGCTTTCTGTGCACGGGGTCACCGCCCAGCCCGCCGCTGCCGATTTTTTATCGCGTGCCGCGCTGGTGGTGTGGGCCGTCAAACCACAGGCATTCAAGGAGGCTGCGCAAGCCGCGGGCATCTTCACCCGTCAAGCGTTGCATCTCAGCGTGGCGGCGGGCGTGCGCACCGACAGCATGACCGCTTGGCTGGGGTGTCAGCGCATTGTGCGCGCCATGCCCAACACGCCCGCCCTCATCGGCCAAGGGATTTCCGGGCTGTTTGCCCGCCCCGAAGTGTCGGATGATGATCGACAACGCGTGGCGCAGGTGTTGTCCCCCACCGGAGAGGTGATCTGGTTCGACAGCGAGGACAAGCTCGATGTGGTCACCGCCCTGTCGGGATCCGGCCCCGCCTATGTGTTCTATTTCATGGAAGCCATGACCACCGCCGGCACCGAAATGGGCTTGAACCGGGACCAGGCACAGCAACTGGCCGTGGCCACGTTTGCCGGCGCCGGTGCCCTGGCCAAACAATCCACCGAGGCCCCGTCAGAGCTGCGTCAGCGCGTCACGTCCAAAGGGGGCACCACGTTTGCCGCCATTTCCAGCATGGAAGACAACGATTTGCGCGCACTGTTCATCGATGCCATGTATGCGGCGCGGGAGCGCGCCCAAACCTTGGGCGACGAGTTTGGCGCGGCGTGAATTGGGCAGTCGTCAGGCGCTGGCGTAGGCCAGCGCCAACCCGGCAAACACGCTGAACCCCAGCCAGTGATTGAGCCGAAAGGCTTTGAAGCACCCTTCACGGGTGCGACCGCGAATCAGCCAGAAGTGCCACAGCGCCTGGCCGAGCGCCACGCCCACCGCCAGAGCAAACAGCGTACCGGGCACACGCCCCACCAGGGCCAGTACCCAGATGGCCAAAAACCCCAGATAGCAGACCAACACCACAGCCACGTCCCAGCGCCCCAGCGTGATGGCCGAGGTCTTGATGCCAATCTTCAGGTCGTCATCGCGGTCCACCATGGCGTACTCGGTGTCGTAAGCCAGCACCCAGCACAGGTTGCCCAGCACCAACCACCAGGCCAGGGCCGGCACCTGCCCCTGCACCGACGCAAATGCCATCGGAATTCCCATGCTGAACGCGACACCCAGCACCGCCTGAGGCATTGAGACATGCCGCTTGGCAAACGGATAAACCAGGGTGATCGCCAACGCCGCAAATGACAGCGCAATCGTCAACTGGTTGGTGCTCAACACCAGGGCAAACGCCAGTAACGCCAGCACAG
>Ga0172371_10010885_pt1 | contig 12213 bp, 8 predicted proteins | sample Lak12m_FD_114543 | JGI IMG/M metagenome (GOLD analysis project Ga0172371, IMG submission 114543) | Freshwater microbial communities from Kabuno Bay, South-Kivu, Congo - kab_022012_12m | ecosystem: Environmental > Aquatic > Freshwater > Lake | place: Democratic Republic of the Congo: South-Kivu... | reverse complement strand
GCCGCGTCAGCAAGGCGAGGTGTTCCCCGACCGACCGCCGCTGAATAGCTGGTGCATGCTGCTGTCGAGCACGGTCACCGGGGACCTCGACCGGCTCGCGGCGCGGTTGCCCGCCGCGTTGGCCACGCTGTTGACGGCCTTGCTGGTCTACGGCTACTGCCGGCAGTTTCTGACCCGCTGGGGTGCTTTCGCCGGCGGCCTGATCTACGCCACCTTCCCTCAAATCCTGCAACTGGGCCGTTTGGCCGAAAGCGACGCCCTGTTCACCTTCCTGGTGACCGCTTCGCTGCTGTTCTGGCACACCGGCTATACGCGAAACCGGCCGCGCTGGCGGATTTGGATAGGGGGCTACGTGTTGGCTGCCCTGGCCGGCCTGGCCAAAGGACCGCAGGGCCCCGTGTATTTCGCGGCCACCGTGACGGTGTATCTCGTCCTGAAGCGTGATTGGCGATGCCTGTTCAGTGTTTCGCACCTGGCCGGCCTCCTTGCGTTTGCCGTGGTGCTGGGCGCCTGGCAGGTCCCCTTCAGTCTGGCCGCGGGCAGCGAGGCCACGATGGCGGTCTGGAGCGAAGAAGGCACGCTCGGCCAGCGCATGGCAGGCATCTTGGGACCGGCCTGGTGGCGTCACCTGGCGAGTTACCCCGTGGAGATCCTCCTGTATCTCTTGCCGTGGTCGGTCTTCCTGTTCTGGTATCTTCGTCCCAGCTCATGGCGATCGCTCGCGGCGATTTGGCCGCAGGTGGGATTCCTGTTGGTGTGTTTGGCGGTCGCGCTGCCTTCGTGCTGGCTGGTAACGGATACACGTCCTCGCCACGTGATGTCGCTCTATCCGGGCCTAGCGTGTTTGATCGCGGCCGCGATCGATCGCTCCTGCTTCGATCCATCCATGCCGCAATGGGACGGGGGCTTCCGGTGGTTTCTGCTCGCCATGGCCGCAATGGCCGCCCTCCTGGGCGGGGTTATGGGGATCGCCGGCACCTGCCCGGCCGTGCCGCACATTGCAGCCTTCTTGCCGTCCTCCCGGTCCACGGCAGCCTGGGGAGCCGGCATTCTGGTGCTCGCGGCGATCTGCTGGTGGGCCTGGCGTGGTTCGGGTCCGATCCGCGCAGCGGCCGGAATCGCAGCCGTGGCCGCCATGCTCGGGGGGAGTTTTCTCGTCGTGGGAATCGACCACCTGGCACGGATCGCCGACGACCTCGAGTCGCAGGTGGCGTGGCTCAAGGCCGACGTCTTGCAAGGCGAGCGCCTGGTGAGTTTCGGCCCGTTGTTTCACAAGTTCACCTTCTACTATCAGGACCCGATCGAGATCGTGCCCTGGCCCACGGCCGACTTCGCCGCCGAGCCGCCTTGGCAGTACTTCTGCTTCATGGAGCGGGAAGAGCGGATCCACGGGAAACTCCCTTTTGCCTGGGAGAAGGTGGCGGTCCTTCACTGCGATCGCGCCGGCGAGAAAGGAATCAACCACGTGTACGTGGGGCGGCGCGTCGGGCGGATTCCCGAGACGAGCACATCATCCCCACCGCCGGCTCGCAAAGCCGTACAGCCATCCTACGAATCCGCTGGAATTGCCTGGAAAACCGGTTCCCGGTATCATCCACCCCGAGATTCCACATGGCTCGCCGGCAGGGTTGCCGTGGCCGGAGAAGTCCGAGGAGTATGCCAGGCTCTTGCCTTTCCAGGGGTAGGACGCCCTGGAAAGGCCGCCCTACGGAGAACGCTGGGATGCTGGAAATGCAGGGAATTCAAGGGTTCGGCGTAAGATACACCAACAGGGCAGTCAGGGATGGTCCTCCTGTGAATCCCAACGCCTATCGGAGTATGGCGCGGGAAGAGACCCGCAACTGGTACTACCGGGCCCGCGGCCGCGCGATCCGGGAGTTGCTCGGGCGTTACGTTTGTCCGGAAGTGGCCAAGCCGAAGATCCTCGACGTCGGCTGCGGCACCGGCGGGACGACGGCCCTTCTGGCCGAGTATGGCGACGTGACGGGCGTGGAGCCTTCGGAGCTGGCGATCCAACTCTGCCGCGAGTCCTATCCCCAGCTCCGCGTCATCCGCGGCACGGTGCAAGCCCTCGCGGCCCTGGTGCCCGCCGGGGCCTTCGACCTGGCCACGGTGCTGGGGGTGCTGTGCCACAAGGACGTGCCGGACCCTCTCCAGGGGCTGCAAGGAGTGGTCCGCTGCCTGAGAGGGGATGCGTGGCTGATTTGGGGCGACTGCGTCTATCCGTGCCTGGCCCGGGAGCACGACGAGTTCGTCGGGGCCCAGCGGCGATTCTATCCGCGGCAGATGCACCGGCTCCTGGCGGAAGCGGGGTTTCGCGTAGTCACGAGCGCGCACCTGTTGGGATGGGCGTTTCCGCTGGCCCTCGGGATGGCCGCGACGCATCGCCTTCGGCGGCGGTTCGGCCGCACCGCCGAGGGCGTGGCCGAGCGCGAGTCGACCGACGATCGGCCGCTGCCCGGTCCGCTCAACGCCGCCCTGGAGGCCCTGACGTTCTGGGAATGGCGGCTGTCGCTCTGCGGACTGAAGGCGCCGCTGGGCGTCTCTCGATTGATCTTGGCCCAAAAGCGGACAGTCTAATGTGGTGTCTCAGAGTTGAGGTGCTTTGTGACTGCGAGAAACAGGCAGAATCGGGTGCCACTGGCGGCTAGTCCGCCAGTGCCATCCCCGGACTGCACGGGCTGGCAAGCAGCCCGTGGCACCCAGACGGTGCGGGTGTCGATCGTTATTCCCGTTTACCGCGGGGAGAAGACGATCGGGCGGTTGGTCCGCGCCTTGGCCTCCGAGCTGGCGGGCCGGTACGACCTGGAAATCGTCCTAGTCAACGACGGCAGCCCCGACGATTCCGCCGCGGTCTGCCGGCAACTCGTGGCGGAAGTCCCCGGGGTGAAGTTCGTCAACCTGTCGAAGAACTTCGGGGAGCACAACGCGGTCATGGCCGGGCTGAACCAGGCCAGCGGCGACTACGCCGTGATCATGGACGACGATTTCCAGAACCCGCCCGAGGAAGTCGATAAGCTCATCGAAGAGATTCGCCGAGGCTACGACGTGGTTTTTTCGTATTACGAGCGGAAGCAGCACCCCTGGTTTCGGAACTTCGGCAGCCGGCTCAACAATTGCGCGGCCAGCGTGCTGCTGGGGAAGCCCGGCGACGTGTATCTCTCGAGTTTCAAGGCGATCAGCCGCTTCGCCATCCGCGAGATCACCAAGTACGAGGGCCCCTATCCTTACATCGACGGATTGATTCTTCGGGTCACGCGGAGCTACTCCCGGGTCGCGGTGCGCCACGATCCCCGCAGCGAAGGAAAGTCGGGCTACACGCTCGTCAAGCTGGTGGGCCTGTGGCTCAACATGTTCACGAATTTCTCCGTGGTTCCCCTTCGCATGGCGACCGCAGCGGGTTTCCTCTTCTCTTTCCTTGGGCTGGCCAGCGCTCTTGGGTTCGCGGTGGAGAAGCTGCGAAACCCGGACCTGCCGGTCGGCTGGGCTTCGCTCATCTGCTCGCTGTTCGTCATTGGCGGCGTGCAACTGTTTGCCCTGGGAATGATCGGCGAGTACCTCGGCCGCCTGTTCCTGAAAGTCGGCGGCCAGCCGCAGTACGTGATCCGCGAGATCGTCGAGCGGAGCGAATCGCGACAAGCCCTTCCCGTCGATGAAAGCGCCTCTCGGTTCCAGCCGCCGAGCCAGCGGCCCTCTGAGTAGACTGGACTGTTCCCGAATAGACAGGATCCGACACCCTGTGAGCGCAACCCGCTTCACTTTACCCGAAGGTGGCCCCATGATGATACGATCGGAAACCCCCAATGATTACGACGCGATTTGGAAGATCAACATCGCCGCATTCGCCGACCATCCCTATAGCCATCAGACCGAGCACCTGATTGTCGATGCCTTAAGAAACGCCGATGCCCTGACCGTCTCACTGGTCGCCGAAGTGGATGGAGACGTCGTGGGCCACATCGCCTTCTCGCCCGTCCAGATCGGCGGAAAGGACTGCATGTGGTTCGCACTCGGGCCCGTTGCGGTCCTTCCAAGCCTTCAAAGACAAGGAATCGGTCAAGAACTGGTCAACGAGGGGCTGAGAATCCTTCGTGGCCTGGGGGCCCGGGGCTGCGTCCTTGTTGGCGATCCGGCCTATTACAGGCGTTTTGGGTTCAGACACGACCCCGGATTGTTGATGGAAGGCGTTCCACCCGAAAACTTGTTGTGCCTGCCGATGGTGGAACCGGTCCCCCAGGGGCATGTGTCCCACCATTCCGCATTCTCGGTTCACGCGTGAGGACGGCAGAAGCCCTTCTGTTCGGCCGCGGACCGGCCTAAAATGGACATCTTGCGGTGTCCTTGCCTGATTGTACGGTCCGTTGCTGCGTCGGCTTTGCGCCGAGTCGTGCCGGGGACGAGAAGACCTCGGTGATCGCGATGTACCTGGAGGACGTCACCAACGGCCGGCAGTTCATCGAGACGTCCAGGAAGATCTTCTGGGAGACCCACAAACCGATGCTCTGCCTCAAGTCGGGTCGGTCGCCGGAGGGGGCGAAGGCCGTCAGCAGTCACACCGGATCCCTGGCCGGCTCCGACTCCGTGTACGACGCCCTCCTTCGCCTTTCGGCGATGGTTTGCAACCACCTCGAGATCTCCGAGTTGGACGTGAACCCGCTGATTGTTCACGCCGAAGCGCAAGGCTGCGCTGTGGCCGATAGCCGCGTGATGCTCCGGCGCGTCAACGGCCACCCGTAGGGGAGTACAGCCGATTTGCAGGGGCTGGTGGACACAGCATTCGCCCCTAATAGGGTTCCACGGGCGGCTTGTCCGCCGGCGCGGAGCCGACCTTCACGGATCAATGTGACCCCGGCCGATCAACTGCCGCTCCCGCTCCGGCGGCCAATCGCCGTTTCCCGGCCTCAAGGATGGCCAGGGCCTCGCGGCGGCGGGGGTCTTGTTGGTCGGCGAACCGGGCCAGGCAGGGGCTTAGGTCCGGTCGGGCGAAGCTCACCGCGCCAAGGAAGCGGCGGTCGGCCAGGTTGATTCCCACCAGCTCGCCCAGCCGGCGCAACTGGGCTGCGTCGATCGGGGCTCGGCCGAAGAGGTTCTCAGGGAATGCCGACGAGTATTCCGGGTAGTACGGGGCATTGATGTCGATCCAGGTGATGATCCGGTCGATGGCCTCGCGGTCGAGCTTCACCTGGCGGTCGATCTCCGCATTGCCGTGCCCCTCGAACAGGGTCTTGACCAACGGGCTGACGTGCGAGCCCCATCGCTTCGGCGGCAGGACCTCGGGCGGGCCGGCCCCGACCACGCGCACGTAGCCCTTGCTCCGGAGCTCGACATAGGAGGTGTTGAAGATCAGCCCCACGTCGCCGGCCAGGTTTAGCTTCTTGCCCGCCGGCTGGGTGAAATCGTGGCAGGCCACACAATGCTTGTCGAGCACCGGCTGCACTTCGGCCAGGTAGCTGAATTTGCGGGGCGGGCCGTACCAGGGGGCGAGCCGGCTGGGCGCCCGGCGCGCGGCCTGCGGAAGGGCCGCGGTGGACGTGGCCGTGCGGCGGCCCTCGTGGCAGCCCGTGCAGCCAGTCGTCTCGCCGGGCCGGGCCGCCGTGGCGCTCCGCATCGACTGGATCATCATCCCCCGCTCGTCGAGCAACTGGAAGTAGACGAACGTATCGGCCGGCACGGTGAAGCACGCGCTCCCGTCGGGCTCGACCGGCGCCGTGCCGAGGATCCGCTTGTTGTTGAAATCGTCCCAATTCATTCCCGGGGCCTGCTGGCCGGTTCCGCCGTCCCAGCCGGAACGGGTCCAGTGGCGTTTCTCCGGCGATTCGACCACGCGGAGATACCTCACTGAGCCCCGCGCCACGGCCTCCATCCCCGTGCCCACGTAGACGTTGGCCACCAGGAAGTTGCCCTCGGCTCGGGCCGGGGTGGTCCGCGAGGGCAGCGCCGGCGGCCGGGCCCGGGGACCCAGCGGCATGGGGTCAAAACACCCCGGCGCCTCCTCGTGAAGGAGGACCTCGTTGCCGAACACGTCGAGCAAGTAGAGGCCCATTTCCTCGCCGCGTCCCACCATGCGAGAACACAAGAAACACTTGTCGGAGAGCGGATAGGGATCCTCGTACTTCGGCTGGACCTGCTTGAAGATGTCGTAATTGCCTTGGTCCACGAGCTGGATCGCCTGCGGCGGCCAGGTCCGCACGACCGGGGCACGGCCGTCCACGCCCAAGCGGCGGTCGACGATCGCCAGGGCCCCCCAAGGCCGGTCGTGGCACGAGGAGAACGTGGCGATGATCGACTCGGCGCCGGGCACGGACCGGGCGTCGAGCACCCCGCCCGGCGAACGGCTGCTGTTGCCGTACCAGACCATCGGCTGGGTGCCGTCGGGAAAGATCGTCCACACGCCTTGGGCACTGCCGAAGTTCCGGTCGACGTACTCCCAGCGGTCGTACAGCACGCGGCCGTCGGGCAAGAGCGAGGCGTGGCCTTCGTGGAGCGTGTTGTGGCCCAATTGTTCGAGCTTGCTGCCGTCGGCCTCGATCCTGAACAGGTTGCCCATGATGTGCCGGTTGCACATGCAGTACTTGGGCTGCCGGGTCGAGGTGAAGATGATCTGGCCGGTGGGCAGGTAGATGGGGTCGATGTCGGTCACGCGCGAACCGAACGTGAGCTGCACGAGGCCCGAGCCGTCGGCCCGGAGCTCGTAGAGGTGGTAATCGTCGGCCCGATCCCGCCGCATCGAGACGAGAATTCTTTGGCCGTCGAAGTGTACGTCGGGATCGCGGACGATCCCTTGCGGCACTTCGAGGAGTGTGCGTGTCTTCACCTGGCCGTCGGGGGTGAACTCGATGGTCTTCAGGGCCCCGCCCCCCTCGAAGCTCTGGGTGTTGATCTCGCCGGTCTGGAACATGGTTGCCGAGTTGTGATGATCGGGCCGGTATTGCTTGCGGCGGACGAACAGGATCGGCCGCCCGCTCACCAACGGATTGGCGACCAGGGCCTCGCGCCGGAGCGACTCCAATTCCGCCTGGGCCCGGGCCAACTCCTCGCCGCCGGCCCGCTTGGCACGGTCGACCAGGCCGTCGAGCCGAGCAAGGAAACGAGGCTCGCGGGGATAACCGTCGGGAAACGTCGCCTGGAGGTCCCGCACCGCCGCACGGAACGACTCGGCTCCGGCCAACTCCGCCGCATGGGCGCGGGCGGCCACCATCGCGATGCAAAAAAGGGCCGCCAGAAATCGTACCGGGATGCTTGTCGAGGTCTTCATTTAGGATTTCCCATTCGTAGGTGCGTGACCGCTCAAGCGGTCGCTTCACCACCACAGCACTTTGTCGATAAGCTTGAGAACCGGGCAAGGCGGGTCATTCCATCCTTGGCGGGTGCGTGGATCGGTATCGCAATCGTGCAGAAACTCAAGGAGGCTACCCCCGCCGTGACCTGGCTATCCCTTGTCGGGTTGCTCGCCAGCAGAGCCCGGCTCCGTTTCACCAGGCGCGATACATATTATCCGAAAAGACACCCCGGGGACATCCACGGCCGTTGTCCTTTTGAGAGTCCGCGGCCCGAAAGAAAAGGGCTCATCCGGGATTTTCGGGAAACGCCAAGTCGCACGAGATCCCGCGGAAGTACCGGTGCCTCTCCTCTGTTCGCTCTCTGCACGGACGCGGAAAAGAGAAGAGGCACCGGTACTTCCGTGTCGTACGCCTGCAACTCCCCGGAATTCTCGGAAGAACCAGGAAAAGGGGATGGTATGAATCGGATCGGCGGACGGTGAACTCCGAGGAAGTCCACTTTCTCGGAGTAGACAGGTCAACGGGAAGACGATCCGGGAGAACGTCGAATTGGGCCACGTTGGCGGCGGCGGCGTGACCGGGCGCGAGGTCGCCAAGGGCCCCCTGATGTTTCAGGGCAATCACGGCCCGGTGGCCTACCGCAACATCATAATCACGCCGCTGGAGGCGAAGTAGCTGTCGGGGCCGCGATCCACACCCATCGCCTGCACCACAAGCACGGCGCAGGACACAAGGTCAGAACGACGTGATTGTCTCGCCGCCGTCCTTGCTGCCGAGGGCACCCCACACGCCGTAAAAGCTGTTTCCGCTGGTGACTTCGGCATGTGTCGTATCACCGGTATCGATGTTCTCGGCGATGAAGCGGACCGAGGCGTCGGCCATGGCGCAGTTCACGCCGCCGGGATGGTAACTGGTTGGCGGGAATACCCCGCTGGAAACGTCGTCATTTCCCGGGTAGGTGTTGTCCGCGCAGGATGGTCCGTTGGGCGGCAACACCGTGGTGAAACCGACGCACATCACCGAGCCGTGGTCCCACTGGGCGCCTGCCCAAGCGGCGGTTGTACCGGTGTACACGGTCGGATCCGTCGAGCTGATGTTGTTGTAGCACGATTTCGGCTGCGTCAGGGTGAAGGCCGCACCGTAGTACGAGCCCTGGCGGACCTTGTTGGCAGTGTTGGCGAAGATCCGTTCCGATAGCATCAAAGTATTGCTCGTGCCGTCCGTGATGTTGGCAAACGTGACAATACTACTGTTGTTGCCAAAGGGACCGCGGTTCGAGCCGTTTTGGTAGCTTTGGCTTATCGAGTCGCCCAGCGAGAGCATGTAGCTGGTTCTGCCATGCTGGGTCGCCGTCTTGTTAGTGATGGCTCCATCGGACGGGCACAGCAGCGTCGGGACCTGCGTCAGGAATGGCGGGTAAGAGCCGTTCGTGGCACCCCAAGGGCAAGGGCCATAGGGCTGCCAAGTCGTGGCCCCGACGGTCAGCGTCGTCGACCACATGCTGTAGATCGCCTGCTGTTCATAGTACGGCGCGAGCCGCAGCCAGCCGGAGATGGCTTGGCAGTTGCCAACGGGTGGCGTGTCGGATTGATAAGGAGTGCCGCTCCTCTTCGGCGGAAAGCACTTGTTGACGTCGGAATAGTTGTGACAGGCCAAGCCCAACTGCTTCAGTTGGTTCGTGCACTGACTGCGCCGGGCCGCTTCGCGCGCCGCCTGAACGGCCGGCAACAACAACGCGATCAAAATGCCGATGATCGCAATCACCACCAACAGCTCCACCAGTGTGAATCCTCACCCTCTGCTAATGCGAATCATGCCTCAACTCCTTCACGAAAACCACGAACAAGCACCCCGAGGACTCGCCACCCCTCGCGAGACGATGAACGGCGAGCCATCGCTCAAACGACAAACATGTATTCTCGTTCGTTCCCTATTCCTCTGCAAGCGCTACCCAACGTGCCCCGCATGTTTTCACCAATCACACCCGCCTAGTGCCCCGACCGTGCGGTGTTGACGGCTTGGGTGCCGCTGGCCGCTTGCCGGCCAGTGCGTGAATCGGCGTCAGCACGGGCTGACCAGCAGCCCGTGGCCCACGTCATTTCAGCCCGGTCCGGGCGCTGGAGCGATTCGGACATAGCACCGGAGAGGTACATAATCCCCATCATTGTGTGTAGTCAAGACCCGAGGATTGACGGGACACGTCGACTCGGGCACACTGACAGCCGATGGCTGGGCTGCCTGCTGCAGCATCGATGATGTCCCAACCGGGTAAACCGGGCGGGGACGGTTGTGGCGACATCTTCCTGGAACCAAAGGGGAAACGCGATGCACAGTCGAATCAAGTGCTTTCCGGGCGTGTGTCTGGTCTCGATCTTGTCTCTGACCTTTCTTGGCGGTTGTGGCTGGGCCAAGGTTGATCCCAATCGCCCGAAGACGGTCGCGGTCAAGGGCACGGTCAACTACAAGGGACAGCCGGCAGAAGGAGCGACCGTGACGTTCATCGCCCAAACGGCTAAGGAGAAAGGAGCAACGGGCCTGACAGACGCCAACGGCAACTTTCGTCTCATGACCTTCGCACCCGGCGACGGAGCGATGCCGGGCAACTACCGGGTAAAGATTTCCAGGACGGAATCGAAACCCCAGGTGAGCGACGAGGAAATGAAGAAGCTGATGAACACGGGCAGGCAGCTTCCACCGCCCATCGAAACGGAACTCCTGCCGAAAAAATACAAGTCCGACGCCACCTCCGGCCTGACCGCCGAGGTGAAAGACAAGGGCGACAACGCCTTCACATTCGATTTGACCGACTGAATTGCGACGCTCGGCGGGGATTCGGGACTTCCTCAAGCCCCGTGGCGCGGAGGTCGCGGGCCGTGGGGCGCGTTTCCAACGCGCCGGGCATGTTGGAAACGTGCCCCACATGATCCTTACGCGAGGTACTCCATCGCTTCCACCAGCGAGGTGATGGGAACGCAGCGTTCGCCGTCGTGGTGGTAGATGCGGTTTCCTCCCCGACGGCGTGCCGCATCCAGGGCGGCCTCGGCTCGTTTCAGCAGGGAGACCGAATCATCTCGCTTGGTGGCGCCGACGACCCCGATGCTCACCGTGATCTTCAGCGAGACGTTGGCCGCCGGAAGCTCGAACTGGGCGATCGTTTCCCGCAGGCGCTCGGCCACGTCGATGGCACTGGCGAGCTCGGTCCCCGGCAAGAGGACGCCAAGGCATCCGGCGTTGAAGTAGCCGACCGAGTCGATCTCGCGCACGGCGTTGACGGCGCACTCGGTGACGCCCTGCACCGCCAGGGCCTGGGTGCGCGTCTCGGATGGGCCCGCTATCTCGTCGTGCTGGTCCATTTCCAAGAGCATGACCGCGAACGCCGGACCGCCGCGTTTCCATTCGGCCAGACGGGCGCGGACCTGTTGGCAGAAGATGGCCCGCGGCGAAATGCCGGCACTCGCGCTGTCGGGCAAGTCGGGACGCGGGTCGGCGACGTCTTCGGGGGGCTGTAGGTCCGCCGCACGGCACGGCGCCTCGGGCGCCGAGTTGCCTGGCGGGGAGCTGACGTCGGCGCACGGTACGGCGTTGGGACCCGCGCTGACCGCAAGGATCTGCTCTCCGTCGTGCCAATGGACGCAGTTGCGCCCGGCGCCTTTGGAGGCGTAGAGGGCGGCGTCGGCCCGTTTGACGGGCCCGGAGCTGCCCTCCTCGGCGAGCACCTCCGCGACGCCCAGACTCGCGGTCACCCGGAGGTCGCGCCCCTCGAAGCGGACGTGAGCCTGTTCGATGGCCTCGCGGGCGCGCACGGCCGCGCGCTTCGCCTCCTGGATCGGCGTGCCGGGGAGAATGGCGGCGAATTCCTCGCCGCCGTACCGCGCCACCAGGTCCATTTCCCGCACCTTCCGGCGGAGTGCCCGCCCCACGTTCCGCAGCACCTCGTCGCCGGCCTGATGTCCGTACGCGTCGTTGAACTTCTTGAAGTGATCGATGTCGATCATAATGACGGAAAAAGTCCTCTGCTGGCGTCGGAACTCGGCGACGCGGCGCGCCACTTCCTCATCAAAGGAGCGCCGGTTGGCCAACAGCGTGAGAGAGTCGGTACGCGCTTCGAGAGACTGGGATTCGATTTGACGCGCCTGCTCTCGCAGCTTGTCTTCGGTCGACGCCAGCCTCTCCTGCATGTGCTGGTTGACTTGGACCAGCTTGGCGACCGCGTCGATGATGGTCGTCGGTTGCTGCCGACCGGCCGTCGTCAACTGCGTGTTCATCTCCTCCATCTGACTGCTGTGCTGCTCCACGTCGACGGCCACACGAGTCACCAGATCGTGCAGGTGGGCCAGGACATCGTTGGCATTCTGGGCGGCGGCGCTCCCCTGGGGCGTCCCCGTGCGGGTGCGGGTGCGGCAACATAACCACCACGTTGCGGCCGCGCCCGCGGCCGCCGCCAGCAACATGGAAACAAGGTCGATAAGAACAAGCAGCATGTGTTTCCTCTGGGGTTGTTTTGATCGGCCATGAGGCTCGGGCCGTCGCGGTACGCCGGCCGTGCGCACTAGGGCACGAGCGGGGCGTCCAGCGCTTGGCTTCACCTGTACATAGCGTGAAATCGAAGGCCGGTCAAACGAGACGGTGCTCCCCAACAGCAACGGCGCCGCCAATGCCATGGACCGCATGACCTATTCGCTTGTCCAGGCGGCGTTCTCGGCGCTTCCATCCGTGCAACCGATCCAACCTTCACCTCGCGTTGTTGCCGAAGGTCTTGCGGCAACCGCGGCGGGCGCGATATTCTGCCCGAGTCACGGCGTGAGCGCCGAATTGCCGCTTTTGAAAACGGGGTGTCCCATGGAGAATCGTTCGACACGTGGTTCCGCGGGAAGACGCCTTCGACGCCGCGATCTGGTGCGGGCCGTTCCCGGTTGGGCCGCGGCTGCCGCGG
>Ga0172371_10010883_pt1 | contig 12216 bp, 8 predicted proteins | sample Lak12m_FD_114543 | JGI IMG/M metagenome (GOLD analysis project Ga0172371, IMG submission 114543) | Freshwater microbial communities from Kabuno Bay, South-Kivu, Congo - kab_022012_12m | ecosystem: Environmental > Aquatic > Freshwater > Lake | place: Democratic Republic of the Congo: South-Kivu... | reverse complement strand
TTGCTGTTTCTCATTAAGAAATGGCAACACCTTTTCGATTTTCTTTTCTATGGACATTTTCATGCCCACAAATATAATACAAATTATTTTAAATGTCAAGGTTATTTATTAACAGTCCCTAAACACAACCATTTCAAGAGGCTGGCGCCCTTATTGGTCACCATCCTGATCCTGCTTGTAATTATTCTTGGCTATTGGGGATATCGTATCAACGGATTAAGAAAAACAACCGATCCGTTTAGTGTTTTATACGACACCATCCTTATGTTTAAGATGGAATCGTACGAATCGGGGGTATATAACTGGCAACTGGTAGTAGCGCGTTATCTTGCCACCCTGATAGTCGGGTATGGAGCGTACGTCCTTGTTATTGGTTATTTCAGTAAGTTGTGGTTCCGGTTTAAGATCATATTAACATACCGCGATCATACCATCATTGCAGGATTGGGACTTAAAGGATATTTACTGGCCATTGATCTGCATAATGCCGGACAGAAAGTGGTGGTCATTGAGAGTAACCCTGAAAGTATTTATATCGAAAGAGTGTGTAAAGAAGGAATAATTATTTTTATCTCTGATGGATTGGATAAAAATTGCTGGATCAACGCCGGTTTATTGCTGGCGAAACGGTTCATACTGGTAATGGACTCTGATGACAAAAACATTGAAACAGCACGGTTCATCTCAGTACTTTGTAGCCGGAGGCACGAGAATAATCCGGTAACATGCCTGATGCATTTGGACAACCTGAACAATTTTAACTTGCTCAAGGATTATCTTGATATTCATTACGGGAAGACAAAATTGGATATAACAACATTCAATACTTTCCAGTTGGCAGCCCAACGGATCTGGGACCTATACCCGCCTCATAATACCGAAAAGGAAAATCCATCGGGCAGCGAGATAACCATTCTCATCTCCGGATATAATGAAACGGCTGAGGCTTTCCTGGTCGAAAACATGATTTTAAGCCGATATAAAGATCTGGTAAACATCCGTGTTTTTATTGTTGTTCCCAATCCGGAGCAGGTTGAAATGGAATTGAAAGACAAGTATCCATTCATGACAAAATATCTTAATTATCAGGTGATCAGCCAAAATGATAATTTTTTCTACAATGAGCATTACATCGGGGACGAAGATTTTAAAAAACTCAGGATGGTATATGTTTTTGGTGATGAGGATGCCGAAGTGGTCCTTAGAGCAAAAAAACTTAAACAATGTTTTTATAACAGGAATAATACAACCGGGAAAGGAGAATCATCACCAGAAGATGCCCTACTGTATGACCGCATGTTGAAAGAACCCCGGGTTATTGTTTGTCTACCTGAAAAAACAAGTGTTGTCGAGTTGTTAAATTACATGCGATCCACGATAAGTAATGCGAGTGAGCGTATTGCAGATGAAACGCTTGAACAGAAGCCTCTTGAGGAGAGGCTTTCCGGTTATTTAAACATCATTTTCTTCAGGCAATTTACCGAATCTTATAATAAATCATATCTTATTGACCAGAACGAAATGATCACGGTCATTGCCAAAGTCATCAATTATTTATATGCCATCAAATATGATTTTTCAGCCCGTCTTAAATGGCTTTTTGATGAGGCTAAGATCCAATATGATCCCAATTTGTTGAAAGAAATTACAGGGGATTTCGAAAAAACCTTGTTAACAATCAATCTTACAACGAACGACCCTATCAGGGAAATTGAAGATGCTGTCTTTAAAAAAATCAGCACCGCCTTTAATTTACCCTTGAATTTTTCCCTGGCAATACTGAGCATTCAGTATCGCTGGCAGTTGTTGAGCGCCCGCCTGGAAGATTCTAACATGTATTCAGCGCGACATTCCCAGATCAAACTGCTTTATCCGCATGAAACAGATTCCGATTTTTCAGTACTTGCACCAATGGAACATACACGCTGGATGGCCGAGAAACTGGCATTCCAGTTCCGGTTTGGACATGTTCCAAAGAAAAAACCGATGAAAAATATTGTAAAAGAGGAATTAAAGCTCAGCAATCTCATTGTTCCATTTGATGAAATTCCTGAGGACGAGAAGGATAAAGATTTTGATCCGTACAGGTTGTTGAGGGTGATCAGGCAGATAACTGATAATTTTAAACACTGACAGGTCTTACAGACACTGTCAGGTTTACCGGTCAGACCTGTCAGCGTTTTTCAGACCTGACAGTGTCTGAATCAGAAGAAAATTATATTTTTATATATTAGATTCTGCATGATGAATACCATACAACCATTGGAATACGATTCATACTTTCATATTTACAATCGTGGTATAAACGGTGAAAACCTGTTTCGCGAAAATTCAAACTATGAGCACTTTTTACGACTTTTTATAAAATACTCTGAACCCATCGCCGAAATCTACGCATGGTGTTTGCTAAAAAATCATTTTCACATGCTTGTTCGGATATTGCCGGAAAATGAAATTGAATATATGAAAACAATGGAAGGAGATCAGCGTATTTTTCAACATCAGAAACGCTACGACCCTTCGAGACAATTTGCAAACCTCTTCAATGCTTATGCAAAGGCTTATAATAAAAAGTATGGGAGAACAGGAGGTTTATTTGAAACCCCTTTCCGGAGAATTAAAGTGACTAATGAAAATTATTTTGAAGAGCTGGTATTTTATATCCACAATAATCCTGTAAAACATGGATTTGTTACGGGTTTGGCAGATTATCCTTGGCCGTCATACTTGTCCATTATTTCACTTGCACCAACAAAAACCAAACGGGAGAAAGTTGTAGGCTGGTTCAATTCAGAATCTGAATTTATTGAATATCATGGACACAAGCAAGAAACCAGTAATTTTATACCGTTTGAATTTGAACTGGAGGATTAAAATAAAATATTTAAACCTGACAGGTCTTTCAGACCCTGTCAGGTTTACCGTGCAGACCTGTCAGTGTCTGTAAGACCTGACCGTGTCTGAAAAAAGAAACACGAAAATGCCCAACATCAACCTGTTCCCCTACTTCATGTACTCCCTGAAACTCAAAGCCAAACCCCGCCGTGGTGGCGGCAACATGTTCCGCCACCAGATGGAGACCTTTGCCATCCTGCTCGAATATGGCTGTGATGACCCGGTTCTTTTAAAAGCATCGCTTATACACGATCTGGTGGAAGATGGGGATCGTATCGGGTTCGTAGCATTTGATGAGATTCCGGAAATTGATGATGATGGGGCTGAAGTTCTTAAACTGGTTAAGGAGGTCAGTCAGCATGTGACATTGGGTGTAAAAGAACCAAAAGGTGTATTTCTGCAACGGATCATGTCGCATGGCTCGGAAAAGGCAAAAATTCTGAAATTGGCCGACCGGATCTCCAACCTAACCGGGTTGGCACATGCGGATGATCCGGAGTTTGTGAAGAATTATCTTGTTGAAACAGAAGCTTACATCATCCCCTTTGCCGGTGCAATTAATCCTGCCATGGCTGCAGAATTGCAAAACAGGGTTGAAATCCTGAAAAAATGAAATAAAATCCCCGTCACGATGAAACCGAACATTCCCATCGAAAAACAGAAAGCCTTTATCGAACAGTTTGAAAAGGTAAGGCCCGATTATGTGGAGTATGCCCGGCTGCTGGAAAATATCCTCACAAGGGCAGCTGATAAAATGGCGGCGCTTGCCCTCATCCAGACACGGGCGAAGGCCGTCTCCAGCTTCTCAGGTAAGATCATCAGCAAGGACAAATACCAGGACCCCTTAACAGATATGACCGACCTGTGCGGTGCCCGGGTGATCGTCCATTTCCAGAGCCATGTCGATAAAGTATGTTCGTTTATCCGGGAGAATTTCGAGATCGATGAAATCAACAGCCTGGACGCCAAATCGAAGCTGAAGGTAAGTGAGTTCGGTTACCGCTCCATTCATTACATCGTAACGCCCAAAAAGGATAATATACTTGATGTTCCGGTGGCTGAAAAATTCAAAAGCATGAAAGCCGAAATTCAGGTCCGTACTCTGGCGGAGCATTTGTGGGCGGATATTTCCCACGACCGTTTATACAAAACAACGCTCAAGATACCTGATAAGTGGCGCCGGGACGCAGCCCGGTTATCAGCGCTTCTGGAAGATGCCGACAATGACTTTAACAAGTGGGCTCATGAGATCGATTCCCTCGCCCTTGTATATGCGTTGCAGGTGGAAAATGAAAAAGCAAAGACTGAAGTCGAGACGTTGAATACGCTGATCTCTATTCAGGCATCGAACGTGGACGAATGTGCAAAAAATGTGCTCAAACTGGCGTCGGTCTACCGGGTAATGGATCAGTATCAGGAAGCGGAATCGTTGCTGAAAATATGGCTGGACAGGACAAAAGTGTCAATGATCAATGCTGGATTGTGGTTTGAGCATGGAATGGTACAATGCCTTCAGAAATGTGACGAACCGGATTCAGCCGGATATTTCGACGGTATGAAGTCCATTGATCACAGTCTTCAACTCTTTGAAGAGCTACCGTTCGAAGTTCAGAAAGAGAACGAAGAGAAGTTGAGCTATATCTGGTTCCAGCTGGGTAGGCTGTTACAGCAACATCACGAAAAATCGAATGAATCGCTTGAGTTCATTGGCAAAGCCCACAGGCTGATGCCCGATAACCCATTCTATTTTGTGGCCATGCTGGAGTGCGTTGTGTTGCGCAACATCGATATGGCGCATTACAGCATCAGTCTTTTCAAACCCGGCATCGAAAGCGCCATTGAACAGGTAGAAAGACTGCTCGGTATCGGCATTGAAAAGGTACCCGGATGGTTTGCCATCGGTCATTGTCATTTTTTTCTGGGCAACGAAACAGCCTGTATCTGCGCGTATGCAAATGCAATCGAATCCTGGTTAGACAAGAAATACGTTACCAGCCACGCTACCCTCATTGCCGAGATTGCCCTTACCGGACGATTGAAACGCTTTGATCCCGCGCTGGCAGGAGAGATTCAACTCTATCTTAATCTCGCCATGATGCATTCGGCTCAATGTGCAGACAAAGCCCGGTTTGAAAATTACCTGGTCCACTCGAAGATCCGAAAAGATTCCTTTAAAACGCCGGTGGTAATCGTTGCCGGTGGCGCTTCCCTGATGGACCAGGAAAAAGTGGATGATTACCGGGATTATTTCCGGGAGTTAATGCTTGATTTTCAGGGAACCATAATCAGTGGTGGCACCACCGCCGGTATACCCGGACTCGTTGGCAGTGTAAAAGCAGAAATGGATAAAAAGAATAAACCGGCTTTCGATCTGATTGCCTATCTTCCTAAAAAACTTCCCATGGATGCAGTTAAATCACATGCATACGATCAATTCTATGAAACGGCTTCTGAAAAATTCTCCGCGCTTGATATCCTAAACTGCTGGAATGATCTGATAATGAATGGAATAATTCCCAGAGATGTTATTCTTATTGGTATCGATGGCGGCGACATTGCAACGATGGAGTATGAAATTGCGCTATCTCTTGGGGCAAAGGTTGCCCTGGTGTCCAACAGCGGCCGGGCTGTCTCCGAACTACTGCAGGATAAAACCCGGAGAAATCTTCCCAATCTGATGTCATTACCCAACGATCCTTTTACTGTTTGGGCCCTGGTAAACCAATCAGCAAGAACAACGCTTACAAAAGATGAGATTGAGTCTCTGGCGCCACAAGTGCATGAATTTTACAGGATAAAAAAGCTGGAAGAACTTGACCCTGAAACAGTGGATGTTAACAAATACAAAGTACTGATGCCCTGGGATAAGCTGGACCCGTCGCTACAGAATTCCAACCTGAAACAGGTTGCATTCTATGAGCATATCCTGAAAAGGGTGAAACTGGGCATCCGGAAAGTTGATGCACCGGTATTGTTCAACATTAAAGAAAATGTAACGACAACTGAATATGACCTGCTCGCGAACCTGGAACATGCCCGCTGGAACGCCGAGCGCTTGCTGGATGGCTGGAGGTATGGCCAGGATAAGGATCTGGTCAGCAAACTGAACCCATGCATCGTCGCCTGGGATAAGTTGGATTTGCCCACCCGCAAGTACGATTATGAGCCGGTGGATAATATCCCGGTTTTGCTTGTAAAGATTGGGTTTGAGGTTTATAAAATTTAGCTTTTAAATTGGTAGTTAAGATAATTTATATGCCACAGCAAACCAAAATCTTCCGTGTATGCGTCAGCTATATCTTCACTGATATGAAGGAGTGTGTTATTAATAAAAGATTTATTTCAGCACTGTTAAAACCTATAGTTTTGTAATAATATGGATGATTGGCAAGTAGAATCAGGCAAACGAAAAACAGTCTTTGTCAGCAGCACCTCAAAGGATCTGGGAGCATGCAGGGAAATAGTGAAAAACATCCTTATAGATGTAGGTCTATACCCATCAGTTCAGGATCATTTCGGACCTGATTGGAGAGAAATAGAGACTTTGATTTATGAAAAGATCAGAGACTCTGATGCTGTTATTTGTCTTATTGGTCACTATTGCGGAGTTATACCCTCTAAAGCAAGCCCCTTTATACGCTCTTACACTCAAATTGAATTTGACTCTGCACGTAATTTAAACAAACCGGTTTTTCTTTTTCTGGCATCAGATAATTATACATATTCATCATCATTGGAAGAACCGGTAGAAAAGAAAATGATACAACAAAAGTATCGGGAGGATATCATAAAAGGAAAGTTCCGGTACGATTCATTCTCATCAAATGACGAACTTGAGAGGAAAATACGGAAAGCCATAACACCGATTTTGATTCATTCCACAAAGAAAGTTTTAACAAAAATTCATCCACCGCCAACACCTGCCTATTTCGTGGGCAGAGAAGAAGAACTGTCCCAGTTGAACCAAGCAATTTTTCAACGTGATCCGGGTATAATAGTCATTCTTGGCATGGGCGGACAGGGTAAAACTACACTATTATTTCAGACAATCAGGAAAATGAAATATTTACCCTTTTATTCTGGAATTTGGGTTGAAGCACTTTGCGGTGGATTTACCTTTTATGATTTTCTTGATGCAGCCTTAGCTGTTTTTCTCGAAAAGAGGGTTGAAGATAAAAAAGAATCCGATTTTCAGATCAGGCTTCAGACACTTATCGGATATCTTCAAAATAAACCTTGTCTTATTGTTATTGACGGAGTTGAAAAATGGCTTCAAGGATGGTCCGGTATTTCCAATCCTGACATTAACACAGACTTAAACATCTTCTCACTAAAAGGGATTCATAGTGGATTTGATGATTTTCTAAAGCAATGCAGTTCACTGGACAATGGGTCTCACCTGATCTTCACGACCAGGGCGATTCCTTCAGCACTTGATGGTTTAAAGTATGCAGTTTTACCGGTGTTGCCTCACAGGGAAAAATATACGGGTTTGCAGGGTTTGCAACCGGAAGATGCCGTTAATCTTCTGAAAACAATGGGTGTGGTTGCATCAAGGAGAAAACTTGAGGAAATTGCCTCAAGATTCTTTTATCATCCTTTAGCTATCACAAATTTTGCAGGTTATGCAGTCAATTACGGCAGTAAATGGGAAAAATATTTAATTCCCAAGGGAATAAATGCAATTGATACTTTAAATAATTTACTAAATGAGACCAGGAAACACCTTCCTGATCCGACTATCTCTGAGCAATTGTTAAAACTGGCTTCACTTTCAATTGACAATATTTCAATCAGATTACTGAACTGGCTCTGGCATTTTGATAGCCTCTCCAGAAATGAATCTGAGGAGTGGCTGATCCTGAAGGTAATTACCCTCGCAAATTGGAACATTTTTTCTTGGAATCCAGAAAATCAGACAGTAAACTTTCATCCACTGATAAAAGAGTATTTCACCAATCTCTGGCTGAAGGAAGAATCTTTTCAAGTTCATGCACGAATAGGAGCCTGGCACAACTCGTTTGATTTCATAAATGATGATATCTCACTGGAAGGTGCCAGGAACAAAATACTAGCGGTCAAACACTATCTCCTTTCAGGAAATATCAATATTGCCCTGCAGATTATGTTTGGAAAGGAGAATAATAGAGAAGATCTCTTTAGCTGGTTCGTGAGGTACGGTCACTTATGGGAATGTTCCGAACTGATATTGGAGATTACTTCTTACTGCACCGACGAATTGAAAGGACAATGCATCTTGGCAAGATCGTCTGTACTTAATGATCTTGATCTCATTGAAATTGCGAAGGATGATATTGATGAGGCAATTACTTTGTTCGAAAGCAAAAATGATAATGAGAACCCCAGTATCATCCTGAATTTAGCAAAATGTTACGGGTCCAAAGGCACCCTGTTCCTTGAAAGAAATAAAACATGTAATGCCATTTCATTATTCGACAATTCCTTAAAGCTCTTAAAACTAGCCTCTGAGAGAGGAGTCACTGATCATGTCGAAATTGCCAAAGCCTTTACAAACAGGGGGCTTGCATTTAAGGGCATTGGGGATTTTATTTCTGCATCGAGGGATTTTTCGGCTGCAATCGAAGAGATCAATAAAATAAATATCATTTCTGATGAATTATCCATATTCAGAACTGAAATATTATTGCTAAGTATAAAGATGCGTTTTGCAGAAGGAAACCTTGATAAGCCATTATGTGAATTAACAGAATTTGTTCTTGAATTGACAAAACACCAGGAAAAAGAAATAAGAAAAGTCAACAGGAATTACTTGCTATCAGTAATTTTTCTTGGCTCTGCCTGGAATTTAAGATTAAAGCCACAAAATGCGATTGCATCTCTTAATGAAGTAGTCATACCCTTAAACAAACTTGAATCTGAAGGGATAAAAAACATAAGAGCCATACTGGCATTGGGACTGGTAAACAGGAGCCAATCATATTGCCTGATGGGTCAGTATTCTGATGCATTGGAAGACCTGAATATTGCAATCACATTGTATTATGACCATATAAAAGGCAATAGGATACAATATAAAGGCCAATTATCAAATGCGTTTTTTATCCGTGCCAAAATAAATTATTTATTGAATAAATTTAATGATGGGCGGGCTGATATCGATGAAGCGATCAAGCTTAGCCATGAATGGATTGATTTGTGGTTTGATGATTGTGATATAAAAAATATTTATCTGGATAATGCGATTGAAACATTATCCTTTTTACCGGAATCTCATATTATTGAAAAAAAGGAGATATTGAAAGGAATTTTTATGATCTGCGACAGATTGATCTCAGCAAATCATTCTGTATATTTAACACAAAAAGCCATTGAAAGAATAAAAATGTTTAATCAGTTTATTAAAAACAGAGCAAAGGAAGTCAATGCAGATTTGCCGACTTCATTTTTATCACTGATAAATGATTGTTAAAACAATAAAAAAATAACTATGTCAGCATTAGCATCTCCCGGAAATACTAGTGACAGAGCTTATCATTCTGAACCTAAGTTTGAGAAGAGAACTTATACGCTTCTTGAAAAGATAGAAATGGTAACAAGGGGAATATTAACTCCAATTGAGATTTACAGGCAAATGCCTGAGTCGATGCAAAAAGAAGTCGATGCCTTGGCAAATTTGAGAACCAACAGTTCGTTTTCAAATCTTTCAATTGTGGATCAGAGCACAGTCTTTCAGAAGCTTAAAAGTAAAATTGAAAGTTGTAAGCAATTCGATTCTGTGATAAAACAAGAATCTAGATCGCAAAGTAATTCCCCTGGTCAAAATTTGCATTCCAGGACAAATAGTCCAAAGAAAACAGAAACAAGTCCGTCAAGTCATTCATACAAGAAATATAATTTTTTCCGAAAATTTATCAATTCCATTTATCAGAGGTAATCAAATATTTTATTCACATGATTCCGAATAAATAATTGTTGAAGGTGTATTTTAACCATTTTAAGATCATTTACTCAAGTTTCGGGGTTGATCATAGAGAAACGCAACGCCAAACCGCTTTTCCCCGACTTTGATGCCATCCGTGAATTACGGCAGAAGGAATCACTTCCGGTGTTGATTGAAATGGAGGCCTGGCTAAAAAAGAACCTGATGGAAACCCTGTCCAAAAGTAACATTGGCCAGGCAATTACTTACGCCATGAATCTTTGGCCAAGATTGATCCGGTACATAGATGATGGCCGCTACCAGATTGACAACAATCTCATAGAGAACTCTATTCGTCCAATCGCGATCGGACGGCGCAACTACATGTTCGCCGGTTCTCACGAGGCAGCCCAGCGCGCTGCCATGATCTATTCTTTCATGGGTACCTGCAAACAGAACGGTATCAATCCTCAGGATTGGCTGGAGGACGTGCTACAACGTATACCATATTTTAAACGGTCGGATGATCTGTCCGTGTTGCTTCCATCTGTATGGAAGAACCTGCGCCCATAATCTGGCGTTGGTCTGGCAGGTGGCGGAGAGGTGTAGTTTACCAATCCTTTACAACTGAACAATCAAATTGAAATCAAATCCAATGCGGTTTTTTTTGATCCAATGCTGGCAAACCTATTATACCTTAACGAATTTTATAACCCTCGTTATATGATCGTCACTGAATCTCACAAAATAAACACCCGGTTTCAGGGTACTGATATCAATCCCTGTTGTTTCATTTACTATCTGTTTCGATAAAACGAGCTGTCCGCGAAGATCATACATTGTTAGTGATCCATACCGATAAGTTGATTCAGTTCGAGAAGAAATATACATGGTCGAATGCGCAGGATTAGGAAATAGTGTGACCTGCAATGGTGATCGGGCTGGCTCCATGAAAACCAGAATTGAATCTATAACCGCTGAATATCGATAAATTCCCTGCAGAACGATATCCTGCTGGTGATCAGCAAAAACATAAAGACTTCCATCATAAGGTTGCCAGAAATTTTGATACCACCACAGATACTTACCAGTTAGTGAATTTCCCCATGAATCATAAGTATATTGTTGCGTTTCTCCATTTTGCCAAGAAGAATTGTCCCAATCCTGGAATGTCTCCGAAAGCATGTTATTATTGGAATCATAAGAGTAAAGTACTCGGTAACTGTTTCCCCAGGAGCCGCTCAACCAGTGTTGAATTAAACGCATGATCCTGTTTCCTTGTGAGTCGTATAGGTAGTAGTTGAACTGTAAATTTGCCCATGTGCTGTTTTGCCACTCTTGTATTAAGGTTGATATCCGGTTTCCTACTGTGTCCCAGGTATATGTATAAAAACTATTATTCACCCATGATAAATTTTCCCAATTCTGTCGAAGAAGTGTAAGAATATTACCATTTGAATCATTTGTATACGTATCAAGGTTGGTAACCTCCCAACCATTGTTTATCCATGTGTTGGTTAAAATACTTGTCATATAACCATTGTTATCATAAGAAGTTATCCAGAGATAGTTATTCACCCAAATGCTGTCTTGTCCCTCCTGATAAATACTGGTATCATTTAAACCATTTGTATCAAAGTGCCATGAATAATGCCAATAATTAGCCCATGCACTGGAATCCCATCCATAACGTTTCCAATCCACCTGGTCTCCGTTTGCATTATATGCAAATTCCTGTTTCATAAAATTCACCCATGTATTATTTTGCCAGATATCTTGCAAAAGGGCCACCCTATTACCTGCTGAATCATACGTAAAGGCTTCTCTGGCATAATTTTCCCAAGTGAAACTGCCCTGACTGCGCTCAAATAAATTAGTGAGTGCCTCTCCAAGTGAATTATACTTGCGGGAAACCCTTTGAAACGGCTTTTGAGCGGACGAAGTATCGTAACAAAGTATGGTGTCCCACTTCCATACTGACATTGATTGATTAAATAGATTGCTTTTCTGGGGCACCATAATTTGATCAGATTTGAATCCTGGCTTTGTTAGATTGAACCAGTTGTCGACTCGTTCGGAACTGGATTGAAGGATTGCACTGCATTGTTGATACTGTGCTTGTAAATTACAAGAGAAAAGAAAAAGGAAACTGAATAGTAGTATTTGTGTTTTCATAAGGCGGCCATTTTTAATATGTTTGTTATGTTTTGGCAAACTATTTGATGTTCATGTAAGATAATATATCCTGCAACTTATAATGTACCCCGATCTTAGGGCAGGAATCGGGTGTTTTTAGTTTAACAGGGATTTTCATAAGCTAAATTACCTATAATTCTTCTTTCAGGACATTTTTTGAATTAGCAGACAATCAAGGTATTGGCAATTGTCATGAGCGTTGCTTGCATGATATCGTATAGGTT
>Ga0172371_10010881_pt1 | contig 12216 bp, 12 predicted proteins | sample Lak12m_FD_114543 | JGI IMG/M metagenome (GOLD analysis project Ga0172371, IMG submission 114543) | Freshwater microbial communities from Kabuno Bay, South-Kivu, Congo - kab_022012_12m | ecosystem: Environmental > Aquatic > Freshwater > Lake | place: Democratic Republic of the Congo: South-Kivu... | reverse complement strand
TTGCCCGCCGTCGCGCTCCACCTCATCAAGATCGGCTTCATCGCCGTGCTCTACCTCTTCCTCTGGGTGGTGGGGCGGGGCATCGCCGGCCACCTGCGGCACGAGTCGGCGCGCTCGGAAGCCCCCACCGTGGCGGTGACCGAATCCCCCACCCAGGCCGGGCTGACTTTCCGGGTGACCGGCCCGCTCATCCTGGGCCGCAGCGCCGAGGCCGATGTGGTCCTGGAGGACCCCTACGCCTCCGACTTCCACGTGCGCCTCGCCTTCCAGGGAGGCGAGGTGCGCCTCCACGACCTGGGCAGCACCAACGGCACCCTGGTCAACGGTGAGCGCGTCGGCGCCCCCCTGTCGCTGCGCCGGGGGGATCGGGTGCAGATCGGCCAGACCATCATGGAGATGCGATGACCTTCCAGTGGGCGGTCGCCACCGATCAGGGCCGCGTCCGCGGCCACAACGAGGACACCCTGTGGCCCCGGCCGGGCCTGGGCGGAGTCGCCGACGGGGAGGCCGAGGGGGAGTTCGTGGCCGCGGTGGCCGACGGCATGGGCGGGCACATCGGGGGCGAGGTGGCCAGCCGCCTCGCCATCGAGGCCGCGCTGGCCGCCGGGGGCGAGGCGGTGGAGCGGCTGCAGGCGGCCAACGCCGCCGTCGTGGGCACCGCCCTGGACAAGCCCCGGCTGGCCGGCATGGGCACCACCATGACCCTGGCGATCCTGTCCCCCGGCGCCGTGGAGATCGGCCACATCGGCGACAGCCGGGCCTACCTCTACCGCGACGGCGCCCTGGCCCAACTCACCCGCGACCACTCACTGATGGCCGACATGCTCGCCTCCGGGGAGTTGACCCCCGAACAGGCGGCGGTCCACCCCTTCCGCAGCGTGATCACCCGGGCCCTCGGCATGGAAAGCCGGGTCGTCATCGACCGGGTGACCCGGGATCTCCTGCCCGGCGACCGCCTGCTGCTGTGCAGTGACGGGCTCACCACGATGCTGGCCGACGCCGAGGTCGCCTCCCTTCTCGCCCGGGGAGACGCCCGTTCCGCCGCCGCCGACCTCGTCGCGGCAGCCAACCGCGCCGGGGGCGTGGACAACATCAGCGTCGTCGTGGTCGACGTCCCGCGTTGAGCCGCCTCGCCGAGACCGTCCTCGTCATCCTCGCCGCCGCCGTCGCCGGGGCCGGGGCGGCGCTGGCCCCCCTGGCCACCGACGACCTCCCCACCTACGACGCGCTGCTGGCGCCGGCGGTCTTCCTCGCCGCCTTCGGCGGCCTTCTGCTGGCGGTGCGCCGCTGGGCGCCGCGCGCCGCCCGCCCCCTCCTCCCCCTGGCGGCCCTGCTCACCGCCGTGGGCTGGGTGGAGGTGGCCCGGGTGGACCGCCAACTCGGCCGCCTGCAACTGTGGTGGCTGCTGGTGGGAGCAGCCCTGGCGGCGGCCACGCTCTTCCTGCTGCGCCGGCGCGGCGTGGGGGTGCTGCGCCGCTACCGCTACCTGTTCCTGGTGACCGGCCTGGGCCTCCTGCTGCTGCCCCTGCTCCCCGGGGGGTGGCCGGTGCGGGGGGTCACCATCAACGGCTCCCGCCTGTGGGTGCGCCTCCAGGCCGGCGACCTGTCGCTCTCGTTCCAGCCGGGGGAGGCGGCCAAGCTCCTGATCGTCGCCTTCCTGGCCTCCTACCTGGCCGACCGCGGCCGGGCCCTCACCGCCATGCCGCGCCGCCTGGGCCCGGTGAGCCTGCCGGAGCCCCGCCAGTTGCTCCCGGTGCTGCTGGCCTTCGGGGTTTCCTTCGCCGTCCTCATCTACCAGCGCGACCTGGGGGCTTCGCTGCTGCTGTTCGTGGTGTTCGCCGCCATGCTCTTCGCCGCCACCGGGCGCTACGCCTACCCGGCCGCCGCCCTGGCCCTGCTGGCGGGCGGGGGCCTGGCCGCCTACCGCTACTTCGGGCACGTCCGGGTGCGCGTCGAAGCCTGGATCCACCCCTTCGCCGACTTCGCCGGCTCCGGCTACCAGGTGGCCCAGGGGCTCTTCGCCCTGGGCAGCGGCGGCCTCACCGGGACGGGCCTGGGCGCCGGCCGGCCCGACCTGATCCCCGCCGCCGCCACCGACTTCATCTTCGCCGCCCTCGCCGAAGAGCTCGGCCTGGCCGGGGGCCTGGCCGTGGTCGCCGCCTACGCCCTCCTCGCCGCCGCCGGGTTCGGCATCGCCCTGCGGGCCCGGGATCCCTTCCGCAAGCTGCTCGCCGGGGGCCTGACCCTCACCCTCGTGGTGCAAACCGTCCTGATCCTGGGTGGCATCCTGCGCCTGCTCCCCCTCACCGGGATCACCCTGCCCTTCATGTCGTACGGCGGGTCGTCGCTCCTGGCCAACCTGGTGCTGATCGCCCTGCTGGCCCGGGTGTCTCACGAGGAGGGGTCGTGAACCCCGCCGTGCGGCGCCTCGCCGCCGCCTGCCTCGCCGGGTTGCTGCTGGTGGCCGGCGGCCTCACCTTCCAGCAGGCCATCGCCGGCCCCGGCTACCGGGACGACCTGCGCAACCCGCGCGCCCTGCTGGAGCGCGCCGCCCGCCCGCGCGGTCAGATCGTCACCGCCGACGGGGTGGTGGTGGCCCGCTCGGAGGAGGGGCCCGACGGCGTCCGGGTGCGCGTCTACCCGGAGGGCGACCTGTACGGCCACGTCACCGGCTACGCCAGCAGCTACTTCGGGGACACGGGAATCGAGGCCACTCGCGCCGCCGATCTGCGCTCCGGCAACGACGGCTCGCTGACCGCGGCCCTGTTCTCGCTGCTGGGAGGCGACCTGCGCCCCCACCAGGTGCAGCTCAGCCTGCGCGACGACCTGCAGCGGGCCGCCGCGGCCGCTCTGGGCAGCCAGCGCGGGGCGGTGATCGCCCTGGACCCCTCCACCGGGGCGATCCTGGCCCTGGTGTCCCACCCCGGGTTCGACCCCAACGTCCTGGCGACCGGGGCCCCCGCCGACGGCGATGCCCTGGACGCCGATGCGGATCAGCCGTTGCTCAACCGGGCCATAGCCGCCGCCTACCCGCCGGGCTCGTCGTTCAAGGTGCTGGTGGCCGCCGCCGCCCTGGGCACCGGCGACTACGACCCGGCGAGCCCGCTCGAAGACCGGGACGAGTTGGCACTGCCCGGGTCGACCGCCGTCATTCGCAACGCCGACGACGGCTTCTGCGCCGACGGCGACACGATCTCCCTGCAGCGGGCGCTGGCCGTCTCCTGCAACACCGCCTTCGCCGCCCTGGGCATGGAGGTCGGGGCAGGGGCGCTGCTGGCCGCGGTGGAGGCCGCCGGCTTCAACGGCACCATCCCCTTCGACTTCCCCACCGCCGCCTCCGTCCTGCCGCCCGACGGCCTGGCCGAGGACCCGGCCGCCCTCGCCCAGACGGCGCTGGGCCAGCGCGACGTGCGGGCCACCCCGCTGCAGATGGCCCTGCTGGCGGCGGCGGTGGCCAACGGGGGGGAAATCATGCGCCCCTACCTGGTGCAGGCCATCCTCGACGCCGACGGCGAGGAGACGAGCCGCACCCGGGCCTCGACCTGGCGGCGGGCCATGGCCGAGGAGGTGGCGGCCGCCCTGGCGCAGATGATGGAGGCCGTGGTGGCCGACGGCACGGGCTGGAGAGCGGCGGTGCCGGGCGTGCGGTTGGCCGGCAAGACGGGGACGGCGGAGGTGCCCGGCGGCGCCCCCGACGTGTGGTTCATCGGCTTCGGTCCGGTCGACGCCCTGCCGGGCGAGCCTCGCATCGCCATCGCGGTCCTGGTGGAGGACGGTGGCAGTCTCGGCGAAGACGCCAGCGGCGGTTCGGTGGCGGCGCCCATCGCCCAGAAGGTCCTGGCCGCCTTCTTCGCCGGCTGATCCTGGAACCTCCGGTACCATCTTCAGACAGTGGACGGTCAACGGGTCCTCGCGGGCCGCTATGCCCTCATCTCCCACCTGGCGCGCGGCGGGATGGCCGACGTGTGGGTCGGCCACGACCGTCTCCTCGACCGCCGGGTGGCCATCAAGATCCTCCACCCGGAGTACGCCGCCAACGAGAGCTTCGTCGAGCGCTTCCGGCGGGAGGCCCAATCGGCCGCCAACCTCAACCACGTCAACATCGTGGACATCTACGACTGGGGGCGCGACCAGGGTGTCTACTACATGGTCATGCAGCTCATCCAGGGCAAGAACCTGCGCGAGCTGCTGCGGGCCGAGGGAGCGCTGGAGCCCCGCCGGGTGGCCGAGATCGGGGCCGGCGTCGCCGCCGCCCTGGGCGCCGCCCACGACCGCGGCCTGGTGCACCGCGACATCAAGCCGGCCAACGTGCTGCTCACCCCCGAGGGCGCCGTCAAGGTCACCGACTTCGGCATCGCCCGGGCGTGGGACGACTCCGACCAGCTGACCCGGACCGGGGCGGTCATCGGGACCGCCACCTACTTCAGCCCCGAGCAGGCCCAGGGCCTCACCGCCGACGGCCGCTCCGACCTCTACGCCCTGGGCGTGGTGATGTACGAGCTGCTCACCGGGGTGCCCCCCTTCGTCGGGGAAAGCCCGGTCTCGGTGGCCTACCAGCACGTGCGGGAGTTCGCCCCGCCGCCCTCCGACCTCAACCCGAACATCCCAGCCGCCCTCGATGCGATCGTCATGCGCTGCTTGGAGAAGGATCCGCGGCGGCGCTACCAGAACGCCGGCTCCCTGGCCGGCGACCTGACCCGATTCCTCGCCGGGCAGGCCCTCGCGGCCGCCCCCGGCCCTGCCGTCACCGGAATCGCCGGACGTGTGCCCGGCGGCCCGCCGCCTGCGGAGGCACCGACCCGCCTCATGGCGCCCACCGGCCGTCCCCCGCTTCCTCCGGGCCCGGCCCTGTCGCGCGAGACCACCTACGCCGACCCGGGCCGGCCCGACCGCAGCACGCTGATCATCGGCATCCTGGCCGCAGTGGCGATGCTCGGCCTGGGCCTTTTCATCCTCTTCCGGCTGCTGCTCCCCTCCGACGACGCCTCTGCGGTCACCATCACCGATCTGCGGGGACAGACCCGAGCGGACGCCGTGGCCGCCCTCGAGGGCCTGGGGCTCCAGGTGGGCGACGACATCGTGGTGCCCGATGCCGAACTGGCAGCCGGCCTCGTCGCCGGCACCGACCCCGCGGCCGGCCAGGAGGTCGAGGCCGGGTCGACCGTCCGGTTGCTGATCTCCAGCGGCGCCGGGGACGCCACCGTGCCCTCCCTGGTCGGGGAGACCGAGACCACCGCCCGGGACCTCCTCACCCAGGCCGGGCTGGGGGTCAACGTCTCCTACGAGCCCTCCGACATCATCCCCATGGGAACGGTCATCTCCCAGGACCTCGACAACGGGGCCGTAGTGCCGGCGGGCACCGTGGTGAACCTGGTCGTCTCGGCGGGCACCAATGCATTGATCGTGCCCGATGTGGTCAACCACCCGGAGTCCGACGCCATGCTGAAACTCGCCGATGCCGGCTTCGGGCCCGAGCAGATCCGCCAGGAGCGCAAGCCCTCCGCCGACGTCATCGTGGGCTACGTGATCGAGACCGACCCGGTCGCCGGGGCCACGCTGCCCGCCGACGGCGTGGTGACCGTGATCATCTCCCAAGGCCCCGTGCCCACGGTGGTGCCCAGCGTGATCGGCGACACCCCCGAGGATGCCCGGGAGGCCCTGGAGGACCTCGGTTTCGTCGTCCGCATCGGCGATCCGGTGGAGTTGCCGTTCGGCGACCCCAACAACGGGAAGGTCGCCGAGCAGGACCCCGCGCCGGGGCGCCTGGTGGACTTCGGGTCCACGGTGGAGTTGAACATCGGGGAATCGGCGGAGGCCCTCGAGGTGCCGAACGTCCTCGGGCAGACCGCGACCGCCGCCCGCAACGCCATCGAGGCGGCCGACCTGGTGTACGCCGAAGGCACTCCGCTCCTGCTCGATGCCGGCAACGCCAGCATCGGCAAGGTGGCCGACGTCTCCCCGCCGGTCGGCAGCCCCGTCGACCCCGGGGACACGGTGACCGTGCGCATCGGAGCCGAGGGATCCCGGGTGCCCGACGTCGTCGGCGCCTGCCTGGAGCCGAGCGCGGCGCGCACCTCCATCGAAGGCGCCGGCCTGGTCTACCAGGAAGTCGGTATCGACGACACCCTGCCGCCCGGCGACCCCTGCGACGGCCGGGTGGTCGACCAGACGCCGGCCCCGTTCTCCATCACCAGCACCCTGGTGGCCAGGGGGTCCACGGTCCAGGTCCGCATCGGCCAGGCCATGGTCACCGTTCCCGACGTGCGCGGCTGGACTCTGAAGGGGACGGCCGACCCACCGCCGCCCTCCTCCGAGTACGACCTCGCCAAATCGCGACAGCTCCTCGAGGCTCTCGGCTTCACCGTGCGCGTCGAGGAGTGCAAGCTGGCCGAACCGGCGTACACCACCTATCTGGACTTCCTCGGCATGGTGGTCGACATGGATCCGCTGGGAAGCCCCCCGGGGACTTCGGCTCTCCCGTTCGGATCGCGGGTGATCCTTTTCAAGGGCGTGTCGACCGGTCCTCCCACGACCCCGATCTGCACCCACACGCCGCCCCCGTAGCCCGGGATCGCTACCCCATCGTCCCGCCGCTGTCCAGCACGACGCGCCCCAGCCACTCGTAGCCGAGGAGCAGCAGGGCCACCGCCGCGGCGGCGAGCACCACGACGATGGCCACCCGCAGGGCGGCGGGCCCCGGCAAGCGGCCGTACCAGCGGGTCATGCCGCCCCCTCCACCAGGGCGGCGGCCTTGGGGCCGCCGATCAGGCGGGCGAAGACCACCAGCCTCTCCCGCGACGAGAAGCGCGGGTGGCAGGTGGTCAGGGTCAGCCACGAACCCTGCCACTGCTCGGTGACCCACATCTCCCCGGGCCGCACCACCAAGGCCTCCACCACCTGAAACACATGGGTGCCGGTGATCGTGGTCACAGTGATGAGGTCGCCCGCAGCCACCCGGTCGAGGTTGTGGAAGGGGGCGCCGTAGGTGGTCCGGTGGCCGCTGATCACCGCGTTCCCCGGCTGGCCGGGGAGAGCGGTCCCGGGCATGTGCCCCGCCCCGCGTCGCAGGTCGGCGGGGCCGACGCCCTCCACCACCGTCCAGTCCACTCCCGCCGCCGGGATGCGGATCCGCCCGAGGGCGTCGCCGTCCGGCGGGGGTGCCTCGGCGAGCACGGCACGCCCATCTCCCAGCGGGGCGGACGCCGGGGGCAGGCCGGCGGCCGCGAGGGCGGCGGTCAGGTCGATCTCGCCGGGAGAAGCCAGGTCTGCCGGAGGGACGATCGGGGAAGCGGCCAGCGCCGGGTCGGGTTCGTAAGCGACCTCCTGCGGCGAGGCGGCCGCCGTCCGTTCCTCAAGTTGGGCGGAGAGGCCCGGCTGGGCCCGCCTGGCGAAGAGACTCGTTCCCCACAACTCGTAGGCCACGAAGCCGCCCAGCACCACGCCGGCGGCGATCAGCACCGCGCCCACCCGCCGCAGAACGATCCGGCCCAGCGGCCACCTCGAGATCGGCCGGGGCCTCGCGTCCGAACGCGCTCTCTTCGTCAGCCGGCACCTCCTGCCGAGTCGCCTTCCCCGGCCGCTACGCTGGCGCCATGCCAGTGTCCAAAGGACGGCGCAAGCCGAAGCGGGCCCACGCCGTGGCGGCTCCCCCGCCGAAAGAGGAGAAGACCTCCCCGAAGTGGTACGCCGCGCTGATGTTCTCGTTGATGGCCATCGGCGTGGTGGTCATCATCCTTAACTACATCGGCGTCTTCCCCGGGGGGACCGACAACAACTACCTGTACATGGGCCTGGGAGGCATCGCCGCCGGCTTCCTGATGACCCTGTGGTTCCGCTGAGCCGACGCGGCAGGTAGTTGTCCCCAGACCTATCCCCAGGTGGGGATAGTTTTCGCGCTCTCTTCACCGCGGCAGGCGAGCGACAGACCCCCCTCGCCTCGAAGACTCGGCACTCCACCCTGAGGGGAGAGAGCAGACCCCCCTACCCCGCCGCCTCCCGGTAGAACCGCTTTCGGGCCCAAAGAGCCACGTAGACCAGGCCCACCAGCACGGGCACCTCGATCAGCGGTCCCACCACACCCGCCAGGGCCTGGCCCGAGGTGACCCCGTAGACCCCGATGGCCACGGCGATGGCCAACTCGAAGTTGTTGCTGGCCGCGGTGAACGACAGCGTGGTGTTGCGCGGGTACCCCAGGCGGGCCTTCAAGCCGATGAAGAAGGACACCCCCCACATGAGGGCGAAGTAGGCCAGCAACGGCAGGGCGATGCGGGCCACGTCGAGGGGCTTGGCGGTGATGGTCTCCCCTTGCAGGGCGAAGAGCAGCACCACCGTGAAGAGCAGGCCCCAGAGAGCGAAGGGGGCAATGCGGGGGATGAAGCGGTGCTCGTACCACTCCGCCCCATGGGAGCGCTCCCCCCACAGCCGGGTCAGGTAGCCGGCGACGAGGGGGATGCCCAGGAAGATCAGCACGATCTTGGCGATCTCCCAGAGCGACACGTCGAGCACATCGGTGTCGAGGCCCAGCCAGCCGGGGAGCACCTGAAGGTAGAAGTACCCGAGGAGCGAGTAGGCGACGATCTGGAAGAGCGAGTTGAGGGCGACGAGAACGACGGCCGCTTCCCGGTCGCCGCAGGCCAGGTCGTTCCAGATGAGCACCATGGCGATGCAGCGGGCCAGGCCCACGATGATGAGGCCGGTGCGGTATTCGGGCAGGTCGGGCAGCAGCGCCCAGGCGAGGGCGAACATCAAGGCCGGGCCGATGATCCAGTTGAGCAGCAGCGACAGGCCCATCAATTTGCGGTCGGCAGCCACCTCCCCCACCTTGGAGTAGCGCACCTTGGCCAGCACCGGGTACATCATGGCCAGCAGGCCCAGAGCGATGGGCAGCGACACCGAGCCGATCTTGATGGTGTCCAGGGCGTCGTTCAGGCCGGGGAAGAGGCGGCCCAGGCCGAGGCCGATCCCCATGGCGAGCAGGATCCAGGCCGGCAGGAACCGGTCGAGCAGCGACAGGCGGGCCAGAACCGCCTGCTCTTCGGGAGTGCTGGCCGTCATCGGCCCAGACCCTCGATGATCCGGCGCACCTCGTCTTTCTGAGGAACCCGCCCCGACAGAAACACCGTGCCGTCGATGACCAGCGCCGGGGTCCGCATCACCCCGTAAGCGGCGATGGCGGCGTAGTCGGTGACCTCCTCCACCGTGGCGGCGATGCCCAGGCCCGCCACCGCTTCCTTGGCCATGGCTTCGAGGGCGCGGCAGTTGGCGCAGCCTCCGCCGAGGATCTTGATCTCCATTCGTGCGTCCTTCCTAGAAGATGGCGTTGAACAGGTACCCGACGGCGACGATCCCGGTCCCCACGACCCCGATGAAGATGGCGAGCAGGCGGGGGCGCAGCACCCGGCGCAGCAGGATCATCTCGGGCAGCGACAGGGCCACCACCGCCATGGTGAAGGCCAGCACCGTCCCGAGAGCCAGGCCCTTGGCGTACAGGGCCTCGATGAGCGGGATGACGCCCGCCGCATTCGAATACAGCGGGATCCCCAGCAGCACTGCGACCGGAACGGCGAAGGGATTGGAAGGCCCGGCGTAGCGCACGAAGAAGTCCTCCGGCACCCACCCGTGGATGGCGGCGCCCACCGCGATGGCGGCGAGCAAGAACGGCCACACCCGCCCCACGATGGTGCCCACCTCGACCCGCCCTACCGCGAAGCGCTCCGCCCAGGTCGGACGGGCCCCCTCCGCTGCCGATGCCGCCTTCACCTGCAGCACCCAGGGCTCCACCCACCGCTCCGGCCTCAGGTGGCCGATGACGAACCCGGCGATGACCGCGATGAGCAGGCCGAAACCCATGTACGCCACCGCCACCCGCCAGCCGAAGCTGCCCCACAGCAGCACCACGGCCACCTCGTTCACCATCGGGCTGGCGATGAGGAACGACATGGTGATGCCCAGCGGGACCCCGGCCGAGACGAACCCGATGAAGAGCGGCACGGCGCTACAGGAGCAGAAGGGAGTGGCCACGCCGAGGCCGGCGGCGGCCAGATTCCCCAGGCCCTGGCGGCGGCCTCCGAGCAGGGCCCGGGTCCGCTCCGGGGAGACGAAGGTGCGCAGCACCGCGGCGGCGAAGACCACCGCGGTGAGCAGCAGCAGGATCTTGCCGGTGTCGAAGAGGAAGAAATGCACCGCGTCGCCCAGGCGGCCGTCGAGGCCGAAGACGTCGAAGACCACCCGGTCCCAGACCCACTCGTTGGCGACGAACAGGCCGGCCCACGCCGCAGCCGCGGCAACGACCCAACCCCAGGGCCGAAGGGCAGCCCTGGTCGCGGTCCGCTCGGTGACGCTCACCGGGCCTCTCCAGCCGGCATGGCCCGGCGCAGCGCTTCCAGCCCCTCGGGAATCAGGCGGTAGTCCACCCAGCGGCCCCGCCGTTTGGCCGAGATCAACCCGGCCCGCCGCAGGACACCCAGGTGATAGGAGAGCAGGTTGGCGGCCAGGCCCGTTTCCCGGAGCAACTCACAGACGCAGTGCTCGGCGCCGTCGCCCAGGCGAGCCAGCAAATCGAGGCGACTGGGGTCGGCCAGCGCCCCGAAGCCGGCCACCTTCGCTTCAAGGGACATCGAATCAATATTCGTTGAAATGATCACGGACGGGATTATTGCACATCGCTTTGCCTCTCCCGCGCCAGCGGGAGAGGCGCGGAGCCGCTTGCGGCGAAGCGGAGAGGGCGAACAACAACGAAGCCTCAGTCGCGCCTTTGCCCTCCCCCTAACCCCCTCCCGGCCGACACGGCCGGGAGGGGGCACAAACGCCGCCGCCAGGCGGCCTCAGCCAAGAGGGCAAACAACAACGAAGCCTCAGTCGCGCCTTTGCCCTCCCCCTCCGCCGCTGCTTACCTCACCAGTTCCACCAGGGTGGCGTTGGCCGTGCCGCCCCCCTCGCACATCGTCTCGATGCCCCGGCGGGCCCCGGTGCGCACCATCTCGTGCACCAGGCGGGTCATGAGGATGGCGCCGGAGCCACCCAGGGGGTGCCCCATGGCGATGGCCCCGCCGTTCGGGTTGACCTTCTCCGGATCGGCTCCGGTCTCGGCCTGCCAGGCGAGGACGACCGCAGCGAAGGCCTCGTTGACTTCGAACAGATCGATGTCGCCGATACCCAGGCCGGCCTTCTCCAGCAGTTGCTGTGTGGCCGGGATAGGCCCGGTCAGCATGATCACCGGGTCCACCCCCACCACCGAGAAGCCGGTGACCCGGGCCAGCGGCTGCCACCCCATCCGGTTCACCGCCGCTTCGGAGGCGATCAGGACCGCGCCGGCGCCGTCGGAGATCTGCGACGAGTTGCCGGCGGTCACCACTCCATCGGTCTTGAAGGCCGTCCTCAGGGCGCCGAGGGCCTCGAGGCTGGTATCGCGCCGGATGCCCTCATCGGCGGCAAGGGATCCCGCCTCCCCCTCCACCGCCACCAGTTGGGTGGCGAAACGCCCCTCGTCGGTCGCCCGGGCGGCCCGCCGATGCGACTCCAGCGATAGGGCATCGAGGGCTCCCCGCTGCAGGGACCACTGCTCCGCGACCATCTCGGCCGACAGGCCCTGGGGCACCAGCGGGTACCGGCTCATGATCCGCGTGCCGAAGGGCACTCCGGTCCCCTGCGCCATCGTGGACCCCATGGGTATGCGAGTCATCGACTCCACCCCACCGGCGATCACAATGTCGTAGGCCCCGGCCATGACTCCCTGGGCGGCGAAGTGGATCGCCTGCTGACTCGACCCGCAGGCGCGGTCGACGCTCGTCCCCGGCACCGTTTCCGGCAGACCGCCGGCCAGGGCCACCCACCGGCCGATGTTGCCCGCCTGCTCGCCGACCTGGGAAACGCACCCCCAGATGACATCGTCCACCCGAGCCGGGTCCACCCCGGTGCGACTCAACAGCGACTCGACGACGAGAGCCGAAAGGTCTACGGGGTGCCACCCCCGCAAGCTCCCGTTGCGCTTGCCGATCGGCGTACGAACGGCGTCGACGATGAAGGCCGCGGACATCCGAGATCCTCTCTTGGGGTGCTGTCAAGCTACCCGCTCGGGCGGAGCGAGGGGCTCTGCTGTCAATGGCCAAGTTGAGGTCCCCGCTGGTGGCCAACTGAAAGTCCCCACCCCTAGGGGTTGTTCAGTGCTTGTTGGTCGGGCCACCACCCCCTTTGGCTCTTGCCTGGCGCATCCTGTAT
>Ga0172371_10010880_pt1 | contig 12217 bp, 5 predicted proteins | sample Lak12m_FD_114543 | JGI IMG/M metagenome (GOLD analysis project Ga0172371, IMG submission 114543) | Freshwater microbial communities from Kabuno Bay, South-Kivu, Congo - kab_022012_12m | ecosystem: Environmental > Aquatic > Freshwater > Lake | place: Democratic Republic of the Congo: South-Kivu... | reverse complement strand
TATTTAGGTACAGCTGCAACAGGAAGAATTCATATTGGTTATTTTATTCCATTTACAAAGATGGCAGATTTTTTGGATGCAGGTTGTGAAGTTACTTTGTTAATTGCAGATTTGCATGCATTCTTGGATAACAATAAAACCCCATTTGAGTTACTTGACGTGAGAACTAAGTATTATTCTGAGATTTGTAAAGAGACATTAAGAGCTTTGGGTGCCGATGTAAAGAAACTTAAATTTGTAAAAGGTAGCACATTCCAATTAACAGAAGATTACACATTGGACATGTACAAGTTATCAAACATCATGACCATTGCTGAAGCAAAGAAAGCAGGAGCAGAAGTTGTTAAGCAATCTGAAAACCCAAAGATGGCTCCAATGCTTTACCCACTTTTGCAGAGTTTAGATGAACAATACTTGAATGTTGATGCACAATTTGGTGGAACTGACCAAAGAAAGATATTTGTAATGGCTCATGAGTATTTGCCAAAAATAGGATACAAAAAAAGAGCTCACTTGATGAATCCTATGTTACCAGGTTTAACTGGAAGCAAAATGTCATCATCTGATCCATCATCAAAAATTGACCTTTTAGACAGCCCTGAAGATATTAAAAAGAAAATGTCAAAAGCATTTTGCCCTGAAGCAACAATTGAAGAGAACGGAGTAATGACTTTTTGTAAATACGCATTATTCCCATACTTAGAAAGAACAAACAAGATGTTTAATGTTGTTAGGCCAGAAAAATTTGGTGGCAATGTTTCGTTTAAGACATATGATGAGTTAGAAAAAGCATTTTTGGAAAAGAAATTGCACCCTATGGATCTGAAAGCAAGCGTTGCAGATATTATAATACTAATATTAGAACCAATAAGAAAGCATTTTGCAACAAAAGAAATGCAAGAATTATTGAAAAAGGCATATGATTGATTGTATCTTGGTTAGATGCATATGTTTAAAATAACGTAAGACATATCTTACTTAGTCTCATGTTACGGGGTGATAGAATGGAATTTGCAATTACTAAAATAAGTACTAAAGGACAAATTGTACTACCATCCGCTTTTAGAAAGGGTTTTAATGTTGGGGATGAACTCCTGTTAGTTAAAGATAATAATAGAATATTTATGAAAGAGCTGAAGCATGTTGTTCCAGAGTTTAAGAAAGATTTGGAGTTTGCAGAGAGTGTTGAGAGTGCTTGGAAAGAATATGATGCAGGAAAATTCAAGAAATCTTCAAAGTCTGACTTTTTGCAGGAGCTATCCAAATGCTAACAACAATAGAGCATAGCAATATTTTCCTAAAGACTATAAGTAAAATAAAAGACAATGCATTCAAAGAAAGGATAAAAAAACAGATTGCTAAAATCATTGACGATCCAGAAATAGGAAAGCCAATGCGGTACTCAAGAAAAGGTACAAGAGAGCTTTATGTTGCGCCATATAGAATTGCATATGCTTATTTCCCAGAAGAAAACAAATTAATTTTTTTAGAGATTTATCATAAAGATGAACAGTGATCCAAAATATACATAACGAGAAGAGTTTATAAACGTTTCTCTTCTTAGTAATTTATTACTTAAAATCATACTGCTTAAAGCAGAAGGAAATATCCGAATTATGGATGCGTAGTTGCGTCCACCTTAAAACAAATATCAAAAATGCTAGGCATTTTTACACTTATAGAGGCAAAAATGTCTATATCAAAATTTCTTTGATATTCATGAATGCCCAAGTTTTTTTGGGCTGGATGTAGATTGGCAATCAAAGTTAATTGCCAGATCGATGCTATAATAGCCATAAGTTTTATGGTAAAACTAAAATCTGGTTAGAAATAACCAAACCAATTCCAAAACTAATTTTAAAATTTGCGACTAAATAAGATCCCAGCTGATCCCACTGGAGAATACTGCTATGGGAATTCGACTAAGCCATGCAAGTTTGATGAGTCCGACCATGAGGATTCTTAGCAGACGGCTCAGTAACACGTGGACAACCTACCCTAAGGAGGCGCTAAGCTTGAGAAATTGAGGTTAAGACGCCATAGGAAACTCATACTGGAATGTAGGGTTTCTCAAAGAACAGCAATCATGTTTGTGTGGTTGCCTTAGGATGGGTCTGCGCCGGATTAGGTCGTTGGCGGGGTAATTGCCCACCAAGCCTTTGATCCGTACGGGCCTTGTAAGAGGGAGCCCGGAGAAGGGAACTGAGAAAAGGTCCCTAGCCCTACGGGGTGCAGCAGGCGCGAAACCTTTACACTACGCGAAAGCGTGATAGGGGAATTCCCAGTGCCAGCTATGCTGGCTTTTGTCAAGTGTAAATAGCTTGACGAATAAGTGGGGGGTAATATACGTGCCAGCCGCCGCGGTAACACGTAATCCACAAGTGGTATTCGCGAATATTTGGCCTAAAACATCCGTAGCCTGTTCAGTAAGTCTCTTGTGAAAGCAACCAGCTTAACTGGTTGAATTGCAAGGGATACTGCTAGACTAGAGGCAGGGAGACGTAAAGGGTATTTCTTGGGTACCGGTGAAATGGGATAATCCAAGGAGGACCACCTGTAGCGAAGGCGCTTTACGAGAACTGACCTGACGGTGAGGGATGAAAGCTGGGGGAGCGACCCGGATTAGATACCCGGTTAGTCCCAGCTGTAAACGATGCAGACTAGGTGTGGCATGAACTACGGGTTCATGCTGTGCCGCAGGGAAGCCGTTAAGTCTGCTGCCTGAGGAGTATGGTCGCAAGACTGAAACTTAACGGAATTGGCGGGGAAGCACCACAAGGGGTGGATGCTGCGGTTTAATCGGATGCAACGCCAAAGAAACTTACCAGGGGCGACAGCAGAATGATGGTCACTCTAATGGGGTTACCTGACACGCTGAGAGGTGCTGTATGGCCATCGTCAGCTCGTGCCGTGAGGTGTCCTATTAACTTAGGTAACGGGCGAGACCCATACCTTTATTTGCAAATCTTTCTTCGGATGGATGCACTTTAAAGGGACTGCTAGCGCAAGCTAGAGGAAGGTATGGGCGACGATAGGTCCGTATGACCCGAATCTCCTGGGCTACACGCGGCATACAATGGCCGGGACAATGAGTATCAAACCCGAAAGGGGGAGGTAATCTGTCAAACCCGGTCTCAGTTCGGATTGCGCTCTGAAACTCGAGCGCATGAAGTTGGAATCCCCAGTAATCGCATGTCATTAACGTGCGGTGAATAGGTCCCTGCTTCTTACACACACCGCCCATCAAGCCATTCGAGTGAGGTTGAGATGAGGCTTATTCTACGGAATGAGTCGATTCTTGATTTTGTGAGAAGGGCTAAGTTGTAACAAGGTGTCCGTAGGGGAACCTGCGGACGGATCACCTCCTTTTAATATTATGCACGGTCTGGCAAGCTTGAATGATTGTCAATCTACATGGGCTCATGGCGTAGTGGTAGCGTACTACCCTTGCAAGGTAGAGGCCCGGGTTCAACTCCCGGTGAGTCCACTTAGTAACTTTGCAAAAAGTTACCTGGACTTACCTGTCTGTTGACTTAAGTGGGTCCACAATTGTAAAACCAGATTTTCAATAAAATCACTACACATGAGTTCAATTATAATATCAAATTAATTACAACACAAAATGTTGTAATCATCCAAGATGAGTTGTTTTGTCTTGGTTAGACACGAGTAACATGAAGCTGTTGATTAATTTTTTTAATTGACAATAATAATTGTTATGATGAGGTCATGCATAGGTAGGTTTATCGGGTTAGAATGAAAATTGTATTATCATTTAACCGAAATGAAACAACCGAAATGAAACGAAAAAAATTCGATGAATATAATACCGAAAGTAAAAGTATTCTTAGAAGCTATTTGGTGGATGACTCGGCTCAAGAGCGGATGAAGAGCGTGGCAAGCTGCGATAAGTCTGGGCGAGGCGCATGCAGCCTTAGAACCCAGAATTCTCTAATTATGCAGTAATGCATCGGCACACAGGGAATTGAAGCATCTTAGTACCTGTAGGAAAAGAAAGCAAAAGCGATACCGTTAGTACCGGCGAGGGAAGGCGGCAGAATACAAACCGAATCCCATGTAGCAATATATGGGAAATGTGGTGTATCTACTAGGGTATGTCCTGAAATTTTAGAAGAACTTATTTGGAAAGATTGGCCAAAGAGGGTGATAGCCCCGTATTCGATCAATCGAAGGACAATTCCTAAGTTAGTGAGTACTGTGCATTGGCATTTGCGCGGAAAGACGGGGATCATTAATCCCTAATGTTAAACACGAATTGAGACCGATAGCGGACGAGTACCGTGAGGGAAAGTTGAAAAGTACCCTTGGCAGGGGGTTAAAAGCACCTGAAACCAAATAGCGACAAGTGGGTGCAGCGAGAAAGAATGTTCTTTCTGAAGGTAACGAAGAGAGATCTCGTCGTTGCATCGTCCGTCACGAAGCACGGGCCAGGGAATTTTTCTCTGTGGCAAACTTAAGAGGTTAAACCTTGTAGGTGTAGGGCAACCAAATTCCCGCAAGTAATGAGGGGAATGGTCCTAATCGGCCAAAGTCACAGGGATTAGACCTGAAACCAGATGATCTACTCATGGGCAGAATGAAGTCCTCTTCCAAGGGGATGAAGGTTCGACTCCGGTGCTGGACTTACCGCTCGGGTGACCTGTGAGTAGGAGTGATAAGCTATTCGTATCTGGTGATAGCAGGCTCCTTCCGAAATAGCTCTGAGGCTAGCCTTGTCTGAGATGGATTGGTGGGTAGAGCACTGATCAGAGAGTAATGGGGGGAAACCTCCGGCTTTCTTGTTAAACTCCGAATCGCCAATCATCGTAGAAGGCAGGAAGTAGGGGGTGGGGGGTAAGCTTCCACTCCTAAAAGGAAACAACTTAGACCATGGTTAAGGTCCTTAAATGTACGCTAAGTGTAAACAAAGGAGGTCCTTTACCTAAGACAAAGAGGATGTAGGCTTAGAAGCAGCCATCATTTAAAGAGTGCGTAACAGCTCACTCTTCTAGGTAAAGGGCGCCAAAGATATAAGGGGCTCAAGCGTACTACCGATACCTTGGAAAACGTTCTTTGAACGTTATTTGGTAGGAAGGTGTCCGTAGAGGGCAGAAGCTGGTGAGTGATTTCCAGTGGACCTCTATGGAACATGGATCCTGGCGGTAGTAATAACTATGAAAGGTGAGAATCCTTTCCGTCGAAAGGGCTCGGGTTCCTTAGCGCTGATCGTCAGCTAAGGGTTAGTCGATCCTAAGTTTCATCGTAACACGAACGAAACAAAAGGGAAACAGGTTCATATTCCTGTACCTAATAAGTATGATTTTGGCAACAATTGCGAATCATCTGACACATTCGGCTAGGCGGAGTGCTCTTGTCTGAGCATCTAAGCTTTATAGAAGTCTGGAGAGTTATAATGACGAGAAGGACTTAAAAGAAGTGAATGGCCGCAAGGTTCTACTGAGGCCAAGTGTCCATGAAAAGGATGATTTGAAAAATCTTATTAGATCGTACCTAGATCTGGGAACGGTGCCCCTGGCTGAAAAGGCCAAGACGTTTCGGGATAATGCAGTTAAGGGAATTCGGCATATTAGCCCTGTATCTTAGGTAGAAGGGGTGCCTGCAGTTGTGTAAACTGTAGGTTTCAATAACAAGGATGGTCCGACTGTTTAGCAAAAACGTAGATCTCAGCAAGTCTGTAAAGATTAGTATTGAGGTCGACTCCTGCTCACTGCCAGTACGTGAAAACCCTCTCCAAGGGGTATAAGCGCTGGTAAAGAGCGGGCCTAACTCTGAGGCTCTTAAGGTAGCGTAATACCTTGCCGATTAAATGTCGGCTTGCACCAATGGAGTAACGAGATCATCACTGTCCCTAACTGGAACCCGATGAACACACCACGTGGTGAATACGCCACGGCGTCCCAATGGGAGGTTTAGACCCCACGGAACTTTACCACAATCTGAGATTGTTGTGTGATTTTTGCTGTAGAGCGTAGTTGGTAGTCTTCGAAGCAATTTCGCCAGGAATTGTGGAGACAGCAATGTAACACCAACCTGTAGGAATTACACGACTTACCTCGTAAGAGGGACATTTTTTGAGTTGGTGGTTGGACTGGGGCGGTACACCCCTGAAAATTTATCAGGGGTGCCCAAAGGTCTGCTCAGAAGTGTTGGAAACACTTTGGAGAATGTAAGAGTAAAAGCAGGCTTGACAGTATTCCGCATAGCAAGGAATGCTGATGCGAAAGCAGGGTCTAGCGAACGTCAGTGCCCTTTTAATGGGGGCCTGGTCTAACAGTGAAGCTATCCTGGGGGTAACTGTGTTGTCGCGGGCGAGAGTACACATCGACCCCGCGGTTTGCTACCTCGTTGTCGGCTCATGGCATCCTGGTCGTGCACAAGCGACCAAGGGTGGAGGTGTTCACTCATTAAAGCCGTACGCTAGCTGGGTTAAGAACGGTGCGAGCCAGTTTGTTTAATATCTGTTGGGACTGTGGACAGTCTGAAGGGAAGGTCAATTTAGTACGAAAGGAACGGTTGGTCGTTGCCTCTGGTGTATCTGTTGTCTGACAAGGCAGTGCAGAGTAGCTACGCAATAGCTGATAAGTGCTGAAAGCATCTAAGCACGAAGTAGCCCCTGAAAAAAGATTGTCATTTCCGAAGGTCATATAACTTATGGCTGGTAGGAACGAGGACTCCGGTAGAAGACCGGGTTAATAGGTTTGAGATGTAAGTATCAAGCTTCGGCGAGATATTCAGTCTACAAATACTAAAAGTCCGAGAGAATACTTATAAATACTTTTGTGTTCATTAAGGAATTAAAATTTTTGTTTTAATCCGAACCAAATACCTATGCATGACTAAGCCTTTTTACACAAAAAGGCTTAAGCTCACCCAAAAACTTACAATAATTTTATATGTTTTTGGTGTTGAGTTTTCAATCTAATTTTTTTAGATTTTTACCTATGCATGACGTAAGTCTGTTAACTATTTCATAAAACTAACATGTAGAAAAGCATCTTCTGATTTTAAATAACTTTGTTTCTTTTTATTCATATGACTAAAGGAAAATCACCGCATACAGAACCAAGAAAGACTGAATCTAGAGAAACAGGAAAAGATGTTGGTTATGAGCCAATTGATTTTGAACAATATGACACAGTTCAAAGCTTTATACATGAGCCGTTGGCAGTTGTTGCTAGACTACTTACAATAAAATCAAAAGTTATGCAAAGACCATACTCAAGAGGATTTTTGTACAAAGATCAAATTAAAATTATTGAAAGACTAAGACGACTTGAGAGAAAATATATTTCAAAAATAAGTTTAAAGAATGTTCCTCCTGAACATCGAGCTGTTTGGGCACAAAAAATAGAGTCTGCTATTATTGAACAACTTGCAGATGAATTCAAACCAAGAGTTTATGAAACATTAAGTGAGAATCCCGAAAAAATACAGGATTTAATTGATGAGTTTATGGCAAAAATCAAAGCAGGAGTCTTGGAAAGAAACAAAGAATACATACCTGATTTAGGCCAAATATTTGTAGAATGCAGAGTTAAATTTAGGAAATTGGCAGTTGAGAAAATTTGTGAAACAATAAAAGAAATGTCTGTGGTGTTAAAAAAAGAATTTAATCTAAAGCCAAGAAGATTATCTCGTGAAGAAAGAGCAATGTCAGAATATTTGTATAACCATTTCATCATGTATTGGCCAAAAGATATTCCAAAACCAGATCCTAAAGAAATTGATAAAGAACTTAGTGGGTTTTATAGTAACTTGTTTCACCCTTATTACGTTTTTGCCAAAGTTGAGAATGTTGATAAAGTAGTTGAGTTTGGCCAAATATATCACGAACTAATGCAAGGAAGAATGTATGATTCAAGAAAAGTGGCAAAACTTTTAGAACATCCTGATGCTATTGAGCAGGAAGTTAATCGTGTTGTCGCATCAAAATCAAAAGTTGCAGGAATGGTTATTCCAAATGGCAACAAAAAAATGTTTGGAACTTGGATTCCTGTCGAGGGCCCAGTTACTGTTGGTCATGAGTTGGTTCATTTTTTCTTAGGTAAACTTAATTCTAGATATTATGCAAATGAATTTATGGTTGAATATTTATCGAGTTTAGCATACGCAATGAGATATCCGAGAATGTTTGAACGAAATTATTTAGAACTAGAACAATATGTGAGAACAAAACACCCAAATGCTGAACAAAATCTAAAGAACTTATACCTGCGTAGTAGCAGAACACATCAAACATATCAAACATTAAACAACTTTGAAAATCCATATAACTTAGCAGACTTGGCGGCTATGCAGGCCTATAGAAAATATAATGGCGAAGTTGATTTTCTAAGAAATGAGTTCATAAGGGTTTTGTGGACTGCAATGGAAATATATTGAATATAGCTTTATCTAAATGGTGTTTAATTATGAGTATAAAATTTAAAACATTGTTTTTTTTGATTTCAATAACTCTAATATTGTCGTTAGTTTCTGCAGAGAAATTAGTTTTGATTAATGATGGCCAATCTATGGATAATGTTTTAAGAACCTCAAATATCTCAAATACAAATCTAAAATCAAAACCGCAACTTTTGGATTTTTCTAAATCTGAATTAAGACTTGTTTCTGATTCCGAATTTAAGAAACTAAAATCAAACAAAAGTTTAAATGTTAAATTGATTGCAGACAATAATGATAGAAATTTTGTACATACTATACCCTTTCAAGATGATTCAATTCCATTAATTGGAGCAGATTATGCTTGGGCAAATAATGTTACTGGAGATGGAGTTAGAATAGGAGTCGCAGATACGGGATCAAATGCAACAAGATCAAAAGCGACACTATATTCCGGGAGAAATTTTGTTTCAGACATTAGTGAATCAAATTACAATTGTGAGCATTGGCATGGATGTGCTGTATCTAGCATAATTGCTGCGGACAACACTTTGAAAGGAGTTGCACCTGATGCAAGCATAGTTATTGCAAGAATATTTGATGCATCAGGAAATTATGATTCAACAGTAGCATATAGCACTTTCTTTGAATGGCTTAAAACACAAAGTGTAAATGTAGTAAATAATTCCTGGGGAACATATACATATCACCCAAATACATGTGCATTTAATTCTCAAGATACTCCCAACTGGGAAGATTTTACATATCAAATGGATTATATTAGCTTAGATCAAAACCTTTTACTTGTTAATTCTGCAGGTAATTCCGGAGAATGTAATTCTGATGAAAACACTTTGGGTTTGGAAGCAATGGCTTATAATGTTTTAACAGTTGGCGCAGTCTCAAAATCTTTGGATGTATCTTCGTTTTCCTCGCGTGGACCAACTTTTGACAATAGAAAAAAACCAGACATTACAGCCCCTGGCCAATCTATTACCTCTTATTGGGCTTATGGCGTAACAACAAATGCGTGGAATGGAACTAGTGCCTCAGCGCCACATGTTACTGGTGCCGTTGGCTTGCTTGAAGAAATAGGTATTACCGGATTGAAAGCAAAGACTCTTTTGATAAATAGTGCCGATGATTTGCGTACAGAATCTTGGGATAAATACACTGGTTGGGGTTTCCTAAACGTGCAAAACGCTTTGGATTGGAATTCTTATTTAACAGAAACTTTTATTCAATCTGATACTTTAGAAACAGATCTCTCAAACCAGATTGTTTATTTAGAACCCACCTATGCTGACCTTTATGATTTAAATGATACTAATATTAAATGTACAATTTCTTGGCGCAGATATTTTGATATTTTGGGAGATCCTTACTTACAGAATTTTGATTTGTTTTTACAGGGTCAAGACTCTAATGCTGAAAGTACATCAGAGATTGATAATGTTGAGCAAGTGGTATTAGATGATGCAAATTTCTCATATTTACAAGTTTATTGTGCAGGTGATGAATGCACAGAAGATGTTAATTATGCTTTAAGTTGTAACACCGATTTTAACAAAATCACTTTAGATTATTATGTTAAAGCGAATGATTCTAACTTTTACATTTCACAAGAAGACTCAAATTTCACAATTTATTTTAATGTAAACAAGTTAACAGAAGAAAATGTACAAAAGAATTTTGATCTAAACCTTGACATTAACATTTATTCTGACACAAATTATTATTTCAACACATACACATTAACAGACAGCAATTTACAATATTTAACACAAAATCCAATTAGCATTGACTTAAACTCTAACTTTTATCCTTTGGCAGATTTTAACATTTTAATAGATTCAAATTTTTTATATTTTGACTACAACAATCAGACCGTTTATTCAAATACTGAAGCATTTTTGAACATTTTTGATATTAACGCACCGGTTTCGACCGAAACAGAAGACGAATATATTTTGTCAGATTTAAATTTAGAATTGGACATAAACTTTACAGATTCATCAATTTATTATCTAAATGTTTTACAAGATTTTAATCAAGATTACAATTTAATAACTTACACTTTATCAAATTCAGATGCAAATAAAATCTCTTATACAATTGATTTTAATTCAGATGATTACAATAGATTAGGAAAGTTTGTTTACACATTCTTTGCAACAGATGTGTTTGGCAATTCTTTAGACAAAAACATTACAATTTATCCTTTGTATTTTAATGAAACAAATTATTATGTTGATTTTGATACAAACAAAATCTATTATGCTCAAGATCTAAACGACTTAAACATAACATTTAACTTTTCAGAGACTAAAGATTTTAACATATTTATCGGCGGTTTAGACAATAATCAATACCATGTTACAAACTCAAATGGATTGTTTTATTATGACATTAATTTGCAAGATTTAAACATTTTAGATTCAAACGAAGTAATTTTTAAGGATAACAACAGAGATGTCAATGTTCTAGAATTCACATTAGTCCAAGATCTTGCTCCAACAGATATTACATTAGAGCGTTCAGGCTACAATTTTACAATTTCCTATAATGATAATGAAAGCGATATTAATTTTGAGGCTTTGCAAATCACTTTGGATTTAGAACCTTTAGATTACCTTTTGGATGAAGATTTGAATCAAATAACTGGAAGATTGAGTTCTTCTAGTGGCACACATACATTGCGTCTTTTCTTAATTGATTTGGCTGATAACAACACAGACTTTACTTATACTTACAGAGTTTCAGGTGGCGGGGGAGGTAGTTCTAGTGGTAACAATAGTTCTGGTGGATCAGTAGAATTGCCTAAGCCAGAAATAAAACCAAAAGACTTGAATTATGAAACAGTTAAATCAAAAGAAGACATAGGAAATAGTGGTTTAACAGTTAATGGCTTAGATTTAATTGTTAATCTAACAGATACAAATGGAAATTTGGTTACGGGAATTGCGAGAGTTTTTATTGATGGACATGAGTATAATACATTGATAACTCGAGGCGAGTTAGAAGTAAAAGAAGAATGGTTAGGTAAAACAATTTTGGTATTTGTTTATTCTGGTGATGAAATTATTTTCAAACAAGAAATAGTCTTGCCTAGCGCAAACAAACCTGAGTTAGAACCAATTGACACAAATCATACAATTCCTTTTGATTCAAACACTTTAGGAAACGATTTTAACAAAACAACATTAGACACAACTAACAAACAGCAATCAGAGAACACAAGTAATAGTTACCTTTACTTTTCTGTGCTATTAGCTGTGCTCATTATATTGGTGCTTATTGTGTATCCTTTAATCAAATTTAGAAAAAAGCCATATGGGTTAGAGAAATTGAAACACATCAAATAGCTGTGTAAAGGTTGAATATTTTCCCGAGTTCTTAGAGATCTACATACCTTTATAAATATAATTAATATACATTTACCATGGTTTGCTTGGCTTAGCCCTGAGCATTTTGGTAGGTGGATTGATGAATTCTAGAAATGTTTTCTCTTTTGTTTTGTTTTTGTTTGTTTTAATTTGTTCTTTATCTTTTTCTTTTGCATATGATTTTCCTGGTGGAGATGGAACTTTAGAAAACCCTTATCAAATTGCCACCCTATCTGATTTGAATGCAATTCGTGATTATTTAGATGCTAATTTTGTTTTAACTGCAGATATTAACGCATATGACGCAAGGACTTGGAATGATGGTAATGGTTGGGATCCAATTGGTTATTGTGGTCCAGCTAATGAATGTTATATAGATTGGGAAGATGCTAACTACATGTTCAGAGGATCACTTGATGGAAATAATC
>Ga0172371_10010878_pt1 | contig 12217 bp, 7 predicted proteins | sample Lak12m_FD_114543 | JGI IMG/M metagenome (GOLD analysis project Ga0172371, IMG submission 114543) | Freshwater microbial communities from Kabuno Bay, South-Kivu, Congo - kab_022012_12m | ecosystem: Environmental > Aquatic > Freshwater > Lake | place: Democratic Republic of the Congo: South-Kivu... | reverse complement strand
GAGAGATCCGTATGCGTATCCGCCGGAATATGAACTTTTGAAGGGGGAAATGAAAGGGAGTATAGCACGTAAAATAAATAAACAGCATCGATTAGTGTATGAAGTGCTGTCGAAAGATACAATAAGAGTATTGAGCATGTGGACTCATTATGAATAGTTTCCACCTGTGCAGTTAGGGGTTTCACCGCATAGTTCGCAAAGGCTACTTCTTTTTTTCGCTGATCGAGGATTCTTACTATAACGAAGAGGCCGAAAAACAAAAAGAGACAGCCATCTACAAGCTCAAATTGATTCAATATTACCTTATCTATCTATATTTAAGTTTATTATTAAACTAAGGCTAAACTAATGGCGATGTTTATGTGATCAGCTAAATTGAACGGTTTCTCTTTGCCGTCCTCCCTGACCAGTTAAATCTGATTTTGCTTTTATTTAACCGGGGTAGGTTCGGGAAATCGTACTGGGGTGCGCATTTCACTGGGGTTTTTTTTCCAGGGTGTTCAACCGGGGTGTCCTCTGAACGTCTGAGCGGAAACCACCTGCCTGTGCGGTGCACGCAGACAGGGGTACAGAAAATGCGGGAAAAGCGTATTCTCGGAACAGTTGAAAGAGCCCTGCTAATCGCAAAGAGATCGTAATGAACCAGTGGGCGCTCCCGGGCAACTATAATGACATTTGGAAACCGAATATCTGCCATAAGTTCATAAGGTAACTACGTCCCTCATTCCATTTTCCGGATGTCTGCAATGAAGCGCTGGCTTTGTATGTCTTTTTTTTCGGTATGTTGTTTGGCCATTTTTCCTCTGATGGCTTGGCCGGTTTATGCGGAGGGTATCATCGCCCTGAATGAAAACAACTGGCTGGGGGCAGATGGGGCCCATTACTGGCATATATGGGAGCCAGGCACCTACGTTTTGGAAGTAGACCTTTCAACTACGCATAACTACGCAATCCTAATCGACTGCCAAAAGGACGAAAAAGTTGTTCTTGATGGAAATCTCAAAACCATTACCGGTCCCGGACCACCTCCCTTAACAGTAACAAAAGATGGTGCAGAAATATACGGTGTTCGGGTAAATTACGGCATACCCAGCACAGGAGTCGAAGTTAGGAATCTGACGGTAAAAAATAAACACTTTGGAGTTATATTCGAGGCCTCAAGTTCAGGCATTATTGAAAACGTATCCGCAACCAGCAACTATCACGGGATTTGTGTCTGGAATGGGGATAATAACATTATAAGGAACAATGTAGCGAGCAGCAACGAGCATTCGGGCATCGTTTTCGATGGATTCTGTAAGGAAGAATGCGACAACTCAAATAACCGTATCACCGGGAACGAGGCCACTAACAACAAAGAGTTCGGACTTTTCTTGTGGCTGAAATGCCCTAATTCAATTATTACTGATAACATCTTTAGCGGCAATGGAAACGCAGGGATAGCCATCTCGGGGACGTCGGATCAATGCAACATAACCAGAAACGAGGTTAACAGTAACACCAATGGCCTGCATATTACAAGAGTGACTGATCCTTTTCAGCAAAGGGCCGGCAAGATCAATGAAATAGATTCTAATACGGCAAATGATAATTCAAACGTGGGTATCTGGTTAGACACCTCCATTGAAAATAACGTTGGAGGCAACCAGGCAAACCGCAATCTCAATGGCATTTGGCTGACAGCATCAACATTTAATGTCATCAGTGAAAATACGTGTGAGGGCAATCGGGGCAATGGGATCAATCTTACGGCCGGCTCAACAGATAATACGATCAGTCAGAACGGTTTGAATAACAACAATAACATGGGGATAGCTCTGGAGGATGGCTCAAATCACAATACGCTGAATGCGAATACGGCAAACAGCAATCCAAACGGCATACTTTTGAAACAATGTCAATACAACGTGATTGACCAAAATGCTGCATGTAACAACACCAATGTCGGCATTTGGTTAGATTCATCTGCCGATATAAATACGATTTCTAATAATACCATAACCGGAAACAAAACCGCGGGAATTTGGCTGACATCGTCGTCATTTAATCCCATCACCAATAATAGCTGTAACGGTAACGTAGGGCATGGACTAACTATAACTTCCGGCTCTAACAATAACAAACTGATGGAAAATTCAGCCAATGAAAATGGAGGGGTCGGCATCGGGCTTATTTCATCGAACGGAAACGAGATTTCAGGAAATACCATCAATAATAATCAATGGTTGGGCATTTACTTGGATACCAGCAACCTGCAAACGATTTACAACAATAATTTCATTAATCGCGGGAACGCACTTTTGGCCGGAACGAATACTAATAACGCTTGGAGCATATCCAAGACTGCAGGGCAAAATATAGTAGGGGGTCCATTCCTTGGCGGAAATTTCTGGGGGAAACCTGATGGAACCGGCTTTTCACAAGTTACGGTGGATACGGATTTGGATGGCCTGTGTGATTCTGCATACGAGATCGCTGTCGCAAATGTAGACCAGTTACCTCTTCACCAATACGTCCAAACCTCAGAACTTTTTGTCAACCCAAATGATTCAACCTGTGGAGGGAATTATCCGTGTTTTAATAGCATTCAGGATGCACTGAATGCAGCAACTTCAGGAAACACCATAAAGCTGGTACAGGGTAGCTATAATGAGAGTTATGCTCTTAACCAAGACAAGGATGTCACCATTCAAGGGGAATGGGACGCTTCCTTTTTAAAACAAACGCCCGGTACAACCAGAATCCTCCCGCCCGTTGCCGTCACAAAGGGTTCGTTGAAATTCCTCAATGTGAAGATAACAGGTGGGTCGTGAAAGGGTGGATACCTTTCATGCGAAGAGTCTAATGCGAAAGTTCAGAGTTGTCAAGAGTTCCGGATTTGAAGAGTGTGGGTTTTGAGGTAGTAAATGATTTCGCGTCGTTAAGCTGCAAAAATATTCTTGGCCATCGGAGATCGGGCTCAAATACCATATGGTACCCTCAGATGAATACAACTTTAGACTCCTGTCTGGAGACACGGTAATCCAGAGGGCCCAAGTAAGTTTTCGCTTACAGCCCGATGAGGGCCGCGGCTCCGCTGGGGGAGCGTTATCGTAAATCGGACGTTAATATGGAATTTGGCAGGATGGGACTGATACAAGGGGTTCATTCGTGCAGATGAATCCTCAGGTGGTTCGTTGCAGAGCGTTTTTTCTGCTATCAGTCATCAGACGGCCCCTCGAGAAGTGAGCGACCCAGAGGATTTTCGAAAATTGGAAATGGCTGTCAGGGGGATGACCGTGAGGGAGTCCGAAACAGCGTTTGAACCAGATAGGATGAAATAAGGTGTAAAGTTTAATGGGGATAGGAGCAAATTAAATGATGAAATTCAGAATGAGTGAACGAGATGCACACGAGCGCGCAACTGATGAAGGCGTCACAGGGTTTTGGCACAAGCCGTATTTTAGATTAATATGTGTCCCGTTTCTGATTACGTTAAACCTCTTTCTATTCCTGCCCTCTGTCATATATCAAGGCAACATGGATGAGTTTTCCGTTTCATTTACCTCCATTTTGAGTTTTTTTCTTATGCCCGCCTTAGGACTCATACTGGTGTCGGTATCTATTGGCCTATTATTACCTAAAAGCCTGCAAAAAAGATATATTTCAATATTATTCATTGTTGGCCTCCTTATTTTGCTTCAGAGCAATCTTCTTGTTTGGAAATATGGATTATTAGATGGTCAAGGCATTGACTGGACTGAAAGCACATGGCGCGGATACATAGATGGTCTCTTATGGGTTCTTCTCTTAGCCGTCTCTTATTTCTTTTACAGACCAATTTCCAGAATTGCCGCACCGGTAGCCATAGTACTAATTTGTCTGCAACTATTTCTGATTGGGTTTTCCACGGCTCAACAAGCGAAATATTGGGAAGGAAAAGGGAAAAATGCATTCGAACTTGTTCCGCCTCAAGAACTTTTTCAATTTTCCTCTAAGAAGAATGTGATACATATCTTAATGGATGCATTTCAGTCTGACATTTTCGAGGAGATTGTCGAAAAAGATCCCGGTTTTTACTATAATGCACTACAAGGGTTTACTTTCTTCAGAGAAACAACAGGATCTTTTCCGACAACAAAAATGAGCCTTCCTGCAATCTTTAGCGGAAGAAATTACCTTAATGATGTCCCGATGCCGCGCTTTTTAGATGCCGTGTATGAAGGTCAGACTATTACCAATGCCCTATATGATAAAGGTTATTACGTGGATCTCGCGACTGGACCTGACATTTCCGGCAAGCACTCTGTGAAATACCATATTCCCGTCCCATACGGTGTTACAGCCAGGGATTATAAGCAGGCAAATTCAGCTTTGATGCTTGACCTAGTATTGTTCAGATGCGTGCCTCACTTTGTTAAAAGATATGTATATAACAACCAGGCGTGGCTGATTCAACGCCTCCTTCTTACTCGTCTCGGCATGGTATCCAACAAAGCCGGTGAGGGAGTATCAGCACTTGTTCATCTCTCCCATAAAGCGTACGTCGACGATATGATAGATAATATGTCAGTCAACAGGGACAAGCCTGTTTACAAATTCATGCACTTGGCTCATACACATGCTCCGTATATCGTGAATGAAGATTGTAGCTTCGCGGGACATGTGCTTCCTAATACGAGGGATAACAAAAAGATACAATGCAAATGCAGTCTGGATCATTTTATGGGATTTTTGGATAAACTTAAGGCGATGGACATTTACGAGTCTTCTTTGATTATTCTCTCGGCGGATACAGGTGATGGGATCGGGGTTAATCTAAAAAACATGGATAATCGGATCAAACGTGATGAAATTGATCGTATTAAAGGTTTTGCTAACATAGTTGGTTCAGCCTTGCCGTTGATGGCTATTAAGCCGCCAAATGCGAAAGGTCCATTAAAGATATCGAGAGCTCAGACGATGCTCAGTGATATTCCAGCCACCGTAAGTGCTATACTCAATCTCGATGTGAATTTCCCTGGTCAGTCAGGTTTTGAGGTTGATCCAGATCAATCACGGGAACGAAAATTCTACTACTATAAGTGGCGTCATGCGAACTGGCAAGATGACTTTTTCGACCGTATGGATGAATTTATTATCAATGGGAGCGTATTTGACAGGACGGCATGGCGAAAGGGATCAACTTTTTATCCACCAGCTGCATTGCAGTATACCTTGCTTGAATCGATTGGTTTTGATGCGAATGGAAGGAGTACTACCTATACCACCTATGGCTGGAGTTCCCAGGAAAAGAGATATCGCTGGACAGAAGGCTCAAAAGCCGGAATGAAAATCAATGCTCTGGAGGCCAAGGGAAAAGCTCTGTTGTTACGCTTGAATGCTTGTGGATATGTTGGAAAAGAGTTTAAATACCAGAAAGTTGGCATTATTGTAAACGGTACGTTAATTACGACGTGGAATTTGGCTAAGTGGGACTGGGACTGGTACGAGGCGTTCATTCCTGCAGATGTATCGTCAGATGGTTCATTGGAGATCGTTTTCACTATCAGCAATCCGACGGCCCCTTGCGAAGTGAGCGACTCAAAAGATTGTCGGAAATTGGGAATGGCTGTCAGGGAAATAATTATAGGTGAGGTTGAAGAACCAACAGCTGCGGCGGTTGGCAAGGATGGTGCAAAGATTGACCGGCACGGGAGCAAGTAAATGCTCAAATTCATAATGAGTGGACGAACTGGGCGGGATAGCGCCACCAATGAGGGGTTTACAGGACCCTCTTATAAGCTGGTATTTATACTTACTGGTATTTATAGTTAACTGATTGGATTTATGCAAACGTTTCGTTAGGTGAATTTTCGGTTATCGGGGACTGCTTGCATTTTAATATAATCAAGGAGGAACAGTGGATGAGTAGATATCAGGTTTTGGGTTTATCGGGAGCGGCACTCTTTGTCTCCCTGCTCTGCGCCGCGCCCTGCTGGGCGTACCTTGATCCGGGGACAGGGAGCATGATCGTGCAGGCCGTGATCGCGGCGGTCGCCGCCGTTAGTGTGTCTGCCGGTATTTTCTGGAAGCGCCTGCGGGCCTTCTTCAGCAAAGGGAAGAAAAAGGATTCGGATGGCAAGTAAGGCAGGTTCCTTCAGAGATCCCTCAGGGCATGTCTTCATCAGGGATGGACAAATCTACCGGAGCGTCTTCGAGGTAGGAGCGAAAGATTTTGAGGCCGCACGGGATGCAGGCATCCATGAGCGGCTCATTGACGCGGGCCTGCTCATCCCTCATGAGGAGGTCGATGCTCCCCCCGGAGCGGTGTACTGTCTGCGCCATCCCCGTCTCCTCATGATCAGTTACCCGTGGGAGTGGCCCTTTTCCCTCCTCAAGGACGCGGCCATCCTGCACCTCGATATCATGGAACGACTCATTCCCGATGGGTTCTGGCTGCGCGACGCGAGCGCCTTCAATGTTCAGTACGACGGGAGCGGCCTGCGCCTCATAGACACCCTCTCCATCGGGCGGCGGGTCCATGAGAGTCCGTGGGTCGCCTACGGACAGTTCTGCTCTCATTTTCTGGCGCCGCTTGCTCTCGCGGCGTATGGCGATGTCAGGACCCTGTCCCTCTGGCGTGCTTACATAGACGGCTATCCCCTCGATCTGGCCGCGCGGATGATTCCCCTGCGAAGGAAGTATATGCCGGGTCTCTTCATGCACCTTTTCCTCCATGCGCGGTTTCAGGCGGCCGCAGACCGCAGGGAGGATGTCGGAAGGTCGGACCGGGTGAAAAAGCCGAAGCTGAGCGACGACGGTCTCATTGCCCTGATCCATTCGCTGAGACGGACGGTGTCGGGGATCCGGTGGAGGCGTTCCTCCGCGATATGGGAAGGGTATGGCCATATCCGGACCTACAACAGCGGGGATGTGACCCGCAAGGCAGCATACGTAGAGCGGGTGGTGGAGCAGGTCAACCCGACCGTGGTATGGGACCTGGGGGCGAATACGGGGGAATTTTCGGAGATAGCTGCCTCCCGGGGGGTGTTCGTGGTAAGCATCGACGGCGATCCCGCCTGCACGGAATTTCTCTACGGAAAGGCCACCGGGACGCAGGGGATGAAGAACATCCTCCCCCTTGTCATGGACCTATCAAACCCCTCTCCCGGACTCGGCTGGGACGGCTGCGAGCGCTTCAGCCTCAGAGACCGCGGTCCGGCGGATCTTGTCCTGGCGCTGGCCCTGATCCATCACCTCGTCCTCTCGAGCTGCGTCCCGCTCGAGATGGTGGCCCAATGGCTCTCTGATCTCGCCGAGCATCTCCTGGTGGAGTTTGTCCCCCCACAAGATCCGATGGTTCAGAAACTCCTGCGCAACCGGGTGGATGAGCACCTCCCCTATGATGAGGGCGCGTTCCGATCGAGTTTTGAACGGGTGTTCCGGTTTGTCGACTCCGCGACCCTCGACAACGGCCGGACGCTCTTTCTGTGCCGGCGGAAAGGGATTCACGGCATCAAAATGCTGTCCAAAAGCGACAAGCTCAGCGCCGTCCAACATGTAAAATAAGGGCTCTTCAGTGCTTACCGCGTTTTCTGATTAAGCCGTTCGAACCTTCAACCCTTTCTTTGGGCCCAAAGAAAGTCATATTTTGGACAATGGTTATATGAAATGCTAAAGAACTGTGTAGAGGTAGGAATGAGACCGTACTTGTTTCATCAACTGGATTTCATGACATAGCTATCCAAATTCCAAACAAAAAAATCACGAATTGAATCTTGAGAGTTCTTGGGCAAGAGAAGGACATGTGTGTCTAAACTGTAACTTTTATTGCTTTTGGTAGAATATCCGCATCTCTTTCCATTATTTTGGTTATCTTTTTTTCGCTCATTTTACTGCCTCTATTTTGAAGACTGGAATACTTTTGAAAAGGCTTTTCCAAAAAAATACTGAATGGGGCAAGCGCCTACAAATAGCTATTGCTGTTGTCTTGTTTTTTTCCCTTTTTGGATATTGGAAATTCCAAGAGCCACTGACAAAGCATGAGGTTTCTTTAGCACCTTCAGGTGACGGCCTTGCATGGATCGGTATTATATATACACTGGATCAGGAGGTCCGTGAAAATGGTATCGGGGTGTTGTGGGGTGAAACCTTATGGAGCGAAAAACTTGGATTCGACATCACGGCGCCCTACCCACTCAATGCATACTGGAAGTTGAAGTTCTGGATCCTCTCAAGGTTATTTTCTGTTGAAAAGGTTTATGAACTTATCGCGATTTTGGCTTTTGTTCTTATTGGCACGTTCGGTTTTCTTTTGTTTAGGGAAATGGAAGTGTCCATTTTTTTTGCTTTGGCCGGTGCCCTTTTTTTGACCCACATGGATCACTTTTTCTTGCGTCTCAGTTACAGTGGCCACATGGTAGGGGTTGGATCATATTATTTGCCCATCCTTCTGGCTTGGGGGACAATACGTGCGGGTAAATGCCCAAGCATGTGGCGATTGGTCGTCTTATCCTTGCTCAACACGTTTAATTTGTTGGTATTTGAATATTATGGGTATTTCGGCCTCTTTTTTTCATGCGGCCTCTTTATAGGCTATCTAATCAAGTGCAAAGGGCAATTAGAAATAAGAAAGGTAGCCTTACGCTGTCTCATAGCTGTTGTTGTCTTTATCACATTGATGTCCTTGTGTTACCCGGATTTGGTTTTCAACAAGATAACTAGTCTTCTTTTTACCTCAGAAGATATCCCAACAGCTATACATAATCAGAAGCATAGCTGGGGTACATTCTTGCATGGCAGCGTTAAACATCCTTTGGCGATATTTGATTCATTATTGCCTTGGGTGGGTGATTTGATGAATCATGATTTGTTCAAGAAAGATGGGCCTGCATTTACTTTTCGAATTGGGGTGATTTTGCCTGTTTTCGCATTTCTTTCCTTCGTATATTTTGGTTTCCAGTATATTTTCCGCAGAGAAAGATCTGACTTGGATTATGCGCTGGATTTCTGTATTTGGATGATCCCAACTTTATTTGTTTGTCTATTAGCATTAAATCCGACGGAATATAGTTTTTCGTTGTTGCCCTTAAGCTATCGTGTGGCCCCCATGTTGCGTTCGTCTGGAAGGGCTTTTTTATATGCGGATTTAGCAATCATTGTTTTATTTATTTTATTTAGTGATAAGTTGGCAAGAGATGCCCTTGCTGTTATAAAAGGGCAAGCTTCTTCCTTCCACCGTGCACAAGGTGTGCTGGCATTGCTGTTTGTTCTGTCCGTGGTCGGCCTTGGATTATTGGATGTTGCCAGCGGCAGGCTTTTTAAAAAAGTCAACGGCCGAGAATTGCCCGATGCTAGAGTGTATGAGGTTTTAAATGGAAAACCAGAGGGGCTGGTTCTCGAACTACCAGTATTATCCCCTATTACAGATAGCCAGGAAAAAACCTACGCCTATTTCTACAATCGGACCAAACATGGTTTTCCTATTGCCAATATCTGGTATCCCGGACCTTCCAATCAAGAATTTAGCCGTACGCTTGATAGCCATGCCAAATACCTGAATGAGTTGTCGCCGGAGGCAATTGATGATCTCAAAACGACAGGAGTTCGATACATTGCGGTCGACAAAATGAAAGTGGATGACACAAATCTCAGGGAATCGAGCCAGGCCCGTTTGATTACGGAAACATGCGAAAAATCAATATTTGAAATAATTGTCGATGAGGATTTCGGTACAGAAGATTTCCCAGAGCATTTTCTTTATAACAAGCCGACCTTTTTGTTCGGGAACGGCTTTCATGTATATGAGGAGAGAAAAGAAAATATCTATTGGAGGTGGGCGGGAAAGACCGGGGAGCTTTACCTGGTCAATCACTCGAAAAAGGACATGCGGATTATGCTGAAAACTGGTATCTCTGCTCCAAAAGGCTCCAAAATCCGAATTGAGTCAGAGGCGTTTTCCGATACAATTCAGATGACGAGTCGTCGGGTTGAGTATGAAAGGGTGATTGACCTCAAGTCCAAGAGCGCTTTCAAATTAACCTTCATTTTGGACAAAGAACCGAAAAAGGCTGGTGCTCACAAGCTTGGATTTAATCTTTTCAATTACAAAATGCACGCCGTTTCTGAATCTATGTCTCAAAAGTTGGATTGATTACTTTACATCGTATAATGGCAGGGGAGTGGATAACGGGGCAGCCCGCAAGGCGACCAGAGTTGCCCCGTCCCCGGATGAAAGGACCGGGCGATACCGTGAGTGTAGAACAAACACAAAAACCAAAAAAGTGATTTCTAACGCCTGAGAAACAATGCGAGATATTCTTGGAAACACAATTTCCCCAATGTCCAGCAGGTTAGGTTTTGCGACGTGAAGAAGTCTATTCAACCGATTTGGAGCGTTCGGCTGAAATGGGCCGCTTTCTTAATGGACGCAAGTTGAAGTTGAATTTTGTGTCGTTTTCTATTAGTCTGCGGCGGGGAAGTGCAGAAACGCTTAGGAGCTTTGATATTTGTCAAGTGTAGACAAAGACTTTTTGAAGGAGATAAGTGATGATACGGCAGGGACGGGGAGCTTTGCCGCTCTGACATCTCGTCTAAAGGTAAGGCTATACAGGCAAAATGGAGCCACTATCGAAAAAGGTGTTATAATTGAAAAAGGGAGCGTGCTGCTATGCCACAATATCAAAATCGAGGAGCAAAGTTTCGTAGGACCGAACTGTCGATTCGAATGTGAGGAACTGAGGATCGGAAAAATGGTCCAATTCAATGGTGGATCGGAAATTCTTGGTCGTAAGGTTAGCATTGGAGACGTCAGTTACTTTGAAAAGGGTGTGCTAATTGGATTAGGGGGCTCAAGAGGACCAAATTCTGAGATTCAAATTGGTAAAATGTGCTTCATTGGTATGGGTTGCCAGCTTAATATCTCCGAACCAATATTTATTGGCGATGAGACATGTATCGGAGTGAGGAGTATACTGCTGACGCACAGCGCGTGGCAAAATCCACTTGAAGGATATCCAGTAAAATTTGGTCCCATATCTGTTGGTAGCAATGTATGGATTGGAACAGATTGTTTTGTTCTCCCTAGAGTGACTATAGCAGATGGGGCCACTATAGCCCCCAAATCGGTCGCGACAAAAGATATCCTGAACAAAGGGCTGTACGGCGGAAGCCCCGCAATATGCATCAAAGACTTCTTACAACAAGGTTTCGAGCTTTCTGATGAGGATAAAGATGCATATATTCGTTCAGTTTTGGAGGATCTAAAAGGCGTCTTAAATTTCCATTTCTACTTGCTGGCAAATGAGACGATCGGTGAACAGGTCTTTTTGAAATTTGAAAAAGATTCAGTGCGATATGAGTTTATATATTCATTCGATTTGGACCTAAAGCTACATGAAGAAATAGTAAGACATAATGATTCAAGAAAGGTAATTGCCTTCGTAAGATCCAATATGGAATTGAATCATTGTCTATGTGGGGAATGCCTTTTTGACTTGGAACACGGGCTTGTATCAGGTGATCAGGATGAATTCTCGGACGAAATTCGCAATCTCTTCAGAAGACGTGGGATTCGATTTCGGCCAATACTCTGGAGATATAAGGAGAAGACTGGCTGAGGGAGATATCGGCGATCTTAGGATGCTTTGTTAAAGGGGGGAGGAGATGATTAACGTTGGGGTCATTGGCGTTGGAAACATGGGATTTCATCATGCCCGCGTCTATTCGGAACTTGACGGGGCAAACCTTGTGGCATGTTCTGATGTGGAAGAGGAGAGGTTGGATTCCATAAGGGAAAAATTTGGATGTAATACCTATACAGACTATAGAGAGATGCTTGCGACTGAAAAATTGGATGGCATCTCAATTGTTGTGCCAACAAGTATGCATCGTGAGGTTGCGTTTGCAGTCATGGATAAGGGTATTTCTTTTTTGGTGGAAAAACCGATTGCTTCGACAATGAAGGATGCAATGAGCATATACGAAATGGCCTCTGAAAAGAACATCCCATTTTTGATCGGGCATATTGAAAGGTTCAACCCTGTTGTAATGAAGTTAAAGGAAATGATCGATTCCGGTGAAATGGGAGACATAATAACAATTCATGCCAAAAGAGTTGGGCTGTATCCCCCCCAAATCCAGGATTCAAATATTATCGTTGATGTTTCCATACATGACATAGAAATCCTAAATTTCCTGTTGGGATCTACGCCTGATGAAATCTATGTAAATGCGGGAGCAGTAAATGGATCCAAAG
>Ga0172371_10010877_pt1 | contig 12217 bp, 9 predicted proteins | sample Lak12m_FD_114543 | JGI IMG/M metagenome (GOLD analysis project Ga0172371, IMG submission 114543) | Freshwater microbial communities from Kabuno Bay, South-Kivu, Congo - kab_022012_12m | ecosystem: Environmental > Aquatic > Freshwater > Lake | place: Democratic Republic of the Congo: South-Kivu... | reverse complement strand
GTGGTTATGAGCCACCCGAGCTACCAGACTGCTCTACCCCGCTATATTGCCCTGCAATATTATAGCATTTTTTGACTTTTGTCAATCGCCCTGGACAAAACAGCAAATTCGACATAAGATTACCTGCTGATCTTTGACAGCAAAATATTCCCGATCTCAAGAAAAGGAGGCGTAGCTATGCCTAGATGGCCCGAACGAATCACGGCAAAACACCTTTGGCAGATGAAGCATTGTCTCCGGATCGGAGACTTGGTTATTCTGCCCGGGAGCAAACCAACAAAAAATGACCTTCGAAATCTGAAGCAACTGGTGCTGGCAGATGACAAAGTCAGGAAAATCCTGCCGAGCTATTTGCAAAGATCCACGGAAGACGAACCGCCTGAAAGAATTTTTTTGGGTTTTGAAAACCTATTCAGGGAGCATATGGACGATCTTTCGCCAAGATTGCTGAAAAAATTGCGCGATCCGGATTGGCTCAGGAAACTCCCAAGCAGCGTCCAAGCGTCACTTCGTTATCATCTCACGTTTCAAAGATACGAAGATGACAGTTTCGTGAATAATGCGTTTGCGCCGCTTATTTACAATTCCTTTATCGGCTTCGAATACATGCTGCTTCAAAAAGGTTTGCTGTACGAAGTTTATCAAGCATGCGAACTATGGCGGCAGAGAGGCAACCCCCAGCTTTCCAACAAAACCGACCCCGTATGCAGTGAACTGGGCATCGGACTTGCCGAGAGGCGGTCCGTCCAAACGAGAGAAATGCACTGTTTGGATATGTATCCTCTTGCCACATTGGTGACCTATAACAACAGACGCAGTCTTTCGCGCCACTTTCGGGAAAATTTCCGGGCATTCGCGCCTGTCCACGACTGCTTCATCCCGCCAATGGGCGATGAGATCATGGAAATGGATATGGCGGCTTTCTGTGAGGTGAGAAACATAACTCGCCTTTCTGAAATTGAAAAGTGGAAAATCATGGGCCGGAAAAGAGGCATTTCGAACAAATTTGTCTTCGGGGCCGCTAACGGCGAGGGAGTTGGCGGAGATGCCGGGGACAAAATCGACAAGATCTCTTATACGGCGCTTGACCTAACCTATTTTTTCCGCCTGCATTGGGGCATAGACGGTCCTAGACCCGCATGGCTTAAAAGAATTTTCAGCATCGTGGAGGCTTGCCCTGATCTTTGCACGGTCTGGGACAGCATCGTAATTGACGGCGAGAACGTATATTTCACGGATCCGGTCCGGCTGGATGCGCTGATCACAGTCAGGGCGCTTAATTTCCGGCATAATTACTACAGCGAATTTTCCCGTTCGGACAAAACTATTCTCGCAAAATCTGTCCTTGGGTATTTTTATTCCTCCGGCAAAATCAGCCGCTTTGACTTCCAGGAAAAAACTCGCGGATATTTCGACGAGCTGATTGACGATTTTGTCGGCCATTGGCATCTGATGGAGCGCGCCGGATTTTCAACGGGCAACCCCCAGGTTGAAACCTTCGCCACGCTCGAGGAGGCCTATCACCGCGAAAAGGAACTTTACGACCGCGAAATCGTTCTTTCTGCCATTGAAGATTGCCGGGGAAAGATTAAGCCGGCGACGCATTTTCTGGTGCAGATGCCGAATGGCGACATTCTGCCTTTTGCCGAAGCGTATCCGGGAAAAGCGGAGATAATTCACAAAATCTGTCAAATCTCCCGTCCTATATATCTCATGTACCTCCAAAATCTTCATATTCCCTTGGATTCATATCTCCAGATGAGGGAATTCAAAAGAATGCAATTTTCCCAACGAGGCCAGATCTAAGGCAGCCGCCAACACGGGGCTGCTTTTTTATTTCTGGACAACAACATAAAAATATAATATTGTAATATGCTGTTCTTTGAAAACAGTGCAGTCAAATTTACGAGAAGGAGAAATGCCATGTTGCCAGACCGTATCACGGCAAAATATTTGGCTGAAATGACCAAATATCTCCGACTCGGAGATATCATCGTTTCACCGTTTCCTCTCAATTTAAAAGATGAAAATGAAATGCGCCGGGAATTTGAAAAGCTTTTCGCTCTGGGCATTCTGCCTAAACAACTCCCTGAAAGATGGCGTCAACACCTGCCCGAGGCCCAGGACCGTCATATCAAATATATATATACAAAAATCGCCGAGTCCTACCTCACTCAAAAAAGAGCCAAGGGACGGGATCCTTCGTGGTTTCGCAAAGCTCCAGAAAAATTGAGACGAGTCTGTTCTTTGAAAGATATTTTCTTGAGAATCTGGCCGGACTCGATCCCGGTTCTTAAACCCCTCAAATTTGCGGGAATTTTCAGAGCTCTTTTTCAGGAGGAAGGTTTGTTCTACAAAGTCGATGGAAGATTGCGAGTCCATCTTCATCTTCTTTTCCGGTCCCAATTGGCCAATCTAACCGACCCGATAAAATACGCCGGGAGCCAAAAGTCAGATCCTTTGCCCTACACGCACAACCGCTATGACCATACCTGTTGGGCATACGTGATTCTTCTCCTAATTCTCTACAATGTCCGCAAACATCTTTCCCGATATCAAAGAAGACACGGGCGCGTGGCGGTTGTAGTACACGACCGTCAAACTCCGGCCGGTGGAGACGGCACAAAAGCGATCAACCCGACCGCCTTTGACGAAGAACTGAACGTCGAGGAACTTTTCCGGGGATGGGAATGGGAGATACTCAAAAAGGAATTGGGTCTCTCAAAAAAATCAATTATCGACGCTGTCCGAGGGAAAGGAGTTCTTGGCGTTCTACTTGATATTGCCGACAAAATTGCTTATGTCTGCCGGGATTCAGAGGAATTTCTGGCGAGATATATTCCAGAAAGCCTAGGCAGATGCGCCAAAGGCTTTGCGGCCATAAAAGCCATCACTGATTCGCACCCGGATATAGGCGCTCTCTGGGATTCGGTCACAATTATCAACGACCAGGTGGTATTTGAAGACGCGGAGCGTCTCTATAATTTCCTGAAACTGCGCGCCTTGCTTTTTAAATACCTCTACAACAATCCCGGGGCCAGATCCCTGGAGGCGATCGTGGCGAATTGTATAATCCGGTATATGCTGACATCCGGAAAAGTCTCAAAAGAAAAACTAATCGATATGCCGGATACCCACTACTTCCGCCTCATTGAGGATTTTATCGGTGTTCGCTATGCCATGGGGAATCCCCGGAATATCGGACAGTTCAGTTACCGCGTTTTTGGAACCTTAAAAGAGGCTCTCCAAAAAGAATCCGAGCTCATGCCGGAAAAAAAAACCATCACGGCAATTGAGGTTTTGTCGAAAGCCAACCCAGCGACCGATTTTCTGGTAAAAACGAAAACGGGCGAAATAAAACCGTTCGGTGAGGCTTGTCCCGAAAAAGCCAGGGAAATCCGCCGTATTATCGGCAGAAGGGAAAAAGTTTTCCTTTTCATCGCCAAAAACGTGAAAATAAAAACGGAAGCGCTGGAAATTCTGAAAAAATTCCGTATGAAAGAAAGGAGGAATTTCGAGAAAAAATAGAGCAGCCTGCCCACACGGCCGGCTGTTTTTTTTGAAAAATAATAACTTACACATAAAAGGATAAAAATAAATGTTGCATTATTATGCGATAGCATGCAAATGTAACATTACTATTTTCGGTTATGTTTTCCTATTGACATACTCCGTATGCAAAAGTTCTTCCGCTTTTTCGGATCCGGGGTGGCCGAGGAATTCTTTGTATATTTTTTTGAGCACCGGGTTTTCGTGGGATTTCCTGATGGGCATTCCTTTGTCGCGCGCCAAAACTCCCGCGATGCGCGCTTTGCGGACCGCCGGACCGGCCGGAACGGGTTGGCCGCCGCCGCCGATACAACCGTTGGGGCAAGCCATCACCTCGACGAAATGATAATTACTCTCCCCTTTTTTGAGGCTTTCCAGCAGATTTTTGGCGTTTTTTATCTCATGGACCACCGCCACCCGCAGTTTCAAACCGTCAACTCCGATTTCGGCGCAGCGGGCCCCGGATTCGCCCCGCACCATTTCAAATTCCACTTTTCCGAGCTCTTCGCCGGTGATATTTTCCACTGCCGTGCGAAGGGCGGCTTCCATCACTCCCCCGCTCTGGGCGAAAAGCACACCCGCTCCGGTCGAAACGCCCAGCGCCGGGTCGAATTTTTTTTCCTTCAAAGAGCGCGGGTCTATTTTCTTTTTTCGGAGAAGCCTCGCCAGTTCCCGAACAGTGAGAACCATATCAACGTCCCGATAGCCGCTCGCGTTGATTTCTTTTCTTTGCGCTTCATATTTTTTCGAAGTACAGGGCATGATCGAGACCGAAATAATTTGATCCGGGTTTATTTTTTCCTTTTGCGCCCAATAAGTTTTCATGAGTGGCGCGAGCATTTGCTGGGGCGATTTGCAGCTTGATAGATTGGGAATGAATTCCGGCCAGTATTTTTCAACATACAAAATCCACGAAGGGCAGCAGCTGGTGAACATCGGAAACGGCCCCTTGTTTTTCACGCGCTGAATAAGCTCGTGCGCCTCTTCGATGATGGTGAGATCCGCCCCCAGAACCGTGTCAAAAACTTTGTCGCAACCCAACCTCTTCAGCGCCGCAACCAGCTTTCCTTCCCAAAAAGTTCCGGGTGCTTCACCAAACTCTTCGCCGAAAGTGAACCGCACGGAGGGAGCCGTCTGAACAATGACCATTTTTTGGGGATCACCCAATGCTTTTTCAAATTCGGCGGTATCATCTTTTTCGGTAATTGCCGCCGTCGGGCAAACTGCGCTGCACTGGCCGCAAAATATGCAGTCGAGCGGTATTTCAAAAGACGTTCCGATATTTGTTTTAGAACTGCGATAATTCATCCCATAGGCCTCGACCGTTTGCATATCGCGGCAAATTTTCACGCAGCGCCGGCATTCAACGCAAAATTGGCTGTCACGGGCAATACTTGAATTTTTCCCGTCTATAGCCACATGGGACCAATTGTCTTTCACAAGATCAAGTTCATCTCCACTCTCCAGCTCTTTCCTTCTCGGCACAAATTTGAATTCATCGACATCGTATTCTTTCGCCAAACTCTGCAGTTCACACCGGCCGTTGCGCTTGCATGAAGCGCATTTCCCGGCATGGTCCGCCCAAAGAAGTTCGAGATTTATTTTGCGCGCCCGGTTCACGTTTTCTGTTTCCGTTTGGACTTCCAGTCCCTCACAGGCTTTCTGCGTGCAGGAAGAAACCAGTCCCTTTGACTGGTTGGATTCGACGAGACACATCCGACAGACTCCTTCGCTCGGCAGCAAATCCGGATGCGCGCAAAGAACGGGAAGGCGGATTCCGTTTCGCCTGCAAACAGCCAGAATGGTGTCATCGGGATTGGCTTCGTATAATTTATTATTTATTTTTATCTGCATAATCTAAAACTCTAAATCCTAAACAAATTCAGATTCTCCAAGCTCTATATTGAATATTTCTCTTCCAAACATTCTCATCGCGTCGTTCCACGCCACAGCCGCAAAATTTCCCAGCGGACAAAATGTTGTACTGGAAAGGGTCCACAAAATATCTTCGATGTTTTCGATGTCCTTTTTTTGCAGATTATTTTTTTTGAGACGTTTGGCAATTTCCCAGAGCCGATAGGTTCCTTCCCGGCACGGCACGCATTTCCCGCAAGATTCCCGATGAAAAAAATCCGCCCAACTAAATAGTAAGTCCTTAATATTTGCAGACTTGTCAACCACGAAAATCGAACCGCAGCCTAAGGTGTATTCACTTTTGCCATAAGCCAAAGGCTGGTCGAGCTTCCCGGCCGGCGCCAAACGTCCCGACGCCCCGCCAATTTGCGCAAACCAAAATTCTTTTCCGCTTTCGATCCCCCCGCCGTAAAGAGAGTTATATATCAGCTCCTGGGACGTGGTTCCGAGAGGCGCTTCGTGGATCCCCCGGTTTTTCACCGCCCCTTCCAAGACAAAAAGTTTTGTCCCCGGTGAGACAGCCGCGCCAATTTGTGAAAATATTTTGGCTCCCCGCTTGATGATGAACGGGATATTCGCCAAAGTTTCCGCGTTGTTCACAACCGTCGGCTTTCCAAAAAGTCCCTTGACTGGAGGATAGGGAGGCTTCAGTCTTGGTTCACCCCGTTTTCCTTCAATCGAGTTGATAAGCGCTGTTTCTTCTCCGCAAATGTAGGCACCGGCCCCCTGAAAAATATCAATCTCAATGTCAATGGCGCTTCCCATCACAGAGTGGCCGACAAATTCTTTTTCCCTGGCTTGCTCAAGAGCGACCTTCAAAATTTCGTTTTGTTTTCGATAGTGTCCGTTTATATAGATGAAAGCCCTTTTTGCTCCGACCGCAAATGCGCCGATAAGCAGCCCTTCGATGATTTGGTGCGGATTTTTTTCGGCAATCACCCGATCCTTATATGTTCCTGGCTCTGACTCATCGAGATTACAGATGAAATACTTTGTTTTCGCCGGGGTATTGGCCGCCAGCTCCCATTTTTCACCTGTGGGAAAGCCGGCTCCTCCCCTTCCGCGAAGTCCGGATTTTTCTATCTCATCAACAACCTGCGCCGGATTCATCTCGCGAATGCATTTTCGTAAAGACTCGTAGCCCCCCCCAGTGCGGATGTAGGAGTTTATGTCCAGAGGATTTATTTTATCCCAATTTTTAGTGAGAATATTCACAGATAGTTTTTTATTATATCATCCACATTCTCCGGCTTTACTTTCTCAAAAACCTGATCATCCACCAACACCACCGGCCCGCGGTCGCAAAGCCCCAGACAGCTAACATAATCCAGCTTATATTTCGGATGGGCATCATTTCCAATCTCCAGATGAAGAAGCAATTCAATCTGGCGGACTACTTTGGCTGAATTTTCCGAAAGACAAGCCCCGCCGGAGCAAACCCTGATTATTTTCTTGATTTCTTTTTTGGTCCGGATTTCGCTGAAAAAACTGGCGAAACTGTATATCCGCGCCAAAGGAACGGAAAAATATTCCGCAATTTCCTGGCAATCTTTTTTCTCAATATATTTATTTTCTTTTTGCGCCGCTTTCAGAGCCCGGAGCAAATTTTCCGGCTTTGGCTCGAATTGAAGAAGAATTTTTTGGAGAGACATGGGAGTATTTTAGCACAAAAATTGCAAAAAAGAAATAAATACTTTAAAATATAAATGCAAGATAAAAAAGATAATCTAAAAACTAAAATCGAAAAACTAAAAACAACAACGAAAATATAAAAGCTTTTAGTTTTTAATTGTTGCTTTTACATTTTAGATTTTCGCTTTTAGCTAAAATCATGCAAAACAATAATCAGGAAAAAGCCATCGCGACAACTTTCCCTCTCGCGAGCTTCAAAGCCGAAGACCTCGCCTGGACCATCGCTTTCACCGTCTCCGCTGTCGTTCTCCCCGCGCTTCTTGCCCACACACCCCAAAATCAGTGGATTACCGGCACAATTGTAAACGCCATATTATTTCTGGCAGTTTGGCGAGTTGGCTTCGTGAACGCGGCTCTGGTGGCAGTTTTGCCGTCTTCAATCGCACTTCTGCGGGGCCTGCTGCCCGCTCCGATGGCAGTTCTGATTCCGTTTATTATCTTGTCGAATATAATTCTCGTCGCCGCTTTTTATGCCTTGAAACAATACCCGCTTGCGGGTATTGTTTCGGCATCTTTGGCCAAATTTATTTTTCTCTTCACAATTACTTCATATTTCATAAAAGTCGCCTCGCCCCTCCTCGCCATGATGCATTGGCCACAGCTTTTCACGGCTCTTGCGGGAGGCCTGATCGCAATCCGAGCAGTAAAAACATTCAAAAACTACAGACCCTAAAGCTCGGCTTTAGGAACAGAAAAACAGCCCCAACATTTCGTCGGGGCTGTTTTTTTGCAGGAATATCAAAGAATCTTATATCTTGGTAATTTCCACTTCCGTGAACATCTGCCGATGCCCGAATTTCACTTTATACCGCTTTTTGGCTTTATATTTGATCCCGGAAACTTTCTTTCCTTTTCCCTGCTTCAAAATTTTCGCTTCGACCGTTGTACCCTTGAGCATCGGTCCTCCCACTTTGACTGATTTTTCATCGCCCAAAAACAAAACTTCGGAAAATTTCACCGCGTTTCCTTCTTCTCCATCAATTTTTTCAACTTTTATCTTATCTCCCTTTTTGACAAGGTATTGCTTCCCGCCGGTTTTGATGACTGCTAGCATAAAATTTATAATTTTTATAACTCTTATAGGATATATTAACCGCGGCAAAGAGTCAATGATTAGTGCAAAACAACTTTAATATCCATTTCTTTTCCGTCTCGCATAACCTCTAAGCTAATCTCCTCCCCCGGCTTATGTTTCGAAACGAGGCGCGCCAGATTATTTTCAGTGTTGACCTCTTCCCCATTGACGGACACAACAACATCCATGATTTTCAGTCCCGCTTTTTCGGCTGCGCTTCCCGCCATGACCGCGAGACCCTGCTGACCGCTTGGTGAATAGACGAGCGCTCCCCGGTCCAAACTGCCAAATAGTGCCGCCGACTCCCCTGAAAGTGGTAAATAATAAGCCCCGAGCGATCCCCGCCGGACTGATCCGGTTGCAATATACTGGTTCACCAGTTCCTGAATACAGTTTGAAGAAACAATAAAATACTGTTTCTGGCTGGATATTTTTCTCGCGCCCAAAATTCCGATGACGTTTCCGCCATAATTTGCCACTGCCCCGCCTACGACGCTGTCGTCTTCCCCCTCTCTCATGCCAAAATCAGCAATATAAGCTCCGTGGAGCTTGTCCGAAATCGGCAGGGCTCCCGCCAGCGAAAAATCTGAACTGTATTGGTTTACGAGGCCGGACCTATAGATTGGTTGGAAACTATTTCCGCTTCTTCCGATAGCGACAGCTTTCATGCCTGGTTTTATGTCTTCAGGAGCGATGAAAGAAGCCACTGGCAAGTTTTCTATTCCATCAATCTTGAGAAGAACAAGATCCGTGAAATTATCGATCGCTACCAGCCGGGACTCAAAGGATTTATCCTTTTGGGTAAAGATACGATATTTGGTCTGACCGTCAAAAATCGCGTCCTTATATGTCAAAACTAGCCCGTCGGCTGTCATAATCAATCCACTCCCGCTTCTTACCAAACTTGCGTCTTTCATTTTTCCGGGATTTTTTCCTTCTCCCTTGACAGAGAAAATCTCCACGACACTCGAAGCCGATTTATTTGAATAGATTGAAATTGCCTGGTCTTCAGAAACTGTTATTTGTTCGGTTTTGTTCACTACCACCACATCCTGCGTGGCTTTTTCGAAAAATTCGAGTTTTCTGGCCCATTTCACGGTTGCGAGATATGGAAACAGATAGCGGTCAATGACAACCAGGCTGGCTCCAGAAAGGACGAAAACCACCGCAACAAAAAAAACAAGTCTGGCAATTTTCCGGACCCAGTTATTCCCTATTTCTTTTTTGTCTCTTCTTTTATCCATAAATCCTATACAGCCGGATACCATTTCGCGCTGATGAGTATAAGCGAAGCGGTTCCCACCAGAAAAATAATGCTAAACATCAACCGTTTCAAGGTCATTTTATTAAGAAAATAATTCCGGATAATCTCCCATCCGGAATAAAAGATTATAAGGGTAATCACTCCAGTTGTCAAATATCCGAAAGGCCATGAGTTTTGAAACCAGACTGTCACCGCCATCAAATAGGAAAGAAAAACTGAATAGAGAATTCGCTGGCTGCGGTTTATTTTGAGTTCATTGATCCCTAGCAAGGCATAAGAAACAGGAAATGTGACCGCCGCAAAAATAATCATGATTATCCAGGCGGGCATGGCCACATTGAGATACCAGCCCAAAACAGCCGTAAACCAGCAGAAAAGGGCAGAGAGAGCCGCCAGATTGAGCATCGCCTTGGCAGTAAGGTCTTTTTCATATTTTCCCAACCGATAAGATCCCAGCACGGCCAAATAAAATACTCCTGACGAAAGAAATAAAAAAGCCCTGGTCTGGTCCTGCGAATCAATCAGCGGCAAAAGCAGGATCGAACCCACAAAAAGAAAAGCGGGAATAGTGAAATGCAGATATTTTTGGGATATCCATTTCATGGAGATGAGAAGAACAAGAAGAAAGCTGATTCCCTCCCAAAGAAATGCGTCCGGACGGATCAAGGCTATCCAGAGCGCGCCAAAATATAAAAGAGTGATAAAAAAAATACTGAACTTCCAGAGCATACGAAGAAATTTTATATAATTGAAATCTTTCCGCTTTTTACTCCCACCTTTACCCGGCTTCCCTCCTTTATTTTTCTTTCGATGATCCGCAGGGCTAATTCGTCCAGAACCATATTCTGAATGGCCCGCTTCAGCGGCCGCGCCCCGAAAACCGGGTCAAAACCAGATTTCGCCAGCAACTCTTCTGCGTCTGAGTTTACTTCCAATTTTATTTTTTTCCGCGAGAGGCGTTTACGGACAAGTTCCAGTTGCAGTTCGATGATTCTTTTAATCTGTTCGGCTCCCAAAGGATGGAAAATAATGATCTCATCGACCCGGTTCAAAAATTCAGGTTTGAATTTTTCCCGCAGCGACTGCATCACTTTTTCTTTCATTTCCTCTTCGCGCATAATCATCTGTTCGTTTTTTCCGTCACGAAAACCAAAATCTTGCATCTTGTAAATTATCTCCGATCCGACATTGGACGTCATCACGATGACTGTATTCTTGAAATTGACTGTCCGCCCTTTGGCATCCGTCAGGCGGCCTTCGTCAAGAATTTGCAAAAGGACGTTGAATACATCATGATGGGCTTTTTCAATTTCGTCAAAAAGAATCAGGCTATAGGGCCGGCGCCGCACTTTTTCGGTAAGCTGTCCCCCTTCTTCAAATCCAACGTATCCCGGAGGAGAACCGACAATTTTCGCGACCGAGTGCTGTTCCATATATTCGCTCATATCCACCCGGATCATGGCGTTCTCATCATTAAACAAGAATTCAGAGAGGGCTTTGGCCAGTTCCGTCTTTCCTACCCCCGTCGGGCCAAGAAATATAAATGAGCCTATTGGCCGGTTTTCCTCGGCGATTCCGGCGCGTGATCGGCGCAAGGCATGCGCCACCGCTTCGATGGCTTCATTCTGGCCGACGACTCTTTTTTTGAGAACATCTTCAATCCTTGCCAGTTTCTCCATTTCATTTTCCATCATTTTTGCGACCGGTACTCCCGTCCAGCGTGAGACAACCTTGGCAATATCCTCTTCGGCCACTTCTTCCTTCAGTATGGGATTTTTCTTCTGCAGAACGATCAATTTTTTTTGTTCGGCTTTGATTTTTTTCTCCAGTTCCGGAATTCTTCCATAGCGAATCTCGGCAACCTTGGCCAGCTCGCCTTTTTGCTCCATGATGTCCGACTCGCTTTTGAGACGGTCGATCTCCCCTTTATGCGACCGGATATTAGCGATAAGATTTTTTTCACTTTTCCACTGAAGTTTCCAGCTGTCAACTTTTTCCCTGATATCTGCCAGTTTCTTTTCGATTTCCTTCAGCCGATTTTTCGAATTTCTGTCTTTTTCTTTCCTGATGGCTTCTTTTTCAATTTCCAATTTTCTTTTCTGGTGTTCAAGGTCATCAATTTCAACCGGGAGACTGTCAATTTCCATCCGCAGCGCCGAGGCGGCTTCGTCGATGAGATCCACCGCCTTGTCAGGAAGATTACGATCAGTGATATAGCGGCTTGAAAGCTCGGCGGCCGCAACAATCGCCCCATCTGTCACCCGAACTCCGTGATGGACTTCGTATTTTTCTTTGAGTCCGCGTAAGATAGCAACGGTGTCATCGATCGAAGGTTCGCTCACGAAAACTGGCTGAAAACGCCTCTCAAGAGCCGCGTCTCGTTCAATATATCTCTGGTATTCTTTGAGGGTCGTTGCTCCGATTGCTTTGATTTTGCCGCGAGCCAGAGCCGGTTTCAACATATTAGATGCATCCATGGCTCCTTCCATCGCTCCGGCGCCCACCAGTGTATGCAATTCATCAATAAACAAAATATACCGGCCCGCCGATTTTTCAATTTCTTTTATGATGGCTTTGAACCTTTCTTCAAATTCTCCCCTGAATTTCGATCCAGCCAGGATCAGTCCCAGATCCAGCATCAAAATTTCTTTCCCTTTGAGATTTTCCGGCACGTCTCCGGCCACAATCCTTTGGGCCAGACCTTCGGCTATGGCAGTCTTTCC
>Ga0172371_10010873_pt1 | contig 12219 bp, 7 predicted proteins | sample Lak12m_FD_114543 | JGI IMG/M metagenome (GOLD analysis project Ga0172371, IMG submission 114543) | Freshwater microbial communities from Kabuno Bay, South-Kivu, Congo - kab_022012_12m | ecosystem: Environmental > Aquatic > Freshwater > Lake | place: Democratic Republic of the Congo: South-Kivu... | reverse complement strand
GTCCGAATTCCAGCCGCCGGCGGTCACTTTGATCGGACGCGCCGGCCCGTCATCGGCGCGCAGCGTCCAGGCGGTATCGGAGGCCAGGTCCACCTCGGCCTGCTGTGCCCCGACGGCCAGGCCCGCGCCGGCCAGCAGGCCGAGGCCGGCACTGAGAGCACATCGAGCAGTGAAACGAGCCATTTGAAGCGCTCCTTTCAATAGTTTGCGATTAAAGGGATGCGAATTGATTCAAGAGGGTGATAATCCTGGTATGGCGTTGTGATACTCTTGATTCAGGCGCAAGGTGAAACGGAACACTTTCTTCCAGATGCTTCCCAAGGATCAATTCCCGGATAGTGCTCGCGATGAAATCACGAACGACCGGCGGCGACGCGATCACCTCCGCTGAAAGTGTCGTGCGTCCGTCCAAAAGCGTGATGATATCGCCCCAATCGCGACTTCCATACTGGTCATTCTTTCCACGATCAGAAAAAGCATCTAATTTGGTGGCCAGAAAGGCGGTGGCGGTAATGTGCTTGATGAATAATTTGGGAGCTAGTTCCAGATCAATGGCCGTTGCGGCGGCGTATTCAAACCATTCAGAAGGGCATGAATTTTTATCATGGCCGCGATCCGAAAGGACATCCACCTTGATGTCATGGTAGGCCCATTTACATCGGTGGGCATCATCCGACCAGTAATCGTTGCGAAATCCGGCAGTGCGCAGCTTTCCCTCAACGGCCGCTCTTTGAGTCCGGGCCAGAATTTGAACAATCAAGTCCACGTCTTCCGTCGTGCGCAATCCCGGCACAAATTCCGGCTCGACCAGGAACGGCAGAACACAGGCCCCCGTGAAAACAAAGGAGAAGCCCAGCGGCTGAACAGCCTGCGCTACCTCAATGATCGCTTCTTTATTGCCTAGCCGCATTTTCACCCCGCCCGCCTAATCATTCAAATCCTTCACTTTCCTTATCCTCGTGGACGGCGATATAATCACATTCTTTTGCCATATCATCTAATAATTTGGCGGTTTCCGGCCACTCCAAGCGCAATCGTTCGGCATCTGCCCGATATCGGGTTGCCAGATCTCTTTCGAGTGCACCCCCGGCCGTCATGGACCTTACTACAACACCACGGCTATTGATTTTCCCGGTCCACAGGCCACGGCGCAGGTGGACGGATCCCTTGCGCAGGAACTCGCGCGCGACAGAACACGGCCAAATGCCGTCATCATGCGGGGGCGCCCTGGCGAGGACCTCACCGACTTTGCTTTCACCAACAACAGCGCGGTCGTTTTCACGCGTGAGTTTAAGCACGTCCTCGCACCAACGCTTTAGGACGGCATCGCGTTCAGCCGGAGAGGCGGCATCATCACCTGGATAGCCGCCCCAAGCCTGGTTGATTCGCCACGCGACGCTGGCTGCATTCTTTTCTTGTTCCGTAGGGGTTCGCTCGTCGTTAACAGCAGATGCACGGCAGTACGTCTGTTCCATCAATTTCACAAAGAATGCTGGTTCCCGCGCCATCTTTTGGAAAATCAATAGCCTTGCATCCTCGTCTTGCAGCAGACCGAAGAAGTTGATTTCCAGCCGGATTAAGCGCTGCTCTAATTCCGCTGCCATATGATGATTCAGCCACTTGAAAATACTATCAAGGTGCCAAGATTGAGCGGCCAGCCTTTGACCAGCCCCTGGATCTGAGCCCAGTGATTCCAGGACATTTTCCAACAACTGGATGACCGTTTCTGCATCCACATAGCGGTCTTCTCCTTTTGATCCGTGCCCGCTTGTGGCAAAACCGACCAGGTCCAATGCGGCGTCCCAATTCCCGGCGTTAACGAATTTTTGAATGCAGCGGCGAAAATCCGCTTGATCTCGCAAATCGGCCGCGCGCACATATCGCCGCTGCTTCCAATATTCATCGACTTCCCCCGGCATTTCCGTTTCAACCCAATCTCGAATATCGGCCGTACTGGGAGCCGTTTGCGCCAAACGCAAGGCGACATCCGTTCTGCCTTCAATGAGAAGGCGATTAAGGCAATCCAGCAGCCAGGGCCTTCCTTTGGCGTTATACCGGGTGATAACAAAACCTTCGGCAAAACCCAGATCGGGCCCCGTGCCAAGCAGCGGTCCCAACCAGACATCCCGTTCTATTTCTTCCGCTACCGCGGACTGAGCAACAGTTTCGCCCACTAACGCAGGCTCAGGCGCAGCGCGCGCTAAAACAAGCAATTTATCAATAATATTATCCCCGGCCGGAATAGAGGCGATAATTTCTAGCCGCTTCCGCTCCCAGCGAGCATCCAGAATGGAAAATTCCGTCTTGAAATCCTCCAGGCCCAACCTGGCGCGCCGCGAGAAAAGCCAAGCGTTAGCTAGCAAAAGATCTTGCGGATCAAGCGATGCTATTACTTTCTCGATTCGTTTTCTCAGCTTACCTTCATCAGCACGATCGGGCGGAAAGCGCAGATACATCCGTAATTGATCCTGGATCTTGCGCACTTCAAGATCGGGTTTCCGGCGGAAGTAATCTGCCTGCTGCTCAATGCAATCCAAGGCCAATGGCAGCGCCGCGCGCGCGTCAAGAATGTCACCAACGCGATCCGGCGCCTCGTCCAGCATCTTTCTTGTCAAATCAACCGCGGCATGGAAAAACGCCCCGGCTTCTTGTGGCGAGAACTCCTCGAAATCCTGCGGCAATCTATCCAGCGAAGCAAATCTCGGCCGCTGATTTTGCATAATGAAACCGCCATGAGAAAGGCTTTTGGCCAAGGCGGCGAGAAGCTTCCAGGCAATATCTGCGTAATCTTCTCTTAATCCCCGCAAGGCAGCGATCCGGGATTCGTTGGAAGCTGCACAACGCTTCGCTTGTGGGTGAAAATATTCCGCCAGCACCGAGAAGGGCGTATGCGAACTCCTGCTCGGTGCGGTGTCGAGTTTAGAGAGGTCAACCAGCAGTTTGACCAGGCCCCAGAAATCAACGTCATACCACGCAATGGTCTGCAGAGCCCACAGCAAGCCGCTGGTGGTGAACTCGGGAAAAACGCTGTTCCGTCCTTGTTGTTCAAACAGTGGCGTGAAGCTTTGCTTAGAATCACCTGTTGCCATCTTCAGACAGCTCATGAAGGTCTCAGGGCTGGCCTCAGCAAGCGCTGTGAGACTTGTTCCAAGAGTCGCCCAGCGTTTCCAGTCAGGCGTCAGAATGGCGGTCAAGCATGCGAGGATCAAAGGTTCAATTTTATCGCGTCCGTGCGAGGATGCCATGCGCCCCTTGTTCACCCGCAACCACGCCAGCGAGTCGGCCAGGGCTTTGCGCAAAGAATCCGAACAGGGGTCATTAAGCCCCCGGACCCCGGCGTAGATGCGCTCATCCGCGGGCCGTTCATATTTTGGCGATGTTAAAGAAAGAATTTTGACGCAGGTTCCCTGAAAGCGATCCAGTTGCGCTGCGGTCAGGTGCGGAGAAAGCAGACGCCAGGCATCGGCAGGCGAACGCCACTTGAGCGCGTAACCCTGTTCACGCAGGGGCGGATCGCTGGTCTGGCCCAGCAGAAAATTAACTTCCCGCTCAACCTCATCATCCGTTGCATCACAGAGGTTTCGCAAGGCGCCCTTGTCATTTTCGTTGCGGGGGTCCCATGCGCCGGCCAACAGCAGCCCACAGATGATGGGCGCTTTGTGCAGAAAATGATCGGATGCGAGCCAGGATGGGACGCGCGGGAAATTACCCCCCACGAGCCAGACCAAGGCGGACAGCTTGCCGCCCGAATCCCGCGCCACCTGCTGCGCCTTGGCTTTGTCACCCTTGAACTTGGTTTGAAGCAGGAACTCTTCCAACTCTTCACGAGGGGAAGGACGCAAATAGATGTCGGCGCGCTGCACCGCTGTGCCTGGTTCAGATGGCATCAGCACGAAGTGGCCGGTCGCCTCGTTCGCAATGCCGTCAAATTCAGGGAACCTTGGGATAAGCAGCAATGGCCGCGCCGGATTTGGCTTGAGCCGCTGCAGCAGGCATTTCCAGGCATGTTCCTGGCGAACGATGATGATGCGAGGGCCCCAGCTTTCCGCGTGTTCTATGGACGACGCAATGGCGCTGACAGCGAAAAGCACGCATTCCTCAACGGTCTCAGCGCGAATATGGAGTACGCCGGCCGATGGACTCTGGAGCCATGTCAATAACTTTTCTCTTTCAGCTTTTCTTCCCAGACCAGCCACCCCGGGATCAACGCGGGCTGCATATCGCCAAAGGTCCAGAAAAGCATCGGCCGTTTCCAGCCCGATGGTCTCCGTCCCCAACTGTTCGCGAAACCAGACCGCCGCCGAAGTGGCGATGGCCAGCCATTGCGCCAGATCGGTGGCGTCATAAACCCGGATTTCGCCCCAGTTCGAATTCTGCTTCAGTTGCGTCAGGATTGCTTGACGTTGCTGGGGCGGCAGTTGCTTTGCCGTCAGGAATACGAGCGTGCTTGCGCTGCCGCCACTCAGCTCTCGCTTTTTGAAATCACTCCTGATCTTCTGCGCCGCATCTTGCCTGGCACTGATTTCCCAAAACGATTGAGCATGATTCGCAAAGCGAGTCGGACCGGCCGTTACCAATTCGCCATCAAATGCGGAATGAAAAACAGCTTTGTCGCCTGCGAAATGAATTCTCCTCACCGGCTCCAGGTCCAAAATGATCCGTCGGATCAGATTAGGAAGCAAAAGGGGCGCATCGGGACAGCGCGACCAGTCATCAATTTCGTGATCCCGGATATCGAACGGACTGCCGATCCTTTTCATAGGCGTGATGCGACGACCCAATTCCTGGATGGCGACATCCTTCTCGCGTGCCGTGCCGATCCGCAAAAGATCAACCAAGGCCAAACCTTCGTGCAAGGAGCGATCCCCCAACGCTGCGCTGGGGGCCGTTTTATAAAGCGGTTTGACCGTTTTACCCCGCGCCGTGCCTTCCGGCGACGGCCAGACGAATGGCAGATCGTTAGCGTAGGTTTGGATTTCCGGCAGATGGACCGCAGTCAAGCCGGTCGGCAAACCTAAGCCGAGCGGGCCATATTTCGCCGGGAAATTGGTGGCAACCGATTCCTCCAGCCAACGAAGAAATTTTTCGCGATTTACCTTCCGCTCCCGAGGGCTCACGATGCTCAACAAACCTGCATCGGCTGCGCGCTTAGTGGCAGCGTGGATTTCGGCTGCACTAATCTTCAAACTTTTTGCCATCTCGGCGTAGGTCCGCGATTCTCCATCAGCCGACATTGCCATTTTCAAAAGCACTATCACATCTTGAGCTTTCATATCACGCAAGATATGATATTCGCGAATTGCGAATATGTCAATAGTGCACTATTTTACTGATATGAAGTTCTTGATTTATAATGAGTTCCGCTGGCGTCAGCCTCACAAATCGTGGGCCTGGTCGCGGATGTAGCGGGTTTCGTCGCGGCGCGGATCGGCCTCGATCTGGCGGCCGATGTTGGCCAGCACGCCGACCATGGCGAAGGTGATCAGCAGGCTGGACCCGCCGAAGCTGATGAACGGCAGCGCCAGCCCCTTGGTCGGCAGACAGCCGGTCACCACGCCGATGTTGATCGCCGCCTGCGCCGTGATCATCAAGGTGATGCCGAAGGCCAGCAGCCGGCCGAACTGGTCGGGCGCGCGGGAGGCAATGCGCATGCCGCACACGCACAGGCCGAAGAACAGCCCGATCACGCCCAGCGCGGCCGCCAGGCCGAGCTCCTCGCCGATGATCGCGAAGATGAAGTCGGTGTGCGCCTCGGGCAGGTAGAACTGCTTCTGCAGGCTCTGGCCGAAACCGACGCCGGCGAGGCCACCCATGACGAACGCGTACAGCGACTGGAGCAACTGGAAGGCGTGGTCGCGGGCATGCGCCTGCGGGTTGATGAACGCCAGGAAGCGGTGCATCCGGTTCGCATTGTGCGCGATGGCCAGGACGATCAGCACCAGCCCCGAAACCGAAGCGATCGCCAGGTGGCCGACCCGCGCGCCGCCGAGGTACATTATCGCCAGCCCGACCACGCCGATCAGCATCGTGGTGCCGAAGTCCGGCTCGAGGAAGATCAGCCCCAGCACCAGCCCGAGGCCGGCCAGCGGGAAGATCAGGCCGAGCCGGACGTCCTCCGCCTGGCGGCGGACGCGCGTCATCCACCACGCCAGCCAGCAGATGACCCCGAACTTGGCCAGCTCCGACGGCTGGAAGTTCAGCGGCCCGAAGTGCAGCCAGCGGTGGCTGCCCTTGGTCAGCCCGCGGCCCACGTGCGGCAGCCACACGGCCAGCAGCAGGGCGACGCACACCGCCATCAGCGGAATGGCCAGCGGCCGCCAGACGTGGTAATTCACCCGCGCGGCGAGACCGCCGGCGAGCAGCGCGGCCGCCAGCCAGACGGCCTGGCGCTTGAGGAAATACGCCGCGTCGTGGTGCTGCAGCTCACCCTGGGCGGCGCTGGTGCTGGCCAGCATGACGATGCCCAGGACGGACAGCAGCAGCACGATGCCGCCGAGGATCGAGGTTGTCTTCCACATGGCGCCCACCGGCTCGGCCGGGCAGAGTCTGTCGCCGCCCCGCACCTAAACGAAACGCGGCGCCGGATGACGTCCCGCCGCCGCGTTTCGCGCCACCCGGCCCGGCACAGCATCAGGGAATTTTCAGCTTGGCGCCGGGCTTGACCGACGCCGGGTCCGTGAGGCCGTTGACCTTGAGGATGTCCTCCTGCTTGACGAGGAACATCTTGGCGACGTCATTCAGCGTCTGGCCTTCCTGCACGGTCCATTCGGTGGGCGCGACGGCCAGGCCGGGCGCCGCCGGCGTGGCGGGCGCCAGCCCTTCGGGCGCCGCCGGCGCCGCGGGCGGCGGCATGCCTTCGCCCGGCGCCGCCGGCGCGGCGGGCGCCGCGCCTTCGCCCTTGCCCGGAATGACCAGTTTCTGGCCGACGTGGATCATGTCGCCGGTCAGGTGGTTGGCGGCGCGCAGCGCGCTGATCTTGACGCCGTTACGCTTGGCGATCCTGGACAGGCTGTCGTTTTTTTGGACCGTGTAGGTCGCGCCGCCGGCCGCGGGGGGCGGGGTCTTGGCGATGTGCTTCCTCGCCGGGGCCTTGTGCGCGGCCGGCGCCGCGCCGCCGGGCATTGCGCGCGCATAGGGCGGCAGCGTGAGCTGCTTGCCGGTTCGCAGCACGTTGACGTTCTTGATGCCGTTCAACTCCGCCAGCTCGCGGGCGGAGACGCCGAAGCGCCGGGCGATGCGGTCCAGCGAATCGCCCGGCCGGACCACGTACGACTTGGCCTCGGCGGTTTCCTTCACCACGGGCGCCGGTTCGACCGGCACCGGCGGGGTGAACACCTGCTTGGGAGCCGCCGGCGCGGGCGCTGTCGGCGGCGGCATGATCGGCGCCGGCGGCGCCTCGACCTTCTGGGGCTTGGTCGTGCCGCAGCCGCTGGCCAGCAACACCCCGCTGATGATCGCCGCATGCACGCCCAGCACCACCGCCCCGATCAGGGCCGGGATCTTCCACTGCACCTTCGTCGCCTTGTTCGCTTGCATCGCCGCACTCCTCCGGTTGGCTCCAACCTGTTTATGATTCCGTTTCAGCCGCCTGCGCCGCCGCCAGTTCCGCGAACCGGTCGCCGCGCTCCTCAAAATTCCTGAACTGATCGAAGCTGGCCCCCCCGGGCGCCAGCAGCACCGTTTCCCCCGGCACCGCTGCGCGCCCGGCGGCCGCCACCGCCGCCGCCAGCGTGCCGCACGGCACGCAGGGCACGACCGCCGCCCAAGCCGCGGCCAGCGCCGGGGCCGCCTCGCCGATAAGATAGACCCCGGCGGCCTTTTCGGCGAGCAATTCTTTCACCGCGCTGAAATCATTTTCCTTGACGCGTCCGCCGGCGATCAGCCGCACGGGGCCCGGCACCATGCGCAGCGCCGCGCCCAGCGCGGCGAGGTTGGTGGCCTTGGAGTCGTCCACGTAGCGCACGCCGCCGCGCTCGGCGACGGTCTGCAGGCGGTGCGGCAGCGGCACGAACCGCCGCGCCGCGCGCGCGGCGCACGCCGGCGGGAGGCCGGCCCCGCGCGCGGCGGCGACGACCGCCGCCCCGGCGACGCCCAGCACGTCGTTGGCGAAACGCGTGCCGCGCAGGTCGGCCAGCCGCCGCCGCCCCTCCCAGACGCGCCCGTCGCGGTAGCGGACGTCGGCCCCCGGCTCGGCGCCGAACGTCAACCAGCGCCCCCCGCCGCCGGCCAGCGCCTGCACCCGCGCCCGCCAGGCCGCGGGGACCAGGCACAGATCGCCGTCCGCCGGGCGGGCGAAGAGGCGCGCCTTGAGCGCGGCGTAGGCCGCCAGGTCGCCGTGCCGGTCCAGGTGATTGGGGAGGATGTTCAGCAGCACGCCGACGTCCGCGCGGAAGTCCCGGCAAGTCTCCAGTTGGAACGAGCTGACCTCGAGCACCAGCCAGTCCAGGTCCGGCTGCTCCCGCACCACGCGCGCCGCCGGCGGGCCGTAATTGCCCGCCGGCGCCGCGCGGACGCCGCCCGCCTGCAGCGCCTCGGCCAGCCACTTGACCGCCGTGCTCTTGCCGTTGGAGCCGGTGACCGCGAGAGTCCGGCCCCGGTGCCGGCGCCAGCCGAGCTCCAGCTCGGACAGCAGCGGCACGCCGCGGCGGCGCAATTCCACGAGCCAGGGGGACGCCAGCGGCAGGCTCGGGCTGACGATCGCCACGTCGGCGTCGCCGGCGGGCACGGCGGGCACGCCGAGCTGCACCCGCGCGCCGGCGGCCTCCAGCTCCGCCGCGCGCGCGCGCAGCTCCGGCGTGTCGGCCGCGTCGAGCGCGGTGACCGCCGTGCCCTCGGCCCGCAGCAACTGCGCGGCGGCCGCGCCGCTCGCGCCCAGCCCGCAAACCCACGCCTGACGCCAGTTGGTCATGTCTCCGTTCCGCGGCGGCGGGGCCGTCAGCGGATCTTCAGCATCGCCAGCCCGACCAGCGCGCAGAGGATGGAGAGGATCCAGAAGCGGATGGTGATCTTGGTCTCCATCTTGCGCTCCCCGCGGCCCTCGCGCTGCGCGAGCAGTTTTTCCTCCCACTGGAAATGGTGGTGGATCGGCGAGCAGAGGAACACGCGCCGGCCGGTGAGCTTGAAGCTGAGCACCTGGACCACCACGCTCAGCGCCTCGAGCACGAACACGCCGCCGACGACGACCACCGCCAGCTCGCCGACGCCGGGCAGGTGCGGCACCTGGAGGTAATGCGCGAACTTGAGGTTGCCCGCGACATAGGCCATCGCCAGGTAGGCCGCGGCCACGGAATTGCCGCAGCCGATCGCCAGGCCGTCGAGGCCGTCGGTCAGGTTCACCGCGTTGGTGCAGCCCACCACCACCAGCAACAGGAACAGCAGCGTGCAGGCGATCCCCATGTCGCGGATCACCGGCTCCTTGAGGAAGGGCACGAACAGCTCCCGGACCAGCGCGCGCGTCTCCGGCCAGGCCAGCAGGATGGCCAGCGCCACGGCGACCCACGCCGCCTGCCACAGCAGCTTGTAGCGCGCCAGCAGGCCGCGGGGGTTCTTCTGCGAGACCTTGAGGTAGTCGTCCCAGAAGCCGAGCGCGCCCATGTAGAGCATCGTGCCCAGCGTCAGCAGCACGTAGCCGTTGGTCGGCACGGCCCACAGCAGCACGCCGACCGCCGTCGCGAAGACGATCAGCAGCCCGCCCATCGTCGGCGTGCCCTTCTTGGAGTGGAAGAAATCGGCGATGCCCGGCACGTGCTCCTGCCGGCTCTGCTCGCCGAAGTTCAGCCGCCGCAGCAGGCGGATGACCGGCGGCCCGAGCACCAGCACGAGCAGGAAGGCCGTGGCCGCGCCGCCGAAGGCCCGCACGGTGATGTAGCGGAAGATCCGCAGCGGCGAGTAAAAATCGGTCAGCAAATGCAAGTAGTACAGCATGTCCGCCCCTCACGCCGCCGGCGGCGCCCGCAGATGTTCCCAGACCCGTTCCAGTTGTTCGCCGCGCGACGCCTTGAGCAGCACGGCGTCGCCCGGCTGCAGGCGGCGCCGCAGCTCCGCCGCCGCCGCCGCGCAGTCGGCGCAGGCCGTCACCCGCCCGACCGCCCACCCGCCGCGCACGGCGCCGTCGGCGATCAGGCCGCCGAGTTCCCCGACCGCCAGCAGGCCGGCCCAGTCGCCGCGCGCGACCGCGGCGCCCAGCGCCCGGTGCTCCGCCGGCGCCGCGGCGCCCAGCTCGCGCATGCCGCCGAGCACCAGCCATTTCCGGCCGCGCGCCGGCGTCTGCACGAACGCCGCCAGCGCCGCGCGCATGCTCAGCGGGCCGGCGTTGTAGGCGTCGTTGATGACCTCCACGCCGTCCAGCGTGCGCCGCTCCCAGCGCAGGGGCGGCGGCGCGTAGCGCCCGAGCGCCGCGCGGATCGCGTCCCAGCCCGCGCCGGCGCCGCGCGCCAGCGCGATCGCCGGCAGCGCGTCGCGGATGACGTGATCGCCCGGCAGGGCGGTCGCCAGTTCCACCGCCGCGCCGCCCGCGCGCTCGGTGACGGTGAAGGCGCCCGGCCGCCCGGGGAGCGCCCGGCCGACGTAGTCCGCAGCGGCGTCCAACGCCACCGTCACCACGCGGCCCGGCGCCGCCGCGCGCAGCACGTCAAACCATTCGCAATCCGCCGGCAGCACCGCCAGGCCGTCCGGCGGCAGCGCGCGCAGCACGGCGGTCTTTTCTTCCGCAATCGCGCGCACGGAATCAAAAAATTCCAGGTGCACCGCCGCGACGGTCGTGACCACGCCCGCGTCCGGCCGGAGCAGCGCGCAGAGCGGCGCCAGCTCGCCCGGGTGGTTCATGCCGAGTTCGAATACGCCATGGACGGCGTCCGGCGCCATGGCCAGCAGGCTCAGCGGCAGGCCGAGCGCGTTGTTGAAGTTGCCGCGCGACCGCGCCGTCGGCCCGACCGCCGCCAGCAGGTCCGCGAGCAGCTCCTTGGCGGTCGTCTTGCCGACGCTGCCGGTGACGGCGATGAACCGCGCGCGAAGTGTCGTGCGATAACCCGTGGCCAGGGCCGCCAGCGCGCGTTCCGGGTCCGGCACGACGAGCAGGGGGCCGGGCGCGGGCGCTGCCGCCGCGTAGGCGGCGCCGACCAGCGCGCCGCCCGCGCCGCGCGCGAAGGCCGCGCCGACGAACGCGTGGCCGTCGGCCCGCGCGCCGCGCAGGGCGACAAACAGCTCGCCGGGCTGCAGCTCGCGGGTGTTGATGGAGACGCCCGTCAGCGGCGCCGCCGGCGCGCGCGTCCACGCGCCGTCACACCACGCCGCCAGTTGATCTGGAGCAAACTTCGGCATGCCGCCCATCGCCCGTCACGGACGTGATGGTAGCGCAAAAGCACCGGCGAAAGCAAAGCATAGTGGGACGCGCGGCGGCGGAGGCCTGCCGCCCGCCAGCAGGTTAATGCTGTCGTACATGATGCTGTTGCCAGAAGATAACGGAATTTACAGCACCATTGGTGACCGTATCATTGGGAAAATTGGCCACGAAACAACCGCCCTCCGCTGGGAGGCAGGAAGCACAAAGGGATTCTTGTTGTTCTCTGTGTTCTGCGGCGCGTTGAGCCAACGCGCCCTACCATTCTGCGGCGGCGCGTTGGGCCAACGCGCCCTACCAACCCGCGGCGGTGCCCGACCCGCGCCGGGCCAGGGCGCCATTTACGCGTCGGCGGGGCAGCCCTGGCCGGCGGGGACCAGCACGACGGTGTCGCCCGGGGTGGTCTTGAACGTCACCCGGCCGCCCTGCAGCGTCTCGACCTTCTGGCCGTTGCGGAAGACGTCCATGCCCCGGCCGAGCCACGGGTTGACCAGCGTGCAAGGCCGGCCCTTGTCGCTGTAGATCTTGACGTACTGCACCGCGCCGCCCTTGAGCGCGCTGGAGACCAGGAAGGCGCCCTCGGCGCGCAGCGTCCAGAAGCGCGCGTCCTTGTTCCGCGGCCAGCACGGGAACACGCGCAGCACCTGGCGGGTGCTCATGCAGAGCATCTCCTGCAGCGTGTTGGGCAGCGTGCTGCTCTCGATGGAACCCTGGAAGCCGTTGGCCATCCGGCCCTGCTTGCGGAGATTCGCGAGGATCATCTCCGGGTCCAGGCCCATGCGCACCGCGGCCGGGTAGTGGCTGTTCAGTCCGTTGTCGTTGAACCAGTTTCGGCCCTTGGCCATGATCGTGTTGCGCGCGATTTCGATCAACCGCGGGTC
>Ga0172371_10010871_pt1 | contig 12223 bp, 11 predicted proteins | sample Lak12m_FD_114543 | JGI IMG/M metagenome (GOLD analysis project Ga0172371, IMG submission 114543) | Freshwater microbial communities from Kabuno Bay, South-Kivu, Congo - kab_022012_12m | ecosystem: Environmental > Aquatic > Freshwater > Lake | place: Democratic Republic of the Congo: South-Kivu... | reverse complement strand
CTTGTTGATCAACTATCCGAATGAGGACGACAAGAAAGCGTACGCGCTTGCCAAAAAAAACGGCCTCGTCCCTCCGCGGGCTGGGATCGGGGGATTTATCGAAATCCACGGCGGCGGAAAGGACAGCCTGACGGCGGGCTGCGTGGGCCTCGAGAACAAGGACATGGACAAGGTTTACAAATGGGGGGAGGTCGGGACGGCCGTGACGATAGTCGGCGCCGTATCGGTTGAGAACACGATCCTCGCGGAAATCAAGAAGTTCGGGAAAAATGGCTAAGATCAAGGGTTGGAGGCTCGTCATCGTCATCGCCGCCGGGACGATTTTGGCCCTGGAATTGATCGGATACGCGGTCGAGGTCTTCAGTTGGTCGCGGACGGCTGCGTCCGAGTCCGGGCAGGCGGGTCCGGAGAGGACCTCCAAGGAGCTGGAGGGACAGAATAGGACGCTCGTCAGCCGCCTCAAGGAGTTGTCCCCGCGAGGGCTCTACATCGTCATCAATACGGCGGGAAACAGGCTCTACCTCATGAACGGCGAGAAAGTCCAGAAAGAGATCGTCGTCTCCTGCGGGTCGGGAGATATCCTCGAAGAAACGGGGGGAGCGCGGAAGTGGGTTTTCGATACGCCCCGGGGTGAATTCAGCGTCAAGTCGAAGCTGGTCAATCCGACTTGGATCAAGCCGGATTGGGCGTTCATCGAGGAGGGGGAGAAGCCCCCGGCGGATTTCAACGAGCGCGTCGACAACGATTCGCTCGGGTCGTACGCGCTCGGTTTCGGGGACGGGTTTTTCATCCATGGAACGCTTTATACGAGGCTGCTGGGGCGGAACGTCACGCACGGATGCGTCCGGGTCGGCGACAAAGACCTCGAAGAAGTCTTCCGCATCGTCCCCTTGGGCTCGAAAATATACATTTATTGACCCTGACATGAACATGAAAACAGCTTTGAGCACCCTGATCTTGACCGGGGTGTACGCGATCTTCGGTTGGGGCCAGGAAAGCCCGGCGCTCAAGGAGAAGAATCGTCTTCTTGAGACGGAGCTCTCGTTGGCGAAGTCGCCTGGAACGTATATGGTCATCGACGTCGAAGGCCGGACCGTTTCCCTGAAGGCGAGGGGAATCGTCCTCCGCCAATGGGAGATCAAGAAGACGAGGTCGTGGGGAAAGACCGTTCCGCTCGCGGTCATGAAGCTCGCGGGCAAGAGCGCGCTGTCCGAGCCGGAAAGGCCGAACATCACGCCCGGCAAAGAAGAAAACAAGTCCGAGGCGAAGGGCGGCAAGGATTCCGTTGACCTGGGGATCCTGGAATTGAAGAATATGCCGGTTCACTTCAGCCTCGATTTCGGCCAAGGGATTCATATCTCCGTCCGGCCCAGGACGGGCCGCTCCTGGCCGGCGCTCGTGAACATCGGCAAGAGGGTTTCCTGGTATACATTTCTGCCGTTGAAAACTCTCTGGTACGCCGCCCGGAAAAAGAGCTTCACGGAGATCGAACTCGTCATGCCCAGCGAGAAAGACGCCCAGGGGATTTATTGGTCATTTCTAGAAAAACATAATACCATAATCCTTCATAGACGCAGCTGATTTCGTCCAAGCAGCAATCTTAGCTTTTACGCAAATAATTGAAAAATATCAAATTAGAGTTTCAAAAATATTTCACGGAAATACTTGACAATAATATACTAATATTTTATAATATAAAGGTGCTAATAAAATCATAAGGAGGTTCATATGGCTAAAATCATTGGAATCGACTTAGGTACGACAAATTCGGTCGTCGCCATAATGGAAGGCGACAATCCGACGGTTATCGCGAACGAAGAAGGCGGCCGCACGACGCCTTCGGTGGTCGCGTTCACGCCCAAGGGCGAAAGATTGGTCGGGCAGGTCGCGAAGAGGCAGAGAGTCACCAATCCCGAGAACACCATCTATTCGATCAAAAGGTTCATGGGGCGGCGGTATCAGGAGGTCCCGAACGAGATCAAGCAGGTGCCGTTCAAGGTGGCCGAAGCGCCGAACGGAGACGTCCGCGTGGAGAGCCTCGGTAAAAAGTTCTCCCCTCCCGAGATCTCGGCTCTGATTCTTCAGAAGCTGAAAAAGGCGGCCGAGGACTATCTCGGGGAGAAGATCGAGAAGGCCGTCATCACCGTGCCGGCTTATTTCAACGACAGCCAGCGGAAGGCGACCAAGGACGCCGGAACGATCGCCGGCCTGGAAGTCGTCCGCATCATCAACGAGCCGACGGCGGCCGCTCTGGCCTACGGCATGGACAAGAAGAAAGACCAGACGATCGCCGTCTATGACTTCGGAGGAGGAACGTTCGACATCTCCATCCTCGAAGTGGGCGAAGGCGTCGTCGAGGTCAAGTCGACCAACGGCGACACCCACCTGGGCGGCGACGACATCGACCAGCGCGTCCAGGATTGGATTGTGGCCGAGTTCAAGAAGGAATCGGGGATCGACCTGAGCAAGGACAAGATGGCCATCCAGAGGCTCAAGGAAGCCGCTGAAAAGGCCAAAATCGAGCTTTCGACGACGATGGAGACCGAAATCAATCTGCCTTTCATCACCGCCGACGCGTCGGGCCCGAAACACCTGCTGTTGAAGATCACGAGGGCCAAGCTCGAGCAGCTCGTCGAGGACCTGATCCAGAGGTCCGTGGCGCCCGTGAAGCAGGCCCTGGCCGACGCCAACGTCAAGGCCTCCGACATCCACGAGGCGATCCTCGTCGGCGGCCAGACCCGGATGCCCCGCATCCAGCAGCTCGTCAAGGACCTGTTCGGCAAGGAGCCCCACAAGGGCGTCAACCCGGACGAGGTCGTCGCCGTCGGAGCCGCTATCCAGGGCGCCGTTCTCGCGGGAGACGTCAAGGACGTCCTGCTTCTCGACGTGACGCCGCTGACCCTGGGCATTGAAACCCTCGGCGGCGTCTTCACCAAGATGATCGCCCGCAACACGACCATCCCGACCAAAAAGACCGAGATCTTTTCGACGGCCTCGGACAACCAGCCGAGCGTCGAGATCCATGTCCTCCAGGGCGAGCGCGAGATGGCCAGCGCCAACCGGACGCTGGGCCGGTTCCACCTCGACGGCATTCCGCCGGCGCCCCGGGGCGTGCCCAAGGTCGAGGTCACGTTCGACATCGACGCGAACGGCATCCTCCACGTCACCGCGAAGGATATGGGGACCGGAAAGCAGCAGGCGATCACCATTACCGGCCACAGCGGTCTCGACGAGAGAGAGATCGACCGCATGGTCAAGGACGCAGAAGCTCATTCCGCCGAGGACAAGAAGCGGCGTGACGTGGTCGACGCCCGCAACCAGGCCGACCAGCTCGTCTACAGCCTGGAGAAGTTGCTGCGCGAGAACAAAGACCGCATCCCCGAAGCGGAGGCCGAGAAGATCCGGGCCGAGATCGAGAACACGAAGAAGGCCGTCGAGAGCGAGAATCTCGAGCGCATCAAGCAGGCCACGGAGAACCTCTCCCGGGCATCCCACAAATTGACCGAGACGATGTACCAGCAGACTTCGCAACAGACGCCTCCGGGCGGAAGCGCGGAGGCGCGGACCTCGAAAAGCCAAGCCGGGAACGGGTCCGGAGCCGAGGAGGGCGACGTCATCGACGCCGAGGTCGTGGACGACAAGAAGTCAAATTAGCGCTACACGAACCTCCGGTTCTTGTGTATGATAGGGTGCGCCGGGAGGGCCGGCCATGAGCAAAGACTACTATGAGGTCCTCGGCGTCGGGCGGAAAGCTACGGTTGCCGAGATCAAGAAGGCGTATCGAAAGCTGGCCCGCAAATACCATCCCGACCTCAATCCCGGAGACAAGTCGGCCGAGGCCAAGTTCAAGGAGATCCAGGAAGCGTACGCGGTCCTGAGCGATCCGAAGAAAAAAAACCAGTACGATCAATTCGGTTTCGCCGGCGACCGGCCTCCGGCCGGCGGTCCCCAAGGGGCGTACTCTTCGGGATTCGAAGGATTCAATTTCTCCGACTTCGGAACGTCCTCGTTCCGCGACTTTTTCGAATCGATGTTCGGCAGCGCGGGAGCGGCCCAGGCCGCCCCGGCCGGTGCCGGGCGGGGCGAGGACCTACTGTACACGATGACCGTCGGCTTCGAGGACGCCATCCGGGGGCTGAAGACCAAGATCAAGCTGAACCGGACGGCACCGTGCGGCTCGTGCGGCGGAACGGGCACGGTCCAGAGCGGCCGAGTCAAGGCCTGCCCCAGCTGCGGGGGCAGCGGCCGGGCCCATATCCAGCGCGGTTTTCTCAAGGCTTCGACGGTCTGCCCGGCCTGCGGAGGCCGGGGTTCCATCCGCGGCAAAGACTGCGCCGATTGCCGCGGTCAGGGGGCGGTCGAGCGAAGCGAGGTCATCACCGTCCGCATCCCGGCGGGCGTCGACACCGGCTCCAAGGTCCGCATTCCGGACAAGGGCAACGCCGGGCCCAACGGCGGGCCGCCCGGCGATCTCTACATCACGATCGAGGTCACGCCCCATCCACTGTTCAAGCGGGAAGGGTCGAACATCTACGTCAAGCTTCCGATCACGGTCCCCGAGGCGACGCTCGGCGCCAAGATCGCCGTCCCGACCTTGGACGGGTCGGCGACGATCAAGATCCCTCCGGGAACGAAGTCGGGACAGAAATTCCGGATCCGGGAGATGGGGGCGCCCCTGCCGGGCGGCCGGGCCCGAGGCGACGAATACGTCGAAGTGACCATCGTTCCGCCGCCGTTTGCCGACCAGCGGGTCCGGGAGTTGATGAAGGAGCTCGAAAAGCTCTCCGGAGAAAATCCGCGAGCCGGGATGCGGGGGAGCGGGTGACATGAGAAAACGGAAGGACGGCGGCAAGGTCAAGGACGGCCGGTCGACATATCACATCAGCAGCGTATCGCGCCGCTACAACATCCATCCCCAGACCCTCCGTCTCTACGAGCGCGAGGGCCTGCTCCGGCCGTCGCGCAGCGAAGGAAATACCCGGCTCTACACCGACGAGGACCTCAAACAGCTCGAGCTCATCCTCAACCTCGTCCGGGATCTCGGCGTGAACCTGGCCGGCGTCGAGGTCGTCCTTCATATGCGGCAGAGGATGGAGCGGATGGAAGCGCAGGTCAACGAGCTGCTGGTATTCGTCAAGAAAGAATTCTTCTCCGGGCGGGAGGACGAGTTCGAGAGCCGGCGAGGCGGCCTGGTGCCGTTGACCCAGACGAAGATCGTCAAGGTCGAGTGAACCGGATGGATTATCAGGATTTCCTGGAAGCGCGCAATCTTCGGCTGTATCTGGAAAAGATCTCCAAGTTCCCGATCCACGCCGAGGAGCAGGAAAAGGCTCTGGGGCAGCGCATCCAGCAGGGCGATCCGGCGGCGCTCAAGGAGCTGATCGAGGCCAACCTGCGCTTCGTCGTATCCTACGTCAAGAAATACCAGGGGATGGGCATGAGCCTGCTCGACCTCATCAACGAAGGCAACCTCGGCCTGATCGAAGCGGCCAAGCGCTATGACCCTCACCGCAACGTCAAATTCATCTCCTACGCGGTGTGGTGGATCCGGCAGGCGGTCATCCATGCCCTGACCCAGTCGTCGCGCATCTACCACATCCCCCAGAAGCTGTCGGACCAAATCCTGCAGATGAAGAGGAAAGCGGCGGTCCTCAAGGCCGAGCTCGGCCGGGACCCGAACCGGGAGGAGATCGCCAAGGCCATGGGGATCCCGGCCGTCGACCTGGAGGACCTCGAGATGCTCGCCGAGAAGGACGTCTCGCTGAGCGACCGGTTCAACGACGACGACCTGGAGATCGAAGAGAAGATCAGCGACGAGATCTCGCCCTCGGTGGAATACCAGATCATCAAGAACTCCATTCAACACCAGATCCGGGAGCTGCTCGCGGCGTTGGATGAGAAGGAAGCGCTTGTGCTAAAATTGCGCTTCGGGCTGGATGACGACCAGCCTCGGACGCTCCAGGAGATCGGCGACCGGCTCCACCTGACGCGGGAACGCATCCGGCAAATCGAACAGAAGGCCATGCGGCGCCTGTCCCGGTCGAGCGCGCTCCGGCAGCTGAGAGGATATCTGAACTGATGGCCGACCCGGTTTGCGCTTTGTGCCAGGACACCGGCTGGATACTGGAAGAGACGGAAGGCCGGACCGAAGCCCGCCGCTGCCGGTGCGTCCTCGAACGCGAAAGCAAGGCTTTGCTCGAACGGGCGCGCATCCCGAAGCGCTACGAAAAATGCGGCCTCGGCAATTTCGAGATCCACGACGATTCGCACAAGGACGCCCTCAAGATCTCGAGGAAGATCGTCGAGAACTATCCCATCCAGGAGATCGGCCTGCTGTTCATCGGGCCTCCCGGCGTAGGAAAGACGCACCTGGCCGTGGCCATCATCCGGGAGCTCGTCCAGACCAAGAGCGTGCCGTGCCTCTTCTACGATTTCCGCGACCTCATCCGGGACATCCAGGCCACCTTCACCCCCGACTCGGCGCTCTCGGAATCGGATATCCTGGAACCCGTCTTCGAAAGCAAGGTGCTCGTTTTGGACGAGCTCGGGGCGAAACGGTCGTCCTCTTGGGTCGAGGAGACGGTGTTTTACATCATCAACCATCGCTACAATCAGAAGAAGATGACCATCTTCACCTCGAACTTCCTGGACACGGCCGACGAGGAGGACCTCCGCCAGCCCCTGTTCAAGAAATCCGATATGAACAAGCGCGGCGATGACACGCTCATCGACCGCATCGGCTACCGCCTCCGCTCGCGAATCTTCGAGATGTGCAAGGTCGTCGAGATGGGGGGGAAGGATTACCGCCGCCTGGTCAAACAGGCAAATTATCGATTCTAGTAACCGTCGATTCTAGATCCCGCCTTTGAGCCGGGCCGCCAGGGTTTCGTAGTTCTGCCGCATCTCGTAGGGGACGTGGCGCCCGAAGCGGTCCAGGAAGGCTTTAATGTCCTTGAGCTCCTCCCGCCATTCCTCGGGCTTGACCTCCAACAGCTTCTCCAGGTCCCGGCGGGAAGTCTTCAGGCCGTCCCTGTCGAAATCGTCCAGGTCCGGCACGAAGCCGATGGGCGTTTCCTTGGCCTTGGCCTTGCCGCGCACGCGGTCGATGATCCATTTGATGACGCGGATATTGTCGCCGAAACCCGGCCAGAGGAACTTGCCGTTCTCATCCGTGCGGAACCAGTTGACGGAGTAGATCTTGGGCGGCTTCGTGATGTACCCGCCCATGTTGATCCAGTGGCGAAAATAATCGCCCATGTTGTAGCCGCAAAAGGGGAGCATGGCGAACGGGTCGCGGCGCAGGACGCCGACTTGGCCGGCCGCGGCGGCCGTCGTCTCCGATCCCATCCTGGCCCCCATGAAGACGCCGTTCGACCAGTCATAGGCTTCGGTCACGAGAGGGACGCCGCGCGAGCGCCGGCCGCCGAGGAGGATGGCCGAGATCGGAACGCCCAGCGGATTGTCGAACTGCTTGGACAGGGTCGGGCAGTTATAGAGCGAAACCGTGAACCGGGAGTTCGGGTGGGCGGCTTTGGTCCCTTTTCCGGGGTCCCACGGCCGGCCCTGCCAGTCGAGCATGTTCTTCGGCGGGCCTTCCAAACCCTCCCACCAGGGCTCGTTCGTGTCGAGGTCGAGGCCGACGTTGGTGAAGAGCGTCGGGTAGAAGTTCGAGGCTTTCAGGGTCCGCATCATGTTCGGGTTGGTCTTCATCGACGTCCCGGGCGCGACGCCGAAGAAGCCTCCTTCCGGGTTGATGGCCCACAAGCGGCCGTCCGGACCGACGTTCATCCAGGCGATGTCGTCGCCGATGGTATAGACCTTGTACTCGGGGAGGGCGGATTCCATCATGGCCAGGTTCGTTTTGCCGCAGGCCGAGGGCATGGCCGCCGTGATGTAGGTCACGTTGCCCTTGATGTCTTCGACCCCGATGATGACCATGTGCTCGGCGAGCCACATCTGGCGCAGGCCGAGGTACGAGGCGATGCGGAGCGAGAAGCACTTCTTGCCGAGCAGGGCGTTGCCGCCGTAGCCCGAGCCGATGCTCCAGACGAGGCTGTCCTGGGGGAAATGCATGATGTACCGCCGGTCGGGGCTGAAATCGCCGACGGAATGGATGCCCTTGACGAAATTCTCGGAGTTGCCGATCTTCTTGATCGTATGGCGGCCCATCCGGGTCATGATCCGCATGCTGACGGCGACGTACGACACGTCCGTGATCTGGAGGCAGGGCTTGGCATAGGGCGAATCGGGATGGCCCATCATGTAGGGCAGGACGTACATCGTCCGGCCGCGCATGGCTCCGCGCGACAGCGCCGTCAGGCGCGCCTTGGCTTCGGAGGGATCCATCCAGTTGTTGTTCGGGCCGGATTGCTCCTTCTCGGGGTGGCAGACGAACGTCAGGTGTTCGGTCCGGGCGACGTCCGTGGGATGGCTGTAATGGAGGTAGGATTTCGGCCAGGCGCGGTGGTTCAGCTCGCGGAAGATGGGATGGGGGCCGATCTTCTCCTCGCGCATCCCCTTGTCGATCAGCCGGTGGGCTTCGCCTTCGGACCCGTCGCACCAGTAGACCTCTTTAGGCTGAAAGAGGCGGGCTTGCTCATCGACCCAGCGTTCGAGCGGTGTCGTCATGATCGGTCCTTTCGTCGAGGAAGGCTAGAGATAGCACACGGGCGCGTTTTTGTCAAAAGCGCCTCATGAAACAGAAGGGGACATGATTTCCTGTCCCCGAGGATGGGAATCGCGAAAGGGATTCCGCCTCAAGGATTTGCCAGTGGGAACACGAGAGGACAGGGTATCGTGTTCCCCTGATCTCCAAAGCCGATTGAATTCCAAACCTGGTTGTGTTAATTTATTCCGGATCGCTCCCCGGTAGCTCAATTGGCAGAGCGGTTGGCTGTAAGGTTTGCAGCTTCCACGAGAGATCGTGGTCGAAGAATCGGGTGAATTCAGGGAAACCTGCCCTCCGCAGGTTGCGGAGAACGGCGACCCTGAGCCAAGCCTCTCCGGTCGATCGGTGAGGAAGGTGCAGAGACTAGAGCGAGAGCTCGTACTCCGTCCCCTCTACGGGTATTTCCCGTACGGGACGGAGGAAGCGCCCGACACCCTCAGCCCTCAAAAAGGGACGGGTGATGAGATAGTCCAAGCCCAGGAGAAATTTTGGGGCGCTTGTAACCAATAGGTTGGCGGTTCGAGTCCGTCCCGGGGAGCCAATTTCAATTTCATCTTCGATTAAGATCCAACTTCCTGCTACCCCTCGTTCTTTCTATAAGGCTATAATGAATATAACGGATGACGAAAAGAAATTGGAAGTGGGGTGGTCAGGCGAAATTCTTCTCCCGCCTGCCGCTTTAGATATTAGCTCTTACGAAAAATATTGATAATTATAATCTAATAATCGATCTTAGTAGCTTTTTTGTCTTTTAAATCAACTTCCCTGATAAAGACGAATAAACTTGGGCTAATCCTTGAGTAGCGAGACAACCTGGCCGGACAGCTGTGGCCCTCGTGATCAAGATTTAAGAATTTCGGGTAAAAAGTCCGCGCGTGGTGTCACTCCCCGCCGGCGGGCCGGCGCGAGCAGGCCGGCAGGGGCATCGTTTCCAGAGGGCCACGGCCGTCCGTGATCTCGCATTCTTCGGGCCGGCAGCACGTCTCGCACGTTCGCTTGAAGCCCCGATAGCCCAGGAGATCGACGTCGGGCGCCAGGAATCCCGACTTGACCGGTTCTTGCCTCATGAGGTCGGTGCTGAGGTATTTCTTGTTGTCGTCGGAGAAGACCGTGACCACCACGGCGTCTTTGCTCATCGCGTTTTGGACCATCAGCGCTCCGAGGAAGTTCGCCCCCGAAGAGATTCCCACGGCGATGCCGAGCCGGGCGGCCAGCTTCTGGGCCATGATGATCGAATCGCCGTCGTCGACGGCGACGACTTTGTCGAGCGCGTCGAGCTTGACGATGGGGGGGATGAACTCGTCCGAGATGCCTTGGACTCGATGCTTCCCGACCTTATATCCGGTGGACATGGTCGGGGAGTTCGAGGGCTCCAGGGGATGAAGCTTGACCCGGGGATTCTTCTCGCGGAGGAAGCGGCCGGTTCCCATGATCGTCCCTCCCGTTCCCACGCCGGCGATGAAGGCGTCGGGCTGCAGGCCATGGAAGTTGAGCTGCCACCAGATTTCAGGCCCCGTCGTCAGGTAATGGGCCTCGACGTTGTCCTCGTTGGCGAATTGGCGGGGGAGGAACGCCCCGGCCGTTTTCGCCGCGAGCTCTTCCGACATCCGGATGCTGCCGAGGAAGCCGCCTTCTTCGGCGCTGACCAGATGAATCCGGGCGCCGAGGCTGCGGATGAGGTTGATGCGTTCCGAGCTCATCCAATCGGGCATGAAGATGTCCACCGGATGTCCGAGGGCGCGGCCGATGGCGGAGAAGGCGATGCCGGTGTTGCCGCTGGTCGCCTCGATGATCAGCCCGCCCGGCGCGAGCGTTCCCCGCTCATAGGCCCGCCTCAGGATGTGGAACGCCATGCGGTCCTTGATGGACCCGGTCATATTCAGGTTTTCCGCTTTGGCATAGAGAACGCGCCGTTCACCCCTATACGTGAACTCGATCGCCAGAAGGGGCGTGTTTCCGATCAGGCTGGAGAGTTCCCCGATCAGCCGTTTTCGTTCGTCGTCGATTCCGGGCATGAATGACCTCCACACTTCGCGACAATCCGCTCGTCGAGAGTCTATTATTCTTACGACGCCGAGCCCCCAAAGTCAAGCCGGCCGAGGCCGTTCGCCCGGCGCGCGTTGACCGGCGTTCCGGCATCTCTTACAATGGGAAACGATCGCCATGATTTATCATCTCGGCCTCGGCAGCAACCTGGGAGACCGGGCCGGCCGTCTGTCGAAAGCGCGGGCTGCGCTCGCCGAGCACGGGGTCAAGATCCGCGCCGCGTCCTCCCTCTACGAGACCGAACCTCTCGGATTTCGCGAACAGCCGTGGTTCGTAAACCAGGCCGTCGAAGTCGAGAGCGCCCTGTCGCCTCACAAACTCCTCCGGCTCGTCAAGCGCGTCGAGAAGGCCATGGGCCGGACGGCGGCCCGGCGGGACGGGCCTCGGGTCATCGACCTCGATATCCTCCTCGCCGAAGATACGGTGGTCCGAACGGAAGAATTGACCATCCCCCATCCTCGGCTGACCGAAAGGAACTTCGTCCTCGTCCCCCTCGCCGAGATCGCTCCCCAGGCCGTGCATCCGGTCCTGAATAAAAAGATACGCGAGGTTCTGCGCTGCTCTAAGGATAAATCGAAAATAAGGCCTTTCCTTCCCCTGCGCCGGGACTCCACCTAAGGAGCGGAGATAGGGACCGAATCCAAGGGAATTCGGAACGTGCCCCCGATTTTCTTTAGAATGCGTCTTCGATGTGCCGAATTCCGGGACGGCCTTCTTCATCCAGCGTCACCGAAACGACGTCGAAGCGGCAGGGGGCGTCCCCGAGGCGCTTCTTCAGGAGATAGAGCTGGGCGATCTTCCGGATCTGCTCTTGCTTGGCGGCCGTGACCGATTCCTCCGGCGCACCGAAGCCGGCACCCGAGCGCGTCTTGACCTCGACGAAGACAAGGGTCGTTCGGTCATAGGCGATGATGTCGATCTCGCCCCGCAGAAGACGAAATCCGCGTTCGACGACCTTGAATCCCCGTTTCTTGAGGAACTCGACGGCGGCCTCTTCCCCGGCGCGGCCCAAGCCGAGGCGGTCTACCGGCCGACTTTCCATCGCACGCCGTCCTTAGTGTCTTCGAGGACGACGCCGGCCGCGGCGAGCTCCTTCCGGATTTCGTCGGCCAGCTTGAAGTCCTTTGCCCGGCGCGCCTGTTCCCGGGCCTCGATCCTTTTCAGAAGATCGTCGGGGATTTTGTCCTCTCGGGGGGGAGGCAGGACGGCCAGGACCTGATCCAAAGACCGGACGAGGGCGATCGCTTCCCGGGCGTCGTCGGCGCGGATCTGGCTGTCCTTGATGCGGATATGGAGCCGTTTGATCATCTCGAAAAGCGCCGTGAGGGCCAAGGAGATATTGAGGTCGTCGGAGAGGCCTTCGGCGAATTTGGCTTTTGTCTCGTCGAGGAGCGCGGAGATTTCGGCCGTCCGGCCCGCAGGGAACGAGCCGTGTTCGAGCTCATAGAGGAAATCCTGGATCCGCCCCAGGGCGGCCCGGGCCTGGTCGAGCGCCTCGAAGGTGAAGTT
>Ga0172371_10010867_pt1 | contig 12225 bp, 9 predicted proteins | sample Lak12m_FD_114543 | JGI IMG/M metagenome (GOLD analysis project Ga0172371, IMG submission 114543) | Freshwater microbial communities from Kabuno Bay, South-Kivu, Congo - kab_022012_12m | ecosystem: Environmental > Aquatic > Freshwater > Lake | place: Democratic Republic of the Congo: South-Kivu... | reverse complement strand
CCCGAAAAGAATCATAATAAATGGAAGCAGCGCCAGCCAAACGTTGGTATAAGGAACCCAAAGGTGCGCGGAGAATTTTGAGAGTTTGAAAAAACCAAAACTGTAAATATATCCGGTTAATCCGGCGGCAATAACAAATAAAATTGGAAGCCAATTATTGGGTAGAATACTGCCGTCAAAAAGCGCAAAAAATCTGTGATACCCAATCGAAATAAAAGTTTTTTCAATTTTTTTTTCAACATCAATCGGTAAATTCTTTTTTAATTGATACGACGTTTTTGTTTTATCATAGTACCTTAAAAGAAATTCTTTTTTCGGTTCATCAAGCTTTGCAAGCACCCGTGTTTCAAACTTGGCGGAAGAAAGTTCGTTTGGAATATTTGAGCGAAGAAAACTTCCGACAAGCGGAAAGACAATTAACGCTAACGTTATAAAAAGCATCTTCCAGACTTCGCGCCATAACACTAAAGCGTTTGCGCCAACTCCGGTTAAAACTGTTTGAACCGTTTTATTGTTTAAAATCTGTTGAGAACCTAAGCAAAGATTAATGATTATTATCCAAATAATTGCTGTTGAATCGAGAAATGTACTTGGGTCAGGATTACCTCCAAGAATTCTTGGCAAGTGTGGAATTGCTAGACCAAAAACAACCAGTAACACACCAATCCAATGTTCTTTTCTAATTGTAGCATTAAACATAAATTTGCCGAAGAATGGTAAAAACACCAAGTAAATATTTACATAAGGGGCAAAAAGATGAGGCGAATAATATCGCGGCAAATAAAAAAATCCGATGTTTTCAATTACTCCGGTAAAAGCGCAAATAGTAATTGTAAACATTGAAACGGTGCCGGGCCACAAATATTTTATTTTCTTACCGTTGATAACTTCGATAATAACAGCTATCAAAGCCCAGAGGAGTTTTGAAACTTCTCGCCACCAAGTCATCACTCCGGGCGAAACGCCGACTTCTTTATTGCCAACATACTCCGGCTGATTTCCCATCCAATTAAGGATATACTGCCCACTCAAACCTCCATTAATAATCATCACCCACAGAAAAAGTAAAAGCAATTCCATTGTTCATTTTCACTTATGTAAAGGATAGTTCTATTTTTTACGGGCGGTAAAGTTACTTTTTTTTTTTGAACGAACCTATAAAATTTTAATTAATACGCTGCGCGATAGACAAAACCGAATGACTACCGACTGCATCAACAAATGAAATCAAACTTTTAATTGATAGAGAAAACAATCATTCAGTCGTTCCGCCATCTCGTCAACGACGAACAAATTTTTCCTTATATTTGCATTCAAGTATTGATAAATATAGAGAAGATCATGGATTCCCAAAACACAAACGAAATTCCTAAAGCCTATAATTCAGCGTCTGCGGAAGATAAGTGGTATGCTTACTGGTTGAAACACAACCTTTTTCATTCGGAAGTTGATACAAAAAAAGAACCATACACCATTGTAATTCCTCCGCCAAATATTACCGGTATGTTAACGATGGGACACATTTTAAATAACACGCTTCAAGATGTACTTATACGCCAGAAAAGAATGCAAGGGTTTAACGCTTGCTGGGTGCCTGGCACAGATCACGCATCAATAGCAACCGAAAGTAAAGTAACAAAATATTTAAAAGATGAGGGCATTGATAAACACCTTATCGGGCGTGAAGAATTTTTACAGCGCTGCCAAGAATGGAAAATAAAATATGGCGGAATCATCATTCGGCAATTAAAAAAACTTGGCGTTAGCTGCGATTGGGAACGCGAACGCTTTACGATGGATGACCATTATTACAAAAAGGTTGTCGAGGCGTTCGTAAAACTTTACAACGATGGAAAAATTTACCGTGGAAATCGTTTGGTGAATTGGTGCCCGGTTTCTAAATCAGCAATTAGTGATGAAGAAGTAAATTACAAAACAATAAACGGAAACATTTGGTATTTCAAATATCCGGTGAAGGATTCTACTGAATTTATCACCGTAGCAACTACCCGTCCCGAAACAATGCTTGGAGACAGCGGCATAGCGGTTAATCCGCAAGATGACCGTTATAAAACGCTTGTAGGGAAACTTGTAATTCTTCCTTTGGTGAATAAAGAAATTCCGGTTATAGCGGATCATTATGTTGAAAAAGAATTTGGAACCGGCGCTGTTAAAGTTACGCCGGCGCATGATTTCAATGATTATCTGATGGGACAACGACACAACCTTGAAGTTATAAATATCTTTAACCCCGACGCGTCAACAAATGAAAATGTTCCGAAAGAATTTCAAAAACTTGATCGTTATGACGCACGTAAGTTGGTGGTAAAGAAAATGGAAGAACTTGGCTTGGTAGAAAAAATAGAACCCTATCAAACCAACATCGGATATTCCGAACGGGGCGGCGTGCCGATTGAACCATATCTTTCTGAACAATGGTTCATGAAAATGGATGATCTTGCCAAACCTGCGCTTGAGGTTGTAAAAGAAGGAAAAGTAAAATTTCATCCCGACCATTGGGTGAAGACGTATGAACATTGGATGGAAAATATAAAAGACTGGTGCATTTCGCGTCAACTTTGGTGGGGACACCGAATCCCCGTTTGGTATTGCGTCGGTGATGATCACTGTAATTTAGAATGCAAGAAGCCAATTGTTGCGGAAACAAAACCCGAAAAATGCCCACACTGCGGCTCTACAAATCTTAAACAAGATGATGATGTGCTTGATACATGGGCTTCAAGCTGGCTTTGGGCGCACGAGGTTTTTGAAACTGAAGGAGAAAAAAAATATTATTATCCCACCAACACGCTTATTACCGCGCCGGATATTATTTTCTTTTGGGTTGCTCGGATGATTATTGCGGGATTATATTTCCAAAAAAATATTCCTTTCAGCGATGTTTATTTTACCAGCATCATACGCGATTTGCAAGGGCGAAAGATGAGTAAATCGCTCGGCAATTCTCCCGATCCGCTTGAAGTAATAAATGAATACGGCGCCGACGCGCTTCGCTTTTCTGTAATTTATTTAGCGCCGCTTGGTCAAGATGTTTTGTTCGCGACAGAGAAATGCGAGATTGGCAGAAACTTTGCGAACAAAATTTGGAACGCCGGAAGATTTTTATTAATGAATGCGCAAACCATCAAAACCAATGCGGCTCTTTCCGAAAAACATATTGATATTGTTGATGAATGGATGCAATCTCGTTTTAATCAAACAGTGAAAGACTTAAACCGCGCGATGGAAAAATTCGAGTTTAACAACGCTTCCAAAATTATTTATGCTTTTGTGTGGAATGATTTCTGCGATTGGTACATTGAACTGTCGAAATCAAAATTCTATTCCGATAACGAAGAAATAAAATCAGCCGCCTTAACAAGGGCGCTATTGCATTTTGAAAATCTATTAAAACTCGTTCATCCGTTTATGCCGTTTGTTACCGAAGAGCTTTGGCAGCTAATCGAAAAAAGAAACGAAGGAGAAAGTATTTCAACTTCTGCTTATCCGAAGTGCGACGAAACATTGATTAAACAGAACGTTGATGATGAAATGAATTTCTTACAGGAAGTTGTAACCGGAATAAGAAACATCCGCGGCGAGATGAATATTGCGCCTTCAAAGCCTATTTCGGTTTACTTAAAAACGGAGGCGAATCTTTCGGCAAGTATTAATTATTTAAAAAAACTAACGCGCGCCAAAGAGGTGGTCATCGGGAAAGACATTGTTAAAGCGGAAAAATCAACCGCTGCGGTGGTTAAGCAGTGCGAAATCTATATTCCGCTTGAAGGTTTAATAGATGTTGCTGTGGAACGGGAAAAACTTTCAAAAGATATTTCGCGGCTTGAAGGAAGCATCGCCGGCGTAGAGAAAAAATTATCAAATGAAAATTTTGTGAAGAACGCTCCCGCCGACATCGTAGAAAAAGAGCGGGCAAAATTAACTGACTGGAAAGACAAATTAGCCAAGCTGAATGAGTTAATTGCAAATTTGAGTTGAGTCAATATGCGTTGAACCTTCTCGCAAAAAATTAATTCTCGCCTCTTATTGAATTTTTCAAAATAATTTTGTAATTACAAACAGGAATATTTAATATTCGGCGAGCATTAATCCGCCCGACATATTCCCGAACAGAATAAGTGTTTCTATAAAGCAAAATAAACAAGTACTACTATGATTTCCGTAATCGCAGGATTTACTGCAGGCGCTATTCATGTTTTTGCCGGTCCGGATCATTTGGCGGCGGTTTCGCCGTTGGCAATTCAGCATAATAAATCAGCAAGCTCTTTAGGGTTGCGGTGGGGAATTGGGCACACGTGCGGAGTTATTTTGCTTGGCGGCATTGCGCTTATCTTTCGAGAAATGTTTTCACTTAATGCTATTTCCGGGTATAGTGAAAAATTAGTTGGAGTGGTGTTAATTTTTATTGGTTTATGGGGAATTAAAAAAGCCGTTACAAAAAAAATTCACGCACACACGCACGAACACAATAATATAGCGCACACACATTTTCATTTCCATTCAAAAATTCATACAAAAAAGATACAAAAAACACATAACCACTTTCACGCAGCTTTCGGCGTTGGCATTATGCACGGGCTTGCCGGCACTTCTCATATCTTCGGAATTCTACCGGCTCTTGCTTTTCCTTCGCAAACAGACGCGGCGCTTTATCTATCTTTCTTTGGCGTCGGAACAATTTGTTCAATGGTGCTTTTTTCAACTTTCCTTGGATTCCTTTCTCGGAAAATGGAACTGCGGGGCGCAGAAATTTATCGGAGGATGCTTATAGGTTTTAGTACCGCTTCGTTAGTTATTGGCGTTTACTGGATTTTTACTTAACAAGAATTTAAAGATGCACGAACTTTCGCTTGCCCAAGAAATAATTTCCATCACCGAACAATATTATTCTTCGGATGAAAATGAACGAGTAAAATCAATTAAAGTGAAAATTGGAAAACTGCAAAACGTTTTGCCCGATTCGCTTGAATTCTGTTTTAATGCTTTAATTCAAAACAGCAAACTGGAAAGAGCTAAGATGATGATTGAACTCATTCCGATAAAATTTGAGTGTAAAGGCTGCAACGATATTTCTGAGCCGGAAAGTTTTTTGTTCGTTTGCCCTACTTGCGGGAATTCAGATATAACTATTATTTCGGGAAACGAACTTACTATTTCTGAAATAGAATTTGAAGATTCTCTAACTAATTAAAAGGTGCTGCATTGACGTTAATTACCGTTGAAAGAAAAGTTCTCGAAAAAAATGATGTTGTTGCAAACGATATTCGATCAACATTAAAAAGTAACAATATTTTTTCGTTCAATCTTTTAAGTTCGCCTGGTTCAGGAAAAACAAGTTTGGTTGAACGAACGATTGCATATTTAAAAGATAAAATTGCTCTTGGAGTAATAGAAGGGGATGTGCAAACCGATCTCGATGCGCAGCGAATAGACCGGCTTGGAGTTCCTGTTGCGCAGATTGTTACAAATGGCGGCTGTCATTTAGATGCCGGATTAGTGCGCGATGCGTTAACCCAAATTGATTACACCAAGCTCAAAGTGCTGATAATAGAAAATGTCGGCAATCTCGTTTGCCCCGCCGGTTATGATTTAGGCGAAGACACTAAAGTCGTTTTGCTAAGCACAACAGAAGGCGACGACAAACCGCTCAAATATCCGGCTATGTTCAGAAACGCTTCGGTATTAATAATAAATAAAATTGATCTGCTTCCATACGTCAATTGTTCGGTGAAACAAATACGAGAACATGCGCTGGCAATTAATCCGGCATTAAAAATTTTTGAAACGTCATGCACAACCGACGAAGGAATTCCGGCTTGGTGCAATTGGATTTTAGCGCAGGCAAATCAATAATGCTTCAACGGGTTTCAATTGTCATTCGCGGCGCGGTGCAGGGGGTCGGGTTTCGCCCCTTTATTTATAGGCTGGCGGCGGAACTTGGGTTAAAGGGATTTGTGCTTAATGCCACTTACGGAGTTTTAATTGAAGCTGAACATGAAAAAAATTATTTAAATCAATTTCTTATACGAATTGAAAAAGAAAAACCTGTTCGTGCAATAATTCAAAGCATGGAATTTTCTTTTCTTGATGCGGTCGGCTTCACGCAGTTTGAAATCAGCGAAAGCAAAACAAACGGAACAGCTTCCGCTTTTATCCTTCCTGATATTGCCGTCTGCGGAGATTGTTTAACTGAAATGTTCAATCCGAACGACAGAAGATATTTATATCCGTTTATAAATTGCACTAACTGCGGTCCACGGTTTTCGATAGTTGAAACGCTTCCTTACGACCGCCCAAACACTTCGATGAAAATGTTTGAAATGTGCGATGCTTGTAAACAGGAATATCTCAATCCGCTTGACCGCAGATTTCACGCTCAACCAATTGCCTGCCCAAACTGCGGACCTCATGTTGAACTCTTAAGCGCAGAGGGAAAACTACTTTCTAAAAATAACGACGCAATTCTTGAAACGGCAGAAAAAATTCGACAAGGAAAAATTGTCGCGCTTAAAGGTTTAGGCGGTTACCAATTAATTTGTAGAACGGATGATGAAGAAGTAATTGCTTTGTTGCGCAATAGAAAAAACAGAGAGGGGAAGCCGTTTGCGGTAATGTTTCCCAACATGAACAGCGTCAACGAAGTATGTGAAGTTCTTCCGTTTGAAGAACGCTTGCTTTTATCGCCCGAATCTCCGATAGTTTTATTGCGAAAAAAAGCAAACGCAAAAAACGGAATTGTCCAGAACTCAATCGCTCCGGGGAATCCCACGCTTGGGGTTATGCTGCCATACACGCCGCTTCATCATCTTTTGCTGAACGTTTTGCGCATGCCGATAATTGCTACAAGCGGAAATCTTTCTGAAGAACCTATGTGTATTACCGAAAAAGAAGCTCTACATCGTTTAAAAAATATCGCCGACTATTTTCTCATTCACAATCGTCCAATCGTGCGGCACGTTGACGATTCAATCGTGCGCGTGCTGCTGGATAGAGAAATGGTTGTGCGAAGAGCGCGCGGCTATGCGCCTCTTCCGATTGAACTTGCCTGTTCAACCGAAGAAAAAACTTATTTAGCGGTTGGCGGACATTTGAAAAATACGGTCGCTTTATCTTCCGGTAAAAATGTTTTTGTAAGCCAGCATGTTGGCGATTTATCAACTCAAGAGGCGTTCTTCGCTTTTCAAAACGTTGTTACAGATTTCCAAAATCTTTATGAAGCAAAAGATGTATTTGCCGTCGCGGATTTACACCCTGATTATCTTTCGACAAAATTTGCAAAAAATAATTTTAGCAGCGTCTCTTTTGTTCAGCATCATCATGCTCATGTTGCGTCTTGTTATACCGAAAATAAATTAACCGGAAACGCGCTTGGCGTTTCTTGGGATGGAACGGGTTATGGCACAGACGGAACAATCTGGGGCGGAGAATTTTTCAAGTTTAACGAATCGGCAGTTCAGCATGTTGCGCAGTTCAGAAAGTTTCCGCTGCCCGGCGGCGGCATAGCAATAAAAGAACCGAAACGTTCAGCCGCTGGGTTGTTGTTTGAACTGTTGGGCGAAGAAAGTTTACTGATGGATGATGCAACGCTGCTTCACGTTTCTCAAAAAGAAAAGAAAATTCTGCTGCAAATGCTTACACATAACATTAACTCTCCGCTTACCTCAAGCGTAGGAAGATTGTTCGACGCCGTTGCCTCGTTGACCGGTTATTTGCAAACCGCTTCGTATGAAGGCGAAGCCGCAATGATGCTTGAGTTTGCCGCCGCCCAAAATATTTCAGAGAGTTATCCGTTCGATATTCTTCCGGGTAAAGTGATGATGATAGATTGGAAAAATATGATTGAAACAATTTTAACTGAAATTCATAAACATGTTTCTCCCAAAACAATCTCCGCAAAATATCATAATACGTTAGTTGAAATAATTTGCGCTGTTGCAGAAAAAGCAAACGAAGAAAAAATAGTTCTTAGCGGCGGCGTTTTTCAAAACGCTTATTTGTTAGAACGTGCGGTGAATAAATTGAAAGAAAAAGGATTTCAACCATATTGGCATCAGCGCATTCCAACCAATGACGGCGGCATCTGTCTTGGGCAAATTGCTGTGGCAATGAACCAACATCAGCGCAGCTCAACCGCGCCTTTTTTTAATTCGGAAATGTTGAGCGTAACCAATAGTAACACTACCAAAGTAAATTTAAAGGAATAAAGTATGTGTCTTTCCATTCCGGGCAAAGTAATTTCGATTGACAACAGTAATCCCGATTTAAAAATGGGAAAAGTTAGTTTCAGCGGAGTAATAAAAGAAATTTGTTTGCAATGGCTTCCCGATGTGCAAATCGGTGAATATGTGTTGGCGCATGTAGGTTTTGCGCTAAGCAAAATTGATGAAAAAGATGCCGAGGAAACGTTATCGGTTTTAAAAAAAATGGGAGACTTGGAATAACTCAATATGAAATATCTTGATGAATTTAGAAACGCTTCTTTAACAAAAAATCTTTCTGAGAAGATTAAAAAACTTGTTACAGAAAATTGGACAATCATGGAAATCTGCGGAGGACAAACTCATTCAATTTTAAAATATGGAATTGAAGCATTGCTGCCGGATGAAATTTCTTTAGTACACGGACCCGGCTGCCCGGTTTGCGTAACTCCTCTCGAAATGATTGACAAAGCTGTTTCAATTGCTTCGCGCGAGAACGTTATTTTTACCTCGTTTGGCGATATGATGCGCGTTCCTGGCTCCCAATATGATTTGCTCGCAGTTAAAGCAAATGGATTTGATGTAAGAATGGTTTACTCTCCGTTGGACGCGGTTAATCTGGCGGAAAAAAATCGCGAGAAACACGTTGTCTTTTTTGCGGTTGGGTTTGAAACCACAGCGCCCGCAAATGCCATGGCGGTAGTTGAAGCCAAACGACGAGGATTAACAAATTTTTCGATTCTCTGCTCGCACGTGTTGGTTCCGCCCGCTATTGAAGCGCTTCTTTCTAATCCATACACTAAAATTCAAGCGTTTCTTGCGGCGGGACACGTTTGCACGGTTATGGGCTTTGACGAATATCTTCCACTTTCAACCCGATTCAACATCCCGATTGTGATTACCGGATTTGAACCGGTTGATATTTTACAAGGAATTTATTTAGCCGTTAAACAGCTTGAAGAAAAAAGACATCAAGTTGAAAATCAATACAGCCGTGTTGTGTTAAAAGAAGGAAATCTTCAAGCGAAAAAATTGCTTTCAACAGTTTTTGATATTGTTGATAGACCGTGGCGAGGCATTGGAGTAATCAACAAAAGCGGTTTCAAATTGAAAGAAGAATTTTCCGACTTTGATGCCGAAAAGATTTTCCAAGTTACTTCGCTATCAACCAAAGAGTCTTCATTTTGCATTGCCGGCGAAGTTTTACAGGGATTAAAAAAGCCGCATGAATGCGCTGCATTTAAAAATAGTTGTACGCCGGAACATCCGCTCGGCGCGCCAATGGTTTCTTCCGAAGGAGCGTGTGCGGCATATTTTCATTACAAGAAAGTTATTTAATTTATGAACGATACTTTTAATCTCTCCTGTCCGATTCCGATTGCAAACTATGAAAAAGTTTTACTTGCTCATGGCGGCGGCGGAACGCTTTCTCATCAACTGATTCAAAAAATGTTTTTCAGTCAGTTTGATAATCCTTTGTTAAATCAAGAACACGATGGAGCAATTATTGAGTTCAATGGAATGCGGCTCGCCTTTTCAACTGATTCTTATGTTGTTCAGCCGATATTCTTTCCCGGCGGCACTATCGGCGAACTTGCCGTAAACGGAACGGTGAACGACCTTTCGATGTGCGGCGCAAAACCGCTTTACCTTTCTTGCGGCTTTATTATTGAAGAAGGTTTTCCGATGCAAGATTTATGGAAAGTTGTACTTGCTATGAAAAATGCGGCGGCAAAAGCAAACGTGCAAATTGTTACCGGAGATACAAAAGTTGTTGATAAAGGAAAAGGAGATAAAATATTTATAAACACTTCCGGCGTCGGCGTTATTCAAAACGACGTTCATATTTCCCCCGCAAATTGTAAAGTCGGCGATGTAATTATTGTCAATGGAAATATTGCCGATCACGGCATTGCGATTATGTCTGCGCGAGAAAATTTATCATTTGAAACTTCAATTAAAAGCGATTGCGCTCCGCTGAATACATTGGTTGAAAACATGCTCGCTGTTTCAAAAAATATTCATGTTCTTCGAGACCCTACGCGCGGCGGCGTTGCAAGCGCCTTAAATGAGATTGCTCAAAAAGCCGACGTCGGAATTTTTATAGAAGAAGAAAAAATTCCCATTCGTGAAGAAGTAAAGGGCGCATGCGAACTTTTGGGATTTGATCCTCTCTACATTGCAAACGAAGGAAAACTCCTTGCTATTGTTGAAGAAGCCGATTCCGAAAAAGTTTTATCCGAAATGAAAAAACATCCTCTCGGAAAAGATGCTTCCATCATCGGCAAAGTAACAAACGAACATTTAAAAACAGTAATTATGAAAACAGCCATCGGCAGCAAACGCATTGTTGATATGCTTTCCGGCGAACAATTACCAAGAATTTGCTAACTCTATGAATCAAAAATCTTTGACCATACTTACACAAAACAATCGTATGCAAAATATTATCTACGGCATTGATCATATTGTTGCTTCAGACAGTTCAATTTTACTTATTGGCGAAACCGGCGTAGGAAAAGAATTATTCGCCGAATACATCCACAGAACGAGTCAAAGACAAATGCAGCCGTTCATCAAAATAGGGCTATCGGCTTTGCCTGCAGAATTGCTCGAAAGTGAATTGTTCGGACATGAAAAGGGAGCTTTTACAAGCGCCGGAAATGAAAAGAAAGGATTGTTTGAACTTGCCGACAATGGAACGCTTTTTTTAGACGACATTGACGATTTCCCTTTTCAACTGCAATCTAAATTGTTACGTGTGTTGGAATCGCGTGAATTAATGAGAATTGGCGGGCAAGCTTCTATCCCTATTAATGTACGATTAATTACTGCGTCTAAAAAAAACCTGAACGATTTAGTTGAAAAAGGAATTTTCCGTGCAGACCTGTTCTACCGTATCAATGTTGTGCCGGTAGAAATTCCGCCGCTGCGCGAACGAAGCGAAGATATTCCATTGCTGGCGGAGTATTATTTAAAAAGGTTTGCGCAAGAAAAAGAAATTAAAATTGAGAAAGAGGCTTTGCGCAAACTTGTGCATTATCAATGGCCCGGTAATGTAAGAGAATTAAGAAACGTCATTCAGAGAATTTCTCTCTTCGCCGCAAATGAAATAACGGTTAAAGACCTGCCATCCGAAATTCGCGATGACCACCCGATACGCTCGCTAACAAAAGCATGTCAACGCTGTTTAACCAACGAAGAAATGACGTTTGAAGAAGTTGTTGCCTGCCTTGAAAAAAATTTGATCCAACAAAGCTTGCAAGAAACCAACGGAAACAAAACGCAAGCGGCAAAACTTTTGAAGATGAACTTTTCAACATTCAGAGACAAACTGAAAAAATATTTGATGGAATAAAGGTCGCTTAATTATTTTCAAGCAGTGTGGTTTTTCTTTTGCCAAATAACATTTCCCCTCTCTCTTCCCCCAATTTTACGTATATTTACACCATGAATTTTGACACAAAAAACAACAGCGCTTCAATTTGATTTAAAGCGGAAATCCCTCGCCCCGTTTCTAAAATAATTCCATTTAACAGAAAAAAATAATTAGTAGTTTATGAGTCTTTCAAAAGAAATAAAAAGAAGAAAAACCTTCGCAATCATTAGTCACCCGGATGCGGGAAAAACTACTCTCACGGAAAAACTTTTACTCTTCAGCGGCGCAATACAAATTGCCGGCGCGGTGAAATCAAATAAAATAAGAAAGACGGCTACTTCAGATTTTTTGGAGATTGAAAAACAACGCGGAATTTCTGTTGCCTCGTCCGTTCTTTCTTTTACCTATCACGATTATAAAATAAATCTTTTAGATACCCCCGGGCATAAAGATTTTGCCGAAGATACTTACCGCACATTAACCGCTGTTGATAGCGTTATCCTAGTTATTGATTGCGTTAAAGGCGTTGAAGAACAAACCGAAAAGTTGATGCAAGTCTGCCGTTTAAGAAATACTCCCGTCATCATTTTTATAAACAAACTTGACCGCGAAGGAAGAAACCCAATT
>Ga0172371_10010866_pt1 | contig 12226 bp, 10 predicted proteins | sample Lak12m_FD_114543 | JGI IMG/M metagenome (GOLD analysis project Ga0172371, IMG submission 114543) | Freshwater microbial communities from Kabuno Bay, South-Kivu, Congo - kab_022012_12m | ecosystem: Environmental > Aquatic > Freshwater > Lake | place: Democratic Republic of the Congo: South-Kivu... | reverse complement strand
GGCCGGGTTCACACCTGCGGGGGTTGTCTTTTTTATATCATAGTTTGTGCTTGATCTTCGAGAACGCGGACAGGATCCAATCCACGACCACCGGGAAGAGCATATCGAAAGTTGTGATCACGCGGAACCACCACGGAATGACCAAGCTGCGGCACGGCCGTTTCGCAACACCGACGACGCGGCGCGCAACATACTCAGATGTCATATGCACGTCCACTCTCCGCTTGAGCGCGGCGAGGGCGTCATTCCTCCCAATGTGCAGCCCAAATTCAGTGGACGCGGGGCCGGGGTAAATCCCGCTGACCTTAATTCCAAAAGGCACCACTTCACGTCGAAGCGAATCGGTGAAGGCGCGCACGCCAAATTTACTTGCGGAATAGGACGAGAGGAGCGGAGGCGCGATCAGCCCCGCGACCGACGACATGTTGATGATGTGTCCGCTTCGACGCGCCAGCATATGCGGAAGCACCTCGTGCGTGACCTGCATCAACCCGGTCAAATTAACCTGCACCAGCAGTTCCATATCGCGTTCGATGGAATGATTCTCGAACCAATCCACGCGGCCAATACCGGCGTTATTGAAGAGAATATCGATCTGGCCGTATAAATCCAGCGCAGATTGGACCATGTTCTCGATGTCGGTTCGGCTGACAATATCCACAGGAATGACAAGGGCTTCGCCGCCTTCCTTTTGGATGCTCCAGGCCAGTTCCTGCAGGCGGTCCACGCGCCGCGCCGCCAGCACAACCCTGCATCCTTCCTTCGCGAACAGGCGCGCCGCTTCTTCACCAAACCCGGAGGATGCACCGGTGATGAGAACGACTTTTTGGGCAAGTGGGATCGGGAGAATATTCATGAACAACCCAATTGTAAAACGAAAAGCGTAAAACGCAACACACAACCAGGTTGCATTTTACGCCTGACAGGCTGCCTGCATCGTGTTACACGTTCTACTCTTCGTCCTGCGTTTCCTCCTTGCTGTTCTGCTTGCGCGGCCTGGGCGGCTCGATGACCGGTTTCGCGGCCAGCGCGATGTCCAACACATCGTCCATGCTCTTTACGGGAATGATCTTTAGTTCTGCGCGGGCGGTCTTTGGCAATTCGACCAGGTCCTTCATATTCTTTTCCGGCAGGATCACGGTCGTTAACCCGGCGCGATGCGCGGCGAGGACTTTCTCGCGCACGCCGCCGATCGGAAGCACGCGCCCGCGCAGGGTGATCTCGCCGGTCATGCCGACGTGTTTGTAAACGGGACGCCCCGTCAACGCCGAGACAATCGCCGTCGCCATGGTGATCCCGGCAGACGGGCCGTCCTTCGGAATGCCGCCCTCCGGCATGTGAACGTGAATGTCCATGCGCTCGAAGACTTCCATGTCGATCCTGAGCGCGGCCGCGCGCGATTTGATGAACGTCATCGCGGCCTGCCCGGATTCCTGCATGACTTCGCCCATCTGGCCGGTCATTTGCATGCCGCCCTTGCCTTCGAGCACCGCAACTTCGACAGGCATGATCTCTCCGCCGGATTCCGTCCACGCCAGGCTGGTGGCCACCCCGACTTCATCCGAGCGTTCGGCTTCAGATGGAAAGACCTGCTGCGGGCCAAGAAATTTTTCGATGACATCCGCCGCGACCGCGATGGGATACTTCTTCCCCTCCGCCTTCATGCGCGCCACCTTGCGTGAGACGCGCCCGATCTCGCGTTTCAGGTTGCGGACGCCCGCCTCGTAGGTATATTCGCGGATGATGCGGCGGATCGCATCCGGCTCGAACGTGAGGCTGATTCCGTCAACTCCATTTTCCTCCAACTGACGGGGAATCAAATAGCGGTTGGCAATCTCCAGTTTCTCCTCCTCGATATAGCCGGGGAATTCTATGACCTCCATGCGGTCCAACAACGGAGGCGGGATCGTCCCCAAATTGTTCGCCGTGGTCACGAACATCACCTTCGACAGGTCAAAGGGCATTTCCAGGTAATGGTCGCTGAACGCATAATTCTGTTCGGGATCGAGCACTTCGAGCATCGCCGAGGCAGGGTCGCCGCGGAAGTCGGAGTAGAGTTTGTCGATTTCATCGAGCATGAAAAGCGGATTGGCCGTGCCGGCGCGCTTCATCGTCTGGATGATGCGGCCGGGCAGCGCGCCGATATACGTGCGGCGATGCCCGCGGATTTCCGCCTCGTCGCGCACACCGCCCAGCGACACGCGCACAAATTTACGCCCAAGCGCCTCGGCAATCGAACGTCCCAGCGAGGTTTTGCCGGTTCCGGGAGGCCCCGCGAAACACAGGATCGGCTGGCGTTCCTTCTTCGGTTTGAGTGAACGCACCGCGATATATTCGAGGATGCGCTCCTTGGCCTTCTTGAGACCGTAATGGTCGCGCTCCAGGGTCTTCGCGGCATTCTTCACATCGAGATTATCGGGCGAGGTATTCGTCCACGGCAGGTCAACGATCCAGTCGATGTACGTGCGGATGATACCCACTTCGGGAGCCATCGGCGGCATCTGGTTGAGCCGTTCGATTTCCTTCAATGCCACTTTCTTCGGCTCTTCGGGCAAATTTGCCGCTTCGATTTTTTGCTTCAGTTCGGAGGCGTCGCGCGTGAAGATGTCGCCTTCGCCCAATTCATTTTGGATCTGCTTCATCTGTTCGCGCAGGTAGAATTCGCGCTGGCTCTTGTCGACTTCGCTTTGCACGCGCGAATGGATCTCATCCTCGAGTTCGAGCACGTCCACTTCCTGCGCCAGCAGGTTGTTCAACTGTCCGAGGCGCGCGCGCGGCTCCAGCGTCAGCAACAGGGTCTGCCTGGCTTCGTAGGTCAGTGACAGCGACGTGGTAAGCATGTCCGCCAGCCAGCCCGGCTCGGCAATGTTCAATGCAAACAGGTGCGCTTCCTCGGGAATGGAGCGGTCAAGCTGCACACAGCGTTCGAACAAATCCAGTGCGGAACGCATGAGCGCCTGCGTCTGCCGGTCTGCGGATTGCGGCTCAGTCACCACGCGCGCCCGCACCTTGATGTATGGCGAGGTGCGAATGAACTCGACAATCTCCACGCGGCGGCGTCCCTGCACCAGGGCGGAGTGCGAACCGTCCGGCATCGAAAGCAATCGCCCAACGGCCATTTCCACACCCACCGGCAGGAAATCGTCGACGCCGGGATTATCAAGTTCGGAATCCTTTTGCGTCAATCCAATGATCGTCTGTTCCTTGCGCTGGGCCTCGGTCACGGCCAGGAGCGATGACTCGCGCCCGACAAAAATCGGTGAGACCATGCGCGGGAAAATCACCAGGTCGCGCAATGGCAAAACCGCGGCTTCGATCATTCCATCCGGCCCCGGCTCGCGGTTGGGAATACGATAAAGTTCCTCCGTACGCTGCGAGAGGGTAATGTCAAAATTATCTTCTTCTTCGTTCCAATCGGGATTCATGTCACCTCTGTCATTGCAAAAGCCCACGGTCATCGAGGCAATTTCCCCGCAAGGGGAGGTTGCCTCATTTCTATGGGGCCTGCAATGACGTGTTAATTTTCTTCCATGCTGTGATGGCTTCCGCGGTCACGAACATCGAACCTGCGGAAAGGACAATGCTACCATCTTTTTCGGCCAGGCCCAGCGCATACTGCAAGGCAAATTCAACCGGCGTCGCGGCCTCGCTCGGGACTTCAACCTGCTCTGCAATTTCCTGGATCGTCCCCACTTCGAGCGCACGCGGATGGTCGGCGCGCGTGACGATGAGCCTCCTGATCTTCGACCTCATCACTGCCAGCATACCGGGAATATTTTTGTCCTCCGACGCGCCGAAGATGAGATATACCTGTTTATCGGGGAAATACTCATCCAGCGAATCTCTTAGTTTCTCGAAGGAATCCTGGTTGTGCGCTGAATCAAAAATAACAGGCGGGTCGCTGCGGACGATTTCAAAACGCGCCGGCCATTTGACGCGCGCAAAGCCGCGCGCGATGGCTTCATCCGAGACGTTCAACCCGCTCAGTTTCAATGCCGCATAGGCCGTTGCCGCGTTCTCGACCTGATACGCGCCATGAAGGGGTATCTGCACATTCAGCAGCCTGCGCTTCGAGCGCCGTTCTGTTTCAGCGTTGATATCCTTATTTAGCGCAGACCAGCTAAAGGTCTGGATATGAAGCGCCTGCCCGGCCAGTGAATGGTAGGTTCGTAGAAAAGTGACATCGCGTCCCACCAAAGTAAACGGCGCGCCCTTTTCGTCGGCGGCGCGCACGATCACTTCGTAGGCTTCATCTTTTTGCGGGGCGGATACAACGGGAACCCCCGGCTTGATGATGCCCGCTTTTTCGCCTGCGATCTTTGCAAGCGTGTCGCCAAGGACCGCGGTGTGGTCGTATGAGAGGGAGGTGATGACCGAGACGTTCGGCGTGACAACATTGGTTGCATCCAGCCGCCGCCGAGGCCGACTTCGATCACAGCGGCATCCACGATCTGCCCGGCAAAGAATAAAAAGCCGATTGCGGTGGTGATTTCGAAGGTGGTGAGTTTTGGAATCTGTGCGACCGCGTCCTTGACCTGTTCGACCAATTGGACCAGTTGGGCATGCGAAACCGGCCTGCCGTTGATCTGGATCCGTTCACAATAGTCTTCGAGATGGGGTGAGGTATACAGCCCAACCTTGTACCCGGCCGCCTGCAACGCCGCCGCGCACAGCGCCGAAGTGGAACCTTTCCCCTTGGTCCCCGCCACATGGATGATGGGATATTTCGTGTGCGGGTTCCCCAGTTTTTCCATGAGCGCGAACATGCGGTCAAGGTTGAATTCAGCCTTGGCAAGTTCGGAGGAGTGTTTCAGGCTATAATCCACGAAACTATACAGGTAGTCGAGGGCGAGGTTGTATTGGGTTTCTATATCGGCCATGTGAGGGATTGTAAGGCGTAATTCGGAATTCGTAAATTGCAATTATAGCCGCGCTTGGGATTTCGACATCCCGGAAAGTACCAAAGTTCATAATCACATGAAAGAACAATTGTCAGGTTTGGATAAAATCGCATTTGCCATCCGGGTTTTCCTCGTATGATTGCCGCACTCACCATCCATTTGCACATCCCCGGTTGTTCCTCGCTCAAGGAAAAGCGCGGACGAATCAAGCCGCTGATGGCGCGCCTGCATCGGGAATTCAATGTCTCGGTTGCCGAAATGGACTTGCAGGACAAATGGCAGGAGGCTGTCATCGGCTGCGCCATGGTCAATTCGGATTCGGTCGTGCTCCAACAATCCCTGCAAAGTGTGGCAAAATGGGTGGAAGGAAACTGGACGGATGGGGATGTGATCGAGCAGAAAATCGAAATTCGTTGAACGTTCAAAGTTCAACGTCAGGAATAAACCACAAAAGGAAAACATTATGGACTTGAGACTCAAAGATAAACGCGCTCTCGTCACCGGCGCATCACGCGGGCTCGGTTATGCCGCCGCGTTGACCCTGGCCCGCGAGGGCTGCAAGGTTGCCGTCAACAGCCGTGACGAGACGAAGATCAAAGCCGCGGCGGAGAAGATCGAAAAGGAAACAGGCACGCAGGTCATCGGTCTCGCGGGAGACGTGAGCGAGGCAAACCTGGCGGATCAGGTCGTGGGGCAGGCAGTCCGGGCGCTGGGCGGCCTCGACATCCTCATCACCAACGCGGGCGGGCCTCCCGCGGGCGCATTCGATTCCTTCGATGAAGCCGCGTGGCAAAAGGCGATTGACATGTCATTCATGAGTCACGTGCGGTTGATCCAGTCCGCGTTGCCGCACCTGCGGAAATCGCCCGCCGCGAGCGTGCTGACCGTGACATCCTACGTGGTCAAACAGCCGATGAATAATCTCATCCTTTCGAACAGCATCCGCACGGCAACGATTGGACTCACGAAATCCCTGGCGTTGGAACTCGGCAGGGACGGCATCCGTTTCAATTCCATCCTGCCCGGCTGGACCGAGACCGAACGCGTCAAGGATTTGATGGCTTTCCGCGCAAAAAACAACGGTACGACCGTCGAAGAGGAATTTACCAGGCAGATTACCGAAATTCCGCTTGGGCGTATGGGACAGCCGGAAGAATTCGCCAATGCCGCCGCGTTCCTGGTCTCACCTGCCGCGTCATACATCACGGGCGTCATGTTGAACGTGGACGGGGGCATCGTAAAAGGCACGATGTAAATACCAGCCTTCGTCCCGTATCCCATGAAAAAACTCTCCTCCCTCTCGCGCGCATCCATCCTGCTGTTCTTCCTCTTCACGCTCGACAAACTGCTCGCCCTCGGACGCGCCGCGTTCAGCCTCGACCGCTTCGGGCTGACGCACGAGTTCGACGCGTTCAACGCCGCCAACAACCTGCCCGACCTGCTCTTCGCGCTGATCTCCGGCGGCGCGCTGGCAATGGCCTTCATCCCCATCCTGACCGAGGCCATTACAAATAAAGGCCGCGCCGCCGCCTGGGATATTTTCTCGCGCGTCGCCAACATCGCCTTCATCGCCACCGCGACCGTTTCCGTCTTCGTTGCCGTCTTCGCCGACCAAATCGTCACCGCCGAAATCGGCATCACGCCGGGCTTCACGCCGGAACTGCAAAGCCTGGTCGCCGAGTTGATGCGGCTCAACTTAATCGCAACGCTCATCTTTTCGGTAAGCGGCCTGGTCATGGCGGGTTTGCAGTCCAACCAGCACTTTCTCTTCCCCGCGCTGGCGCCCATCATGTACAACGTCGGGCAACTCTTTGGCGTGCTTGTGCTTGCGCCGCGCTTCGGTGTGCATGGCCTGGTCTACGGCGCGATCATCGGCGCAGGCCTGCACCTGCTGATTCAAGTCCCCGGCCTCATCCAGCACAAATTCCGCTGGACGCCCGCCGTCACGATCAACAACCCCGAAGTGATCGCCGCGCTCGAACTCATCGGCCCGCGCCTGCTGACCATGTTCATGATCCAACTGATGTTCATCGCCCGCGACAACCTGGCCTCGCGGCTGGAGCAGGAGGGCGCGGTCACCATGCTGACCTACGGCTGGATGATCATGCAGGTGCCGGAAACCATCATCGGGACGGCGCTCGCGACCGCGCTGCTGCCGACTCTTTCGGAATACGCCTCCCGCGGGAACTGGAGCGGATTCCGTCAAACGATGGAGAAATCCCTCCGAATCCTGGTCTCGTTAACCCTGCCCGTCGCGGCGGTGATGGCGGCCGGCATCCATCCGCTGTTGCGCGCGGTCTTCGGCCTCGGGGACGACCCGTCCGGTGCGGCCATGCTGACCCTGACGACGCGCATCTACCTGGTTACGTTGTGCGGCTACTCGATCCACGAAGTCGCGGCGCGCGCCTTTTACGCGCGCAAGGAGGCGCTTTATCCGCTGGCGGCGGTTGCCATCCGTCTGGTAATTTACCTCGCCATCGGCATCAGCGCGGTGACGATGTTCCGGCACATCGGCGCGCCCGCGATTGCCTTTGCCGAAATCTCGCTGACCATCGAAGCCGTCATCATGTTTCGCTGGCTGGGCGGGAAACTGCACGAGCCGATCCAAATTAACGGTGTCCTGCTGCGGGGGTTGGCCGCAGCCCTGTTCGGCGGAATCCTGACCTACGTCGTCGCGCAATACACGCCCGGTTCGGCAGTGTTGACCGCGTTGCTGGGCATGTCCATCGGTGGAATCGCCGCGTTGGTCATCGTTTGGAAGGAAGCGCGGCTCGTTTTGAATCTGTGATATATTAACGCCCATGTCTGAACACACTGGAAACACACAACCCATACGACCTGTCAAAAAGGACGATACCCAGCCGGTCAAACCGGTGAAGAAACGCTCGCGCTGGCTCTCCATTCTGACCGGCATTCTTGGATTTCTTTTGCTTGTGGGGCTGGGAGCCTTTGGCGGATACAACGCCGGTATCGGTGACCGTGTTGCCGCGAAGAACAAGGTCATCGCCCAGCAATTGACGGAGCAGTATCAGTTTGCGCTGGTCGATGTTCAATTTGGCCGTTATGAAGCCGCCAAACAGCGCCTCGAATTCATCATCATAAACGATCCCGGTTTCCCCGGCGCGCAGGACCTGCTGACACAGGTCATGGTGCTCAGCACCATCCCAACCCCCACGCCTTCCCCCACCCTCACCGCCACTCCCGATTTCAGCGGCGCAGAGAGCGCGTTCCAACGGGCCCAGCAACTGACCCTTGCGCAGGACTGGCCCGGTGCCCTGACCGCGCTGGACCAGATCCGCAAACTCGATGCCAGCTACAAAACAGCCCAGGTGGACGGGATGTATTATTTTGCCCTCCGCAACTACGGCTATAACCTGATTACAAAAGAGGGCAACCTCGAAGGCGGCATCTATCAACTGACGCTGGCTGAGCGTTTTGGCCCATTGGATAACACGGCTATTGGTTTGCGGGAAGGCGCGCGCATGTACATCGTCGGCGCGAGTTTCTGGGAACTGGACTGGAAGCAGGCTGTTAATTATTTCAGCCAGGTGGGCGCCGGCTGGCCCTCCATGTGGGACGGGACGATGACCGGCTCCCAGCGCTATTACATTGCGTCCATGCGCTATGGGGATGTGTTGTACGACCAGCAGGAATACTGCGCGGCATACGAACAGTACCAAAACGCCGCCGCCTACGGCACCCTTGACGAAAAATCCGAGGGACATTCTTATCAGGCGTTCCAAATCTGCTATCCGCCCACGGAAACGCCCGCGCCCGTTGTAGTGGAAACGCCCACGCCATAGTGTTCATGACATCCACGCCTCCCTCATGGGCAATGGCCCTGGTCTACTGGCTGCATTTCCTGGCAACCGTCACGTGGATCGGGTGTCTCGTTTCGATTTCCCTGCTCATCCTGCCCGCCGCCAAAAAGACCCTGAAAGCGGTGGACCGACTGGCTTTCATCGACGCCATCCAAAAGAGACTTGAACCCATCGCATGGTTCAGCATGGGCATGCTGGTTGTGACCGGGCTTTTCCAACTCAGCGCCAACCCGCATTACAACGGCTTTCTCTCCACCAGCACGCAGTGGTCCCTGGCAATTCTCGTCAAGCATAGCTTCGCGGTCATCATGGTCGTGGTCAGCGCGGTGCAAACGTGGGAGGTACTGCCTGCCATCCGGCGGACCCTGATGAAGAAGGAGAAGGCAAAGGAAGAGGAGATCACAGCGCTTCAAAGGCGCGAGACCTTGTTGTTGCGAGCCAACCTGATCCTCTCTGCATCGATCCTCGCGGCAACGGCATTTGCAAGAGCGTCATAACGGGGCGACCGACGGAACATCAAGAATCAAAACGAGACTCGCATGAGCCTCGTTTTATTTTGCGAACGATGTTAAGCAGGCTGCATCACAGCGAAATCGACCGGTTTGCCGGCACACCGGTCAAATCATAAGCCATCGCACCGGTGATTTTTACCGGCACGATCCTTCCCGTTTTCACCCTGCCCTCGACAAGCACCAACCCGTCAATTTCGGGCGCGTCGCGATAGGAACGGCCAATCGAAATCCCGTTGTCGAATCCTTCGATTAGCACATCCAATGTCCTGCCAACGCAGGATTGGTTGGCCTGCAGTGAAATGGTTTGCTGGAACTCCATCAATCGCCCGAACCGTTCCTGTTTAACGGGGTCAGGCACAGGGTCGCCAAGGGAAGCGGAGGCGGTGCCCGGCTCGAACGAAAATTGGAATGCCCCCACGCGGTCGAAGCGGATTTCATTCACGAAGTCCATCAGCGCCTGGAATTCCTCCTCCGTTTCGCCGGGGTAGCCGACGATGAAGGTCGTACGAATGGACAATTCCGGCATGGCAGCGCGCATCTTCGCCAGAGTTTTATGCACCCAATCCATGTTCGAGGGGCGTTTCATGCGAAGCAGGGTTTTGGGATGGGCGTGCTGCAGCGGCATGTCCAAATACGGCAGGACCTGCCTGCGCGTGGACATCACTTCGATCAGGCGATCCGTGACGTAACCCGGGTAGGCATACATCACGCGGATCCAATTCACATCGGGGACCGCGTCCGTGAGTCCTTCGAGCAAAATCGCCAGCCCGTCCTTCAGGCCAAGATCATGGCCATAGTCCGTTGTATCCTGTGCGATCAGGACCAGTTCATGCACACCGGCATCGCGCAAACGACGCGCTTCATCGAGGATCGTTTCAACGGGACGGGAAACTGCGGTGCCTTTGATGAGCGGGATGGCGCAGAATGCGCACGGACGGCGACAGCCATCCGCAATTTTGAGATACGCGCTTGCGCCCGCGACGGATGCGCGCAACGCCCCATGTTCGTCCGAACCAACGGTCAAGGCATCACCCGGCAAGTGATAAAGCGGCCCGGGATGTTTGGAGCTGCGGAGGCCGCTCATCACCTGCACAATATCCATCCAGCGGCGCGTGCCGAGAATGCCGTCGATGCCGGGTACTTTCCGCGCCACTTCAACCCCGTATCGTTGTGTGAGACAGCCTGCGGCAATCAATAATTGCCCACTGCGTTTGATTTCAGCGAGTTCGCCCAGCACCCGAAATGATTCTTCCTTTGCGGGGCCGATAAACCCGCAGGTATTGACGATCAGCACCGCCGCTTTTTTCGGGTCGTCCAGTGCGCGGTAGCCGTCGCGGATCAACAACTGCGCCATCGAATCCGAATCAACGGTATTTTTGGCGCAGCCCAGGGAGACAAGATGAAAGGTGTTTTTTGTCACAATAACTCTAATCCATTTGGCAATCCAGAATTTTATGGCGTTGGCGTTTCCGTCGCCAGCCCGGGCGTGGGCGTTTCGGTCCATGTTGGGGTGGGACTCTCGCGCGGGGTCACCGTGGGGGTCGGAGATACGGTGGCGGTCGGTGTGGCAAGGCCGGCCAGGGTATAAATCTGGCTGGCAACCTGGCCGAAGTTTCCCATCAAGCCAAGGTCGCGGCCGTTGTATGTGATCCGCAGCGCGGCGCCATTTCCCGTGAGAATGGAAACCTGGTTCTCCGCCTCATAGGTAAAGACATCGCCGGGCACCACGCGGCCATCGAATTTCACCTCCCCATCCACGGAAACGCGCAGGTAGGACCGTTCCACTGCCGATACCATCACGACAACATTCACATTTGCGCCCAGGGTTGGGGCTTCAGCAGTTGTTTCCTGCGCGCCCGTCACAGCCAGGGGCGTATCCTCCACGGCAATAAAGGTCACCGCCTGTGCAGGGACGGGTGCCAGTGTGCCTGCCAGCACATCTGAAATGGAGGGCGCAGTGGACAAAGCCGCCGCTTCGGATTGCTGCGTTGTGACCATGCGCCCCACTCCCCAGACCGCCAGCCCGGCCAGGATCACGATCATTGCCACCCCAAAAATCAAATCACCGGCAATGAAACTCCGAAATGGGGGCATGGTCGGCGTCAAGGTCATCAAGCTTTTACTGCGCGGCATATCGGGATATTTTTTACGGTGCCGCGCCTGCAATGCGTCGGCAAAACGATACAGAATCGCATCCACATCCAGGTCAAGGAAAGATGCGTAATTGGCAAGCATCCCGCGCGTTTGCACCGGCGAGGGAAGTTTGTCGAACGCGCCCTCCTCCAGGAATTTCAGGAAAGCCGTGCGCACATGAGTATGTCTTTCCACCTCATCGAGCGTCAGGCTGATCAACTCGCGTCTTTCGCGAAGTCCGCTTCCAATGGCAGTGAAAATTTCATCGGCGGTCTCATCCGAAACAGGGGAAGCCTGAACTGAATGCCGGGATTCGACATCCCCGGTTGCATCCTCCGCAACAGAATCCTTGGGATGAAACTCTGCGCGCCGGACTGGAATGAACGATTTGAGCCGCGTGAGCAGGCTGGGGCGCGCTTCGCCGGTCGGCGCCACAGGTTGATCCTCTGCCTGCGCGGTTTCCCCGGACAGACTCTCCGCCACAGCCTCGATCTCCTCAACGGCCGGAACAACGGGTTGTTCCCCCGCAACGATGGAAGATTCCTCCACCTGGGACTTCTTTCGCCTGCCCTTGCGCGGGGTTTCGGGAATCGCAGTCTCTTTCTTTTTGCGTCCACGCGCTTTGACTGGTTCAGGCTGGGAAACAGATGTCTCTACGCCTTGCAGCGGTTCAGGTTGGGTTGGTTCGGTTTCAGCAACAGATTGTTGCGGAAGTTCCGGAGATTCGACTTCGGGTATTGATTCCACCCTGGGCGCGCGCGCCAGCAACCGGGTCCAGAAAGGACGCGGTTTTTCCTCGAGGGGAGGCGGTTCGACCCGATCAACGTCTGCCTGGGGTAATGGGCCGCTGACATCCGTC
>Ga0172371_10010865_pt1 | contig 12226 bp, 7 predicted proteins | sample Lak12m_FD_114543 | JGI IMG/M metagenome (GOLD analysis project Ga0172371, IMG submission 114543) | Freshwater microbial communities from Kabuno Bay, South-Kivu, Congo - kab_022012_12m | ecosystem: Environmental > Aquatic > Freshwater > Lake | place: Democratic Republic of the Congo: South-Kivu... | reverse complement strand
CTTGCGCTCGTCGGAGCGCGTCGTTTCGACATCGACCTTGACCGTGACGGACGTCCGGCCGATGCGCAGCGTCCCCGTATAGAAGCTGACGACGTCTCCGACAAAGACGGGCTTGTGAAAGACGACCTTGTTCATCGCCACGGTCACGAAATTATGGGGCCCGGCGGACCGCCGGGCCTCGATGGCCCCGGCGAGATCGATATGGCTCAGGATCACGCCGCCGAAGATCGTCCCGTATTTGTTCGTGTCCCGGGGCATCAGCGTCACCCGGAGGGTCGGATCGCGTCTATCCGCCATGAGCGGTCTCCTTCTCGACGATTGCGGGACCTATCTTACCAGAAAACGGGCCCGGGCGCCCGGCCGGGAGCAAGCTGGGCATCGGGGCCATGATCTTTTCTCAGGCTTTACGCCGGGCCGGGGGAGGGCCGTAGAGCTTTCGAAAACGGAGGGCCATCCGCAACGTCCGGAGGAGGGTCCGGCCGTTCAGCTTCGTCCTGCCCCGCCGGCGGTCGACGAAGACGATGGGCAATTCATGGATGGATGCGCCCAGGAGGCTCAGCTTGTAGAGGATTTCCAGGACGATCGAAGGGCCCCCGGAGACGAGGGCCTCCAGGTCGAGGCGCTCCAGGACGCCCCGGCTGAAACAGCGGAAGCCGGACGATACGTCGCGGATCGGCGCCCGGAAGCGGCGGCCGATGAAGCCCCGCACGAGCCGCGTGATCGTCCGGCGGACGAGGCTCCGGTCGGAATCGGCTCCGCCGCGGACGAACCGCGAGCCGATGGCGACATCGCATCGCTCCATCTCCGCGATCAGAGCCGGGATGAAGCGCGGCTGGTGGGAGAAATCGCCGTCCATCTCGACGACATAATCGGCGCCGAGGGCGAGGGCGGCCTTGAATCCGTCGATCCCCGCCGACCCGCGCCCCCGCCTATTCTTGCGGAGCAGGAGATGAACCCGCGGATCGGCCTCAGCCAGCTTCCCGACGATAGCGGCCGTTCCGTCCGGAGAATCGTCGTCCGCGACGAGGACATACAGGCTGCCGGCCAGGGGGAGCGCCAGGAGCTCGCCGATGAGAGGCTCGATATTCTCGGCCTCGTTGTAGGTCGGGATCATCGCGACGATCTTTGGGGCTGGAGCGGTCATGGAAGCGTCACAGGAGCCTTTGGACCTCGGCGAAAACCTGTTCGGGAGTGATCGCCTTCATACACGTCATGTCCGGGCACGTCGATCTATAGCAGGGCGCGCAGGCCGCTCCGGCAAAGAGCTTGGTCCCGCGGCCGTAGAGACTGATTTCCTGGGCGCAGGTCGACCCGAACAGGGCGACGACCTTCCGGCCGAGAGCGACGGCCAGGTGCATCCCCAGGGTGTCCGAGCTGACGACCACGTCCATGGCCTCGATGAAGCCGGCGAAGTCGAGAAGCGCGTGGTCGGAGCCGGTATTGTAAACGCCCTTGTCCGCGGCCTTTTCGAGCGACCGGTTCATGGACCGCTCCTTCGCTCCGCCGAGGAGGAAGACATCGGTTCCGAGCTTCGCCGTCAGGAGGCGGATGAGACGCCGATAGTGATCGGGCGGCCATTGCTTGGTCTCGAATTTCGACCCGGCGCCCGTATTCAAGCCTATGGCGGGCCGCCGGCCCGAGATTCTGCGGCGGGAGAGATACGCCCGCGCCTTGCGCCGGTTCTCATCCGTCAGGGAAAAGACGTAAGGGTCGTTCCGATACGCGATCTCGGCCGCCTCGTAGATGATCTCCTGGTACGTTTTCCGGTTCTCGAAGAACTTCAAGCGGTCGTCGAACCCCAGCCGGTAGGCGTACTCGGCCGCGGCGTTGAAGGTCGCGAGGTTGCCGTGGGCGTTCATCCCGAAGCCGAATTTCCGGGGGGCGGCGACATTCGTCGCGAGAGCGGTGGCGGCGGGATCCTTATCCAGGCAGATCAGGACGTCGAACGAAACGACGAACAGGGACATCAGATGGTCGGGAGTCCAGGGCACGACCCGGGCGATAAAAGGATTGTTCTTCAGGAGGTCGACGCTCTCCTCGTCGACCGCCCAGAAGACCGAGCCGCCCGGATACCGCCTTTCGAGGCCGGGAAGGAGGGCGGTCGTCCGGAGGACATCGCCCATGGCGGCGCGCTTGATGAGGAGAATCTTCTGTTGGAGAGGCGCATAATGGGGACAACCGTCGCAGAAGCGGCGGAACGAGCACGGCGTCTCGCCCTTGAAATGGATGCAATCATCGCGGATCATGGGAAACTCGAGCCGAAATGAGACCTATTTATGCCATAAATCGAGGTCAAAAGCAAAGCCGCGCGGGTGGAGGAAACGCGGCGAGTATGACGAAGCTGGACCTGACGCCGGGCCGGCGGCCGGCTCAATTCCAGACGAAATCGCCCGAGTCGAAGCCCCAGTCGACGCCGAAGAATCCGGCCAGCTTGATTCCCCGGCCGCTCCCCTTCCCGACGTCGCTGTCGAACACGACGAGGTCGGGAAGCGCGTAGCCGGCCGCAAGATAAGGCCTCGTGTTCGTCAAGCGCATGCCCTGGATCCCCGTGCCCGACACGGCGCCGACACAGGCGACGTCGCTGCCGGGCCTCGGCCGGAGGAAGAGGCAGGCCAGGTTCCGACCCGCGAGCTGTTTCGTTCCGACCGTGATGCGGCCTCTCTCGCACTGGACGGGTCCGGCGCCGAGGAGCGCTTTCCAGGCGCGGTTTGTCGTCGCATTGCCGTAGAGAATGACATTCCTGTCCGGTTCGGCCGATGCTTGAAAATCGGCGTCCGCGACGACCTCGGCGGATCCGTTGCCCTGATACTGGAAAATCTCTGCGTCAAACCGAGCCTTCGCATAGGCCCAGGCGTTCTCCTCGGCCGTGCCCTGCGTCCCATAGACGAAGGCCATCCGGTTCCGAAAGACATCTTTGAACGGGCCGTTGCGCCGCGGACCCTTCAATAAGGGCGGGGCCGCCTCGCCGGCCGTCCAAACCGAGTCCTTTTTATAGAGCCATAAGCCGCCGGGCCGAACATTCGCCGACCATTTCTGCCCGTCGATATCGAGCGCGACGGAGGCGCCCTGTTCGAGAAGCGAGGTGTCGAGCACCAGCCTCGCCACGTTCTCGGTCGTGCCGGAAAACCGCTTTGCCCCCGGGTCGAAGCGGAGCCGGACGGCGCTGAGCTTCAGGGGCTCGACCTGCGCTTCGACCCTCGCCCAATGGCATTCGGCCGAGAGGCCTGGATTGGCCGTGGCGAACTCGATGTCCCGGACCGCCTCGTTCCGAGGCAACGCATGGCGGGCGAAGAAATCGAACAGAGGGACCCAATCCACGCAATCGACGCCCGGCTCGTCCGATTTGTCCCACCAATGCCCGGCGTCCTTCTCTTCGTGATAGATGACATCCTTGTGGAACTCCCCGAGGGCCTTGGCCATCTGCCTGGCCTGGTCGACGGGGACGCTTTCGTCCTTGTCTCCGTGGAGGATATAGACGCCGCGGTTCGTGAGGTTCCGCGTCAGGGCCAGCGTGTCTCCTTGAAGGAGGGCCCGCGAGGTCATTTTTTCCACCTCGGCCGGCCCCTCCTCTTTCTGGCGGGAGGCGTAGGTCCTGAAGCTGATCCAGCCCGCGCTGGGGCCGACGGCAGCGAACAAACCCGGGAATTGAGTTCCCAGGATCCAGGCGCCGTGGCCGCCCATGGAATGCCCGGTCAGATAGATGCGCTCGGGGTCCACGGGATAGCGCCGGACGAAGTCGGCCATAGCCTCCAGCGCATCCAGCCGGCCCCAATCCTCCCAATCAAAGCCATAGGGCCTCCGGTTCGTCGGGGCGACGATATGCGCCCAGGTCTTGCTTTCGTAGGAACCGGCCTGGTTGGTCGCTTCGACCCCGGCCCCATGGACGGATAGGACGAGGGCCGGTTTGAAATCCGGATCCCGGCTTTGAGCGGGATTGACCGCATAATATTGGACGCTTCCGTCGACCGCGCTGCGGAAGGTCCTCTTGTGGTTCTGCCATAAGCTCTTGCATTCGAGCGTGACCGTCGCGGCGGCGAAGGTCTCTTCTCCCTTCAGCGTCTTTTCCTTGAGCGTCAATCGGACGGGGATCTTCGACGGCTCGACGAACCGGGGGCCTCTCAAGAGAAACGCGGCTTTGCGGACGCTGAACGGTTGAAGGGCACCCACGGGGGTCGCCGTTTCTTCGAGCCCTTCGCCGGACGCGCTGATGACCAGGTCCCTGACCGCGCGGCCGGTCGCGTTCATCACCACGATCGCTCCCCACAGCTCGCACGGCTCGCCCGCGATGGCGTCCGGTAGCGTCACGTCCTTCTCGTTGAAGAGGACGGGGCCGGACGGTTCCGAGAGGACGACCTTCAGCCGCCCGCGCGTGCAGCGAAAGAGGAGATGGTTGTCGCCCTCCTTGAGAAGGATGGGCACCTGGCCGTAGTCGAAGCGCGGCTCCCAGGATTCATAGGTCTCCTTAACCGCGTATTTTCCGCCCATCCGCGGCTCCCCGTTGACGAACGCGTGGACGTTTCCGAGGCCGTTGAGGATCGCCGGAGCCGTTTTGTCGCTTTTGTAGAGAATATAGACATAGCCGTCGCGGAAGGCGGGGCCCGAAAACCAGCCGTCGGCGCCGGCCGCGACCTTTTCCCATGCCGCGGCCGAGGCTCCGGGGAAGGCCACGGCGTCCCCGGCCTTGGGCGTCTTCCAGGTCCTCGAGGCGATGGCCATCTCGATCGGGTCGAGGGCGAGGACCGCCCGCTGATACGAGCGCGGGAGAGGAACGGCCAGCGCGTCTTTGACCAGGTGCTCGTCGGCCGAAAGGAAGGACGGGACCGCAAGAAGGGAGAGAGACAAGAACAGGGCGGCCGTCCCGGATTTCGCTGTGGTCATCGCCGTCTCCTTCATCAAAGGTCCCGCGAACCGTTCAAGGGATAGCGCCCCCGCCCCTTTCGCAACGGCGGGAAGGGGGCGATCGTTCTCAATCGAAGAAACGCATCCGTCGTTTATCCTTGGCATTGACCGCGTTCGCGTCCAGAGCCCACATGCCGCGGCCGTGGGTGGCGATGACGACGATGTTGTCGCGGGGGTGGATGATCAGGTCATGGACGTAGCACGACGGCAGGTTGCCGCCCAGCACGCTCCATGTCTTGGCTCCGTCGGTTGTGACAAAGACCGCCTGGTCCGTGCCGACATAGAGGATGTTCCTGTCCACCGGGTCTTCGCGGATGACATTGACCGGCCCGAGGGGAATGCCCTTGGAGATATCGACCCAGGTCTTGCCGTAGTCCGTCGACTTCCAGACATAGGGCGCGACGTCGTCGTCCCGCTTACCGTTCTGGGTCATATAGACCGTGGCCAGGTTGAACTGGGAAGCGACGATCCGCGAGACCCATTTCTGGTAGGGAAGTCCGGCCATGATCTCGGTCCAGGACTTGCCCCCGTCCTTAGTCACCCAGACCTTGCCGTCATCCGTGCCGGCATAGATCAGGCCGTATTTGAGCGGAGACTCGGAGACGGCAAAAATCGTATGATACGGGATATCGCCCATCTCCGAGGGCGTGGCGTACGTCAGGTCCGGGCTGATCCGTTCCCACGTGTCGCCCCGGTCGAGCGAGCGGAAGAGGAACTGCATGCCGTGATAGAGGATGTTCGGATTGTGCGGAGAGAGGATGAAGGGGGCCAGCCACTCGCCCCTGAGCTTGGGTTCGTTTTCATATTGGCGCGGCAGGAGCGTCTTGCTGAACGGCCGTCCCGGGAAGGCGCCCGGCCTATCGTATTCCGTCCGGCTGATCGTGCCGTAGAATCCGGCGGAATAGACGATGTTGGGATTCGTCGGGTCGATGGCCTGGTTCGAGCCTTCGCCGCCGGGAGCGCCCTCGAATTTCTGGATAGGGATCCGGTCGCGGCCGCGGCTGAGGTCTACGGGGGCTCGGAAGCTGCCGTGGTCCTGCATCGAGCCGTAAACTTTAAACGGCGTCCCCATGTCAAAAGCGATGTTGAAGAACTGGCAAACCGGCAGGACGTCCTGGAAATACTTCCAGGTCTTGCCCTTGTCATAGGACACGGCCAGCCCCTGGTCGAACCCGTTGACGAGGTAGTTGGAATTGTCGGGGTCGATCCACAGGGCGTGGTGGTCGCCGCCGGGGCTGTCAAGCTCCCGGAACGTCTTGCCGCCATCGGTCGAGACGTTCAAGCCGAGCCCCATGGTGTAAATCGTGTTCTCGTCGTTAGGGTCGACGCGGATCTGGCCGAACACCCAGCCATAGGTGTTGGAATGGCGCTCCATGAAGGACTTCTGCTCCGGCGTCAAGCCGCTCGCCTGGGTCCAGGTCTCCCCTTTGTCGTCGGAGCGGTAGACGGTCGCGCCCTTGATGATGCCGGCCGAAGGCAGGCCGTAGGAATCCTGCCGCTCTTCTTCGCTCGGCTCCCGCGCCGTCTCATAGTTGTCGACGAAGGCATAGAGGACGCTGGGCTTCGCGAGACAGATATCGATCCCGATGCGGCCCCGGAACTTCGCTTCGGGCAGCCCGGTGTTGACAGGCTTCCACGTCTTTCCGCCGTCCGTCGTCTTGAAGATGCCGCTGTCCTTGGTCTGGGCATCGTTGCGCGGGTCGTTCCATTTCTTGCGCGTCCTCTGCCAGAGAGCGGCGTAAAGCGTATCGTTGTCCCGGGGGTCCATCCTCAGGTCGATGGCCCCCGTCTCCTCATTGACGTAGAGGATCTTCTCCCAGCTCTTGCCTCCGTCCGCGGTCCGATAGACGCCCCGGTCGGGATTGGGCGTCCATTCGTGCCCGGACGCCGCGGCATAGACCACGTCGGGATTCTTGGGGTGAACGACGATGCGGGCGATGGTATTGGTTCCCGCCAGGCCCATAAACTGCCAGGTCGTGCCGCCGTCGATGGACTTATAGATCCCGGCGCCGGACTGGGAGCTGCGGAAGATATTGGCTTCGCCCGTGCCCACCCAGATCACCCGGGGGTCGGACGGGGCCACGGCGATGTTACCGATGGCGGTCGAGGCAGCCTGGTCGAAGACCGGTGTCCAGGTCGTGCCTTCGTTTTCGGTTTTCCAGACGCCTCCCGACGCCGCGGCCATGTACATCGTGTAGTTCCTGCCCTTGGGCGCGACGACGGCGACGTCCGTGCACCGGCCGCTGATGTTCGAGGGGCCGAGGACCTGCCACTTCAAGTCCTTGAACTTGGAGGTTTTCTTCATCTCGGTCTGCCGCTCGAATCCTTGCAGCCTGACCTGCGGATCCGTGTTCGTGATCCGCGCCGGCTTCTTGGCCTGTTGGGGGAAGACAAGCAGAGCGAGAGAGGCCGTAGCGAAGACGAGGGCCACGGCCCGGAAACGGACGATCGGGCGGATGGATGTCATGCGGGAACCTCCTTGGAAAACGGATGCGGCCGGACCGCCGGCGGACCTCCATCTTAAAATGAATGGCCGCGCATATCAATAGAAATGGTGTCCGTTTGACTCCTCTCCGCCTCTCTGTTACTCTTCGCGGAGATGAATGTCCCCAACTTCCTGACGTCCGTGCGGATCGCCCTCATCCCCTTCCTCATCGTCGCCCTGGTGTCCTCGTTCAAAGGCCACGATTACACGGCGCTCGGGATCTTTCTGCTCGCCTCGCTCACGGACACCGTGGACGGGTTCTGGGCCCGGCGGACGAACAAGATCACCGCCCTCGGGCAGCTTCTCGACCCGATCGCCGACAAGCTCCTGATGGCGTCGGCCATCATCTGCCTGGTCGGCTCGGGGCGCGTCCCCTCGTGGATGGCCGTCGTCATCATCGGACGCGAAATCGCCGTGACCGGCTTTCGGACCGTGGCCGCGTCCCGGGGCGTCGTGATCCCCGCTTCGTGGCCGGGCAAAGTGAAGATGGCCCTGGAAACCGTCACGATCTCGTTCCTGATCGTGGGCGAGGAGATCCTCGGAGGCTGGTTCGTCGTCGGCCGGGTCGGGCTCTGGCTGGTCCTGGCGGCGGCCATCTATTCGGCGGGCGAGTATTTCTGGAAATACGGCCCGGACCTGCTCAAAGAACGCTCAGGCGATTGATTCCTTCGCTTTCTCCAGGGACTCCGCGTCCTCGATGTTCTGCGTGGTGAACGGATGCCCCCAGCCGCGGCCGATCCGCTTCAGGAGTCCCGTCAACACCCGTCCCGACCCGAGCTCGACGAAGACATCGATGGTTTCCCGGCTCAGGAGCTCCATGGATTTGTACCAGAGGACCGGACGGCTGACCTGCCGCTTGAGGGCGTCGCGCGCCTCTTCGGCGGAGCGGATCGCCCGAGCGTCCACGTTGGTCACGATGGGGAATTGCGGATCTCTGAATTCTGTCCGGTCCAGGTCCGCGGCCAGCCGCTCTTCGGCGCTCTTCATGAGGGCCGAATGGAAGGGAGCGCTGACAGGAAGCATCATCGCCCGCGGAGGCTTGGCGATCTTGAGGGCTTCCTCGACCGCCCCTTTGTGCCCGGCGATGACGAGCTGTTCTTGGCTGTTCCAGTTGGCGATCTGGACCAGGCCCTCCCGGACTTGGCCCAGAGCGCGGGAGAGAGCCTCGTGGCTCAGGCCGAGGACGGCGGCCATGGCCCCCTCGCCGACCGGGACCGCTTCCTGCATATAGCGGCCCCGCTTGTGGACGAGAAGAACGGCGTCCTCGAAGCGGAGAGCTCCCGCGGCGACAAGGGCCGAATATTCACCGAGGCTGTGGCCGGCGGCGATCCAGGGCTCCCGCTCGAAAAGGCGGGCCGCGATATGGCTGACGATGAGGAGGGCCGGCTGCGTGTTCCGGGTGAGCTTGAGCTCTTCTTCCGGACCCTCGAAGCACAAGCGGGAGATTTGGTATCCGAGGATCTCGTCGGCAAAGGCGAATATCTTCCGCGCCTCATCCGACCGGTCGTAGAAGCTCTTGCCCATGCCCACGGCCTGGGAACCCTGGCCGGGAAATAAAAAAGCGAGTCGGCTCATCGGTCATCCTTTCATCTGAAAAGACAGTCCAATCGGGTCTCGATCTCCGCTTGCTGCCGGAGGTTCTTGACCCAGTTGGCCGCCTGGATATCGACCTTGGACTTCTTGATCTCCGCCTCGAGGACGTCAAGAACCTCGACCAGGGGCTTGGGAGCGACACCCAGCTTCTTGAGGGCCGGGGAATACGTTTCCACGTAATACGCTTCGATCTCCGGCAGCGAGACGCTCTCGCTCCGGCCGAACCGGCCGGAGATGATCGTTGCGCTGAGGACCATCTCTTCGAGATACGGCAAGAGGTCGGATCCCTCCAGGCCGAACCCGGCCATGCGGCGCCGCGCCTCGTCCCGTCCGAGCCTGGCTACGAGGCTGTTGCGCGCCTCATCGACCCGTGCCGGTTCGAGCGGCGCGCGCTCCCGGGCGAATTCGATCACGACCTTCTGGTCGATGAGCTTCTCGAGGACCGCCCGGCGGCGTTCTCGGAGGTCGACGGTCGCGCCCAGGTCGAAAAAATCGAGCGCTTCGGCGATCTTGACGTCCATCAGCGTGATCAGCCGGCCGTTCACCACGGCGGTCACGCAGTTCAAGGTTTCGGCCTGCGGAGCCGCGGCCAAAGACGCAGCCCACAACCCCAACGCCGCCAAGGCCATTCCCGCGCGTCGCAGTCTTTGGACGTTCATATTAGAAGACATTGCCGATGGTGATGAAGACGATGGGCTGGGACCGGCCCGCCGGGGGGTGCAGATTCCAGCCGAGATCGATCCGGAGCGGCCCGAGGGGGGTGCGATAGCGGATCCCCAGCCCGAGGGCGTCTTCCAGGGCGCCGAGGCGGACATCGTTCCGCGCCGCGAAGACCTGGCCCTTGTCGTAGAAAACGGCGCCGATGAGATTTTCGACGGACCGCAGGATCGGGAAACGAAACTCGAAGTTGAACAGGAGCAGAGCCTTCCCTCCGACCGGCTTGTGCGAGGAGGGATCGGAGGGACCGAGCTCGTCATAGTCGGCGCCGCGGAAGGAATTGCTGCCCCCGCCGAAAAACCGCTCGTGGATGGGCATCCGGCCCATGCCCAGCCCGGCCCGGGCGGTCAGGCAGAAATTCAGGGAGCCGAAGAGCGGCACGTACCGCTGGTATTTCACGAAGCTCTTCAGAAAATCGGATTCGACATTGAACAGAGGGTATGCCCATTCGAGGACGACGCTGAAGAACGACCCCCGCTCCGGATTGAACGTGTCGTCCCGGCGGTCGAGGATCAGGCTCTCCGAAAGGGACGTCGTCGAAAAGGGAAAATGCTGCCGGTCCACCTGGGATTCGGCCACGTCCAGGAAATACAGCGTCGTCCGCGCCCAGCGCAGCGTCGTGTAGGATACCCAGCCCTTGCTGAGCGGCCTGATAGCGGAGCAGCTCGCGCCCCGCTGGTCATACCCGTAGCTCTCCCGCTCGTCACGCTCCAGCCAGGCATTGAGGACGGTCTGAAAAGGAAGGCCGAACAGGGTTCGGTCTTCCCACGAGACCACTCCCCGCGTCTCCATCAGGCTGAACTGCGTCACGAAGCTCAGCTGGGAACCGCGGCCCAGGACGTTGCCCAGAATGAGCTCGGCCGTGCCGCGCGGCCTCAGACCGTTCTCCCAGATCTCCAGGCTCTGCGTTTCGGTCTTCGTTTCGAGGCCCGCGCCGAGGCTGACGTAATTGCGCTGGCCTTCCCGTAGGCTGATGACCACATTTTCGGTATCGGGGGAGGTCATGATCTCGTCGATCTTGACCTCGGCGAAGATCCCGAGCTTTTCCAGGCCGCGCTTGGTCTCCAGGATTCTATCCGAGGCGGCCGGCTCCCCCTCCCCGATCTTGATCTCCCGGTCGATGGTCTTGCGCCTGGTGATCCTTTGGCCGGTCACGATGACCCGGTCGACCGTGACGCGGCGGCCCTCCGCGACACGGAACGTGATCGCGAACGTTTGTTCGTCGGTCTGTTCCACGGCCGCGGTGACCGCCGTTCCCCGGACCCCCTGATCGAGGTAGAACGTTTCCAGCCGCCCGATGTCCTTTTGGACGTCGGGCTCGTAGTAGGGCCCGCCCTCGACGCTCCCGGCCTGCTTTCTCAGGACGTCGACGCTGAAGAGCGCAACGCCCTCGAACGCCAGGCGGCCGACCGTCTGCCGGCTCCCCTCATCGATCTGGTAGATCGCCCGCATGTCGTTGCCGGTCATCCGGAAATTCAGGTCGACGTGGGCTTCCTGAAATCCTTTCGTCTCGTACAGGCGCTTGATCTGCGCGGGCATCTCGAACAGCCGTTCGCCGCGGATCCCGCCCAGGATCGCGAGGCTCAGCCCGATATCCATCTCCCGTTTGAGCTCCGTGTCGCTGAAGGTCCGGTTGCCCTCGAACGATATGTCGTAGATGGTGTATTTCTGCCCCGGATTCACTTCGCACGAGATCCGGATCTCGTCGGGGGCGCGTTCGATGGATGCTTTGGCCGTGGCGAAAACGTACCCCTGGTCCCGGAGATAGGACAGGACGTTGGTCTCGGTCTGGAGAAGGCCCCATTCTTCGAAAATAGGCTCCTCCCAGATCGGCCGGACGATGCTCTCGGGAACGCGAGCGCCCGTAATCGCGATCCGGATCCGCTCGCCGGGAGAGACCCGGATGACCAGGGAGACCGTGCCGTCGCGTTCGTCAATCGACGGCGGGTCGACGGCAATCTCGGCCCTCGGATACCCGAGCCCGGCGTAGTAATTCTTGATTCGGACGACGTCGGCGTCCATCACCGAGGGGACGTGCGGCTTTCCCGCCCGGCTCTCGATCAGCTTTTTCAAGGCCGCGGCCGGGGCCGCGGCATCCCCCGCAATGTCGATGCTCTTGATGATCCGCCGGGAACCGGCGGCGACGTCGAAGACGACGTCGACCAACGGCTGGAGAGCGTCTTTCTCGAAGCGGGTCCGGACATGCGCGGCCATATAGCCTTCTTTTTTAAGGACATCCGTCAGCTCTCCGGCGGCCTTACCCAAGCGGTCAGGGGTGAACGCGGCCTCGGGCCTCAGCGCGTAGAGCCCGTCCATCAGTCTTTTCTTGGAGAGAGCCCGCCGTCCTTCGATGGAGATGCTCCGGACGAGGAGCTTCCGGACAAGTAGGAAGGTCAGCCTCACGTCGGTGTCCCCCTCCTTGAGGACCTGGGCGTCGGAAAAGAGGCCGGTCTGAAAAACCTGTTTGAGCGCGGCGTCGATTTTTTTCGGGGAGAACGGCTCGCCGGCCGCGACCGCGATCAGGCCTTCGAT
>Ga0172371_10010861_pt1 | contig 12227 bp, 9 predicted proteins | sample Lak12m_FD_114543 | JGI IMG/M metagenome (GOLD analysis project Ga0172371, IMG submission 114543) | Freshwater microbial communities from Kabuno Bay, South-Kivu, Congo - kab_022012_12m | ecosystem: Environmental > Aquatic > Freshwater > Lake | place: Democratic Republic of the Congo: South-Kivu... | reverse complement strand
GGGCGGATGCGCGGCCTCCCAGCGGGCGAACGCTTCAAGGCCGCGCGCACGGGTTGCGAATCGAGCCTCGTCGGTCGTTCCTGGCTGCATATCGAGATCATAGGCCAAAACGGCTCACCTCTCCAACCGGAACGTGACCACCACGTCGACCGCCGGCACCTCGTAGCGCGGTGGGTCGTTGGTGCGGATGACCCCTACCAGCAAGTCCGCCTCCGGGAAGGCCACGACCTGGGAGAAGCGCTCGAGGCGGAAGCTGCGCTGGGTGCGCTTGCCCTCGAGGTAGGCGGGCAGCTCGCGCTTGGCCTCGCTGGTCTCGCCCTGCCCGTCGGGGCCCCGGCGCGTCAGGCGCGCGACCAGGCGCCCGGTCTCCACGGTCGCCTTCAGCACGTAGTGGGTGTCTCCCTGGTCGAACTCGACCGCCAGGGGCGCGGCGTCGTCGACGGGGATGGCCCGGCCGCGGCTGCAGCCCTGCCCCTCCAGTTCGGCGGTGCGCGCGGCCAGGCGCTCCTTCACCTCGGCGTCGTACAGGGGCCGCAGGCCTTCGCGTTTCAGCCGCTGCACGAGGCCCCCGTCGAGCACGTCGCCCTGGCTGATCAGCGCCAGGCCCTCGGGGGCTCGCAGCACCAGGCGCACGTCGTCGAAGCGGTAGGGCAGGTCGAGCGTGCGCTCGGTCAGCACCAGCGCGTGCCGGGCGGGGCAGTGGCCCAGCACCTCGGCCTGCTCGAAGCGCGTCAGCGGCGCGGCGGCCAGCAGCAGGGCGACCAGCGCGGGCAAGGTCATGGGCCACACGGCGCGCGCACGTCGACGTCGTCGATTACGACCCCTTCGCTCGCGTTGTCGAGGGCGTCGACCGAGTCGAACGCGAACTGCAGGCGCACGGCGTGGCCCGCCCAGGCCGAGAGGTCGACCTCGACGTCGGTCCACGTGCGGTACAGGGCGGGGGCGAGCTCGGCCTTGGTCCACACCGGCGTGCCGCTGCCGGCCTCGAGCACCCGCACGGCCAGCCGGTCGACGTTCGGCTGGGCCTCGACGTCGAGCCACAGTGCGAAGCGCAGGCGCACCGCGACGTTCGCGGGAAACTCGACCAGGGCGGTCGTGGCCGTGCCGGCGCTGGGCTGGCCCGGAATGGCATAGGTGAGTGTGTTCGGGTTCCCGAAGTACAGGGCGGCCGGAGCGCTGGCGTAGCGGTGGGGGTCCACGGTCCAGCGCACGGGCTTGTTGGCCGGCAGCAGCGCCCAACCCGGCGCGTCGGCGTCGAAGGTCGCGCCGAGCACGACCTGCTCGGTGCAGCAGCCGGGCGCGACCTCGATCGCGCAGTGGAAGTCGGCTCGGCAGACCGCGACCTGGCAGGGGTCTGCGACCGGCGGGCAGTCGCCGTCGACGGCGCAGCAACCGGGTTGCTCGGTGGCGGCGTAGCTGTAGCAGGTATTGTCCGTGCACAGATCCCACGTGCAGGCGTTGCCGTCGGAGCAGTCGAGCGGCGACAGGCAGCAATCCGGGACCTGGGCGTGTCCGCACTGCCCTTCCTTGCAGCGGTCGACGGTGCAGGGGTTCTGGTCCTGGCAATCGGCGTCGACGTGGCAGGCGCAGTCGGGCAGGGCTTCGTGCAGGCAGGTGTTCCCGACGCAGGCGTCGACGGTACAGGCGTCGCCGTCCTTGCACTGGGCGTCGGAGGTACAGCCGCCGCAGGCGGGGTCGGGCACGTGGGCGCAGGCGCCGTTCTGGCAGCGGTCCTTGGTGCACGGATCGTCGTCGGCGCACTGGGCGTCGGAGGTGCAGCCGCCGCAGGCGGGGTCGGGCACGTGGGCGCACGTACCGTTCCTCCCGTCGCACACGTCCCGCGTGCAGGGGTCTCCGTCGTCGCAGGCCGCGTCGGTGGCGCAGCACCCGGGTACGGGCTTCCACGCGCAGGCGTGGTCGAGGCAGATGCCCGCGAGGCAGGGCTTGTCGACGGGCGGCTGGCAATCGGCGTCGGAGCGGCAACAGCCGGGGACGGGGCGCGCGACGCAGCCACCGTCGACGCAGCGCCCGACGCGGCACGCGTCCGGGTCGGCCAGGTCGGTGCAGTCGGCGTCGGTCCGGCAGGGGGGCATCACCTCGGGGTTCACGTCGCCGCGGCCGTCGCCATCGGGCAGGTCGCCGGGTACGTCGGCCGGCTCGGGGATCGCGTCCTGGGTGTCGGCCGCGTCGGCTTCCGCGCTCGCATCGGTCGCGCTCCGCGCGCTCTCGACGCGCACCGACGACGGGCAGCCCGAGAGCAGCAGCCCCGCCAGCAGCGCGAGCGCCGATGGTACGAGCCTCGGGAGGCACATGGACACACCTCGACCCCGGACGATGGGCCTATCTTAGCGAGGTGGGGCACGTTCGCAAAATTGCAGTCGGTTTCGATGGGTTTCGAGCGAATCGGGGGAAGGGGACCGCTACGCTCGCGGCGCTCCGACGGTGCACTGCCCGTTGGGGCAGGCGGTGACCCAGCCCAGGCGGCCGAGGAGCGTGTACATCGTGCACGCCACGCAGACGCCGAAAGCGGACTCCAGCACGCACAGGCCGGCCATGGCTCCTGCCAGGGGGATCGCCAGTGCGGGGACGCCGGCCAGCGACGTTCCCACGATGGCGGTCAGCAGGCCGAGGCCCAGTCGGGAGGCGAACCTCTTGGGCGGCCAATACGAGCGTTCGGTCAGGGCGTAGGCCGGCAGCAGGCTCGGGACCACGTGCCGCGCCAGGCGGGCGATCCAGGCCCATTCGCGGCGATCGATGGCGCGCGCCAGGAAGTCGGGGAGGAGGAGGACCAGGAGCGCCGCGGGAGCCCCTGCGAGGAAGGCGAGCAGCAACGCGGCCGTGACGCCGGCGGTCACGCGCGGTTGCCAGGCGGCCACGGTGTCCGGCGACGGTCGGGAGATTCGCAACGGAGTCATGGGTTGCCCCGGTCTCTTCGTTCATCCACAGGCAACGTAAGGGCCCGGTTGGCCGCTGTCCATATAATTCTATATGTCGATTGACAAGTGTGCATTTCGAGCCGGCGCCGTGAGCGGCGCGCCGCCGATCCGGCAACCGTTCCTTGACCGCCCGGTCGGGCAGAATCATAATGAATCGCCACCCGCCCCCCATGGATCTCACGATGGACGTCAGCCAGGTACGGTCGATCAACGAGGCGCTCGATCGCCTGCGCGACCGCATCCTGCAAGCCTCTACGGTCGAGGCCATGCTGTCCGAGGCCGCTACCGCCATCGCCGAGTTGGGCCACGACGCCGCCTGGATCGGGCTCGGCAATCCCGTCGATGGATGGGCTTCCAGCGCGGTGGTCGGGCTTGGACCCGACTGGCGGCCTTCCCATGTCTGTACCGAGTGCGGCCTCGACGTGCCGCTGCTCGCCTCGCTCGAGACCGGGCAGGCCGCCGCGGGTGCCACGCGCGAGGTCTGCCAGCACGACCCCGCGTGCGCCCTGGTGGCGGGGGGCTTCAACGGCTGGGCCATCGCCCCCGTGGTGGCTGACGGCACCCCGGTCGGGGTGGTCGCGGTGTTCGAACGCTGCTCGCGCGCCCCGGGCGCCCTCGATCGCTACCAGCTCGAGCGTCTGGCGCACATCCTGGGCGTCTCGCTGCGCCTGGTGCAGAGCCGCCAGTGGACGGCGGGCGCCGACCGGACGCTGGACCGCCTGACCTCGCTGATGGACGAAGGCGTGCTCGGTCTCAGCCGCGACGGCACGGTCACCTTCGTGAGCCCCCGGCTGGCGGCGCTGCTCGACCGCCCGGGCGACGAGCTGCTCGGCGCCTCGGTCGAAGACCTGCTGGCCGTCCCGGAGCCCTCGGCCGTGTCGGCGTTGCGCTCGGCCCCGGTGGGGCAGGCCCGCTGGGTGCTGAACGTCGCCTTCCGCCGCGCCGACGGGAGCGTGCTGGCGGCCGACGTGGCCATCTCCGACCCTTCGTCGGACGACGAGGTGGGCGGGCGCGTGCTGCTCGTGCGCGAGCGCCGCGCCGACGCCGAGCGCGAGGACAAGCGCCGACGCCTCGAGGCGTTGAACGCGCGCATCCTCACGTCGGCCCCCATCGGCATCCTGGCCTACGACATCGACGGGCGCATCACCCTCATCAACGATTCGTTCTACCGCATCGGCGAGATCCCGGCCGAGCGCCGCGACGTCCTGTTCGGCGTGCCCATCGAGGGCGTGTGGACCATGCTGGCCAACCGCGTCGAGCCCTTCGTCCAGCGGGTCATGGCGGGCGAGAGCTACTCGCACGCGTTCCACGACTTCAGGCTGCCGAGCGGCGCGAGGAAAGCGATCGTCGCGCACGTCGGCCCCATCACCGCGCCCGACGGGAGCATCGACGGCGGCGTGCTCCTCATCGAAGACGTGTCCGAACTGGCGGCGGCGGTCGAGTCCGCGCGCACCAGCGAACGCCGCTTCCGCTCGGTGTTCGAGAGCGCAGCGGTGGGCGTGGCGATGGTCGCCTCCGACGGTTCCATCCTCGAGGCCAACGCGGCGCTCGCCGAGATGCTCGGCTACTCGCGCGACGAGCTCTGCCGGCTCACCGCCGCCCAGATCACGCACCCCGAGGACATGTCGGTCGAGCGCGGGTTGTTCGACGAGCTGCTCGCGCACCCCGAGGGATTCCTGCACCTCGAGAAGCGCTACGTGCGCAAGGACGGCGCCGTCATCTGGGGACGCCTCAGCCTGTCGGCCATCCGCGACGATGTCGGGCAGCCCACCCTGGTCCTGGCCATGGTCGAAGACGTCACCGATCGCGTGCGGTTGGTCGAGGAGCTCACGCTCTCCTACGAGTCCCTGAAGAACGTGCTCGATCACCTGACCGTCGGCGTGTGCATCACCGTCTTCGACCGCTTCGTGTACGCGAACCCCGCGATCTGCCGCCTGGCCGACTATACCGAGGCCGAGATGCGCCACCTGGAGCCCGGCAGCCTGGTGGTCGACTGGCCCGAGAGCCGCCTGCGCGAGGTGGTCGATCGCCTCGACTCGGGGCGGGCCACCGAGGTGCGCGCCCTGGCCCGCGTGCGCCGCAAGGACGGCACGACCTTCGACGCGCGGGTCACGGCGGTTCTCATGCGCCACCGCGGCGAGCTGGCCGACCTGTTCCTGGTCGAGGACGTCACGCGCGAGCAGGATCAACAAGCCCGACTGGCCCAGGCCCAGGTGCTGCACACCATCGGTATGCTGGCCGGCGGCATCGCGCACGACCTCAACAACCTGCTGACGGGCTTCTCTGCCCACGCCAGCCTGCTGCGCGGCCAGGTCCAACGCCTGGGGCTCGACGCCCACGACGTCGACGGCCTCGAGCGCCTCATCCAGCGCGCGGCCGCCCTCACGCAGAAGCTCCTGGCCTTCGGGCGTCGCCAGATCCTGCGCGCGGTGCCCATCGATGCCAGCCGCCTCGTGGCCGAGTTCGCGCCCGTGGCGCGCCGGCTGCTCGGCGAACGTATTCGCATCGAGACGCTGCTGACCGACGGGCGCCCGGTGGTGGTGGCCGATCCCATCCAGCTCGAGCAGGTGCTCCTGAACCTGGCCGTCAACGCGCGCGACGCCATGCCCGGTGGCGGCGTGCTCACCTTCGAGACGCGCATCGAGCCGGCGGCGCCCGAGCTCGACGTCCCCGGCTTCGTCGTGATCGTGGTGCGCGACACGGGCCGCGGCATCCCGCCCGAACAGCTGCGCCGCGTCTTCGAGCCCTTCTTCACGACCAAGCCGCTCGGCGCCGGCACCGGGCTCGGGCTGGCCGTGGTCCACGGCATCGTCGAGCAGCACAACGGCACCATCGAGGTCTCGAGCCACGTGGGCCAGGGCACGGAGTTCCGCGTGCGCCTGCCCCTGTCGACCGCGACCCCCGTCGCGGACGAGCCCAGGGACCAGCCGCCCGTGGCTCCGGCGCCCATCGGGCTGCGCGTGCTGGTGGCCGAGGACGACGACGACCTGCGGCACCTGATCGAGCGCGTGCTGACCCGCGCCGGCTACCGCGTCATCCCCGCCCGCGACGGCGGCGAGGCGGTCGAGGCCTTCCTGCGCGAGCGCGACGTGGCGGTGGTGCTCCTCGACATGGTGATGCCCGACCTCACCGGGCTCGAGGCGCTCGACAAGATCCGCGAGTCGGCCCCCACGGTGCCGGCCGTGCTGGTCAGCGGCTACTCCGACGTGCTGGTCGACGGCCAGGGCGGCCGGCGCGACGACCTGCTCTTCGTGCCCAAGCCCTTCTCGCCCGCCGAGATCCTGGCCGCCGTGGCGCGGGCCCTCGATACCGCTCGGGATCGCGGCTGATGGGCTGGTTCCGCCCCGATCGCGACAAGCTGCTCCTGCGCATCGACCAGGCCTTCGAGCGCGACGACCCGGCCGCCGCCTTGAAGGCCGCCGTCAAGGGCGTGCGCGCCTACCCGGGCGATCCCGACCTGCGCATCCGCCTGGGCGACGCCCTGCTCGACCAGGGCGCGCTGCGCGAGGCCGCCGCCGCCTACCGCGAGACGGTGGCCCTGGCTCCCGAGTGGGCCGAGGCGCTGGTAGCCCTGGCCGACGTTCAGGTCGAGTCGAACGACCTGGCGGCCGCCGAGGACACCGCGCGCGCTGCCGTCGCCCTCGACCCCGACGACCCCGCGGCGCACCACGTGCTGGCCGTGGTCTTCGAGCTCACGAACCGCCCCAAGCCCGCTGCCCGCGCCTACGCCCACGCTGCGCGCCTCGACCCCGACGGCTGGTTCGAGCCCGTCCGCGTCTCGGCGCGCGCGTTCGACGTGGCCCTCAGCCACGCCATCGACGAGCTGCCCTCCGACCTGCGCGACGCCCTGGCCGACGTGCGCATCGAGGTGCGGCGCTTCCCGGGCCCCGGGCAGGGCCCCGACGGCCAGACCAACCCGCTGATCCTGGGCCTCTTCGAGGGGACGGCCCTGCCCGAGCGCACCTCCGACGACCTGTACGGCACCCTCTCCGCCGTCATCACGCTCTTCCAGGGGAACCTCGAGCGCCAGTGCGCCACCGAAGACGAGCTGATCGACGAGATCCGCGTCACCCTGCTGCACGAGGTCGGGCACTATCTGGGATTGGACGAAGAAGCTGTGTGGAGGCGAGGGTTGCGCTGATTCGTGTCGTCGTTGCGCTGATTCGCAGCGTGGCGTCTGCCAGGGCCCCCGGGGTCCCTACGGCTCCAGCGGCTCCTCGGGCGCGACCGAGGCCTCCGGCTCGGCCGGCGCGCGCGCGAGCCAGGTCTCGGCGTCGGTGTAGCTCTGGAAGGCGCGGTGCACCAGCACCAGCTCGTCCTCGAGCGGGATCTCCCACTGGCGCACGATGCCGAAGTCGAGCGGCCGCGCGACCACGGTGGCGGCCCGTACGGCCCCGGCCGCGGGGATGGCCGAGAGCAGCCTGGTGCAGAAGCGGCGGTAGGCGTCGACGTCGCTCTTCTTCATGGTCGACAGGTCGAGATCGCGGTGGTCGACCAGCATCGAGAGCCGCGAGGCCCAGGCGGGATGCCGGGCCACCTCGAGCGTGAACGCCAGGAATCCTTCGAGGCTGGCCGCGCCATGCGTGATCACCAGCGCGAACCGGCGGTCGGCCGGGAACGAGAGGTCGTGATGCATGTACTCACTATATCGAATGGGCGGATCGCCGCAAGCGTCGGCGCGGCAGGGGCGCCAGGGGACGCGATCGCGCGGCGTCAGCGCCCCAACTGTCCGTGGATGCGATCGATCAGCAGCTCTTGCGCGATCAGGTTCGAGCCGCCTTCGGGGATGATGATGTCGGCGAAGCGCTTCGAGGGCTCGACGAACTCGTAGTGCATGGGGCGCACGGTCTGCTCGTACTGGCTGAGGACCGAGTCGAGCGAGCGGCCGCGCTCGGCCAGGTCGCGCCGGATGCGGCGGATCAGGCGCAGGTCGGCGTCGGTGTCGATGAAGACCTTGATGTCCATGAGGGCGCGCAGGTCGGGATCCGTGAAGATCAGGATGCCCTCGACGACCAGGATGGGCCGCGCGGCGACGTGCTCGGTGCGCTCGGTGCGGCTGTGGGTCACGAAATCGTAGATGGGCTTCTCGACCGCCACGCCCTTCTTCAGGAGCCGGATGTGCTGCTTCAGGAGCGGCGAGTCGAACGAGTCGGGGTGGTCGAAGTTGTGGCGCGCACGCTCCTCGAGGGGGACGCCGCGCAGGTCGATGTAGTAGCTGTCCTGCTCGAGCATCGACACCGTGTCACCGGGCGTCGACTCGATGATGTTGCGCACGATGGTGGTCTTGCCCGAGCCCGTCCCGCCCGCGATCCCGATGGTCAGCATGGTCGTCACCCCACGATCCGACGCGGGATCCGTTCGGAGATGCGCGTCGTGATCTCGTAGTGGATGGTCCCGCAGATGGCCGCCAGGTCCTCGGCGCGCACGCGTTCGTCGCCCGAAGCGCCCAGCAGCACCACCTCGTCGCGCTCGGACACGCCCGACACGTGGGTCACGTCGACCAGCGCCATGTTCATGCAGACGCGGCCCCGCACGGGCGCGCGGTGCCCCCGGATGAGCACGTGGGCCAGGTTCGAGAGCCCGCGGTCGTAGCCGTCGAAGTAGCCGATGGGCAAGACCGCCACGCGCAGGTTGCTGGTGGCGCGGAACGTGCGGCCGTAGCCCAGGTAGGCGCCCGCGGGGACGTCCTTCACCTGGGCGATCATGGTCTTCCAGCTGAGCACGGGCCGCAGCTCGGCCACGGTGCCCCGCATCAGCGACGCGATGTAGGTCTCCTGCGACGGCCACAGCCCGTAGAGCCCGATGCCCACGCGCGCCAGGTCGTGGTGCGTGTCGGGCAGGTTCAGCGTGGCGGCGGTGTTCGCGCAGTGCAGGAGCCGGGGCCGGATGCCGTGGTTGGCCAGCAGCTCGGCCGCCTGGTGGAAGCGCGTGAGCTGCTCCCGGGCGTAGCGGTCGTCGGTCGTGTCCTCGATGTCGGCGAAGTGCGTCGACAGCCCTTCGATCGACACCGACGGCAAGGCCGCGGCCGTGCGGGCCAGGTGCACCAGCGCGTCGGGCTCCAGGCCCTGGCGGTGCGTGCCGGTCTCGGCCTTCAGGTGCACGCGCGCCCGGGTGCCCTGCGCCTCGGCGGCGTCCGCCAGGCGGCGGAGCACGTCCTCGCGGTACACGACCAGGTCGAGCCCGGCCCGCACGGCCTCGGGCAGGCCGTCTTCGGGCACGTGGCCGAGCACCAGGGCGCCCAGCCCCGGCCAGCGGGCCTTCAGCGCCAGGCCCTCGTCCAACTCGTTCACGCCCACCTGGCCGACGCCCTCCTCGACCAGCACGCCCGTGACCTCGAACAACCCGTGGCCGTAGGCGTTGGACTTGACCACGGGCAGCAGGCGCCGGACGCCGTGCACGAGCCCGGCGAACACGTTCAGGTTGTGCGTGAGGGCGGCGCGATCGACCTCGCACCACGAGGTGGGGAAGGGCATGGTCCCGTCCGACCTACCCCAGCAGGTACTTCACGAGGTCGACCATGCGGCACGAGTAGCCCATCTCGTTGTCGTACCAGGCGAGCAGGCGCAGGGTGCGGCCGCCCAGCAGGTTGGTTTGCTGCAGGTCGACGACGCTCGAGTGGCGGTTGCCCACGATGTCGGACGACACCAGGAAGTCGTCGGCGGCCTCGAGCACGCCGTGCAGGCGACCATTCGCGGCCTCGACCAGCGCCGCGTTCACTTCCTCGACGGTGGTGTCGCGCTTCAGCGTGACGACCACGTCGGTGGCCGAGCCGTCGGGAACGGGTACGCGGGTGGCGACGCCCTTGATGTGGCCCACCAGCTCGGGGTAGATGCGGGCGACGGCCTTGTCGGCGCCCGTGCTGGTCGGGATGATGTTCGCGCTGCCCGTGCGGGCGCGGCGCCAGTCCTTCTTGTGCGGCGCGTCGACGATGTTCTGGTCGTTCGTGAAGGCGTGGATGGTGTTGAAGAAGATGTTCTCGACGCCGAACTTGTCGAGCAGCACCGAAACGACGGGCGCCAGGCAGTTCGTGGTGCACGACGAGTTCGACAGCACGCGGTCCTCGGGGGTGATCGAGGCCTCGTTGACCTTCAGGACGATCGTGCGGATGTCCTTGTCCTTGGCGGGCGCCGACAGGATGACGCGCTTCACGCCCTGGTTCTTTGGGCCCTTGAAGTGCAGCTCGGCCTTGGCGCGGTCGAGGAACAGGCCGGTGCACTCGAGCACGGCGTCGACCTTGTAGTCGTCCCAGGGGATCTCGGTGGGGTCCTTGATGGCGGTGACGACCGACTGCGCCGCGACCTTGCCGTCGCTGCAGACCACCTTCAGCGCGTTGCCGTCGGCCACGACCTTGCCCTCGCCCCGGCGGGGGAAGACGCCGTGCACGGTGTCGTGCGAGAGCAGGTAGGCGAGCTGGTCGGCCGGGACCAGGTCGTTGATGGCGACGATCTCGACGCCTTCGATCTCGGTGGCGTAGCGATAGGCCAGGCGACCAATGCGGCCAAAGCCGTTGATGCCGATCCGAATGGCCATGACGACCTCCTTCTGTCGCGGGGAGGCATCATGACAGACGCCGCCCCACATGGTGATGGTCGGGGCGACTGGACTTGAACCAGCGACTCCCAGTACCCAAAACTGGCGCGCTACCAGACTGCGCTACGCCCCGATCGGTGGCGATGGAGGGACTTGAACCCCCGACACAGCGGATATGAGCCGCTTGCTCTGACCGACTGAGCTACATCGCCACAAAGAGCCGGGGGACTTTATAGAAAGCGCCCCGGTGGATGTCAAGGAGGATATCCGATTGGCGCGGCCCGCGGGGCCTGATAGTATGCGGGCACCTGAGGTTCGGACCGACCATGGCCAAGGTCGAAATCCACGTCGAGGGGCGCAAGCCCTTCGATGTCGCGCTGGGGGCGTTCACGACGGTGGGTCGCCGCCGCGATCAGCGCATCCAGCTCATGGACGAGCTGGTCTCGAAGCAGCACGCCGTGTTCTTCCGCAAGGGCGACGCCGTCTTCGTGCGCGACGTGGGCTCGTCCAACGGCACCTTCGTGAACGACGAGCGCATCACCGCCGACATCCAGCTGCGCGACCAGGATCGCGTCCTGATGGGCAACACGCTCGCCGTGTTCAAGGACGAGACGCGGACGCCCACCACCGACTCCGGCATCCGCCTGAAGAACGAGCCCCACGAAGGCACCATGATCTTCCGGAAGATGACGTCGGAGCACGACGCCTTCCGGCCGGCCGAGGCCATCCAGAGCGCCCAGCAGCTGAAGAAGGACTACGAGAAACTGCGGCTGGCCTTCATGCTGTCGCAGCAGCTGCGCAGCGTGGTCGACCGCGACGAGCTGTTCAAGAAGATCCTCACGTTCCTGTTCCACCACCTGCAGGCCGATCGCGTGGCGGTGCTCGGCCACCCCGCGTTCTCGCCCTCCTGGGAGGTCATCGCGCGCCGCTCCATCCTGGGCGACCTGCACACGTCGACCAACGTCGCCGAGCAGCCCGACGACTTCGAGATCAGCGGGACGCTCCTCGAGGAGGTGGTCCTGCGCAACGAGGCCGTGCTCTCGTACGACGCCACCACCGACTCGCGCTTCTCGGGCTCGCAGAGCCTGATCCTGCAAGGCGTGAAGGCCATCATCTGCGTGCCCATCCACGTGCACGGGGTGGTCGAGTATCTCCTGTACCTCGACTCGCTGAACCGCGGCGTGTTCACCGAGCAGGACCTCGAGGTGCTCGAGACCTTCTCGACTTACGCGGGCATGGCGCTCGAGAACATCGCCCTGATCCAGCAGGTGAAGGAAGAAGCCAAGACGCGCGCCAACCTCGAGCGCCTGATGTCGCCCAACCTGGTCGACAAGGTGGTGTCGGGCGAGCTCGAGGTGAAGAAGGGCGGTGCCGAGCGCGAGGTGACGGTCCTCTTCCTCGACATCCGCAACTTCGTGGGCTTCTCGGAGCACAAGCAACCCGAAGAGATCATCACGATCCTCAACGAGTTCTTCGAGCTCATGGTCGAGGTGATCTTCTACCACGAGGGCACGCTCGACAAGTACATCGGCGACTGCATCATGGCCTTCTGGGGGGCGCCCATCGACGTGCCCGACGCCGCGTACAAGGCCGTCTTGGCGGCCAAGCAGATGATGGACATCGCCGAGGGGTACGCCCGCAGCCTGCAGGCCGCCGGCAGCCCGTCGTTCCAGGTGGGCATCGGGATCAACACCGACCGCATGGTCGCGGGCTACGTGGGCGCCACGCGCACCATGAGCTACACCGTCATCGGCCGCGGCG
>Ga0172371_10010858_pt1 | contig 12228 bp, 12 predicted proteins | sample Lak12m_FD_114543 | JGI IMG/M metagenome (GOLD analysis project Ga0172371, IMG submission 114543) | Freshwater microbial communities from Kabuno Bay, South-Kivu, Congo - kab_022012_12m | ecosystem: Environmental > Aquatic > Freshwater > Lake | place: Democratic Republic of the Congo: South-Kivu... | reverse complement strand
CCCAGCCGTGTCCCGCAAGTACTGCTTTCCGGACGTATCGTGCCGTGGTTGAAAAAGTTTACGAAAAACAGAAGATTGCATAACGTAAAATCAAGTAGTTATCTTAAACCGGGAACTGCTGGAAAAAAACGGCCCTTGTTAACATTTTTTTCAAGAGGAATTACAAGCAAATAATGTCAAGTTAGCCTAACCTTCCAATCGCATCCCTAAAAGCGGCCCTGCTGCCCACCGGTACGGGGGAAAGCATTATTATGCCGTTAGCTATTTGTTTTTCTTGATATTTACCAAAGCCGGCGTTCAGCACATCCTTACTCGGAAGGCAAAGTCTGGATCGGCTTTTCCAGGAGGAACTTGCCGGAATTTATCCAGCCTTTAAGGGTTTCCGCAATCTCCCGAGCCCGGACCATGCTCGAGAGCGGCGCCGTGGGTACCTGCTTGCCGTTAACCTCGATTTTGCCGCTTTTGAGCTGGGCATAACTGATCTCGCCGTAATTGCGGGCCACGGCATGGGGATAGTCATAGGAATAATCAATGATCTGGGTGAAGATTTCTTCGTCGGAAACCCCGGTGAACGCGGCCATCTCCTCGTTGAGGATCGGAATCGGCACTCCGATGCCAACGGCCATGGAGGTGCCGTAGCCCTGCATGCTTACTCCCTTAAGCCATTTCGCCGACATCTGCTTGAGGTCGCCCTGAACCATCATGGTGCCTGCCGCTCTGCGGGTAGTGCCGTTTCCCGAACGCAAGGCCCGGGGATTGTGCTGAGTGCCGTGCCAGGTGACATAGCCGACCCCGCCGCCTAAAAATATTCTCGTGCCCAAGCCGATGGTCCGGTAAAAAGGATCATTGAGAAGCGGGCTTAGCTCTCCGGCGCTGCAATAGGTGGCGTTGCCCATCTGTGGCTTGAGGGTGCCCATATAGGTGTAGATGGTCCGCTCGGAGAGGTTGATGGCGCAATTGTAGTTCTGGTAACAATTACGGGGATTGACCAGAAGCGCATAGGGCAAGTCGGCCAGGGTGACCTCCTTTTCCACGACTTTATTGGGATAGCAGTCCGTGCCGTAGCCGATGACCTTGAGCCTGACCTTTTTCCCAGCCAGCAGATCCTCGATGACATGCCCGCCTCCGTAGCGAAACTCGCCGGGAAACACCTTGTTGAGCGGATCGTCCTCGGGCGGCTCGGTGGCTCCGAGGTAGATGTCCACCGCCGCCAGGCCCGCATAGGCGGGGATGTCATTGAGCCAGACCCGGTGGCCCTTGGTGGTCGGATTCGTGTGCCCGAAATTGATGAAGGCCCCGGACGAACACATGGGCGAGAAGGTTCCGGTGGTCACCACGTCAACCCTCCTTGCCGCCTCCACCGGCCCGTGTTCCTTAACCACCTTAACCATTTCCTCGGCCGTAACCACCACTGCTTCCCCGGCTTTGATCCTGGCATTTATCTCTTCATATGTCTTCTCTGCCTTGAATTCCGTCATTTCCCTGCAATCTCCCTTTAACTCCGGCAATCAATCGTGCCTGATCACGTGGCACCCTCTGTCCGCTGACGATCAATCAACCACCGCCACCACCTTATGCCCTGCATCTTCCATGGCTTCTATCGCCTTATCGAGCTCGCCCTTCTCAACCCGGAAGCAATACAGTTTACGCCTTGAAGAGTACTTTTCCGTGGCCACGCTGATTATCTCGCAGCCGTGTTCCTTGATAATCCGGGTGACTTCTTCTACCCCGCCCGTTTTGCCGACCAGCACATCCACCCGGGCCGAATCACGCAGCAAGCCCATCATCCCGATAAAGGCGGAAAGCAAATCAATGGCGGTGATGACCCCCACCAGTTTCTTTTTATCGAGTACCGGGAGCCCCCCGATTTTATAATCATGGATCAGGCGGGCTGCTTTCTCGATGCTGGCGTTGATATTCACGGTTATGGGATTTAAAACCATCACCTCACTGATCCGGATATCCTTCTCCTGGGAAGGGAAAAAGTACTGACGCAAATCACGTTCGGTAATGAACCCGATAAGCTGCTCGTTCTCGACCACCGGCAAATGGCGGATGGCGTGCTGCTTCATCAGCGCGCCGGCCTCCTGAATCAGGGCCTCCTTACCGATGGTGACGACTTCCCTTGTCATGCAGTTTTTTACTTTCATAGGAGCCTCTTGCAAAATGTACCTCTACTCCGATCGGCTAAAAATCCCCCGCGCCGCGTCTTCAAGGCAAAAACGTCCTCACCGTAGCGCTGCTACGTCTCCGGGCGATTTTGCCTTTCATCCTTGCGCGGAGAATTTTTCTCTCGATCTCGCTACGAAGTTCATTTTGCAAGAGGCTCATAGGCAACCTAAAATACAAAAAGTCGGCGAGTTTTTCTCCGGCAAGACTAAGAGGTTATACCTTATCAAAGCCGAGAAGAAAACATGATAAACTCGCAAAAACTACAAAATGCGAAGGCTTGCCTTAAGCAAATCAACAGGTTACTAAACAAGCCCAGTCGTGATCGTGGGATTTTGCCGGTATTTCTACCCCGACAACCATGCTGAGCCCATAAAAAACGGTCCCTGACGGCTAATCCCTCCTCCAGGTGAGCCGGACGGTTTTTTCCCCATCTCCATAGGCAAGATCAAGCTCACCCTGATAGGCATTGCGCAGAGCCTCACCAATGCGCCGGGGCAGATGGATACCGGTGGTGGTTACCAGCACGCGTCCTTCGGAAGCGATGACGGCCATGAGCCGCTCCATGGGATGATCCTTCTTCTCCTGCTCTTCGAGGTTATAAATCAGGTTGTTTATTTCCTCACGGTGGGCCCCGTGAAAATCACCCAGGATTTCAAGATAACCGGCAGGAAAATTATCCTTTATCCGCTGGCAGGCCGGGCAGACTATTTTGTGCGCCTTGGCCGCAGGTTCCCACCAGGCCCAGCGGCCTTCGAGAAACACAGCCCCGCATTCGCTGCACACCGTGGGCTCCGGGAGTTTCCGCCGTTCGTGATATGTGTCATGACGCTTTTCCTTAATCAACCGATCCCGTCTTCCGAATTGGCCTTTGTCCATGAGCTTTTCTCCATGTCATTTTGGGTTAAACCGGGAGAGTATCCTTGCCGCTCTATTACGTTTAAGGAAATTATACATTCAACATCCTGATGAAAGACAAGCCTTATTTGCCTATGAATCCGTGACGGCTTATTGCCGGTTGCCCCCTTCTCGAACGCTCATGGATTCAGGTGATCAGGAAAACTTAAGATTGTCGAACTCGCCAAAAAGACAACTACCGGCGTCCCCCGCAGACCGGCCTTAGGATTTTTCACTTTTATTTTCCCCCGGATATGATTAAGAACAGCAATGCCGAGAAAGGGGAAAACCGCGCCGGCCAGCCGGTTTCACGGAAAAAACAAGCGAAAAGACATCACCACATGAAAGAACAAAAAGAGCCTGCCCTTGCCGAGGTCCGGAAGCAGATAGACGCCATAGACAGCCAGTTTTTGGCTTTGCTCAAGAAGCGTCTGGCTTGCGCCAAGAAAATCGGCGAGCTGAAAAAACAAAGCAACAAAGCGAAATGGGATCCCTTGCGGGAGCGGCAGATATTCGAGAGGCTGCTTAATGAAAATGGCGGCGAATTCCCGGAACAGCCGCTTGTCAGCATCTTTCAGGAAATCATCACCACCTGCCGGCTTTCGCAGAAAGAGATTGAAGTTGCCTACCTCGGCCCGGAAGCGACCTTCTCCCATCTGGCCGGAATAAAATACTTCGGCCATGCCGCCAAATATCTGCCCCTGGAGACCATCGAGGATATATTCGACGAGGTGGAGCGGGAGCGGGTCCAGCACGGGATGGTGCCGGTGGAAAACTCCATCGAAGGAGCGGTCACCTCTACCCTGGACTCTTTTATCAAATACCGGGTGAAAATCTGCGGAGAGCTGAACCTGGCCATCAGCCAGAATCTGGTCAGCCAGTCCGGAAGGCTGGACGACATAAAGCTGGTGGTTTCCCACCCGCAGCCCATTGCCCAGTGCCGGCAGTGGCTGAAAAAAAATCTGCCGAATGTGCCGGTAAAGGATGTATTCAGCACCAGCGCCGCGGCAAAGATGGCCGCGGAAGACCCGAGTGTAGCCGCCATTGCCAGTTCTCTGGCCATCAGCACCTACCACTTGCAGGCGGTGGTCAAGGGGATCGAGGATTACCGGGGCAACACCACCCGATTTCTCTTGATCGGCAAGCAATCGCCTTCAAAAAGCGGCAAGGACAAGACCTCTCTGCTGGTAAGCCTGCTGGATCGCCCCGGCGCCCTGAACGAGGCCTTGAGCATCCTAGCCCACCGCTCAATCAACCTCACCCGGATCGAATCACGCCCGGTAAAAGACGAACCGGGACGCTATCTGTTTTTCATGGATCTGCTTGGTCACATGGAAGATGAAGCAGTCAAGGAAGCCTGCGAAAGGCTCAAGGAAATCTGCTCTTATTTCGAATGGCTCGGCTCATACCCGATGTCGGATGACGGAAGACAGAAGTCGGGAGTCAGGAGTCAGAAGTGAATTTCTGATCCGAACTCAGCACTCAGCACTCAGCACCAAGCACTCAGCACTCAGCACTTTTCCCTACCCCCCTATCCGCGACATCTGCCCGTGGCAGCTTTCCCCGCTTTCCGTGGAAAGACTGTGCCCTTTGGGTTTGTTGAGGATAGCGGCGATAATGAGTCCTTTTATGTCTTCGTCACTGCCCCCCTCGCGCAGGCTTTGCTTGAGATCGGTTTCCCGGTCGGAAAGGAGACAGGAGCGCAATCTGCCTTCCGAGGTAAGCCTGAGCCGGTTGCAGCGGTCGCAAAAGTGATGACTCATGGGGCTGATGAAGCCAATGCTGCCGACGGCTCCAGGCAAACGGTAAACCCTGGCCGGGCCGTCCATGCGTTTGGCCGGGACCGGCTCAAGCTCCCCCAGAGGGGCAAGCATCTCAATAATCTCCGCGGAGCTGATGTATTTGCTTTTGTTCCAGATGGATGAGTCGCCGATGGGCATGAATTCGATAAAACGCACATGCAGGGGCTCTTTCATGGTCATCCGGGCAAAATCCACGAACTCATCGTCGTTTACTCCCCGCATGGCCACCACATTGAGCTTGACCGGAGAAAACCCAAGCTCGACCGCCTTGGCGATCCCGGCCCAGACTTTGGCAAAAGCATCAAAGCCGGTGATTTCCTTGAAGCGCTCCGGATTAAGGGTGTCGAGGCTTATATTGAGCTTGCTGATTCCCGCATCCTTCAATTCTTGAGCATAGTAGCCCAGCAGCACTCCATTGGTGGTAAGGCGGATATCATTAAGCCCCGGAATCTGCGCCAGTTCGCGGATAAAGCCAAGCACCTCCCGGCGGACCAGGGGCTCGCCGCCGGTCAGCCTGATTTTTTCAATGCCCAACGAAACCGCCTGCCGGGCCACCCGGAGAATCTCCTCGTAACTGAGCAGCTCATTGCTGTCCAGTTTGGTTGCCCCGTCCTTTGGTGTACAGTACCGGCAACGAAGATTACAGTGATCGGTAAGCGAAATGCGCAGATAAGTGATGGAGCGGGAGAACAGATCGGCCAGCACCAAGGCCGACCTGCCGCACATCCCGGAATCGCAACGCCCGGTTTGTTCGTTTACCGCATCTTCCCGAAACGCTATATTATCCTGCTTCATCCTGTCGTACCTTTAGAGCCTCTTGCAAAATGAACCTCTACTCCGATCGGCTAAAAATCCCCCGCGCCGCGTCTTTAAGTCAAAATCGTCCTTGCGAAGCTCTTTAGCCTTTACTTTCCGGCTTTGATTTTTTAAAGCGTTCCTGCTACATGGTTAGTATGGCAGCAGAATAAGGCGCATGGCCCCATCCGTCAATCGTGATCTCACTTTAGGTTCTGAACCCGTGAGCGTTCGAGAAGGGTGCAGGCTGAAGCGCGGCGACGATATTGATAATACTAATGGTATATCAACGAGTTACCAACGCAGCGAATGCGCCCTCATCGGACGCCCCGAAGGGCGGCGGGGAATCGAAGTGTTCGCGCATTTTTTTTGCCGTTATCCTGTGTTTACGGTTGGATAACGACCGAACCGGCAATAAGCCGTCACGGATTCAGAAGGTATAATCCACTATCCATGCTCATCCTCGGTATTGAAAGTTCCTGCGACGAGACCGCAGCCGCGGTCCTCCGCGACAACCACCTGATTTTGAGCAATGTGATCAACTCCCAGATCGCCACGCACAGCCCCTACGGCGGAGTGGTGCCGGAACTCGCCTCCCGCAAGCACCTGGAAAATATCCAGCCGGTGGTCAGCGAGGCCCTGAAACTGGCCGGGATCGGCCTTGATCAGATAAAAGGCCTGGCCGTCACCCAGGGGCCGGGGCTGATCGGCTCGCTTTTGGTCGGGCTCTCCTTTGCCAAGGCTGTCTCGGCGGTGCGGGGCATCCCGCTGGTGGGGGTTGATCACATCGCCGGGCATATCCTCTCCCCTTTTCTGGAAGAAGAACAACCTGATTTCCCTTATGTTTCCCTGGTGGCCTCAGGGGGGCACTCGAGTATTTTCCTGGTCAATGACCACGACCGGATACAGGCCCTGGGCCGGACCAGGGATGACGCCGCCGGTGAGGCTTTCGACAAGGCCGGCAAGCTCCTTGGCCTCGAATATCCCGGCGGCCCGGTGATCAGCCGTCTGGCTGAAGGTGGCGATCCGGGGGCGATCCCCTTTCCCAGGGCCTGGCTTGGCCCGGGCAGTCTTGATTTCAGCTTCAGCGGCCTGAAAACCTCCCTGGCTCTTTATGTGGAACGACACCGGCAAACCCTTAATCTTGCCGATGTCTGCGCCTCTTTTCAGGAAGCGGTGGTGGAGGTCTTATGCGCCAAAGCGCTCAGGGCTGCGGAGCAATACCGGGGGGCCACCATCGCCCTGGCCGGAGGGGTGGCGGCCAATCCGCGCCTGCGCGCTCGCTTAAAAGAGCTCGGCCTCGCCAAGGGAATCAGGGTTCTCGTCCCCTCGCCGGGCTTTTGCACCGACAACGCGGCCATGATCGCCCTGGCCGGCTCTTTTCGCCTGGCAAGCGGATCAGATGACTCGCTCTCCCTGGACAGCTATTCCCGCTCCCCCCTCCTGACGCAGGTTATTCCGGGAACAGGGAGCGGGGCATGAAAAGGGCGGCAAGGTACTACTACCTCAAATTCCTCCGCCTGCAAGGAGATCCGCATTCTCTGGCCCTGGGGGTCGCGATCGGGATTTTTATCGGGATCACCCCTACCATCCCCCTGCACGCCATACTAATTATCGCTCTCTGCTGGCCCTTGGGCGGCAACATCCTGGCCGGCATCCTCGCATCCACCGTGGTCAGCAATCCCCTGACCTGGCTGCCCCAATATTACCTTTCCTGGCGTATCGGAGACCTCTTCCTCCCGGGCCGTCTTTCCTGGGAACGTATTCAGGTTCTGCTGGCCGGTTTCTCCGATGGGGCGGATTTTAGCCAAAGCCTTGAGCTTCTTGGCCGGCTTGGGGCGGACGCGGCCATGGTCATGGTTTTGGGCGGAGTTGTCCTTGGCCTGCCCTTTACGGTGGCAGGTTATTATTTCACCCTGAAGTTTTTCCGCTCCTTGCGCCTTAAGCGGATGGAAAAGCATGTTCTGGATTGATGGCCAATGAACGACAACCCGCCGATCAAAAAAATATTGAGCGAACGCGGCCTTGCCCCGAGCAAGAAGCTGGGGCAAAATTTCCTGGTTCACCGGCAGACCGCCCAGCGCATCGTCGAGCTTTCCGGAGTCGGGCCTGAAGATTCGGTCCTGGAGCTTGGTGTCGGCCTTGGCTCGCTGACCCTGCCTCTGGCCGAACGGGTACGGCAAGTGACCGGCCTCGAACTTGATGCCGGAATCATCGCTTACCACCGCGAGACAATGGACCTGCCTGGCAACGTGCTCCTGATTCATCAGGATCTCCTTAAGGCTGATTTTGCCGCCCTGGCAAAGCAAAGCGGCGGCCCGCTCAAAATCATGGCCAACCTCCCCTATTCCATCTCCAACCTTCTTCTTTTCAAGCTGGTGGAAGAAAGTGAATCACTGGCCTGGGCCGTGCTCATGCTGCAAAAGGAAGTGGGCCGGCGTCTGACCGCAGAGGCCGGGAGCAAGGAATACGGGGTACTCTCTGTCCTGCTCGCCGGCTGCGCCTCGGTGGAGACCATCATGCAGGTGGGGCCGGGCCAGTTCCACCCCCGGCCCAAGGTGGATTCGGTGGTGGTGCGGATTACCTTCCAGCCGTCCCCGGCCAGGGCAACAGAACTTCCGGCCCATGACCGGAAGATGCTGAAAAAAATAGTCAACGCCGCCTTTTCCCAGCGACGCAAAACCCTGCGCAACTCTTTAGCCGCAGGCTTAGGCACGTCCCTGCCGCGGGAAATGGCGGCCGATCTCCTTGTTAAGGCGGGAATTAATCCGGAGACCAGGGCCGAGAGGCTAAAAATTGAAGATTTCGTTCGTTTGAGCAACATAATCTCCCATTACATACAGTAACTGTTCACGTGGGCCGCCCCCCGAAGGTCAATAACCACATACCGGCATCTTCCGAATTGATGCCTCACCATCCTTTTTCTTGACACATCAGTTAGATAAGATAACCTCATCCGAAGTATATGTGACGGGAGTTAGATAACCTCAGCAAACGGTTTACATCATTTTAATGCCTGCCTCCCAAACCGTGCCCCAACCAGCTTTGCACCCTGGTCCGTTACTGCCCCGGCTGCGAAGGTACTTTGTTGAATTGCTGGGCCTCGCGCCATCCGCCGCCCCAAGGGAGGAGCACGGGCAGGATATCCGTCTCGCCTGCGCCATTGGGCTGCCCTTTGCCATCTCTTTCTCTGTTTTCAACCTGACCCATGGTTTTCCTGAACTGGGCATCATCGAAGGACTGGCCCTTCTGCTTCTGCCGCCGGCGTATTACCTTTCGCATCTTTCCGGGCGAATGCTGCTTCTGGCGGAAACCATGGTCATGCTTTGCGTCATCACCATCTTTCTCGCCCTTTTTCACTACGGAGGCATTCACAATACCGGGATATACTGGGTGTTCAGCCTGCCCCTCACCGCTTTTTATGTCACCGGTCAATGCCGGGGCTGGCTATGGTCCCTGGCTCTAATCATCATGACCCGGGTCATCCCGCCAACCCCGGATTTCACCGCCACCCATCTTAGCCATTTCCAATTCGCCATCCTTTATTACACGGCTATCTCCGCATCCTTCAACCTGTTGCGCACCAAGTCCACGGTAAAATTGCATAATCTGGCCAGTGAACTTGCCGCCGCCCTGCGGGAACTGAAAGAGACCCAGGCTCAGATCGCCCAGTCGGAAAAAATGGCGGCAATCGGTCAACTGGTGGCCGGGGTAGCCCATGAGGTCAACAACACCACCAATTTCATCACCGGCGCTCTCCCCCCCATGGAAAAACGCCTTGCCGATCTTGCTGCTTTATTGAAGAATACTTGTACAGGCAGGCAATTTGATGAGCAACATGTCGCAAAGCTCTTGCGCAGCATAGATGTATTACTCGGCAATATCCGGGAAGGAGCGCGGCGCAGCTGCAAGATCGTCACCGACCTCAAAAATTTCTCCAGGCCGGACGATGATCAGCAAAGGCCGCTCGACATCAACCAGGGGCTCTTGAGCACCCTTTCCCTGGTAACCCCGGAATACAAGTACCAGATGGAAATTATCCGTGATTTCGCCCCAGACCTGCCCAGAGTGTACGGCTCGCAGGGCCAAATCAACCAGGTGTTCATGAATCTGCTCATCAATGCCTTTCAGGCCCAGACCGGCAAGGGCCGTTTGCTGGTCCGCACCTTGAACCGGGGGAACAAGATCCACATTATTCTAAAAGATGACGGGCCAGGCATCCCGAAAGAAATCCAGGGCCGCATTTTCGAACCTTTCTTCACCACCAAGGAAGTTGGGAAAGGCACCGGCCTGGGGTTAAGTGTATCCTACGGAATAATTCGCAAACACCGGGGTGAAATTCTGGTTCGTAGCGAGCCCGGACAAGGCACGGAATTTGAAATCATCCTTCCGGCCGGTCGGGAGCCAGGCGAAACAAAAGGTCGGGAGGACGTTGCATGACCCCCCAAAAAGCAAAAGTCCTGTACGTTGATGACGAAGAGATCAACCTGATCAACTTCCGGGAAACCATGTGCGACGAATTCGATATCTTCACCGCCGCCACCGGCGAAGAAGCCTTGAATCTGCTGGCCCGGGAGGGAGAAATGTCCCTGGTGGCGTCCGATCAGCGCATGCCGGGAATGAGCGGGGTCGAACTTTTGACCAGGGTGAAGGAAAACTGGCCTGACACTACCCGGATGATCATCAGCGCCTACACCGAAATCAACGAACTCATGGAGGCAATCAACCAGGCGGAAGTTTTCCGCTATTTCGTCAAACCATGGGAGGAAAGCGAGCTTCGCCTGGCCATACGTAATGCCGTAGCCACCTATGACCTCGGCCAGGAAATCAGGATTATCGTCGAACATGGCCGCAAACAAATGGCTGAACGAACCCGCATCTTCGGGGGGAGCAACGAAAATGAATAAAACACGCCTGTTGTTCATTGATGATGAAGAGGTCAACCGGATAAATTTCCAGCAGGCCTTCAGCGATGACTATGATGTGCTCCTGGCGGCCTCTGGCAAGGAAGCCCTTGAATTGCTGGCCGCGAATGAGGACATCGCCCTGATTCTTTCGGATCAGCGCATGCCGGAAATGTCCGGCGCCGAATTGCTTGCCCGGGCCCGGGAAATTCTGCCCAACGCGGAAAGGATCATCCTCACCGCTTACTCGCAGCCGGAGGATATCATTGCCGCCATAAACCAGGGGGAAGTGTACCGCTACATCCTGAAGCCATGGTCGGATGCTGAATTGCGCATCGCCATCATGCAGGCGATTGAACGGTTTCAGCTCAAACAGGAGAACCGCTCGCTTCTCTTCATCCTGGAAGAGAAGAATGATGAACTCGCCGAACTGGTCAAAGCCAGAACCGACGAATTAACAAAGCTTCAGAGCATGCTGCCGATTTGCTCGTACTGCCGAAGGATTCGCGATGACAAGAACGCCTGGCACGAACTCGAGGTCTATTTGCGCCTGCATTCGGAGATACATTTTACCCATGGTATTTGTCCGCATTGCTACGAAATGGTGATGAAGGAACATAGCGAGATAATGCCAAAGAAGGACAAATAGCGGTCTAAATTCCTTCACAAACAAAAGCTAAGGCCATCCGCGCCGCCCGGTCCGAAGCGCCAGGCTCTCCAAGGCTGCCACATACCTCGGCCAAACCGGCCAGCATTTTTGCCCGGCTCGCCTTGTCATTAAGCACCTCCAGCACGGTTTTCGCGATTCTCTCCGGAGTTGCCTGATCCTGAAGCAGTTCAGGCACCACCTCCCTTCCAGCCACCAGATTAACCAATGATGCATATCGCACCTTGACCAGAAGCTTACCCAAAAGGTAGGTGAGCGGTGAAAGCCGGTAAGCAATGACCATGGGCACATTCAGAATGGCCAGTTCGAGGGAAACGGTGCCCGAGGCCGCCATCACCACATCACAGGCAGCCATCAGATCGTAACGCTTCTCCCGGATCACCCGTACTTCAATGCCTGCCTCGGCAAGACCCGCAGCCATAAGATCATCTTTAGCAAGGGTCGGGGCCATGGGCAACACAAACACCGGCTTCTCCACCTGCTCCCGGAGCAGAGCCGCGCATGCCAGGAACACAGGGAGCATTGCCGCCACTTCCCCCTTGCGGCTGCCCGGCAGGAGACCGATGACCGTGCTGTCTGGGGCGACTTTTATAGAGCGCAGAAAATCAGGGCGAGACATGGAGGCCCGCACCGTATCCACGAGAGGGTGACCGACATATCCCACGGCAAAGCCGTGTTCACGATAGAAGTCCTCTTCAAAGGGGAGGATGACCGCCATCCGGTCCACCAGTTTTTTGATGGTTTTCACCCGGCCGCTGCGCCAGGCCCAGACCTGGGGGCTGATGTAGTAAAAGACCGGGATGCCCAGGCGCTTTGCCTTCTTCGCCAGGATCAGGTTGAAATCGGGGTAATCAATGAGAATCAGCAGCTGAGGCGGCTGTTCTTTCAGCCTGAGGACCAGAGCGGCCATGGCTGCGCGGATGAAGCGGAAATGGCTTAGGATCTCAACGATGCCCACCACGGCCAGACGGGAAGAATCGTAGAGAATTTCCAT
>Ga0172371_10010853_pt1 | contig 12233 bp, 9 predicted proteins | sample Lak12m_FD_114543 | JGI IMG/M metagenome (GOLD analysis project Ga0172371, IMG submission 114543) | Freshwater microbial communities from Kabuno Bay, South-Kivu, Congo - kab_022012_12m | ecosystem: Environmental > Aquatic > Freshwater > Lake | place: Democratic Republic of the Congo: South-Kivu... | reverse complement strand
TAGGAAGCCCTTGCTTCCTCAAGTTAAGGTAGAGAGTGTAAGCGAAGTCTAGTGCTCCCATTGAAGTAATCATTGATTCATTTATAAATCCCGTTGAACGGATGATGATGTTGAATTTCTTAAAATGATTCTCGTTAATGTAATTGAGTATACCATTTTTCAAACGGCTAAATGAGTCTTTCACAATTTCCTCTTCAAATTGGCGTGTCTCAAAGTTTCTCCCAGAGAGTAAAGCAACTAGGTCACGGAGCCTGCCGCGTTGGAATTCTGAGATGAAAGCCACTCTAAGCATGTCTTGGTAAGATGGTTGGTAAAGGTTATCCAAACCGCTTTTCAGCCAAGTCATTTTGTGATAGAACTCACTTCCCTTGAAGTGTTTATCCTGACCAATCATATCGAAGAACTCAGGCTGTGCATAGGTATGACAGAAGTAATCTATTGCCTTACGCATAACGTCACCACCGTATTTCTCGTTTACAGCTATCTTTGACATGGCAAAGTCAGCTTGGCTAAGCGGAGTTCCCTGTGAGTTGACTCTAATAAATATTTCAGTGACTATATCGATATCAAGGTCTGCGTTAAGTTCTATTATACCGATTGGGTTATTTATTATTCCTCTCAGGTTCTCTAAGCTTCGATATACATCGTCTTTGTTTTTATCAGGGTTTTGCTCGCAGTATTTGTTGACCAGGTTGAATAGGCTCATTTTCGGATTGAACACAGCTGATATGTCAGGTATCCATGTAGGGTCTTTTTGGATAGCTGGGTTTAATACTTCAAATCTATGTTCGATTGGGTGGAAGGCTATTCTCATGTTAACGTGTTCGTAATCGTCTGTGACGACCTCTGCTCCAAGCATTGAGGCCATTATTGCTGTGACACGTTGCTGACCATCGATTAGTATCCGTTTTCCTACAGATACCTTACCATCCTTTAATTTAACGTCAGGATTCCGCCAAACGATGAGGTATCCTATCGGGTACCCGTTGAATAGAGAGTCGAGAAGTTCACGTACCTGTGTCGTACTCCATACAAATGGTCGTTGAATCTCTGGTATAGCTATCTCTCCCGAGTTTATCCACGTGATTAAGTTAGTGACAGGATGTTGTGTAACTGAGTATAGAGGTGCAGATATTTCTACCACCTTGAAAGAATGAGAGTCTATGATAAATTTAACACTTAGTGTACGTCTAGAATAATATGGGCTCAAGAATTGAAATCTATAAAGAAGAGTTTGAGGAAGGCTTACGGCTTTCTTATGAGCACGCTCTGGAGCTTTTAGAATCTGCTGAACTTTTAAAAGAGAAGGGAAAAGAGAGCGCTGCTAAGTTTCTATCTATACATGCGCGAGAGGAACTGGGTCGGGGATTGTTGATTCTGGATGATATTGAGGCTGGGAAAGGTGGGATTTCGGAGAAGAGATGGGACGATAAATTGAAAGATCATTTACATAAACTTAGAAGGGCTCAGATGGCAGCTATTGAGGGTCTGCACTATAAAGAATCAGAAGTGAGTATAAGTCCACTAGGCGAAGAACCTACCGTTACATGGAAAACTGATGGAGAGACGAGTGATGAAATGGTTAGATTTGATATGGAAGAAAGAAATGGTTCTCTTTACGTGGACCACCGTCTAGTTGGGGGTCAAAGAAAATGGGTTTCTCCATTATATCCTGTGGAGCTAACTACAGCTGAAGCTAGTATAGAGTACACATGGCTCATCTCTGAGGTTCTTAAAAAGAAGGCTCAAGCACAAGGAATAAGCTTGTAACGTCATAGTCGTAAGCGATAATAATACTATAAACATGATTGAATACGTGACGATCCCCGACTACCAAGCTTTGATGCTACCCCTACTAAGATTCGCAGGCGACCGAAGCGACCACACCCTCAGAGAAGCAATTGACCATGTATCCGACCTCTTTAAACTAACAGAGGAGGAGAGAGGGGAGCTTCTTCCAAGCGGTAGACAGGCTATCATAGACAACAGGGTTGGATGGGCGAAAACCTATTTACAGAAGGCTGGTCTTCTCTCTTCACCCAAACGCGGCATTTTCCAGATAACTGATAAAGGTTTACAGGTTCTCAAAGAGAGCCCTCAGAATATAGATGTCAAGTACTTGGAGAGGTTTCCCGGATTCAAGGAGTTTAGATCAGTACCCGGGCCAACAAGGAGAAAAAAAGTAAAAGAGATAGAAGCTGAGGGTACGCCTCTTGAAGTCCTTGAGGACAGCTACCAACAACTGAGGGACGAGCTGGCTAAGGAGCTCCAGGAGAACTTGATTAAGGTATCACCAGACCAGTTTGAACACATCGTAGTTGATCTCCTAGTAAAGATGGGTTATGGTGGTTCTCGAAGAGACGCAGGCTCAGCAATAGGCAGAAGCGGGGACGAGGGCGTGGATGGGGTGATCAAGGAGGATAAGCTGGGGCTTGACCTGATCTACGTGCAAGCGAAACGTTGGAAGGGGAATGTGGGCAGGCCGGTGGTCCAGGAGTTCGTGGGAGCTCTCCAGGGCCAGAAGGCCCGGAAGGGCATTCTGATAACTACCTCACGTTTCACGTCGGAAGCCATAGCGTACGCTAAGAGCATAGAAACCAGAGTAGCATTGATTGATGGGGAGGCCTTGGGACAGCTCATGATAGATCACGACCTCGGAGTAACAGCGAAAAACGCATATATTGTGAAAGAAGTAGACACAGACTACTTCACACAATAATCCCATCTAAAAATAAGTTCTAACATTAATGCAACGTAGGTTTTTTTATTCTAAACCTTCAATGTATCACCATGAACTTTGACTCCAATTTCTGGCAGAGCAAGTTAAAAGAACTCGGATACAGAATCACCTTTGAGACATTTGATATAGATGCCTTGAAAGAGCAACGAGTAATACCCAAAGACACTCATCCTGTTAGCGTCCAGCGATTATCCGACGAGGAACTAGTTGAAGTAGCCCTGATCACATTAGACAGAGATAAGAAGCAGTTAACCAGAAGCCGATGTGCAACTATAGCCCGAAGCTGGAAGGAGAACCGTATGGTCAAACCCTTCCTCCTCTTCACGGACGGCGTTGACAGCTATGCAGTCATCGTCCCCGGCAGAGGAATAGGTGGAGAAGCAAAAATATTGAGCCTCTCGGTGGAGCTCTACCGAACAGACCATGATGTACTCGCATCCGTAAGGCACCCGGGTACGGTCGATGAGCTTAACAAGAACTATGACGAGGTGTTCTTCCCCTACCAGAAGGTCAGAGACGAGTTCTTCCAAAGCTACAGGGATCTCTACCAGAAACTGGAGAAACAGGTCAGGAAGCTGATACCTGGGGACAGCTCAGGGTACTCTCAAAGGTTCCTCGGCCGCCTTATGTTCCTTTACTTCCTCCAGCGGAAAGGGTGGCTCAAAGAGGACAGGAAGTATATTGACAGTATACGTGACTACCGGGAGTTGAATGAGATCATCTATGAGGGCCTCTGCACAGGTAGCTTGGATGGCATACCCTTTCTCAATGGCTCGCTTTTCGAGAGGGAGCCATACCTTGACGAGGCCATGGGGGACGCCTTGTTCCCTAAGGTTAACCCGGTCTTCCTGGAGGCCCGGAGCTTCTTCAACCAGTTCAACTTCACTGTCGATGAGGCCTCCCCACTGGACCTTGACGTAAGCATCGACCCAGCCCTCATCGGCACCGTGTTCGAGAACATGCTCCCAGAGCAGGAGCGCGGCTCTAAGGGCACCTTCTACACTCCCCGCAACGAGATATCCTTCATCTGTCGCAGGGCTCTGGCCAACTGGCTGGGGCTAAGGGATGAAGTTAAACCGTTGCCGGGTGGAGGAGAGGAGTTCGTAGACGGCCTCGACGCCTTGGTGGAGAACCTCAGGGAGAAGAGGGACGAGGCTAGGGTAAGGGAGCTAAAGAAGAAGGTTCTGTCCGCTAAGGTGCTTGACCCCGCCGTCGGGTCAGGTGGCTTCCTGTTGGGGGCTATGCAGGAGATCATCGGGTTCATCCACGGGATCGAGGAGACCGTGGGGTGGAGGACAGACCCAGAGGAGCTGAAGAGGAAGATACTGCCTAACCTTTACGGGTTTGACATAGAGTCTGAGGCCGTCGAGATAGCCAGGCTGAGGCTGTGGCTGTCACTGATTATTGACCAGAGGGCTCCTACGCCTTTGCCTAACCTTGACCTGAACCTTGTGACGATACAGGACTCGCTGAAAAAGTCGATGAAGGAAAAGCAGATGACTTTCGGTAACCTTGAGAAGGCTAAGAGGCTGAGGGAAAGGTTCCACGAGCTTTCATCAAGATACCTTAACGAGACGGATGCGGCAAGGAAAGCCATAATTAAGGAGGAGAGGCTGCGAGTCTCTGAAGAGCTTGACGAGCTGACAGGTCTGGACCCTAACACCATTGAGGCATCTATGCATGGTTACGCGGATATCGTAGTCATGAACCCTCCGTTTGTGAGGCAGGAGGAGATACCCGAAGAGAAGAAGGAGATTTATGTGAAGCAGTATGGGTTTGACAAGAAATATAACCTGTATGGGTTGGACAAGAAGTCAGACCTGTTTGCCTACTTCCTGGTACGTGTTCACGACCTGTTGGCGGAGAATGGCGTCGCCTCAGTCATATCATCAGATAAGTGGCTTGAGACGGGGTATGGTGAGAGCCTTCAGAAGAAGCTGGTCAACCACATTGTGTCGATATATGGTCAGAGGGAGCGCAGCTTCGGAGCCGACATAAACACGGTCATAACCGTCTACACAAAGCAAACCAGAAGAGACCCGGTGAGCTTCACCTACATCGAAAAGTACGGCGAGAAAAAGGTAGTCAGATCGGTGAGCCGCCAGAGAAGACAGCTCACGCCAGGTAAATGGTTCTACCTCAGAGCACCAAAATTCTTTGTGGAAAATGTATTACCGAAACTAACTCATCAATTAGGAGCACTAGCTGATATAAAAAGGGGATTTACAACAGGTGCTAACGAGTTCTTCTATATGAAAGAAATCAACCACCTCTATGAAGCGGATTATCGTGCAAATTCAAAGAGATTTAAAGAATGGGGAGTAACTGCGAATACACAAAAAGAACTAGAAGAACAAGGTTTAGCGTACATAGAAAATGAGGGCGGTCAAAGATTTGTGCTTGAAAAGGAGGGAATTTCTCCTCTTATAAGATCAATAAGAAATTATAGTGCACCCCTAATACCCGATTTAATCGATACTTTTTGTTTCAATGTTACCACTCTAAAAGGACTACCTTTCTGTAAAAAATATGTTGAATGGGGCCAGTCAGTAGACGTTCAGGTTACACGCGGCTCAAGACCAAAAACCGTTAAGGGTTACAACCAACTTCAAACCACAAAAACACGCCCCACATGGTACATGCTCCCCTCTTTAAAACCTGCAAAAATAGCTTTACCCGAACTATTTTCGAGCAGGTTCCTGAGTTTTTACCATGAAGAAGCCGCACTTGCAGACCACCTTTTTGATGTAGTATATCCAAAAAAAGAACGAGTAGAAAAACAGTATTGGATGTACTTTAACTCAACCATTTTCTGGATCATGCTTGAACTTTGGTCACCGAGAATGGGAGGAGGTGCTCTTCACCCAAGAACAATGGAATATAAATCAATACCAACACCTGATCTTGACAATCTAATACCATATCTTAATAAACTCACTTTTGGTGAAAGAACGACTCTTCCCTACGACGAGGAGATACGCCAACCAGATAAAATAACATTAGATGAAGCAGTGTTATATGGATTAGGCTTTAATAGCCATGAAGTAACGGATAGCCTCCCAAAACTCTATAAAGAATACCTCGAAGTAGTGAATGATCGTTTAATTAAAGCAAGTTCCTCTATATCTAAAAAAGCTAAACGGGTTCAAGAAAATATTGACGATATTTAAGGGATGAAACATGACTAGAATCATTGATAACTCGAAGGAGAAACTAGTCTCAGCCCTGATAGATGAGTTCCACGACAAAGACGAGTTAGCCATAGCCTCAGCCTATTTCAACATACAGGGCTACCGAGAAATCAGAGAAGGCATCACAGATAAACCCCTCAAACTACTCCTGGGAAGAGAACCCACTGAGAGCATAAAATGGGAAGAGGAGATCCTGAAAGAGCTCGAAGAACAGGAAGACGACCCCGCCTACTTCACCTTCCTAAAAGACGCAATAGAATACTTCAAGGACCCACAAAGAGAAGTGCGAAAACCTCAGGGGGCCTTCTTCCACGGCAAAGCCTACATCGGGGCCAACCCCAGCCTCCGAGAAGTACGCCACGGGGTAGGAGCCGTCGGATCCAGCAACTTCACCTACGGAGGCCTCGTATCCAACCAGGAACTCAACATGCTCAACACCGACAGGGAAGCTGTCCAGGAGCTAGCCGACTGGTTCAACGACAAATGGAACACCTCAGACGACTACAAAGACAAGTTCATAGAGTACCTCAGCAACTACGTCACCACCCACAGCCCCTACGAGGTCATCGCCAAAGCCCTCTACGAGACCTACAAGTCCAACCTCGAAGCAGAACCCAACGAGACCCTGAAGAGCCTATACCCACACCAGATCCTCAGCTACCGGGACGCCTCAAGGAAGTTGGAGGAACACCGAGGCGTCATAATAGCCGACGCCACGGGCTTAGGGAAGACTCGGACCGCCCTAAGCCTGGCCCTTGAAGCCATACGGAACGAGAAAAAGGTCCTACTCATCGCGCCCAAGAGCATTCTGGAGACCACCTGGATAGACGAGATGAAGAAAACCATAGGAACCATGATACCTAGCGTCACCACAGAGAAGATCAGCAGCGACCCAGCCATACTTGAACGCGAACACCCCGAAGCAGACTACATAATAATAGATGAAGCCCACTACTTCCGAAGACCTGATACCAACAGGTACGAAGCCCTCAGAGATCACATACTGAAGACGGAAGCCCAGCTGGTCTTAGCCACAGCGACACCCGTCAACAACAGCCTCATGGACCTCTACCACCTCATGGCCCTCTACCTGAAAGAGGACGCCATACAGGACATCACCGGGCTAACCCTCAAAGACTACTTCACGGTGAACCAGAGACGATGGCTCAACAAGGAGCCCATCGACATGGAGCAGGTCCTCCAACGCTTCATCGTACGCCACTCCAGGGAGCTCGCCAAAGCCCTTGACACCAAGAACATTATCCGGTTCCCAGACAGGGTTCTAGACGACGACCCAAGGGACAGGTACGAGGCCGAGGTACCCTACGAGCGGATAGAGGACATGCTGGACCACATGAGGTTTAAAGCTTATGATCTCTCGATAGATTTACTTGGAGGGCAACCAAAAGCACCAGGCGGAGCACTTATCAGCAGAGCGGCTGCTCACATACAGAAAGAGTCGCTCAAAGCCTTAATCAAGGTGCTCATCAAGATCAACTTCTTCAAACGACTGGAGAGCAGCCTCGCGGCCTTCCAGGACTCGCTAACCCGGCTGAGGCGGTACATGGAGGTAGCGTCAAGGTACGCTGACGAGCACGGCGTCTTCACCCCTCCCTTCCTCAGGACAGACCTACTGTTCCTCGCCACAGAGGGCGACGAGGACGAGGAGCTTCCCCCACCCGAGACCCTGTTCTCGAAGCCCAAGTACATGCAGCACCTGGATAAGCTTAGGCTCACACCGGACCAGGTGAGGGAGTTCAAGTCCAACTGTAGACGGGACATCACTCTCATAGACCAGATCCTTAGCCTGGTGCCCCCGAGGGACATCAAATACCAGGGTTTCGTGAGCCGACTCAAAGATCTGATTCAGGACTTTAAACAGGTTCACGGTAACGGCGTCATCATCTTCACCCAGTACACCACCACCGCAGAGCACCTATACGGAAGGCTGTGCGAGGAAAGGCTAGGCGTGGACGTATTGATGACCTCGGGCTCCACCTGCCGATACGGTGATGGCTCTAGGGGCGACAAACCGGACATCATCAAACTTTTCCAGGAGAGGGGAGGCATCCTGGTGAGCACCGACGTACTCAGCGCCGGCCAGAACCTCCAGAACGCCCAGTACGTAGTCAACTACGACTTCCCGTGGAACCCAGTCGTGCTTATCCAGCGTATCGGCCGAGTGGACAGGATGGGCTCCAGGCACCGATACGTCTACGTCATCAACGTGCTACCCGTGAACGGAGACCCAGGGGACCCCTCAAGCATCGAGTACTTCCTAGGGCTGATTGGCAAGCTCTACCTCAGACTAGAGGCCATCAAAGAGACCATCGGTCTAGACGCAACCACCCTCGGGGAGGAGGTGGAATCCAAGGACTTCGGCATACAGCAGGCCCTAGCCCGGAACGACCCTGAGGCTCTGTACGCCCTGGAGAGGGACCTTGAGCAGTTCACCATGAGCCCCATGGACACCCTGGCTTCGATGCTGAAGGACCGGGGCATAGAGTGGATTAGCGGGCTCCCATCAGGCATAGGGGCCTATAAGCAAGGGGAGGAGCCCGGGCTATTCATCCTTTTCACGGATGGTGAGGATTTCTACTGGAGGCTTAAACGGTTCAGGACAGAGGAGCTCGTTACTTCTCCTACCGAGATTATAAACGTGGTACTTGAGGGTGAGAACCGTAACAAAGGCGAGTCCATCAACTACGATAGCCTCATTGACCGGATGAGGACAATGAAGCAGGAGCTAGCCACTGAGGTAGACGCCGCCAAGATACGAAGGAGGACGCTTGAGGGCACTGCTCAGCGGCCTAGTAGAGTCATCAAGGAGATATTCGACGAGTTAGCACAGCATGACCCGGATGGGGAGAGGCTTGCTCTCCTCTTCAGGAGAAACTCCTCGAAGCAGACCCTTGTTAGGGCCCTTGCCAAGGCCAGGGAGGAGGGCACCCTGGTTGAGAGGGCGCGGGAGCTTCTTTTCCGGCCTACACCTCAAACCGAGGTGGAGGTGGAAGATGATCAGAAAGAGGCAAAGCTTAAGAGAGTGTGCTGGTGCTGGTTACATCCATCATATTAGCCTTTTCACGAGAAGCAGCATCCATTTATTTCGGATCGTTTGAATAGCTTGTTTTTCCGTACTGTCTGTTAATTAGCCTTCCTTTCCATACTTGTTCTAGCCTTTCAATCGCCCTGAGGTCGGGGGAGTATATCAGGCACCAGTCGTCTGCGCTACGTATCGCTCTTCCACATTGTTGTATGAGATTCCGGTCCGCATGGTCTTGCATGTACTCCCAGAACTCGGAGTCGCCGTACTGCCTCTTTATAGTCTGAAGAATAATGTCTTTAATATTTGGGTATGGGTACTTGAGGAGGATGATGGACCTGCACAGGTCATCCTTCAGGTCTTTGCCTCTATCCATCTTGGTGCTGAAGTAGACTCCGGGTAAACTTCTCCGGGTCCAGTACTCCTGTGTTTTCTCATATTCTTCGGGCTTGTACTGCTGAGGCAGGTACTTGTATGCATGGACTATTACGTAGCAAGGTCTCTGAGCTACTGCCAGTTGTTGCTCCAGCAGCTCCCAGTAATTCTCCCTAAATTCCAGGCTCCTCCACGCATTAAAAGTCACACTAACTAGATGACCTTCCCTGGGCGTCATGAGGTACAGTGTTCCAGGGTTCTCCTCCTGAGCCACTACTAGGGGTGGCTGTATCCCGTAAATGTTCCGCATCACCCGATCGCTATGCCGGGTTGCGCTCATCAGAACCAGCTTACCGCTCCTCTTCTTAAGCTCCTCAAGGGTGATGTCCATTCTCGGAATGTAGAACGTCAGCCCAGGCCTAGGGGGCTGTGTGGCGTATACCCATGAATATTCCTGGTACTGAGTTATGAGGCCGAGCCTATGTTGATCACCAACAAGGCCAGAGTCCTCCGAATCAGCTAGCCGGCGGCAAAGCTCCTCAACGTACTGTAGTACCTCTGGGGCAGAGGATAGGGGGAACTCTCTTCGCCGGCTATTCTCCCTTACTAGTCTGAGCAGGTCGCGTTCTAAGCTGTCGTATTCTGTCTGATCTATGACGCCTTCCCTCTGAAGGTTGTTCAGTGTGTTCCTGTTGACTGTCGTCTTGTAGCTCAGCCCGTCTAGGAAGTCGTCGGCCTCGTCAATGATCTCTACTTGCACCTGGGGTTTCCTCATCATCCAGGTCAAGCCTCCTTTTTACTGCGAACAGCGCCGTCAAGGTGTCCCCGTAGCTTCTGGCCACCCGGGCCCCCATGGTCTCCCTGAAGAGGTGCGGTTATATCTCCTCTCTAGCAGAGACCACTACGAGCCACACGGTTGTCCTGCTCAACCTTCATCAGGCGCACTCTTCGAGCCCTCTTAGATGACCTCCTGGTAGGCAGGTAAGCCTGGGTGGAATACTAGCAGTATAGGAAGGAAGGGAAAGGGCGGTTTCAGCGCCTCTCCGCCCCGATCATCTCCACGGTATAAAGTTAAGGCTGTAGCCCTAAATTATTTCGAGGTCGCACTCGCAAGGAGATCTGGTGGTTTCTCCTTACTACTTATTTTAAAGAGGCCGTTCTAGAGACGGGGGTCTCCTAGGCGGGTTGTTGGACGACCTGTCGTCCGTCCGTAGCCATGGGGTGTAGTACAGTAGAGAGAAGGTCTTAAGAGCCTTTTCAGCTCCATTTTTCTCTCGATGTAACATAAGGGGATTATGTTGCATCCAGAGGAGAAATATAGGCTTTCTCAGAGTTACAACATTTTGTAAGTTCTTACCCCCAATGTCATGCCATAACAGCGTAATGTGTGATACACGCATGATTATGTACCTCTAGGCCTGAAGAACACTACTACACACGGTGACATGAAGCATCTATGAAGCATGAACATATAACACTAGAAAATACGTCCACTTAAAGCGCCATCACCGTGATAAGAGCGTTATTTTTATATAAATTCGCCATTTTATTTTAATATGAGTAAAAATATCAGAAAAATTGCCTTTAATCCGGAATTAATAGATGCGCTTCAAAAATTGTCAAAGACTCTTGAAAGCCTGCAAAGATTTACCCCAGATGAGAAAGCATTAAAAGCATTTGAGGGCCTCGAAAAGTATCGAAACATTATTAATGATATTTCTATACATGCACACGACTCAAAAAGTGACTTTAAGTATCTTCTTGAAGAATATGAAAAATGTAAACAAGAAAACGCTGAAATGAAGCGTATAGTATCTGAGTTAGCAACTCAATTGCGCGCATTAAAAGAAGAATCAGATTTAGATATAGCTTAACTAAGGCAAATGATCTATCAATCTATCTCTAAGCCTCAACTCCTCTTCGTAAACATAGATGTGTATCAATATTGCCACTAATATCAAAAAACCGCCAAAAAAACCGACCCCAGCATGTGAGTTTTCCATACCGAACCAGATACAAATGATACCCGCCACAACAAGTAACCCTGGGAAGGTTTTAACCCAAACCGATAGTTGTAGCTGGGGTATCATTAGTACAATGTTGAATAATCCTATGAATATAAAACATTGGGCTAGAATATCTACTAACTAAGGTGGACCTTTTTCTCGAGTTTTTACTAACCACATATATTTTAAACTAAAGCAGCTTAGATTGAAGCATGGTCCCTCAAAAGTCAAAAGCTGTATTGGTTATCTGTGTGTTGGTTATATTAATGGGTATAGCCATAATGTTATCAACAATAAACAGTGATCTAGGCACCGCAGTGATAGGGGCAATCATGTTATTAATTGGGGTGGCAGGAATCTGGATAGGTGGATGGCTAAAACATTAGGGGCGTTAAACTAGCACGCGCACACGCCGAGTAACTTTTACACACTTACCCTAATCTCTTTTTCACCTAAACTTACAAGGATCAGCTTTTAGTTAAGGGGTTTTAAAGAGAGGTAGGGTAAGGGCTGTATGGATTATTATTTGCTAATTTAGCTATTTTTAGGATGTTTTTTATATAAAGTTGTGGTGTGTGCGTTTTCTACAAGCGACTCCTCTGAAGCTGTTAGGTCTAGGGGTGCTGAGAGTTCCATCTTCTCCCCTACGTATCTGTCGATGTACCTCATGGCTGTGTCCAGCCTCTCCAGGTCTAAGCGCCTCTTCACTGCGAACAGCGACACGATGGTCTGCCCGTGGCGCTTAACCACCCTGGCCCCCACGGTCTCCCTGAAGAGGTGTGGCCACGTCTCCTCACTAGCTGAGACCACTACGCGCCACACCGTCGTCCTGCTCAGGTGCCTGTCCGGGTCCAGGGTGACCGTGTGGTTGAGGTTAC